>ENA-ORDG01001271-ORDG01001271.1-marine-metagenome-genome-assembly--contig:-NODE-1271-length-10434-cov-2.975862_pt1 | contig 10434 bp, 9 predicted proteins | sample MGYA00248629_ERZ508524 | MGnify/ENA primary metagenome ERZ508524 (study PRJEB26194, sample SAMN05421901) | marine metagenome | isolation source: East of Rio de Janeiro, Brazil, South Atlantic Ocean...
CGCGGACCATCTGGGCGCCCATGTTCTCGAACTTGTCCTTCAGTTCGATTTCCTTGGCGACGGTGACGCCGTCCTTGGTGATGCGGGGCGCGCCGAAGCTCTTGTCGATGACGACGTTGCGGCCCTTGGGGCCCAGGGTCACCTTGACCGCGTCGGCCAGGATGTCGACGCCACGCAGGATGCGCTCACGCGCGTCACGCGAAAACTTTACGTCCTTCGCTGCCATGATCTTCTACCTTTCGAAATGAGTGGGAATTGAGGAAAAGCGGGATGCGATCAGGCGATGACGCCCAGAATGTCGCTTTCCTTCATGATGAGCAGGTCTTCGCCATCGACCTTGACTTCGGTGCCCGACCACTTGCCGAACAGGATGCGGTCGCCGGCCTTGACGTCCAGCGGGGTCACCTTGCCGTCTTCGGCCTTGGAGCCGGTGCCGACGGACACGATTTCGCCTTCCTGCGGCTTTTCCTTGGCGGTGTCGGGGATGATGATGCCACCAGCAGTCTTCTCTTCCGCTTCTACGCGGCGAACGAGAACACGGTCGTGCAACGGACGAAATGCCATGTTAAGTGCCTTTCCCTTGGCGATGGGAGGGGATAGCGGCGGTGGCGAAGCCCAGAGGCCCGCTGATCCGTCGCGCCGGTCCTTCTCCCGATGAACTTTCCTGTGTTAGCACTCTTCGATGTCGAGTGCTAGCGACGCGAATATGGCCTGCGCGGGCCGAGCGTCAAGGGGCATTGCACAGCTTTTTTATGGCGCGCGGAACAAAATTTATCGACCGTCCTGCGCCAGGGCGACCATGGCGGCGGATGGACGCCTTGCCGCCTCCCCCGCCGCTTCTTACCTGTCGCCCATCTTTCGGCGTCAGAAGGAATTTTCGATGAGCGATACCCCCTATACCCCGCCCAAGGTCTGGACCTGGGACAAGGCCAGCGGCGGCCAGTTCGCCAACATCAACCGGCCGATCGCGGGCCCGACCCATGACAAGGACCTGCCGGTCGGCGAGCACAAGCTGCAGCTTTATTCGCTCGCCACGCCCAACGGGCAGAAGGTGACGATCATGCTGGAGGAATTGCTGGAGGCCGGCGTCAGCGCCGCCGATTATGACGCATGGCTCATCCGCATCGGCGAGGGCGACCAGTTTTCCAGCGGCTTCGTGGCGGTCAATCCCAACAGCAAGATCCCGGCGCTGATGGACCATGGCGTCTCGCCGCCGCAGCGCGTGTTTGAATCCGGCGCGATCCTGCTCTATCTCGCCGAAAAATTCGGCATGTTCCTGCCGACCGATCCGGCGGCGCGCACCGCGGCGCTCAGCTGGCTCTTCTGGCAAATGGGCGCCGGCCCCCTGCTGGGCGGCGGCTTTGGTCATTTCTACGCCTATGCGCCGGAAAAATACGAATATCCGATCAACCGCTATGCCATGGAGGTGAAGCGGCAGCTGGACGTGCTCGACCGGCATCTGGCGGACAATGACTATATGGCGGGCGCAGACTATTCGATCGCCGACATGGCGATCTGGCCCTGGTATGGCGGCCTGGTGCTGGGCCGCGCCTATGACGCCGCCGAATTCCTGGATGCCGCCAGCTACAAGAACCTGATGCGCTGGGCGAAGCAGATCGACGCGCGCCCCGCCGTCAAGCGCGGCCGCATGGTCAACAAGGCGAACGGCCCGCTGGAGGAACAGCTGCACGAACGCCATGACGCGAGCGACTTCGCGACGAAGACGCAGGACAAGCTGCAGGGCGCCGCCTGATCCGATTGAATTACAACGGGCTGGACGGCGGTCCGTGTCATGGCGATAACACAGCCTTCACGACAGAAGGGAGTCGCCGCATCATGGACCGCCGCCTATTTCTCTCCACCGCCGGAGCCTCCGCGCTCGCCGCCGCCGCGCCGCGCGCCTTCGCGCAAATGGCGGGCGCGCAGGGCGGCAGCGACGATGCGCGCCTGTCCGCCGCCTTCGCCGCCATCTTCGAGCGCGTGCTCGACCTGTCGCCGATGTTCGTCACCAGCCTTGGCCTCGACAAGGGCGCACGCGCCGGCGCGAAGAGCCAGCTGGACGACAACAGCAAGTCGGGCATGATGAAGGAACTGGCCGCGACCCGGGCCGCGATCAAGGAGCTGGAGGCGTTCAAGGGCGCCAGCCTGTCCGACGCGCAGCGCCTCAACCTCGACGTCATCCTCTATTCGCTGGGGCAGCAGACGGTCGCGCCGGGCACCTTCGGCCTCAACAGCGTGCAGCGGCCCTATCGCATCTTCCAGCAGGGCGGCAGCTATTTCCGCACGCCCGACTTTCTCAACACCGCGCACACCATCAACGACAGCGCCGATTGCGAAGCCTATGTCGCGCGGCTCGACGCCTTCGCCGGCAATCTGCGCACCGACACGGCGCTGCAGCGGGACGAAGCGGCGCGCGGCTATCTGGCGCCGGCCTGGTCGCTCGACCTGACGCTGGGCCAGCTCAAGAAGCTGCGCGGGCAGCCGGCCGCCGACAGTTCGATGGTGCAGTCGCTGGTGAAGCGCGCTGCGGCCAAGGGCATCACGGGCGACTGGCAGGCGCAGGCGAGCGCGGTCGTCGAAAAGGCGATCTATCCCGCGCTGGACGAACAGATCACCGCGATCGAGTCGCTGCGCGCGCGCACGGCCGCCGGCGACGGCGTGTGGCGCACGCCGCGCGGCGATGAAATCTACGCCGCCGCGCTCAAGCAGGCCACCACCACCGACCTGTCCGCCGACCAGATTCACGCCATGGGGCTGGAGCAGGTCGCCGACATCAGCGCGCAGCTCGACACCATCCTCAAGGGCGCGGGCTATACCAGCGGCACCGTGGGCGAGCGGCTGGCCAAGCTCAATGTCGAGCCGTCCCAGCTCTACCCCGACAGCGCGGAGGGCCGCGCCGCCCTGCTCGCCCAGCTCAATCGCGACGTCGACGCAATGAAGGCGAAGCTGCCCCAGGCCTTCGCCACCATTCCCGACACGCGGCTGGAAATCCGCGCGGTGCCGGTCGAGATCCAGGATGGCGCGTCGAACGGCTATTATAACCGCGCCGCGCTCGACGGGTCGCGCCCGGCCATCTATTTCATCAACCTGAAAGATGTGGGCGACTGGCCGAAATATGGGCTGGGCGCGCTCACCTATCATGAAGGCGTGCCGGGCCATCATCTGCAGATTTCGACCGCGCAGACCGCCGGCGACATTCCGATGCTGCGCAAGATCGCCTTCATGAGCGCCTATACCGAAGGCTGGGCGCTTTATGCCGAACAGCTGGCGGACGAGCTGGGCGGCTATGCGACGCCGCTCGACCGCGCGGGCTATCTCCAGTCCTTCCTCTTCCGGGCGGCGCGGCTGGTGGTCGACACCGGCCTTCACGCCAAGCGGTGGAGCCGCGAGAAGGCGACCGCCTATATGGTGGAAAAGACCGGCTTTGCTCAGCCGCGTTGCCAGCGGGAGGTCGAACGCTACTGCACCCAGCCGGGCCAGGCGACCAGTTACAAGGTCGGCCATGGCGTCTGGACCAAGGCCCGCGCCGCCGCTCAGGCGGAACTGGGCGACGCCTTCGACATCAAGCAGTTTCATGCGGTGATCGAGGAAGGCGCGATGCCGCTGTCGATGCTGGAACAGCGCGTCGCCGCGCGCGCCAAAGCAGCGAAGCGCGCCTGACGCCCCAAAGGGGGGAGGACGCAACCGCCCTCCCCCCTTTTTTGAGGATCAGAAACGCACGCCCACGCCCATCCACAGTCGGGCGGGGTCGATCATATAGGCGGCCGTGTCGTAATTCAGCCGCTTGTCGAGCAGGTTCTGGACCCCGGCATGGAAGGTGAAGGCCGGGCTGATCTTGTAGGACGCGCCGATGTCGACGACCGTATAGTCGGGAGCCACGGTGGATTCGCCGCTGATCTGCGCTTCGGTGACGGCTTCCTCGCCGCGATAGACCGCCCGGACATAGGCGGACAGGCGCGCATCGGGTTTCCAGTTGAGCGACGCGCTCGCCTGCCGCTTGGGCGTGTCGTTGAGCGCCGCGCCCGCATTGGCCCCGGTCAGCTGTTCGGAATCGGTCAGCGTGCCGGTGGCGTTCAGCTTCAGCGCCCGGGTCAGCGGAATGTCGACCGACGCTTCGATGCCGCGCACCTTCGCCTTGTCGACATTGACATAGGTGGTGGGCGGCCGGCCTATGGAGCTGAGCGGTTCGTCCACGCACCACGCCCCCGCCTCCTCGCAGGTCACGCGCGTGATCTTGTCGTTGAACCGCGTGTCATAGGCGGTCAGGCTGGCGTTGAAGCCGCCGCGCGAAAAGAGCAGCGCCGCCTCGATCGTGCGCGACGTTTCGGCCTCCAGGTCAGGATTGCCATAGATGGTGCCGCCGCGGCTGGTCTGGCCCCAGTCCGCCAGCGTCTGGCGCAGGTTGGGCGCGCGGAACCCTTGCGAATAGCCGCCCTTCAGCGTCAGTTGCGACGTGATGTTCCAGACGCCGTAGAGGCGCGGGGTCCAGTGGACGCCATATTGCTCGTCCTTGTCCATGCGGATGCCGCCGGTGATCGCCAACCCGTCGAGCAGCCGCAGCTCGTTTTCGGCGAACAGCGCCCAGGCCATGCGGCTGGCGCCGGTGGTGGTCGATCCCGACAGGCGGTTGCTGGTGAGGTCGGTCATGTCCTCATTGCGGAAGAAGCCGCCGATGCTCAACGTGTTGGACGGCAGCGGCACGACCCAGATGCTCTGCCCCACCCAGTTGCGGATGCGCTTTTCGCCTTCCACATGTTCGGCATCCTCATATTGCAGATAGGATTCCGACGTGGCGAAACCCCATTTGCCGCTGTGGCTGAGCGATCCGACATAGCGGTTTTGGGTCATCGTGGATTCGGTGCCGACGGGCGACGTATCGCTGGCTTCGTTGGTTTCGCCCGATACGGTGATGACCTTCTGCCGATAATAGCCGCCTTCGACCAGGAAGCTGTGATTGGCGCCGGCTTCGAAGCCGATCTTGCCCGCCAGGCTTTCGTCGCGGCGTTCGGGCGTGCCGCCGATCACCTTGTCGCCTTCGCGCCGGGCGATCGATCCCTGCAGCTGCAAGCCGACGCCGCCGGTCAGGGGACCCGACAGGTAGAAATTGCCGTCGGCGATATTGCCATAGTCGCTGCCCAGCTGCATCGTGCCGTTGACCCGCGCGCTGCCGCGCCAGCCGCTGCCGATGCGGCGCGTGATGATGTTGACGACGCCGCCCATCGCGTCCGATCCGTATAGCGACGACATCGGCCCGCGCACCACCTCGATCCGCTCGATCGCTTCGAGCGGCGGCAGCAGGCCGCCTTCGCTGATGCTGCCGCCGTTGGTGCGGGATTCGCGCGACGAGAGCCTTTTGCCGTCGACCAGGATCAGCGTATATTGCGGCGACATGCCGCGGATCGAAATGTCGCGGCTATTGCCTTCCCCCGGCGTCACCGTGACGCCCGGCACTTCCAGCAGCGCGTCGGTGACTTCGCGATAGGGCATGCGATCCAGCGTCTCGCGATTGATCACGGTGATGGAGGCGGGCGCATCGCGCACCTCCTGCTCGCGTCCTGCGGCGGTCACCACGATCTGGGTGGGATCGGTGGCCTCGTCGGCCCATGCGGTCTGCTGGGCGGCGGCCAGCGCCGCCAGCGCGGCTGAAGCGCGCAGCATCCTGTTGTAACTCATTTCGCCCCCTTAGGCTGTTTTCTGCGACCGATAATCAGTTGCAGAAACGCCGTTGCCAGAAGCGTCCGGTCAGGCCAAATATCGAGAATGGATAAAGGTCATGCGTCGACCTTATGCGGCGTCGTGCCGCAATGCGCCGCCAGCACGTCGCTCAGCCAGGCAACCGCCGGGTCGCGACGCGACCGCTCGTTCCACAGCAGGCGATAGCCGAACTGGCCGATCTGCTCGGGCGCGGGACGACTGACCAATCCATGACAGTGGCACAGGCTGTCCGCCAGGCGCGCGGGCAATGTCAGGATCGCGTCGGGATGCGGGAACAGCAGCGGCGCGGCCTGGAAATAGGGCAGTCGCGCGATGACATGCCGGCGCGCCGCCAGGCTCCCGAGCCGATGGTCGATCCGGTCGAACCCGGTGTCGCTCACGGTGAAGCTGATATGCGGCCAGGCGAGGAACGCCTCGACATCCAGCGGCTCCGCGCTGCCGCCCGCCATCAACGGATGATCGGGCAGCGCCACGCAGCGAAAACCTTCCAGGAACAGGAAGCGTTCATAGGTGACCGCCGGATCGGGATCGAGCCCGCTGATGACGAGGTCGACCTCCCCTGCGGTCAGCGCGCGGGCCATGTCGCTGCCCAGCGGCACGATGTCGATCGACGTCCCGGGCGCGGCGCGCATGATCGCGCCCAGCGCCGGCGCGACGACGGCGGCGACGCCGAAATCGGTGGACGCGATGCGAAAGCGCCGCTGCAGCTCCGCCGGATCGAAATGCGGCGGCGCCAGCAGCGTCGTCGTCGCCGCCAGCCAGGCCTCCACCGGCTCGGCCAGTTCCTCGCCCCGCCGCGTCAGCGCCATGCCCGTGCCCGTGCGCACCAGCAGCGGATCGCCTAGCAGGTCGCGCAACTGCGCCAGCGACCGGCTGATCGCGGGCTGGCTGACCCCCATATGCCGCGCGGTGCGCGTCACGCTGCGGGTGCGCAGCAGCTGGGCCAGGATCACCAGCATGTTCAGGTCGAAATGAGCACCGGGCAGCATCGGGTCCAATCGCGTCAGTTAATGCGAGTGATTCCCGTTAGCAGCCGATCGGCACCCTATCCAGTTCGCAAATGTAACCAATTCTTTCTGACGCCGCGCGTCACTCGTAGCTCATATCCTGATAGCCATCGTCGGCAATGTCGGAGAAGCGCGTGATCTTGGCGTCGAACTTCATCCGGATGCGTCCGGTCGAACCATGGCGCTGCTTGGCGACGATCACTTCGGCAAGGCCGTAGATACGCTCCATATTCTCCTTCCACGCGGCATAGGCGGCTTCGTCGTCGGGCTTGGGCTCCTTGGCGGCTTCGTAATAATCCTCGCGGAACACGAACCAGACCATGTCGGCATCCTGCTCGATCGAGCCGGATTCGCGCAGGTCGGACAATTGCGGGCGCTTATCCTCGCGCTGTTCGACCGCGCGGCTGAGCTGCGACAGCGCCAGCACCGGCACGTGCAATTCCTTCGCCAGCGTCTTCAAGCCGCGGGAAATCTCCGAAATCTCGTTCACGCGATTGCCGTCGCCCCGCCCGGTGCCCTGCAGCAGCTGAAGATAATCGACGACGATGAAGCCGATGTCGTGCCGCCGCTTCAACCGCCGCGCACGCGTGCGCAGCGCCGCGATCGTCAGGCCCGGCGTATCGTCGATGAACAGCGGCAGCTCCTGCAGCTCGCGCGCCGCGCGCGACAGGTTCTGGAAGTCCGCGCGGCTGATCTTGCCCATGCGCAGCGCTTCGCCCGAAATGCCCGACTGTTCGGCGAGCACGCGGGTGGCCAGCTGGTCGGCCGACATTTCCAGGGAGAAGAAGGCGGTCTTGGCCCCCATATTCTTTTCCGGCGGGATGCCGTCGGCATTGTCCCGCACCCAGCGCGATGCCGCATTATAGGCGATGTTGGTCGCCAGCGACGTCTTGCCCATGCCCGGACGCCCGGCCAGGATCATGAGGTCGGAATTGTGCAGACCGCCAATCTTGGCGTTCAGGCTGTTGATGCCAGTGGTGATCCCCGACACATGGCCGCCGCTGTTGAGCGCGCGCTCCGCCACCTGCACGGCCATGGTCGACGCCATGAGGAAGCTCTTGACCGACCCGGTCTCGCCCTCGCCCTCCGACACCTTGTACAGCGCGACTTCGGCCGCCTCGATCTGCTCGCGCGGGTTGACGTCCTCGCTGGTATCCAGTGCGTTTTCCACCAGTTCCCGGCCGACGCTCACCAGCTCCCGCAACAGCGCCAGGTCATAGATCTGGCTGGCGAAATCGCGCGCGCCGATCAGCGCCGCGCCATTGCCGGTCAGCTGCGCCAGATAGGCCGCGCCGCCCAGTTCCTTGAGCGCCGGATCCTGCTCCAGCATGGGCTTGAGCGTCACCGGATTGGCGACCATGTCCTTGTCCAGCAGGCGCATGATCGCGTCATAGATCCGCCCATGCAGCGGCTCGAAGAAATGCTCGGCCTTGAGCTTGAGCTGCACGTCCTCGGCGATCCGATTGTCGATCATGATCGCGCCCAGCAGCGCGGCTTCGGCTTCGACGTTGCGCGGCAATTCGGCGCCGCCCGCTTCGGCGGGATTAATTTTCAGCAGTTCGACCATCGGCCCTCTTTCCTCTCCCGGCACGGTGCGCGCAAGAGGCCATGCGGAACACAGCTGTGGATAAGTCCCGCTTGCATTTGGGCGCGCGCCGCCGCACTGACTATGCGCTTCATCATGGCCGATCCGCGCATCATAGACATCCAGCTCGACGAGCGCACGATCCTGTGGCGCAATGCCGACGTGGAGCAGGAACGGCGTATCGCGATCTTCGACCTGCTGGAGGATAATCATTTCGCTCCCCAACGCGTCCATGCCGATGGCTATGCCGGTCCCTACAAGGTCGTGCTGCGGGTAGAGGAAGGCCGGCTGGTCATAGAGATCAACCGCGAAGACGATAGTCCGCTGGAAGCGATCATCCTCAGCCTCGGCCGTTTCCGCCGGCCGATCCGCGACTATTTCGCCATCTGCGACAGCTATTATCAGGCGATCAGCAACGCCTCGCCCCAGCAGATCGAAACCGTCGACATGGCCCGGCGCGCGATCCACAATGACGCGGCCGAAACGCTGATCGAGCGACTGGAAGGCAAGATCAAGGTCGATTTCGACACCGCGCGGCGGCTCTTCACGCTCATCTGCGTGCTGCATATCAAGGGGTAGTGGGATCAGGGAATTGACGTTCGGGGGCATGCTGGTCCGTATCGGGGCGGGGCTGGCGGTGATCGCGGTGCTGGCATTGGCGCTGTGGCTCTATGCGCGCGCCTGGGCCCCGTCGCGGGAGGACTATCCGGTGCAGGGCGTGACGATCAGCGCCGCGCAGGGCGCGGTCGACTGGGGCACGCTGGCCGCGCAGGGCGCCGACTTCGCCTATATCCGCGCCGCCCGCGCCGATGGACGGCGCGACGCCGCCTTCGCCGCCAACTGGCGCGGCGCGCGCGCGGCGGGGATGCGTTATGGCGCGCTTATCGAATTCAGCCCCTGCCGCAGCCCGATCGACCAGGCGACCGGCTTCATGACCACCGTGCCGCGCGACAATGCCGCCCTGCCCCCGGTCATCCGCCTCGCCTTTGCGCCCGGCTGCGCCAAGCGGCCCGGCCGCGACTTGCTGCTTTCCAACCTCAACACCCTCATCAACCTGGTCGAAGGCCAGGCGGGCAAGCCCGCGCTGCTCAACGTGACCGAGGATTTCGACCAGGCCTATGACATCGGGGCGGGGATCAACCGCACATTGTGGCTCGACGGCAATTTCCTGGCGCCCGATTATGCCAGCCGCCCCTGGGTGATGTGGACAGCCACCGACATGCGGCATATCGACGGCGTCGATGGTCCGGTTCGATGGAATGTGGTGGCGCGCTGATGGCGGAAAATGACGATGTGCAGCAACTGGTCGCCGCCGCGCGCGCCGCGATGGCCCATGCCCACGCGCCCTATAGCCGCTTCGCCGTGGGCGCGGCGGTGCGCCTGATCGACGGCAGCATCGTCAGCGGCTGCAATTTCGAAAATGCGAGCTATGGCCTGTCGCTCTGCGCCGAGACGGTCGCACTGGCCACCGTCAACGCGCAGGGCCGCTTCGCCGATGTCGCCGCCATCGCCGTCGTCGGTGGAGCGATGGACAGCCAGGACGAAGCGCTCGTCACGCCCTGCGGCCGCTGCCGGCAGGTGATGAACGAAGCCGAGCAGATGGCCGGGCGCCCGCTCGCCATATATTGCGCGACGCCCAGCGGCGGCCGAGTGCTCGACCTCACCCTCGCCGATCTCCTGCCCCATGCCTTTGGTCCCAAGGACCTGGGCATCGGCCCCCTGAAAAAGAGCTGACAGACATGGCCATTCTTTCCGACAAGTGGATCCGCGAGAAGGCGCTTTCGACCGGCATGATCGAGCCCTTCGTCGAAAGCCAGAAGCGCGACGGCTGCATCAGCTACGGCCTGTCCTCCTATGGCTATGACGCACGCGTGGCGGACGAATTCAAGATTTTCACCAATGTCGACAGCGCGGTAGTGGACCCCAAGGATTTCGCCGCCAACAGCTTCGTCGATCGCAAGACCGACGTCTGCATCATCCCGCCCAACAGCTTCGCGCTCGCCCGCACGGTCGAATATTTCCGCGTGCCCCGCGACGTCCTGGTGATCTGCCTTGGCAAATCCACCTATGCGCGCTGCGGCATCATTGTGAACGTGACCCCGCTGGAGCCGGGCTGGGAAGGCCATG
>ENA-ORDG01001274-ORDG01001274.1-marine-metagenome-genome-assembly--contig:-NODE-1274-length-10423-cov-4.690122_pt1 | contig 10423 bp, 9 predicted proteins | sample MGYA00248629_ERZ508524 | MGnify/ENA primary metagenome ERZ508524 (study PRJEB26194, sample SAMN05421901) | marine metagenome | isolation source: East of Rio de Janeiro, Brazil, South Atlantic Ocean...
CTGCGCGAGGGGTTGGTCGAATGGAAATCGCGCGAGATTCGCATTCCCGATCTCGATCACACCGCCGAATTTGCGCAATATGACCGTGGTGCCGCGCGTGCGAGACCCTTCATCTAATTGGAAACAGGGCGTTTCCACGCCGAGGTGAAAAAATTTTGTGAGGCGAGGGAACCCCCTTTCTGGTGGCGCGTATCCTCTATGTCACCGCCGAGACCCCCCCTCCCGTCCAAGCGGCTGGTGATACGATCCCGAAAGGCCTTCACTGCTCTGCAGTGGAGGCCTTTTTTCTTGGTCTGTTGTCAGAGGTGGCGCGACGTCGTGCAGCGTGCTGCCAACTAGCCGGTCGAACCGGAATTGGGAAAGGTTATCGCAGTGCCCCGCGCAGGCGCGAAATGATCCCGCGGCGCCTCGGCTGACGCAGCAGATCGACCAGCACTGCCGCGTCGTAGGGTTTTTCCAGCGTGCAACCAAGCGCGGCGACGTTTTCCGGGATGTCCTGCGGTGCGCCGGTCGAGAAGATGATGCGCGGGCTGTCGGGCCCCAGCGTGCGGACCAGTTCGGCAATCGCCCAGCCGTCGTCGCGATCGGCCAGATGCACGTCGAGCACGATCACGTCGGGGCGTTCTTCGCGCAACCGACGCAGCGCTTCCTCGGTCGAGGCCGACAGCACCACCTGGGCCACACCCGCATCGAGCAACGCCTGTTCGATCGTGAGACCGAGCACGGCATCGTCTTCCACCACCAGCACATGGGCGGGAAGGCGTTCGCTGGCGGACGTATCGATTTGCTGCGTCATCGGGCCTCGTATGGCGTGCGGCCGATTGCCGCGCATGCGGTTTCAACGGAAGGCGCTACCGCACAGTTCCCGTTGCCATCCGCTTGTTCGCCCAGCGTTGCCGCATGGTGACACCGTGACGCGGTCAGTCGACCAGCGAGCGTTCGTAGATGGCATATTCGCGGTTGATTTCGCTGCCGATTGCATCGGCAATCGCCTTCATTCCCTGATTGTCGTCGAGGATCCAGCCGATCTCTGCGCGCCGCGTGCCATAGCGGACGGTGGCGACATCGCGGATCTGCCCGATCATCATGAAGGCGAGCTGGCTCGCGAGCCGCGAATTGTGCAGTTCGCGGCGCACGCCCATCAGCGGCACACGCATCGCCGCATTGCGCGGGCGGCGCAGCCAGCGCAGCAGGTGGAACCAGCCGAAGGGGAACAGCCTGCCCTTTATCTTGCGAAGCACCGCATTGACGTCGGGGAAGGTCAGCATGAAGGCGACCGGCTTGCCGTCGAGTTCGGCGATCAGATTGATGTCGGCATGGATGATCGGTTTCAGTTTCTTGCCTGCATTCGCAATCTCGGCAGGAGTGAAGGGCACGAAGCCCCAATTGTCCGACCACGCATCGTTGAGGATCTCGAGGATGATGGCGACCTCCTCGTCCCAGCGTGCGGTATCGACCGGACGTACAGTGATGCGATCGTTACGCTCGCCCGACTGGACGATCCGGCGGATCAGCGGCGGAAAATCGCCGGTCACGTCGAGGTCGTAGGTAAGCAGGGTCTTGGCGCGCGCATAACCCGCACTTTCGATCCAGTGCTGATAGTGTTCCGGGTGGTGCCCCATCATGATCATCGGGTCGTGATCCTGGCCCTTCACCAGCAGGCCGGGCTCTTCCCAGATCGACATCGAGATGGGGCCCAGCGCACGGTTCATGCCCTGTTCGCGCAGCCAGTCTTCGGCGGCGTGCAGCAGCGCGTGCGCGACGGCTTCGTCTTCGGCATCGAAATAGCCGAACATGCCCGCGCCGGGGCCGAACCCCTGTTCGCGCGGGAGGTCGAGCGCGAGCCGGTCGATATGTGCCGAGATGCGCCCCACCGGCGTGCCGTTGCGCCGCGCGACGAACAGCTGGTGGTCGGCATGGCCGAAGAACGGATTGCGCGCCGGGTCGACCAGCTCGAGCTGCTCGGAGCGCAATTGCGGGACCCAGTGCGGCTCACGCTCGGCGAAAGAGCGGCCGAGATCGACGAATTCCGCGCGGCCTAGCTTGCCTTCGACCCGATCGATCACCACTTCCACACTACCCATTCGCGCATACCTTCGTTCAGCTTGGATTAGCCCTGTGTGCGCTAGCTGATCTTTGTCAAGGAAACGCACGGACGCGATCACTATGATCGACACCCGGCGCTGTATTGCGTGTGTGTTTTCGGCTAAAGACCCCCCAGGACAATCGACCATGAACGTGCAACAAACCCAGATTTCGGCTGCCGATATCGTTTCGCGTCGCGACGCGGGATCGGGCTGGCATGCCCAGATTCCCGACGACAAGGCCATGCTGCGCGCCGCGCGCGACCTGACCAAGGACATCGCTGCGCATCGCGCCGACATCTACTGGACCGACATGGTCGGGTCGGCGCTGGTGGGATATGGCGCGCTGGCGGGCGCGATCCTCGTCGACAGCCTCCCGCTGGCAATCGTTCTGGGCGTGATCTCGGTGCTCGCGCTGTATCGCGCCTTGCTGTTCATCCACGAAATCTCGCATTTCCGTAACGGAGCGCTGCCGGGCTTCCGGACCGCGTGGAACGCGCTGGTCGGCGTGCCCATGCTGACGCCGTCCTTCATGTATGAAGGCGTGCACACGCTGCATCACAAGCGCACGCAATATGGCACGATCGCGGATCCCGAATACCTTCCGCTGGCGCTGATGAAACCGTGGAGCCTGCCCGCATTCGTGCTTATCGCGCTGCTCGCGCCGGTCGCGCTGCTGCTGCGCTTCGCAGTGCTTGTTCCGCTGGGAGCAATCATTCCGCCGATCCGCCGGCTGACGTGGCAGCGGCTCAGCGCGCTTGCGATCAATCCCGATTTCCGCCGCAAGAACCCCGAAGGCGACCTGCGTCGCCGGGTGATGCTGCAAGAGGCGGGCGGCATGGTGTGGAGCTGGGCGCTGATCGGCAGCGTCTTCGCCTTTGGCTGGAAACCCCTGCTGGTCGCGCTGGCCGTGGCCTCGGTGGTCGCGCTGCTCAACCAGCTGCGTACGCTGGTCGCCCATCTCTGGGAGAATGAGGGCGAGGCCATGACCGTGACCGCGCAGTTCCTCGACAGCGTCAACGTGCCGCCGCCCGGCCGCATTGCCGAACTGTGGGCACCGGTCGGGCTGCGCTATCATGCGTTGCACCACCTGATGCCCTCGATGCCCTATCACTCGCTGGCCGAAGCACACCGCAGGCTGGTGGCCGAACTGGCAGATGACTCGAGCTATCACGGCGCAAACCACGCCGGCATGGGTGTGCTGGTGGGGCGGATCGCCCGCAACACGATGCGCCCGCGCAGCTAGGGACGCTGCTTCCTAAAGAAAGTGGATCATGGCGATCCGCCGCTCGGGCGGCAGCCCCGCTGCGGCTTCTTCCGCCAGCTCTTTTGCCAGCCGGGGATGGGCTTTCAGGTCCTCCACTTCGGCAAATCCGATGCGGCTGTAGAAGGGGCCGTTCCAGGCCACGTCGCGGAAGGTGGTAAGCGTCACCGCGCGGAAACCCGAATTCGCTGCATCGACCAGGCATGCCCGCAGCAACACCGCGCCGACGCCCTGACCCTGCGCATCGGGATGCACATCCATTTCCCAGATATGCAGTTCGCGGCCGAATGGCTGGCTGGCCAGGAAGCCGACGATGGTCTCGCCGATCTCGGCCACTAGGCAATGCCCTTTGGCGATCAGTTTGCGATGTCCGTCCTCGGTCCAGACGTCGTTGAAGTCCACCTGGTCGGCGGCAGGATCATCCGCAAAGAGCGTGGCCGCGGCGCGTTCGATCGCAGGCAGGTAGGCGGCATCCCCGGCACGCGCGAGGCGGATCGAATAATCGCTCATTCCTCGGTGCGGATCAGCACCGTTTCACCGATCAGCAGGAACAGGAAGAAAGGCGCCCACGCGGCGAGGAACGGCGGATACCCGCCGAAGCTGCCCATCGCGAGCGCGGCGTTGTCGACCACGAAATAGGCAAAGCCCAGCGCCATGCCGATCACTGCACGCACGAACAGCTGGCCCGATCGCGCCAGCCCGAAGGCCGCCACTGCACCTAGCAACGGCATCAGGAAGGCCGACAGCGGGCCCGATATCTTGTGCCACCACTTGGCGCGCAATTCGTCGGTCTGGCGCCCTGCGCGCTCGAACTCGGCGATCGAGGTCGTCAGCGTCCAGAAGGGTTCGGCATCGGGATCGATCTTGGCGAGGTCGATCTGGTCCGGGGTGAGGCCTTCGCCGACCACAAGCGTGGCGGGCCTGTCGGTTACCGCGTTCTGCACGCTGAACCGGGTGATCCCCTCGAGTCGCCAGCCGGGGCCGGCATAACGCGCGCGTTCGGCATCGACCTGCTCGATGATCATGCCTTCGGCATTGCGGCGATACCAGCTGACATTGCGCATGGCGATCGCCTCGCCGCGTCCGGCGAGATAGGCGGCGGTGAGGATATTGCCGTCATCGTTGAGATAAATGTTGGTGCGCACGCGCTCTTCGTCGGGAATCGCGCCATAATCCACCGCTTCCCACGCCTTGAGCGTCTCCGTCGCGCGGGTCACCACCCGTTCGTTGAAAGCGAAGGTGGCCAGCGAGACAAGCCCGGCAGTCAGCAGCAGCGGGGCGAGCACCTGATGCGCGGACAGCCCGGCCGCCTTCATCGCGATTACCTCGCTGTTCTGGTTGAGCGTCACCAGCGTGATGAGCGTGGCGAGCAGCACCGAGTAGGGCAGGAAACGCGATATCAACTGCGGTATCCGCAATCCCGCATAGGTCAGCAATTCGCCCTGTCCGTTACCGGCCACGGCGAGGATTTCGCCGCTGCTCGACAGCAGGTCGAGCATCATCAGCACGAGCACCAGCACGAACAGCATCGCGGCGATCCGCGCGACGAACAGCTTCGCAAGATAGAGCGTCAGCGTGCGCGAGGGGAAGAAATCAAGCTGCATGGGGTCCCGCTATTCGGCTGCCGCGAGGTCGATCTTGAGCCGGCGCCGGCGGCGGAACAGCCCGCCCACGCGCTTGGCCAGCTTGTCGAACCAGATTTCGAGCGCGCCGATAGCCTGTCCGCCGGGAACATGCGCGACGCGCCAGTACATCCATATGATCAGCGCAGCAAAGATCGCGAACGGCCCCCACAGGGCGAGGATCGGATCGACGCGGCCAAGCGCGGCGATATCTTCGCCATATTGGTTCACCTTGTGATAGGCGACCACCATCACGATCGAGATGAACACGCCCAGCGCGCTGCTGGATCGCTTGGGTGGGACCCCCAGCGCCACCGCCAGCAGCGGCAGCAGTGCCATCATCACCACTTCGACCAGCCGGAAATTGAAGCTGGCCTGGCTGGCGTCGCGTGCCTCTTCGGGCAGTTCGTCGCTCCAGCCGATGCGCAGGAGTTCGGGCAGGATGTATTCGCGTTCGGCATCGCCACGCGCACGGAATTCCTCCACCGCGGGCAGGTCGATCGGCAGATCGTGCCGCGTGAAAGTCAGGACACGCGGGGTCTGGCTGCCCGTATCCTGCACGATGGTGCCGTTTGTCAGCCGCAGGATGATCGTGTCGGGATTGTCAGTGGTGGCGAGGAAGGCGCCTTCCTTGGCCGAGATCGAAAGGACCTGGTCCTGATCGTTGGCGACGCGCGCAAAGATACCCTTGAGCCGTCGCCCGTCATCTTCGCTTTCCTCGATCCGCAGCGCCATGCGATCGGCCAGCGTGGTGAATTCGCCGACCTTGATCGATGCGCCCAACGCGCCCGAGCGCAGCTCGTATTCCATCTGCTCGTAATAATACCGGCTGATCGGTTGGATGAAGAATACCAGCGCGACATTGACCGCCATCAGCACTGCGGTGATCGCGAAGGGCACGCGCAGCAGCCGGCCATAGCCAAGTCCAACCGCGCGAAACACGTCGAGTTCACTGGTGGTGGCGAGCTTTCGGAAAGCGAGCAGGATGCCGAGGAGTAGGCCGAGGGGGATCGCCAGGCTGGCATATTCGGGCACCAGCGCGACCAGCATCTTGAACACGACACCCACCGGGCCGCCTTCGACCGCGACGAAATCGAACAGGCGCAGCATCTTGTCGAGCACCAGCAGCGAGGCAGCAATGGCGAACACCGCGGCCATCGGCACCGTCACGAGCCGGAAGATATAGCGATCGATGCTGGGCAGGAATTTGAGCAAGGGGCCGCCGGTCAATTGTCTCCGCCGCTGCCCCTAGCGCGGTTTTGCGCGCAGGTCATGCCCCTTGTCCGGAGCGTGCGGCGGTCAGGCCTTTTCGAGCGTGCATTGCAGCGGGTGCTGGTTCTGCCGGGCGAATTCCATCACCTGGTTGACCTTGGTTTCGGCCACTTCATAGGGGAATATTCCGCATATGCCGACGCCCTTCTGGTGAACATGCAGCATCACGCGGGTCGCCTCTTCCATGTCCATGCGGAAGAAGCGCTTGAGGACGATCACCACGAACTCCATCGGCGTGTAATCGTCGTTCAGCAGCAACACCTTGTACTGGCTGGGTTTCTTGGGTTTCGCGCGGGTCTTGGTAGCGATGCCGACCTGGCCGTCGCCTTCGCGGGAATCGTCATCCTCGCCGGCAGCGCGGATCGGGGGGAATGTCGGAATCTCGGCCATTGCAGGACCCATTATCGTATCGCTTCGCCAATTCGCAAGGCACGAGCGGCAGGCTTCGCTGTTTGCGGGGTGGGCAACAGGGTGCCGCAACGGGCGACTGCCCGGAAATGAAAAGGACCGGATGGTGCGTAACCATCCGGTCCACGGTGTCCAATTCGCCGGGCGAGAGAGAGGAGAGAGAGTGCCCGACGGAATTGAAGCGATGTTCGATCAGGCGGCCTTGCCGACCTTTTCTGCGGCGAGGCTCATGCGGTTCGAAACCGGCGCGAAAGCGTCGTTGACGAGCTTGAGCATGGCTTCGGTGTTCTTCGAAGTCGCCGAGACCATGGCGTCGAAATTGCGACGTGCGATATCGCCCTGAAGCTGGAACAGCTCGGTCGGCGACTTGATTTCGGCAACCTTCTTGACGTCGCCCTGCACGGTTTCGGCGGCCGACTTGGCTTCGTCCGCATAGGTGCGGCCGAGGTCCTGCATGCCCGAGACGAGGATCTTGCCCGATTCGACCAGGGCTTCGAGATTGCCCTTCTGGAACTCGACGGCTTCCTTGGTCATCTCGGTACCCTTGTCATAGGCGGCCTTGGCGCGGGTCTGCATGTCGGCAGCCATTTCCTTGGCCTTGGTGGTGTAATCGATGGTGGTGGCGGTTTCAGCGGTAGCCATGATGGTTTCCTTAAGCTGGGAGATCGGGGGGGTCTGGGTAGCGGGCTTCGCAGCGGGCTTCTTGGCCGCCGGCTTGGCCTTTTTCGCGGGAAGCGGCTTGCTGGCCGATGCGGCTTTGTTGGCAACGGCCTGCTTGGCGGCGGGCTTCTTCCGGACCTTGCCGGCGGCAGGCTTGGTTTTCGCCGACTTGCGCTTGACTGCCTTGGCAATTGCCGCGGTTTCTACCGGCGCAGCGGGTTCGGCGGCAATGGCCTTCTCGACCTTCTGCGCGCTGATCGAGCCGGCAGCCTTCTTCTCGGCCGCGGCAGCGAAAGCCTTTTCGGCTTCGGCGTCGATCTTGCTTTGGCTGTCGGCCATGGGAAACCTCGCTTTGTTGCACTGCACAAAATAGGCGCTGCAGTCGCGAAGTCAAGCGAATTTTGTGCGCTGCACAATAGCAGCGAAGTGGTCGCCGTAGGCCCGGTCAGCGCGTCGCGACGTAGCGTCCGGGCGCATCCTCGATCACCCGATCGCCGCGCCCGCCCGGTGCGCGCTTGCCCTTCGCGGCAATCGTTTCGGGGGCCTGATTGCGCAGCCACTCGATCCAGTCGGGCCACCAGCTGCCCGGATGTTCCTTCGCACCCTCGCGGAACTCGGCAAGGCTGCGTGGTTCACCGTCATTGGTCCAGTACTGGTATTTGCCCGATCCGGGCGGATTGACCACGCCCGCAATATGGCCCGATCCCGCGAGCACGAACTTGACCGGGCCGGAAAACTGCTCGGTGATCCGCCACGCGCTTTCGGCCGGGGCGATATGGTCTTCCTTGCCTGCCTGGATATAGCAGGGCGTTTCGACCAGCCCGAGGTCGACCGGTGTATCATCGACCTGCAGAGCGTCGGCCTCGACCAGCCGGTTGTCGCGATAGAGGTCGCGCAGATATTGCTCGTGCCACTTGGCCGGCAGATTGGTGACGTCGCCGTTCCAGTGCAGCAGGTCGAAGGCGGGGTAGTCTTCGCCCAGCAGGTAATTGTTGACCACGTAGTTCCAGATCAGGTCGGTGCCGCGCAGCATGTTGAAGGTCGCGGCCATGTAGCGCCCATCGAGATAGCCGTCGGGACTGAGCGCCTTGATCGCGGCGAGTTGCTGGTCGTCGACGAAGTTGAGCAGTTCTCCTGCCTTCTCGAAGTCGACCTGCGCGGTGAAGAAGGTCGCGCTCTTCACCTTGTCCTGCTCGCCCCGCCGATGCAGCACCGCGAGCGTCGCCGCCAGCGTGGTGCCCGCCACGCAATAGCCGATCGCATGGACCTGCGGCACTTTCAGCCGCGCACGGATATGGTCGATCGCGTCGATCTGGGCCCGCACGTAATCGTCCCAGACCACGTCCTTCATGTCGGCGTCGGCCGATTTCCAGCTGACCATGAACACGGTCACGCCCTGTTCGACCGCCCAGCGCACGAAGCTCTTCTTCGCGTTGAGGTCGAGGATGTAGAAACGGTTGATCCACGGCGGGAAGATCACCAGCGGGGTGGCCAACACCGTCTCGGTTGTCGGCGTGTACTGGATCAGCTGGTAGAGCGGCGTTTCATGGACGACCTTGCCGGGCGTGGTCGCGATGTTCTCGCCCAGCGTAAATGCGCTGGGGTCGGTGTGCGACAATTGCCCGCGGCGCAAATCGGCCAGCAGGTGTTCCATCCCCTTGATCAGGTTCTCGCCGCGCGTCTCGAGCGTGCGCTCCATCACCACCGGATTGAGCAGCGGGTAGTTCGCCGGGCTTGCCGCATCGGTCAGCGTGCGCGTGGTGAAGCGCAATTGCTCGCGCCGCTCGTCCGACAGGCCTTCCGCGCTTTCGACCATGGCGGCAACCCGCTCGGCGAGGAACAGGTAGGTCTGGTGGATCAGCGCATAGGCGGGATGCGCGCGCCACCGCGGATCGGCGAAGCGGCGGTCGCTGCGCGGCAGTTCGGGTTCGGGCGAAGCCTGCGCGGCGGTATCGGGGCCGAGCCCGTACTGGCCCAGCACCTGCTGCCACAGAGCGATGCCTTCCTGCATCAGCGCCTGCTGTTGTGCCGGATCGGCGAGCGGCATTTGCCGGTACCAGTCTTGTGCCAGCTCCATCCACCGCGTGGGATCGAAGAAGGGCGCAAGCGCCTGCGGATCGGCAAGCTGCTCGGTCTGGTATTCGAGCCACATCGATTGCAGCTTCATCCCGACGTCGGCCCAGTGGCGCATGTCCTCCGCCGAAACCGGCGTGCCCGCGGTCGCTTCCGCCATCGGCGCGAACAGCGCGCGCGCCAGCTTGGCCGGGGCTTCGAACATGTTGGTGAAGGGGTCGGGGCCGTCGTCGGTCATCATCGCTGCTCCGTGGTGCCAAGCGCGTGTTGGACAGGCAATAGGATATTCCGCACCGCCATGCACCCGTCGCGATTGCACCTGCAGGGTGAATAGGTAATCAGTGTGACTCGACCAATGCCGAAAGAGACAGGATGTCCGACGAATTCTACCGCATCAAACGCATGCCCCCCTATGTCATCGCCGAAGTCAACGCGATGCGGCATGCCGCGCGGCAGGCGGGGCGCGACATCATCGATTTGGGCATGGGCAATCCCGACCAGCCCCCGCCGCAGCATGTGATCGACAAATTGTGCGAGGTCGCGGCCAAGCCGACCGCGCATGGCTATTCGCAGTCGAAAGGCATCCCGGGCCTGCGCAAGGCGCAGGCCAATTACTACGGCCGCCGCTTCAACGTCGATCTCGATCCCGAGCGCGAAGTGGTGGTAACGATGGGCTCGAAGGAAGGTCTCTCGTCGATGGCGACCGCGATCAGCGCGCCGGGCGACGTCATCCTTGCGCCCAGTCCCGCCTATCCGATCCACACATACGGCTTCATCATCGCGGGTGCGACGATCCGCTCAGTGCCGACCACGCCCGACGAACGCTACTGGAAGGCGCTCGACAATGCGATGGCCTACACTGTCCCGCGTCCGACGGTGCTGGTGGTCAATTACCCGAGCAATCCCACTGCGGAAACGGTCGATCTCGCCTTCTACGAACGGCTCGTGGCCTGGGCGCGCGAGAACAGGGTCTGGATCCTTTCCGACCTCGCCTATTCCGAACTCTATTACGACGGCAAGCCGACCCGCTCGATCCTCGA
>ENA-ORDG01001277-ORDG01001277.1-marine-metagenome-genome-assembly--contig:-NODE-1277-length-10415-cov-5.662507_pt1 | contig 10415 bp, 9 predicted proteins | sample MGYA00248629_ERZ508524 | MGnify/ENA primary metagenome ERZ508524 (study PRJEB26194, sample SAMN05421901) | marine metagenome | isolation source: East of Rio de Janeiro, Brazil, South Atlantic Ocean...
AAGTCGTATTATGCCGTGATTTTTACTTCAATACAAAGTGAAGTGAACAAGGATTATGAGGAAATGGCTGAACTGATAATCTCATTAGCAAAAAAACAGCATGGATTCTTCGGGGTAGACTCAGCTCGAAGTAATGGTATCGGGATAACTGTGTCTTATTGGGAGACCGAGGAGTCTATCAGGAATTGGAAGAATCATGAAAAACACCTGGTAGCACGACATAAAGGCCGGTCTGGCTGGTACAGTGATTATCATGTCCGCATTGCACAGGTCGAAAGAGAATATGAGTTTGATAGCAGGAAAAAATGAAATAAAAAAATTTTAACGTTTAACATCAAGCCGATTTTAAAGAATATCGACAGATGTCTATAAAATTAGATGAATGTCCATTGTGTAATTCCAAATTAGCGAAAGGTAAAAATCGAAAATGGTGGATAAATCAAATCTCTTACGTCAGATGCGTAAACATGCGCAAACATTTTCTTCTGCAGTATCATCCCCCTTAGTGGTTGATGAAGCTAATATAAATAGAGCCTTGGTTTTGATTGATGTAGCTGCAAGGGATTCCGGATTAGGGATACTCCGTAAAATGTCATTCAAGACTCCAGCTCTGTTAAAAAAACTGCGTCCTGAAAAAAATTTGGATTACTTGAAGACTGAGATTAAAAAACGAATTCAGGAGGCCATTTCAAGTGAGGGTCCTCTGACGAAAGAGCAGCAAAAGAAAGAATATGAAAAATTTAAACGTGCCGAACAAAAATTGCGGAAATTACTTGATACAAAGGATTGCTGAAAACATACGTTGTTAATTTTTATTAATTTCTTGGCCTGAGATCAAGAATAATATTTGATATTTTTATTAATAAAAATAATATTTTATTGAAATAGAATACCGGAAAATCGATTGGATTTTCCGGCTGCATTTGTCTCTTCAATTGTAGTATGGAGAGGACTGTCTGGAAACAAAGCTTGAGGCCCAGAATACGAGGCTCAAGACTATGAATTCAGCTGGCACAGAGTTTCGAAATACCACCGGACTTTTGTGTAGTGGTGTTTTAAAACCTTCACATGCCGTGCATGTTGAAGGCTGAGGGGGTAGGGCTTTGCTTTCATGGTGAAAGCTGACCCTGTTTGAATGAGTGCGGATTGAATCCGGACTTGTTTGCCCAAAGTATTCTATTGGAAGGGAATACATTTATTCCATGGCTAGGAGTTAACTTTCTCACTTAAAAGGTTAAGGAGATAATATGTCATTAAGAATCAATAATAATATTGAGTCGATGAATGCTCATCGCAACCTGTTAATGAATGACCGTGCGCTTTCGAAGTCTCTTGAAAGACTGGCTTCAGGACAGAAAATCAATCGGGCAGCCGATGATCCGGCAGCTTTGGTTATTTCTGAACACATGAGGGCACAGATCAGCGGGATGGAACAGGCAATCAGGAATAACGAAGTTGCTATTTCACTCGTACAAACTGCTGAAGGTTCCATGAATGAAATCTCGAACATTCTGGTAAATCTTCGCCAGCGAGCAATTTCTGCTGCAAACGTTGGTGCCAGTGACCAGGATATGATTGACGCCAATCAGGCTGAGATTGAAAATGCGCTTGCTTCAATTGACCGTGTTGTTTCAACCACTCAGTTCGGACATTACAGGCTTCTGGACGGAACAAATGCTGCGAAGACAGTGACAAATGAAGACGGCAGCATTTCCACTCAAGAAGGACTGCGTTTCCATGTTGGACCAAATGCTGAACATATGGCTTCAACCTCCATTAGAGACATGAGCACAAGTCAGCTTGGTCGGGCTATAGTTCCAGAAGGTGAAATGCCAAACAAAAGCAACTTCATGTCACTCGCTGACATTGATGTGCGTAATGAGCAGGGTGCTCAGGATGCACTTGCTATAATTGATCAGGCTCTTACAGAGGTTGCTTCAGTTCGTGGAGAATTAGGTGCTTTCCAGAAACATACCCTGGAATCTAATCTCACCAGCTTACAGGTCGCAGCAGAAAATATGACTGCTGCAGAGTCTACTATTCGTGATACTGACATGGCTCAGGAACTGGCTACATTTACACGTAACCAGATCATGACTCAATCAGCAACAGCACAGTTGGCTCAGGCAAATGCAATGCCGCAACACGTCTTGCGATTGTTAAACGGCTAGCAGGGTTCAGGGGCAGTTTATCCCCCAGACATAACACTATTCCGGCTCCATTTATTGGAGTCCGGAATGGCTGTTTATATTATTTAAATGAACGTTTATCTATAATCATTATTCAAAGATTTGTCGATGACTGGAGTTTATATTCCGGTTAACGGGATCAAAAAACTTGAAACTTAAATATAACGAGGAACTATGCCGTTGGGGATGAAACACAACATTGCATCTATCAACGCAATAAATCATCTGGCCGAAGCGCAAAATGAACTGTCCGATTCGCTGAAACGATTATCTTCAGGACAAAGAGTCAACAGTGGAGCAGATGATCCTTCGGGTCTGATTCTTTCAGAAGGTTTACGCGCTCAGGTTGCCAGTGCGCAACAGGCGCTGCAAAATTCGGAGTTTTCTCTGTCTCTTGTCCAGACTGCCGAAGGTGCTTTGGTTGAAGTAAACAACTTGTTGATTGAAATGCGTCAGTTGGCTACAACTGCAGCAAATGAGGGTGCCACCGATTACAATGCGCTGTTAGCATTGCAGTTTCAGATTCGTAAAGCAATTGAGGGAATTGACCGTGTTTCCCGCTTTACTAGCTTTGGGAATAAAACTCTGCTAGACGGAAGCCATGGTGCAACAGGAATGGGAGGAAATGAAGAACTTGTTTTTCTTAAAGCATCTTCCAAAACAGTCGCTTCACCCGTTAGCGGATATGATGTGGATATTACCGAATTACCGCTACGGGCAACTTTGACAGCAGACCTTGATGACGATGATGCTTCCGGTCTGCAAATTACTTTAGAAGAAGAAGATGGCGCTGTAATTAGGGTCAGTAATCCGGAAGGAGCCACTGCAGTCGGATTTGCAAAACGTCTGCAAAAAGCTGTCTTGGAAGCGAACATGAATTTGAACATACGCTTTGATGCTGATGATGAAGAACTTACAATTGAACATCGGGAATATGGACTCACCAAAGGATTCACTGTAACCGGGACAAAAGATGATGTAATTGTTGACAACGCTTTTGAGCCGGAATTGCTTTTAGGACGTGATATAAAAGGAACAATTAATGATGAGCCTGCTGATGGTGATGGACTGATCCTTACCGGCGAATACAATAATGAGAAAACCAGCGGTTTGAGTGTAGCTTTTTTAGGTGATGGTACCGGCAATGCCGGATCAGTGACTGTTGCGCAAAATTCTCTTAAGTTTCAAGCTGGAGCAAGTGCAGATGAAAAAATTGTAATTGCTCTGAACAGTACCCATTCTACTGTCCTGGGAAGAGGTGTGGATAATACAAGCGGATTTGAAAATTTGTCCCAAATCAGTCTCAAGTCTACTCAAGAAGCCATTGATGCAATTCGCCTTGTAGATGAGGCTCTTGATCAACTATTATCAATGCGCAGCCAGCTTGGTTCTGTACAAAAACATACACTGGAAACAAATATTTCAGTTCTCCGCAACACAGTAGAAAATTTGACTGCGGCAGAATCCAGCATCCGAGATACAGACATGGCTTTGGAAATGGTTAATTTTACGAAAAACCAAATCATTACGGAAGCCGCAGCAGCTGCAGTCGCACAGTCAAATCAGACTGCTACCAGAGTTTTGCGGCTGTTGTTCAACAATAATCCACATGGACACTGGTCATTTTTTAGAGACCACTGATCGTTGATCAAATAATGCGCCTTGACGATACAATTGCTGCGATAGCAACACCTTTGCAGCCATCCGGACTTGGAGTGATCAGAGTAAGCGGAGAGCAGGCAGTTTCTGCAGTAGAGGCTCTGTTCAAGACAAATGGGAAACCGCTGAAAAAGACGGAAACACACAAGCTGGTACACGGCTGGATAAAAGACGACGGAAAACTTATTGACAAAGTTTTAGTAGTCGTCATGCGTGCTCCTCATTCATACACCACTGAGGATGTGGTTGAAATTCAGTGTCACGGAAGCCCTTTTGTGTTGCGAATCATCCTGGATTTGGTTTTACGGCAAGGAGTGCGTTTGGCAGGTGCAGGGGAGTTCACTCAAAGAGCTTTCTTGCATGGGCGCCTGGACCTGACACAAGTGGAAGCAATTTCAGACTTGATTCAAGCCAGTTCTGAAATTGGGGCAAGACTGGCTGCACAACAACTTCGTGGAAAACTTTTTCACGCCATTGATGCTGTAAAAAAACAAGTGGTCTCCATTGCTTCACTAGTTGAGGCCAGCATCGAGTTTCCGGAAGAGGACCATGAATTCACTCATCAGGAAGATTGTCTGCAGCGTCTGGATCAGGCTAGTGCCGATCTGGAAAGCTTACTTTCTCATGCTGACCGTGGAAGACAAATACGTGATGGGTTTAGTGTAGTATTGATTGGCCGGCCGAATGTAGGAAAATCTTCGCTTCTAAATACCTTGCTTCGCGAGCAAAGAGCGATTGTAACGACCATTCCCGGTACAACCAGAGATTCAATTGAGGAATCTGTACAAATTCAGGGTCTAGCTTTTCGCTTAACGGACACAGCCGGCATTAGAAAAACAGAAGACCTGATCGAATCAGAAGGTATTCGGCGTACACAAAATGTCCGCGAAAAAGCCGACCTCGTCTTGTTGATTCTTGATGCCAGTGAAAAACTTATGGACGAAGATTTGAGTTTAATCAGTGAAGTTGAAAAAGAGCGGACAATTGTAGTTCTCAATAAAAAAGATCTAATGGACGACACTACCCCGCGTTGGTATGGAAAAATATCCCGTTTGGAATCTGTTTTGATTTCAGCAAAAACAGGTGAAGGTTGTGATGAGTTGGAATCCAGCTTATATAAAAAAGCTACACTCGGCGGTTTGCCTCAGGAAGATGAAATCTGGATCACAAACCGCAGGCAGCAACAGGCTGCAAAAAATGCTCTGTCTGCTTTGTTCTCAGCGCGAAAAAGTTTGAATCAGTCAAGTGGAGAAGAGTTTCTTGCAGTTGATTTACGCTCTTGTTTAAACGCCCTGGGTGAAATAGTTGGCGAAACTACGCCCGATGATTTGCTTGGGCAAATATTTTCGGATTTTTGTATTGGAAAATAAACAAATGACAGACAGCGAATTGAAACTACTGCTTGGAAAACAAGAGTTACTTTTAAAGAAGCTTCTGGAATTATCACAGCGCCAATTTGCAGAATCGGATGCGGTCGCACTGGACGAGCTCTTGAAACAAAAAGATAGCTACTTTGATGAACTGCAAAAGTTAGATCCTTTGCGGGAAAAGTGGCACAAGAAATACAACCGTCCCTTAGGGCAGGAAGAACAAAAACTTGATGATAATATTCAGGATTTACTTGAAAAACTACTGCTCTCAGAACAGGATTTTGAAAAAATAGTAGGCCGTGAAAAAAATGCTGTCTCATTACAAATTGCTCAAATAAGCAATCAAATGCAGTATCGAAAAGATACTACTAGGCAAAGGCCTCAAATTAAAAACATGACAACTTAAACACAACATTATTCATAGTGAACAATGCTTTTTTCTGCTTACCAAATTGAGTCCCTGTTAGCCGATTTTCAACAGACAGACTCTCCAGCAGGCAAATCTGCCAGCGAAACTCTAAGTCTTTCTGCTGATGCGATTCAGGACGCACGTCAATACTTGCGCCCACTGAAACGCAGTCCCCTGAACTGGGTTACTCCCAAAGATATTAGGGGACTGGTCGAAGACATTTCTTCTTACGATCCTGTTGTAGATAATGTACAGCAGAGTCGTGCCGGCCGTTTTGTTGTACCTGCTTATGTACCTGAAATTCCTGCACCAGCGTTTCCACTTGTAAGCGACCACACTCAGATGGCCCCGGAAAGTGAAACTACAGAGCAGGAATCATCGGAAAGTCCTGTTACAGAAGAAGATGCTCTGATGCCTGAAATAAACACTGAATCAGCTGAAGTGGAAGATAAGGTTTCGGTCAGTGTGTCTGAGGATATTTCGAAAGAAAATAGTCTGATAATAGAAACTGAGAAAAGTTCTGAAGAATCAGAAGAATCTACCAACGGCGAATCGGCAGTTTCTACTGCTTCACTATTTGAAGGTATTGATGATGAAGAGCATGAACTTGAAGAAGAAGGATTGCAAGGAGACAATAGTGAGGAAAACGATGTCGTCTTTGGAGATGGACGCATTGATCAAAAATCAATGAGCAATTTTGTAGCTCATTATCCTGACAGTACTCTTAAGTTCCTGATGCGTAAAAATTTGGACGGTAGACCATTACCGGTTGGATACGAAGAAATATATTCACAATGGGAAAATCGCGGATTGTCCCGTGGACGCCTGAAAAAATATTTATTTAAACTGATGGAATGGAAAAACTTTCCGGATATTCCTGTTCATGATGTGGTTAATAAAATCCGCGAACATCAATATTTTCTTGAAATAAAGTAATGACAGCAAAAAGTTTCAGACCAAATGTTGCGGCGGTGATAATGCATCCATCAAATAAAAAAGTCCTGATGTTCAGGCGAATTGCCAAAAGAAATGAAAAATCAGAACTATTGTCAGATGGAGGACAGTTAAGATGGAATTGGCAATTCCCCCAAGGAGGGATTGACCCAGGGGAATCCGAAGAAGAGACACTTTTTCGTGAACTTGAAGAAGAAATTGGCACCAATGATGTTACAATCATCCGGGTTGCTGAAAAAAGAGTCCGTTACTACTATCCTCTCAAAATGCTGCATATTCTTCATAAACAACCTGAATGGAAACCTTACCGCGGCCAACAGCAACGCTGGTTTCTTCTACAGTTGAATTGTGACACTGAGAAAATTAATTTTTCCCATCAACCCATTGAATTCGATGCCTTCCAATGGATCTCACCCCGCCTGGGATTAAAGAAAGTTGTTCCTTTCAAGCGCAAGGCATACCGTAAAGGTTTGCGATATTTGGGGATTTTGTGATTTGTTTTGATTTGCTCATAAAAACAGCAGATAATCTGAAGCTCACTCCAAAAATAATCGTTTTGAATTTGAACACGTTTGCTATACTGAGTAAACTGCAATTGTTTAAATTTCAATGCACGTATATAATTATATCATCAAAGGAAATAATCATATAAAGGCAATTCAATGCTAATGCTCCTTTCACCGGCTAAAACGCTGGATTATGAAACTCCTGCGACTACTGACAGCTTCAGTATTCCGGACTATCTGGAAAAATCTTCTGAACTGGTTAAAGTTCTGAAGCAGAAGTCTTTTCTGGATTTGATGGAACTGATGCAGGTCAGTCAGAAAATTGCTGAGCTTAATGTTGAACGTTTTAATCAATGGAAATTACCTTTTTCCACCGAAAATGCCAAACAAGCCGTTCTAGCTTTCAAAGGAGATGTTTATACGGGTCTTGACGCACCTGCACTTTCTGAAAACCGTTTGGCTTATACCCAGTCGCATCTGCGCATTTTGTCAGGACTTTACGGTTTGCTGCGGCCGCTTGACCTGATGCAGCCCTATCGCCTGGAAATGCGGCTGAAGCTGACAACGAAAAAAAGTGAAAATTTGTATCAATTTTGGGGTGAGAAGATTACTGATGCATTAAATGTTTTATTGGCAAAACAAGATGAGCCGGTTTTAATCAACCTTGCTTCAAATGAATACTTTAAATCAGTACAAAAGAAGAACTTGGACGGTCGTCTAATTACACCTGAGTTTAAAGACTGGAAAAACGGCAAATATAAAATGATAAGTTTTTTTGCAAAAAAAGCTCGAGGTTTAATGGTGCGCTATGCCATAGATCACAATATACAGAAAGCAGAAGTATTACAAAATTTTGATTATGATGGTTACCATTTCAACCTTGAACTAAGTCGGGCAGATAAATGGGTTTTCAGCAGAGGCTGAAAATTTGACTCCTGTTTTTTTACAACATGAGACTGCTGAGTCATAATTCGTTGGAGAAAAATTACCTCTCTTTATTAGGTCTAACAACTTCCCCCTTCATTCTACTAAATTCCACTGTCATCACTGGAATTTAAATCATTTTGAATCAACTTCAATTTCTATTCCTCCCAAATAATAGACCTTCAAAGCAGAAAAGGGCAATTTATTGCTTGCTTTAAGATATAAATCATTGTATTGATATATGATGATTTAAGAGAAACAACAAGACATTCTGACCTTTTAAAGCAAGAAATACATGACAAACATTGCACAAGTTTTAAGATTACTGGGAGACGAAACACGTCTCAGAATTTTGATATTGGTCTCACAGACGCCGTTGAATGTCAGCGAACTTACAACAATATTAGGAATGGCACAATCGGGTATTTCCAGGCATTTGAGTCATTTGCGAAAAATGAAGTTGTTGCAGGAACGAAAAGAGGGCATTTGGACATATTATCAATTTGCACAAAAAGAATCCCTCGATAGTGAACTCCACCTGCTTTGGAATTATTTACAGGAGCAACTTTCAAACATAAAAGACCACAACAACGATAGGGTACGATTACATGAGGTATTGCGTCAACGAGAAATAAGCGGTGGTGGTTTAAATGAGCGTCTTCTTGAACCTGGACAATCTTGGTTTGCCTGGTCGTGCCTCCTCGGAATACTTCTGGGTCAGAATGGAGAAAACAAGTCCGGATTTTCCTCTGGTACCTCAGAACTGGAAATTGTAGACCTTGGCTGCGGAGACGGAACGCTTACAGTGGAAATGGCTAAATTTGCTACTCGAGTAATAGGTGTTGATTTTAATCCTGACATGCTTGCCTCAGCTCGACAGCGTATAGATCGCCTTGGACTCCAAAACGTAAAATTGCTGGCTGAAGACGTAGGTAATTTGTCTTTGCCTGCTGAATCCTTAGATGTAGTTTTCTTTTCACAGTCACTTCATCATCTTGATAACCCGCAAAGAGGTTTTCAGGAAGCCGCACGTATTTTACGTCCAGGAGGAAAGGTACTGGTAATGGAACTCGCTACGCACAGTGAAGAATGGGTACTGGAAAAACTTGGTCACAAATGGCTTGGATTTGAAAAAGAGACTTTGCAGGATTTTATGCAGACAGCAGGATTTAGTAATCTTTACTCACAAATTTTACCTTTTCGCCGAGAAGAATTGTTTCAAATTATTCTTGCTGCAGGAAGGAAAACTTAATCTAAATCCCACAAATTGATTAGTCGCATTCTTCACCTTAAATCGCTATTACTCTCAGTAGAAGATAAAATTTTTGCGACAATTAGTACTTTTGTAAGTAAAACAAAGGCTGGGTTAATCCAGCGCTCCCAGAACAATAAATAATAATATAATGAATTATACGAAACCAAGTGCCGTCAGGCTTTTAAACATGTTGGAACAAAAAATTATCGTGTTCGATGGCGCAATGGGCACGATGATTCAGCAACAAGGTCTCACGGAAGAAGATTTCCGCGGCACTTCTTTTCTGGAACATCCTTCACCGCTTAAAGGCAACAATGACCTGCTTTCCATTACACGTCCGGACGTAATTGAAAAAATTCATTTAGAATTTTTAAAGGCAGGCACGGGCATTTTGGGAACCAATACTTTTAATGCAAATCGAATCTCGCAGGCTGACTACAACCTGGAAAAAAGCGTTGCTGAAATCAACCGGGCTGCAGTAGCAATCGCACGTAAAGCAGTAGAAAGTTTTCAATCCGGACAAACGGCAGAGGAAATTCAGTCAGGTCACCCCATTTTTGTCGCCGGATCGATAGGACCTACAAACCGTACTTGTTCCATGTCTCCGGATGTAAACAATCCGGCCTACCGCGCGGTGACATTCGACCAGATCGCTGAGGCGTATCGTGAACAAGCGATTGCATTGATTGAAGGCGGAGTGGATATTCTACTGCTGGAAACGAGTTTTGACACGCTGAATATGAAAGCCGGCATTTATGCCTTGGAAAGCTATTTTGAAGAAACCGGAATACGTCTGCCAGTTTTTCTTTCCGTAACGATTACAGACGCTTCCGGACGTACACTCTCAGGGCAAACTCTGGATGCCTTTTACAATTCCATCCATCACGCCAAGCCTCTGTTTTTAGGAATAAACTGTGCGCTCGGTGCGAAGGAAATGCGTCCGTTTGTTGAAGAACTGGCGCATATTTCCGAATTTCCTGTAGGTGTTTACCCAAATGCCGGATTGCCGAACGCCATGGGAGAATACGAACAAACACCTGAAGAGTTTGCCGGCATCATGGCAGAATTTGCGCACGAAGGATGGGCCAATCTCATGGGCGGTTGCTGCGGTACAACTCCGGCACATATCAAAGCACTGGCCGATAAAAT
>ENA-ORDG01001278-ORDG01001278.1-marine-metagenome-genome-assembly--contig:-NODE-1278-length-10409-cov-2.817557_pt1 | contig 10409 bp, 8 predicted proteins | sample MGYA00248629_ERZ508524 | MGnify/ENA primary metagenome ERZ508524 (study PRJEB26194, sample SAMN05421901) | marine metagenome | isolation source: East of Rio de Janeiro, Brazil, South Atlantic Ocean...
AAGGACAGGGCATGATCGCCCCCGCCAGCCTTACCGAAGCCGAAGCCGCCAATCGCCTGATGCGCCTTGCCAGGGACGTGGCGAAGCATAACCGGCTCTATCATGATCAGGATGCGCCGGAGATCAGCGACGCGGACTATGATGCGCTGATCCGCGAAAACAACGCGCTCGAAGCCCAATTCCCGCATCTGGTCCGCGCCGATTCGCCTAATGCGCAGGTCGGCGCCGCCCCGACCTCGGTGCTCGGGAAAGTGCCGCATGCCGTGCGCATGATGAGCCTCGACAATGGCTTTTCCGATGAAGATATCGCGGAATTTCTGGCGCGGGTGCGCCGCTTCCTCGCCTTGGCCGAAGACACGCCGGTCGCGCTTACCGCCGAGCCGAAGATCGACGGCCTGTCCTGCTCGCTCCGCTACGAGCAGGGCGAACTGGTCCTCGCCGCGACTCGTGGCGACGGCACAACCGGCGAGGATGTGACTGCCAATGTTCGCACCATCGGCGATATTCCCGAGCGGCTGGCCGGCCCCGACATTCCCGACCTGTTCGAGATACGTGGTGAAGTCTACATGGCCAAGGGCGACTTCGTGGCGCTCAACCAGCGCCTGCTCGCCGAGGCCGACGATCCGGAAAAGGCGCGCCAGTTCGCCAATCCGCGCAATGCCGCCGCCGGTTCGCTGCGCCAGAAGGACGCCGCCGTCACCGCCAGCCGGCCGCTGCGTTTCCTCGCCCATGGCTGGGGCGCACATAGCGCGCTGCCCGCCGACACGCAGCTCGGCGTCATGCAGGCAATTGCCGGCTGGGGCTTGCCGGTGTCGGACATGCTGACGTGCGTCGATAGCCTGGATGCGCTGATTGCGCATTATCGGACCATCGAAGCCGCGCGCGCGGACCTGCCCTTCGATATTGATGGCGTGGTCTACAAGGTCGACCGGCTCGACTGGCAGCAGCGGCTCGGCTTCGTCGCCAAGGCGCCGCGCTGGGCGATCGCCCATAAATTTCCGGCCGAGCGCGCGCAGACCACGCTGGAGGCGATCGACATCCAGGTCGGCCGCACCGGCAAGCTGACGCCGGTCGGTCGCCTAGCCCCGGTCACGGTTGGAGGGGTGATCGTTTCCAATGCTACTTTGCATAACGCTGACGAGATCGCACGTTTGGATGCTCGCGTTGGAGATCGGGTGATTGTTCAGCGCGCAGGCGATGTAATCCCTCAAATCGTAAAAAATCTTTATCAAGGTCAAATCGTTACTAGGATTTTTCCCAAGCGGCGTCGAATTTATCAGATAAGGAATATTAGAAAATATCGTCAGTCGAGCAAATCAATGATGGTTGTGAATCACAACTTATCATCGGCTTATGGTGATACTGTCTTTCACCTTAAAAGATGTTCCGCGCGACGAGTTTACATTCAGCGTCCGATACCTTCGCTATATCAGCAGGAAGTAAAGCCTTACAAATTCCCCACCCGATGCCCCGTATGCCAGTCGGAAGCGGTGCGCGAGGAAGGCGAGGTGGATTATCGCTGCACCGGCGGCCTCATCTGCCCCGCCCAGCGATTCGAGCGGCTGCGCCATTTCGTCAGCCGCGCCGCGCTCGACATTGAAGGGCTGGGCGAAAAGACGATCCAGGAATTTCTCGACCTCGGCTGGATCGCCGAGCCCGCCGACATTTTCCGGCTGAAACGGCATCGCGCCGATCTGCTGGGCCGCGAAGGCTGGAAGGAAAAGTCGGTCGACAATCTGCTCGCCGCGATCGAGGCCAAGCGTCAGCCGGACGCCGCGCGTCTGCTCTTTGGCCTTGGCATTCGCCATGTCGGCGCGGTGACGGCGCGCGATCTGTTGAAGCGCTACACCAGGCTTGGCGCCATTCGCGGCCTGGCGGACGAAATCATCGCCTTGCGCGACCAGCCATTCGACAGCCAGGCGAAGCGCGACAAGGCGATCGCCGACCATATCGGCGTGGAAAATGTGGGGGCGGCTGTCGGCCATGCGCTCGCGGATTTCTTCCACGAACCGCATAATGTGGAGGCATGGGACGATCTGCTTGGCGAAGTGTCGCCGCCCGATTATGTGGTCGAAACCACCGCCAGCGCCGTCACAGGCAAGACCATCGTCTTCACTGGCAAGCTTGAGACCATGAGCCGCGACGAAGCCAAGGCGCAGGCCGAACGGCTGGGCGCGAAGGCGGCAGGATCGGTCAGCGCCAAAACCGATCTGGTCGTGGCGGGGCCGGGCGCGGGCAGCAAATTGAAGCAGGCGACCGCGCTCGGCATCGACGTCATCACAGAGGAAGCCTGGGCCGAAATCGTGAAGGCGGCGGGTTGAACCGCCACTTCCGTTCGCTCACAGCTTGTCGAAGCTTGTCCTGAACGGCGGCGCGGACGGCAGCACGACTGAAGGCCGAACGACTTCAACCGGAATGCAAACGGGCCCGCCGCTTCAGAATACCGGCATGTTCGCCGGATCGTCGGCATCGTCGCTCGCGCCCGGAATGGGGCTGACGGGCGTGTGGATGCCGCATTCCACCTTGTCCCATCCGCGCCAGCGACCCGCGCGCGGGTCTTCACCCGGCAGCACCTTGGACGTGCAGGGCTCGCAGCCGATCGACAGATAGCCCTGTGCCTCCAGTGGATGACGCGGCAGGTCACGCTCGGCGAAATAGGCCTCCAGATCGGCCTTGGTCCAGTCGCCGAGCGGGTTGAGCTTCAGACGGCCATCCTCCACCTCGAAACGGGGCAGGTTCTGGCGCGTCACCGACTGGAACGCCTTGCGCCCGGAAATCCAGGCGTCGAGCCCACCCTTGGCGCGCTTCATCGGCTCGACCTTGCGGATCTCGCAGCAGCCATCGGGATCATAGGACCAGCGTAGCCCGGTTTCGTCCTTCTTCGCGATCACGTCGGGCAGCGGCGCGACGGTGCGGCTGTCGGTGAAGCCAAGCCGCTTGATCAGCGTGTCGCGATAGTTCAGCGTTTCGGCGAACATCTTGAGCGTGTCGACGAAGATCACCGGCACGGTCCGGTCCGCCCTGGCCACCAGATCGAGCAGCACCGCGCTTTCCGTGCCGAAGGACGAAACGACGGCGACATTGCCGGCGAGACCTTCGGCGAACACGGTCTTGAGCATGGTCAGCGTGTCGACGCCCTCGAAGCGCGCATTGAGCGCGTCGGCTTCCTCCTGGGTGAAGGCGGGCCGGGTATCGATCACATCGATGTGCCGCTCTGACATCTGGCGGGCGGGTTCAGCCATGTATTTTCTCCGGATGCCGTTTCGCCCAAACGGGCGCACGGCCATCGACCGATTTCTGGTAGACGTCCGCATAGCGGGTGAGGGCGCGCTCGACGGCGGCGTCATCCAGCGCCTTGGACGGATGGAAACTGTCAAAGCCGCAGCGGCGCATGGCGACGATCTGATCGACCAGCACGTCGCCCACGGCGCGCAATTCGCCCTGATAGCCCGCTTCGCGCAGGATGCGGGCGGCCGAATAGCCGCGACCATCGCCAAAGGCGGGAAAGTTCACCTCCACCAGCGAAAGCCGGTCCAGATGCGGCAGCAATTCGCGCGCGTCCTCGCCCGCCTCGATCCGCACGGCGGTGGAGTTGGACTGGCCGGTGAAGGATTCGACGGTGACCGCAGGCTCCTGCGCGGCTTCGCCGTCGCGGAAGGAGAGGAATTCAACCATAGATCGCCTCCTTGAAGGGCTTCATGCCGATGCGGCGATAGGTGTCGAGGAAGCGTTCGCCCTGCGCCCGCTGGGCGAGATAGATGTCGGTGACCTTCTCGATCGCATCGACCACGCCATCCTCGGAAAAGCCGGGGCCGGTGATCTGGCCGAGCGACGCATCCTCCGCGCCCGATCCGCCGAGCAGCAGCTGGAAATTCTCCACGCCCTTCCGGTCCACGCCAAGGATGCCGATATGGCCGGCATGATGGTGGCCGCAGGCGTTGATGCAGCCCGAAATCTTGAGCTTGAGCTCGCCCAGTTCCGCCTGCCGTTCATTGTCGGCGAAGCGCTGCGCGATCTTCTGCGCCAGCGGGATCGACCGCGCATTGGCAAGCGCGCAATAATCGAGCCCAGGGCAGGCGATGATGTCGGTGATGAGGTCGAGATTGGCCTCGGCCAGACCCGCTTCCTCCAACTGTTGCCAGATGGCGTGGAGGTCCGCCTTCCGGACATGCGGCAGGACGAGATTCTGCGCGTGGGTGACGCGGATTTCATTTAGCGAATAGCGTTCCGCCAGATCCGCGACCAAGGCCATCTGCTCGGCCGACGCGTCGCCGGGGATGCCGGTCAGCGGCTTCAGGCTGATATTGACGATCGCATAGCCCGGCGCCTTGTGCGCTGCGACCTGCCGGTCGACCCACAGGGCAAAGGCCGGATCGCTCCGGTCGATCTCTTCGGGCAGGCCCGTCTCATAGTCGGGCGCAGCGAAGAAGGCGCGGATGCGGTCCAGTTCCTCGGTCGGCGGATTGAGGCCCAGGTCGCGCATCTGCGCAAACTCTTCCTCCACCTGCCGCTTATATTCCTCGACACCCAGTTCATGGACCAGGATCTTGATCCGCGCCTTGTACTTGTTGTCGCGGCGACCGTAGCGATTATAGACGCGCAGGCACGCCTCCAGATAGGAGACGATCTCCTCTTCCGGCACGAAATCGCGGATCAGCGGCGCGACCATGGGGGTGCGGCCCATGCCGCCCCCGGCATAGACTTCCGCGCCGATAAGGCCGTCGCGCGCCACCAGCTTGAGGCCGATATCGTGCAGCCGCATCGCCGCGCGATCGTCATCCGACGCGATCACCGCGATCTTGAACTTGCGCGGCAGATAGGTGAATTCCGGATGGAAGCTCGACCATTGGCGCAGCAGTTCCGCCCAGGGGCGCGGGTCCGCCACTTCGTCGGCCGACACGCCGGCATATTGGTCGGAGCTGATATTGCGGATGCAATTGCCGCTGGTCTGGATGGCATGCATCTCGACACTCGCCAGCTCGGCGAGGATTTCGGGCGCATCGGCCAGCTTGATCCAGTTATACTGCAGATTCTGGCGCGTGGTGAAGTGGCCATAGCCCTTGTCATATTTCGCTGCGATTTCCCCCAGCTTGCGCAACTGCCGGGCGCTGAGCGTCCCATAGGGGATGGCGACGCGCAGCATATAGGCATGCAGCTGGAGATAGAGGCCGTTCATCAGCCGCAGCGGCTTGAACTGATCCTCGGTCAGCGCGCCGGCCAGGCGGCGCTGCACCTGGTCGCGAAATTCCTCGACCCGTGCGTCGACGATGGACTGGTCATAGCTGTCGTAGCGATACATGGTCAGATCACCCAGTTGCCGGCATCGGCATCATTTGGTTTGAGGTTGAGGTCGGGGCGCACCGTCGGCCCCAGCGCGCGAATGCGATCCTTGATATGGGCGGGGCGCACGCCCTCGTCGGTCAGCGTCGCGTCGATCACATAGGCGCCCACGACGCGCAGCGCGGCTTCCTCGGTGCGGGCGAGGTCATCGCCCTGCTCGCCGACATCGACGCTGTCGCCCACCTGGCGCGACCAGCCGTCGCCCGCCCACCAGATGACGTCGCCGGTCACCAGGTCATTGCCCGTCAATATCTTCATTCTACCCTTTTCCCGTTCGGGCTGTCGGAGCCCTGTCCGTCTTCTGCTCTCTCGTCGCTCCAAACGAACGGCCGGCCCTCGACAGGCGCGGGCCGGACGGACGCGAGCATGTCGCGATAACCCTGCAAGCTGTCCTGCGCCAGCGCGTGCGCCGCCACTTCGCCGACCACGATCAGCGCGGGACTTTTCACCTGTTCCCGCGCGACCATGTCGCCCAGATCGGCGAGCAGGGTGCGCAGGGTCCGCATATCGGCGCGCGTCCCATTTTCCAGCACCGCGACCGGAATGGCAGGGGAGACCCCATCGGCGACCAGCTTGTCGGCGATGTCGGCCGCCGTCGCGACGCCCATATAGATGACGAGCGTGCGTCCCTGGCCCGCCAGGCCCGACCAGTCCTGTGCCGTCAGGCCCTTGCACTGGCCCGCGACGAAGCTGACCGCGCTCGATGCCGCGCGATGAGTGAGCGGCAATTGCGCAGACGCCGCGCTGCCGATCGCCGCGCTGATGCCGGGCACCACCTCCACCGGCACGCCGGCGGCGCGGCAGGCGTCGACTTCCTCGCCGCCGCGGCCGAAGATGAACGGGTCGCCGCCTTTCAACCGCACGACTTTGCGCCCCTCGCGCGCCAGTTCGACCAGCAGGGCGCTGATCGCGTCCTGCGGCATGGAATGGCGGCTGCGCTGCTTGGCGACCGAGATCAGGTCGGCATCCGGCGCGGCGAGCGCCAGGATCGCGTCGGACACCAGCCCGTCATGCACGATCACGTCCGCCGCGCCGATCAGGCGCGCGGCCTTGATCGTCAGCAGGTCCGGATCGCCCGGCCCCGCGCCGACCAGAAAGACGGTGGCGGGTATCGTTTCAGCCATGCAGCGCACATGGCGAAAGCCCCCGGCCAGTTCAATTCAGAATGGATATGGGGGGGATTAGGAAATGTTTTTGCGTGGCCAGGGGCGGCGCGCGCCTCAGTCGCCCATTGCGCTGACGTCGACGTCTTTCAGGCCCACGCCGATCGATGCGCGCGGCGTCTCCAGTTCGGCGGAGACCACCGGATAGGCGCAATAATCGGCAGCGTAATAGGCGCTCGGCCGATGATTGCCCGATATGCCGACGCCCCCGAACGGCGCATTGGACGCCGCTCCGTTGGTCGGCCGGTTCCAGTGAATGAGGCCCGCCCGCACATTGGACCAGAATTGATTATATTGCTCGGGCGTCCCGCCGATCAGCGATGCGGCCAGGCCATAGCGGCTGTTATTGGCTTCGGCGATCGCTTCGCCAAATTCCCTGACGCGGATGACCTGCAGCAGCGGGCCGAACAGCTCGACATCGGGTCGCTCCTTCATCGCGGTGACGTCGATGATCGCCGGGCTGAGGAAGGGCAGGCCGGGCCGGCTGCGGACCATATGCTTGATCGGCCGCCCGCCATTGCTCATCAGCCACAGAAAGCTTTCGGTCAGCCCGTCGGCGGTCTGATTGTCGATGACGGGGCCCATATAAGGGGCGGGGCTGGCATGGGGATGATCGACGATCAACCGGTCGGCCAGCTTCTTCACTTCCGCGATCAGCGTGTCGGCGATGGCGTCGCGCACGATCAGGCGGCTGGCGGCGGTGCAGCGCTGGCCGCTGCTCAGGAAGGCGGACTGGATGACGATCGCGGCGGCGGCGCCGATTTCGGGCGTGTCCCACACGACGATCGGATTGTTGCCGCCCATTTCCAGCGCCAGGATCTTCGATGGCTGCGCCGCGAACTGGCGATTGATGGCGATGCCGGTCTGCGCCGATCCGGTGAACAGGATGCCGCCGACATCGGGGTGAGCGGCGAGCGCCTTGCCCGCGTCCGCCCCGCCCAGCAACAGGCGCACCGCGTCAGCGGGAATGCCCGCCTCGTGCAGCAGCCGCACCAGCATCTCGCCCACCGCCGGCGTCTTTTCCGACGGCTTGAACACCACCGCATTGCCGGCCAGCAGCGCGGGAATGATATGTCCGCCGGGCAGATGGGCGGGAAAATTATAGGGGCCAAGCACCGCCATCACGCCATGGGGCTTGTGCCGCACCGACTGGCGCGCGCCCAGATTGGCCTCCAGCCGGCGCTGGCCGGTCCGCTCCGAATAGGCGGCGACGCTGATATCCACCTTGCCCATCAGCGCGGTTACTTCCGCCCGTGCGTCCCACAGCGGCTTGCCGGTTTCGCGCGCGATCAGGTCGGTCAGCGCATCCTCTTCGCGGCGCACGACATTGACGAAGCGGCGCAGCGTTTCGATGCGATAGGCGATCGGTTGCGCGGCCCATTTGGGCCAGGCGGCGCGCGCGGCGGCCACCTCGATCTCGACGTCGCCCGGCTCCCCCTGCCAGAGCAGGTCGCCGGTGGCGGGTTCATGGGATGTAAGCGACGCGACCATTTGAGCAGGGCTATGCCGGAAATTGGTTAATGAAAGAAGAGGGGGCTAGCGTCGGCTCGTCGCAGCCCCGCCATGGGCCGCACCCATGCGCCGGATCGCGGCGACCTTGGCATGAAGCGGCGTCCAGTCGTCGTCCTGGTCGATCGCGCTCCAGATGGCCTCCACCTCCTCGATATGCATCGAACAAGGCGCAGCGTCGTTCCAATAGGCATGGTCACGGGCCTGGGGCACGGGCTGAAACCCGGCGATGGCCTCCCGAAAGGCGTGCCAGGCATCATCTTCATAGCCGCCGTGGGCTGGCGCGATGCCGCCGCGCCAGTCGTGGAAGAAGCGGTCGATGGGCGTGTCCGTCGCGGTCATCCCGCGCACTGCCGCCTCGACCATCGGCCCCGCTTGTGCGCCGGGTTCGACGCCCAGCCGCCAGCAGAAGCGCCGCTGCACCGCCTCCCCATAGAGGGCGGGGAAGCGCTCCAGTTGCGCGATCAGAGGCTCCGCGTCGGTCAAGGGGCGCAGCGACACTGCCAGTTGCGCGACGTCCCAATGGATCGCTTCGGCCTGCCGCCCGAAGGCGTAGAGGCCGGCATGGTCGAAATAGGCGGCGGTAAAGCCTGGATCCCACACCGGCGTGAAGCGCCAGGGGCCATAGTCGAAGCTTTCGCCGGTTATATTGATATTGTCGCTGTTGAGCACGCCATGGACGAAGCCCGCGACCATGTAGCTCGCCGCCAGGTCGGCGGTGCGTTCGACCACGCGGCCCAGCAATTGCGCTGCCGGATTGTCGCCCGGGGCTTCGTCATAGAGGCGCGTCAGCGCATAATCGGTCAGTCGCTCCAGCAAGGCCGTGTCGTCCAGGAACGCCGCGCGCTGGAACGTGCCGATGCGGATATGCGAGTGGCTGAGGCGCACCATCACCGCCGCGCGCGTGGGCGACGGCTCGTCATTGCGCTCCAGCGCCTCGCCCGTCTCGATGATCGACAGGGTGCGGGACGTGTCGACGCCCAGCGCCTCCAGCATCTCGGTCGCCAATATCTCGCGTACGCCGCCCTTCAGCGTCAGCCTTCCGTCGCCGAACCGGCTATAGGGCGTCTGGCCCGACCCCTTGGTGCCCAGGTCCAGCAGCCGGCCCCGTCGGTCGCGCAGCTGCGCGAACAGAAAACCGCGGCCATCGCCGATGTCGGGATTATAGTGGCGGAACTGATGGCCATGATAGCGCAGCGCCAGCGGCTGCGGCAGGCTGCCCTCCAGAGGCGCGAACCGCCCGAAATGAGCGATCCATGCGTCATCGCTCAGCGCCTCCAGCCCGACCTCCGCCGCTGCCCGGTCATTGCGGTAGCGCAGGATCGTCTGCGGGAAGTCCGCCGCCGCGACCGGATCGGCGATGTCGGGCATCAGCGCGTCGATTTCGGTGGCGGGGCGATAAGATGCAGGTTGCGGCGTCTGGCTCATGCGGCGATATGGGGGAGCCAGGGCGGAAGGATCAAGCTTGACCGGCTATAAGGACGGATATTGGTGGTCACCCGATGGGCTTCGGCTCCATTATCGGGATTATGCCAGGGACGCGGCGCATCCGGATGACGGCCGGCCGCCACTGCTCTGCCTGCCAGGCCTTACCCGCAACGCGCGCGATTTCGAGCCGCTGGCCGCACGGCTGGCCGGGGAGTGGCGGCTGATCTGTCCGGACATGCGCGGCCGCGCCGAAAGCGCTTATGCCAAGGATGCGATGACCTATGTCCCGCTGACCTATCTGCAGGACATCAGCCGCCTGCTCGCGGACCTGGCGATCACGCGTTTCGTCGCGATCGGCACGTCGCTGGGCGGGGTCATCACAATGTTGATCGCCGCGACCCACCGCGAATGGCTGGCGGGCGCGCTGCTCAACGATGTCGGCCCGGCGCTGGACGCGGCGGGGCTCGACCGGATCCGCGCCTATGTCGGCGTGGGCCAGTCCCATCCGACCTGGGTGCATGCGGCCCGGGCGCTCGCCGAAGCCAATGGCGACGTCTATCCCGGCTATGGGCTCGAACAATGGATTGCCATGGCCAAGCGGCTCTACCGCCTCAACAGCGGCGGGCGCATCGTGCTCGACTATGACATGAAGATCGCCGAGCCCATCCGGGCGATGGGCAGCGAAGCGGGCGTCGACATGTGGCCGGTGATGCAGGCCTTTTCCGGCATTCCGACGCTGCTGCTGCGTGGCGCGCGATCGGATTTGCTGAGCGAGGACAATGCCAGCCGCATGGCGCGCGAGATGGGCGAGAGCGCCGAACTGGTCACTGTGCCCGGTGTCGGCCATGCGCCTACGCTGGACGAGCCCGAAAGCGTGGCCGCCATTGACCGGCTCCTCGACCGGGTGCTGCGTGGCTGAACCGCCGCACATCCTGCATGTCCATGGCAGTTTCTCGCTCGGGGGCAAGG
>ENA-ORDG01001285-ORDG01001285.1-marine-metagenome-genome-assembly--contig:-NODE-1285-length-10378-cov-6.495389_pt1 | contig 10378 bp, 12 predicted proteins | sample MGYA00248629_ERZ508524 | MGnify/ENA primary metagenome ERZ508524 (study PRJEB26194, sample SAMN05421901) | marine metagenome | isolation source: East of Rio de Janeiro, Brazil, South Atlantic Ocean...
ATTAATGAGTAAACCGCTAAGGGTGGGTCAATTTTACTTTACCGCTAAGTGGGTCAAAATTAGATTACCGTTGACACTCATAACCCATTTAATAAATACAGTAGGCATCATGACATCTGAAATATCTTCCCAGCCGTCTATCACATCATCGTGTTGTTTTCTGATGTAGTGTGAAAGCACATCGTCACAATGGCCTCGACACGTCCAATAAACATACTCATAACGCTTGGCTTCTTTTGCGTAGTCTTTACGTATTTTACTCCAAAGCTGAATGATTCCTTTGTCATCTTGCTCAAAAAGCTCCTTGTCACATACTTTGCAATGGAGTTTAGGATCTCCGGAAAAAATCTGAGCAGGCTTAGGATTGTTCGTTTTCCACTTATCTAGCGAGAGAGGAAAATATCTTTCAGCAATCTGTAGACCTTTTGCTGAATGTAATAAGTGGCTTTCAATCTTTTCATAGTCGAAAACTTGGGTTTCAATTTTCCCAACTAAGCCCTGTAGGCTTCCCGCTAACCCCGTGCTTGCAAGAGTTGAGTAAAATCCAATAAATCCATTACATTCTTTGGCCTCGACTCGATCTCGAATATTTGAATCATCTGTGGGCTTTACTGAACTTCCACTATGGGCTTTATGCTTGCAACTCACAAGCCACTTGACTAGCGTTTCGCCACCAACACCTGTTCGTCTTTCTAATATGACTAAATCAACACCACCATCGGCGCCTCTATCAGGATCCGTGATAATTTCGTATCCAATAAACGATAGAAAATCACGAGCAAAAAGCTCAAATTGGTCTTGTTTACCTGACGCGATGTGCGCTTCAGGGAGCTCTTTGAAATCTAAGATAGCCAATGATGCCTCCTTCAAAAGCTAACGCCAGCCAGCATGCGCGGCCTGCCCTTGTTATGCATTCTGCCTATCTAGCCATTCGCCAGTGCGTAACGCTTTTTGTATCTTAAGCTCAACTTTACGGGTCAAGTCTTCTGGGTACCCCTCGATAGTGCCGATAGAGTACCCGCAATCATCGCATGTATAGTCATATCTAGGTGCTGCTCCGTAACAACTGGCACCTTTGGGGATGATTTGATACTGACAGCGGGGACATAACGAATGTACGTTATCGATTCTTCCGTTAGAGTATCGCCACATCCAGCGGAGACCAAAAAAATCATCTTTTGTGTAGTTTTTAAAGCTCGCTTCTGAACCACTACTGATAACCCACTCTTTTACCCCAGCCAGAAGCACATACCCAAAAAGTAGGCATGGCACCAGCATTATCCCTATAAGCCAGTTTGGAACGGAGGAGTTTGAGGTAATGAATAACCAAGCATGAGTCAATGCTGACTTGATAGAAGGCCATGCACCTGAAAAATACGCAGATACTGACGCAATAAGCGCCAATATGCCGGCGGAAATGACCACACTCCAAACCGGATCTTTCCAAATCTTTTTAAGCATCACGATTTTCAGTAGCTTCCTTCATATGCATAACGCCCTAAATAACCGGCGTGCTTTAGCACGTCCGGCACCGAAGGTGTGAAGTTAATTGACTTGTTAGGTATCACAGCTCCAAAACTTCTATTTCGATCTGATTACTACCAAGAAGCCAATCCTTGACTGCTTTTCTTCCTGGTTGATTACACTTCTTAATACCACCAGGCTTAGTTATAAAAACTAACTTACGCACGTCATTTCCAAGTTCTTTAGCCATTAGAGCTTTCAGAATGTCTTTTTTGTATTCTGTGTTTGGGTTTCTGAGGCCCAGGGCGACTTCTACAATAATTCCATCTTCAGGAAAGTAGAAATCCACAGCTAGTGAATTTGAACCGCATATATTCTTTTCGCTAAAGTCTTCTCTAAATTTCTTGCTAGCTAACTTACCAAGTGCGGCTATAAATTTGTTAGTAGCATGGTTGCCCGCACCAGGACCCTTTATATCCAGAAAACCCTCGGTGCTAGAAGCCAAGTTTTGAGCCATTCTATGTAACTCTTGATAGTTGCTAATCATCTATAAAAGATACCTAACGCCTTACTCACCGGAAAATGATGAGCGCCAGCGAGTTGTTTTTCCGGAGCAGTAACTTGTTAGCAGCAAAGAACCAAACTTTCGCGGCTTTGCCGCCACGAGATGCTGAACGAAACCACTGCGCCAATAATTTAAAACTGAACCAGCCACGGAATATCTGGAATATTTAAGCCTGCATGCAACTTGATGCCCCGTGGAACCCTATATTCATCATTATCATTTAAATTGTCATGATGAGAGTTTCATTTCAAGCACACGGATCAGTGAGCGAAAGAATGAGGATACACCTGAACTTTGGGCTGAATCTTTCAATGCATCAAGTTCCTGCTGTTCTAGCCAATGTCCACCTATCATCACACCCATTGGGTGTTCCACTACGCCAATATTAGTTAAAGGATCTTTAGCGAGCAATACAAGATTGGCGCGATAGCCCGGTAAAATCATGCCTGTGTTTTCAAAACCAAGTACTTCAGCATTACGACGGGTTGCAGATTTTAACGCTTCAAAAGGCGATAAACCTGCAGCTACTAACAGCTCAAGTTCACGCGCAACAGATTCGCCGGGAATAATGCCGAAACTACCGCTATCAGTGCCAGTTAACAATGGCACGCCGGCTTGATGCAATAGACCGGTAGCCATAAGAAAAAAATCGGCATGCGGTGCTTCATAAACCGATGGGTCCATCTGAGTCCAATATTGCTGTGCATCTTTTGAAAACCAGGTCGCTAGCGGATTAATCATGTCGCTTCCTGGTCTGGATAAATAAGCGCCTTTACTCTGTGCAATTAAAACCAGACGCTTATGCGCATAGAGCGTTGGGGTAACGGCCTCTCCTGATTGAGCGAGCGCACTCGCTAGCAAGCCCATTTTTTCCTGTTCTAGATTATCTCTTAATCCATGCCAAACAATAGTTTCTATATGTTCGAGCGTTGTTAACCCCCGCCCGAGCAAGGTCTCCCAAGGAATTTCGAATGGCTTTTTATACGGTATTCCTGCTGTTCGCTTTCCCTCCGGGGAATGTCCACTAACAGTCATACCTAAAAGTGCTGCTTCATCAAGAATGGCATCAAAAGCTTCTGGTGTTAGATTTGAATAAACTTTGATATGCCGATATCCGGCACTGTGTTGGTCACGAACAGCTAAACGCGCTTCCTCAGCTGTATTAATAGTGGTTTGTAAAATCAGTTCGTTGGGCCCACGGCTATTCAAAATCGGTCCCGTAGTAATGAAATCCGGAGCTAAAAGTTGCCCATTAACTACACGCTCGATCAGCCGCAGATGGAATGGGTAACCAGACATATTACGAACACCTGTTACCCCATGTGCAAGATAGGCGGCGAACTCCAACTCATCGTTGAGATGGATATGGCCATCAATTAGGCCAGGTATTAACGTATATCCATGCCCATCAATAACAAGAACACCCTCGGGGGCATTTATCTCGCCTGCTGCACCGATCTCGGTTATTCTATCGCCCACAACCAGCACAGCTTGCGCATTTTGCGATACCGATTTTTCGTCAACCATTGATAGCACACGAACATTATCGAAAAGTACACCGATTGGCTTAGATCCGCCGAGCTCAAGGGTAGTTGGAAGGTGGTTGACGATAGACCACAACCATACCGTCAATACAATAAAACCAACGCCAATAGAGATACCGGCACGCTTTAACCATTTAGTCCCATTCTTAGATTTCAAGCTAAATTCCCTTTAGTGCAAAGTGATTGTGAGAGCTGCTAACGCCTAAATCAGATGCGCCGTAGGCGTCACCTGAATTTACTTGTTAGGCCATTACTCCAATAATAATTTTTTACTCTCATCACTCATGGTAATGAACGAAGATTCACAATATTTATATGCAGTTCTAAATGATGATTTGCATTTGCTGATGTTTTCTTTTTTAGCTAGAGATATTGCTGAGTCGACGAGTCCTAATTCGGGAGTAAGTTTTAATTGTTTTTCAATGTCAACAATAGCACTCTGCATATTCCTATTGTTTTGTAAACCACAGGCTAGAATCGCATAATTAATGATCTTCTGTACTTTGTTATCTTTGTTTTCACACGATTCGTTAGCTTTGACTAGCTGTGTTACTGCTTCTTGGTGAGCATTATTGAGCTGAATATTAAAAGCTTCATTCTCAGCGAAAATGCCCATTAGACCGAGAACCAAACTCAAGCCTCCAAAGACCTGAACTATGAATTTCGATGTATCATTATCATCCCAGAATAAAATTATTCCAGATACAACAAATCCAGCAATTAGTCCTGAAAAAGCGGAAAACCAAAAGCCATTCCAAGCCTTAAATCCAAAGATAAGAAAGCTCATAAAAAGGCAGATAACTATAAAAAATATTCTCATTTTACTCATATGTATGATGTGTGATTGGGCCTAACGCTTGCAGCATGCGCACCTACGGAATGGAGCCGAAGGCGCAATGTAGTAGGCGTCGCCGTGCCTGCACTTGATACTCATTGAGCCTTCTCCCCAGTCTAGCCGGTTTGGCTAAACTGGAAGGCGATCAAACCAAAAAGGAGAAGACCCAATGAAGTTTTATACTACACAACATCCGTACTATTGTGGAATTGATTTGCATGCCCGCTCTCTGTACGTATGCATCCTGAATGATGCTGGTGAAACCATCTTACACCGTGAAATCAAGGCATTACCAGAGCCATTGCTGGATTTATTAACACCCTATATCGGCAATATTGTTGTTGGTGTTGAGTGCATGCACTGCTGGTACTGGGTCAGTGACTTTTGTGCTGAACACGGTATCGACTTTATTCTCGGCCATGCCTTATACATGAAAGCGATACATGGCGGCAAAGCGAAGAATGATCGGATCGACTCTTATAAAATTGCTCACCTTATCCGTGGAGGCAATTTCCCGATGGCGTATGTTTATCCGCCAGAAATGCGCGCTGCCCGTGACTTACTACGCCGCCGCACACGGATAGTCCGCCATGGCGCTGATTTAAAAGCGCACGTAAAAAACACCACCAGTCAGTACAACTTACCGCCTAATAACCTGGATTTGAAATACCCGTGCGCTAGAGAAGCCATGCGTAACTGCTTTGAAGATGAGTTTGTGCAGCGCAATATTGACCTGGACTTAAACATCATCGCGTTTTACCGCCATGAACTCAGCTCTACCGAGTGTTTTATTGAAAAGCACGCCAAACATCATAACGGCAGCGATTACCATATTCTCACCAGCTTCCCGGGCATTGGCCGCATTCTGGCTTTGACCATCCTGTACGAAGTGGGCGACATCAGTCGTTTTAATACCGTGCAGGACTTTGCATCCTACAGTCGCCTGATCAAGTGCAAAGCCGAATCAGCCGGCAAAACTTACGGTACCCAGGGCAACAAAATCGGTAATGCGCATCTGAAGTGGGCTTTCGGCGAGATTTCGGTGCTTTACCTGCGCGGCAATGATAAAGCGAAAGGATACTTGCTCAGGCTGCAAAAGCGCATGAGCAAAGCCAAAGCTCTCTCGGCGCTGGCACATAAGGTGGGTCGTTGTGTGTACTACATGCTCAAAAATAAGAAGGTGTTCGATGAAAAACGTTTCTTAGCCAGTTAAGTCGCGGGGCAAGGTGAACTGAACGTCTAACTGGGACACCATGGCTGATGCCTGATGAAGACTGAGTAACCCGTAGCAATACGCTGAATTCCGGTCTTCTGGCACACTGCCGTAACCAGAGCGCTTTGATTAGACATCTTGTCGCCGCGCATTACTATCAGCAAGATGGTTTGCACCTGTGCCGAGCCTGAAACTAACTGGCATTGAGCCCGTCACCTTGAATAGTGCCGGCAACAGGTTAACCGATGAATGTCTGGTGCCCCTGCTGTCAGCAAGGACGCTGAAATCAGCAGGCACTCATTGAGCATGAGTTAAGAGAGCCCCGATATGTGTTTGTTGCAGGCTATTGCCTGGCAACCCTAATGACAGATGAAGCAGCCTGTCTTGCTGATGGACAACAGACTGACCGTTCGCGCGGACAGAAGGTTCGTTTTACCTATTGACCCCGGGGAGGCTCATATGTGTTAGAAGCCATGAAAATGACTAAATTTCAGGTCTCTGCAAAACCCATCTAAGTCAGAGTAAACAACTTTCTCTGTAATACCAAGGCACAGCAGCTGAAACCGAATGCTGTTAACGTACTTTCCTGGAATAATATACTTAGTAATAAACTCAAGATCGCCTTGATCTTTACTGTAATCTTTGTGATAAGTAAAAACACCTTGCTGACTTTTCAATCTTGTAGTCACATGCCTAGGCATATAAATAAAAGAGTCTAACTCTTCTGCCTCCTGTTGTTGATAGTTTCGGTCATGACGCCAATTGAGCTTGGCTTTATTTGTATCTAATACAAACAGCGCAGCATCCTGTTTTGAGCTTTTTTCTACTGCAAAATATAAGGCGATTAGCGGCGATAGGCTCCAGTCAATAAGCTTAGTCGGCAGCCCATGGTGTTGAGCTAGCGCCAAAAGTTCCATTTCCGAATTCAATTGCTTTCCATAGTATTCCGGCAGCTCTGACTGAAATATTGAAAGAGCGTGCTCACACTTAGAGTCCAGATCAAAACCTCGCTTTTTTGCCTTATCCGAATAACGACCCAGTGAAGGCGTAAGACCATATTCATGCTTGCTTTGACCTCGATATAAAAAGCTTTTCTGCCCAATTTTATCTATTAAATCAACTAAGTCTTGGACTTTTTCTATCTTGTTTTCCATAAGAGCTAAAACCTTACTTTATTGGGTGATCAACAATGACTTCTAACGCTTTTGTTCAGCGGCAGCCTTTGCGCAACGGAGCGGAGAAAAGGCTGTCCGGTTGAGGGCCGTCAGACCCGGAACGAGCTGGAACTATTGGTTAGGCTCGTCTTGGACGCTCTTACTTGCTAAAGACAATAGAGTGTCGGTTCCGTTTAGGGCACTACTGATTTTGTCTCTGTGCAGCAAAATCACACCGCAAATCATTCCCACGCCGATTGAAAACTCCCAGCGGGGCCGCTGTTCCTCGAGAATTTTCAATACCTCTCCATTCTCTGAAAGATACTGAACAGCCTCAGGCTTGCCATCAAATAATGGAACGCCCTCATTGATAGGGTGGTCCAGCTCCAACAGCTTGGAAAGCATCCTTTCCATAAGAAAGTCCAAAGTGAGTCTGTTGATTCCAATATCTACTCCTGGACCGAGGAGGGAGAATATCTCGTACAGCTGTTCTTGATGATCTGCGAGGGAAAACGACGATGTTTTATGGGCAAGGTCGTTTCTCATTTTCCTGATTTTATGGACTGCAGAAACCAAACTTGGTGGCAAAAGCCGACAAACCAACGCAATTTCTAACTTTGAGGAGAAGCTCCCAAATGGCCCAGTCAGATTGAAGATCTCTTTTCTTCGCTTTTTGGAGATACCTTCCGGGAGAAGGTGCTCGAATAAAGTCTTGAGGTGTTCATCAATTTGCGAGACACCAAGGAGTATCGCCCCTCTATCAGACTCCGTCACAAGCTCAGGAAGGAGCTCTTGGAAATACGGCTCCAGCTCTGGGTGGGATAAAAAATTTTCCTCTGAACTCATACGGCTTTTCCTAGCCTAACGCCGCCATCACGCGCTTGTCGCGTGGATGGCATTGTTATCCCCCAATACGGCTTCGAATAGCCCTCGAAACCCTGCTTTTTCTATCTTGGTCGCTGTTAGCAGCTCTTCCTTCTCAATCCATCTCTTTAGTATTCCCGTCACAACAGCATTATCAGGAGACCATGTGCCACCTTGCTGCATAATCTCTACATACCTTGTATTCCAAACTAAAGATCCACTGAATCCAGGGGGAAGAGGCGCGCCTTTCTGCTCATCTCCCAGATCCTCAATCAGTCCAGTGGGATATAAGATATGAAATTCATGATCGGGATAATCCGGTGCTGCAGCCCCCCCGGGCTCTTGAGAAGTGTATGGAGTGCCTTTTGTCATCAACATTCCATAAAGAGACTTAGATCTTTCGCCGGAGAAGCCGATAAAAAAGAGCAATTCACGATCGACAGGCTCATGTCTATTCGCAAAGCGTTCATACGGTATCGCAGATGATGCCTTTCCCTCATTCTTCCAAGCAGAAAGAGAAACTCTCACTGCTGCACTGTCTGATGGTGACGTTAATATTCCAAAGGGCTTATTGATGCCTACTACTGACGCCGGCTCATCATTACTAGTTGAATTTTTGAGATGAAGCCCTCCTCGTCTCCCCTTTAGCTCAGATAAAACGTGGGCATTCGTAACAGCAAAAACATCATCTTTGTATTCGACGTATGCGCCACTTCCAACCAAAACCCCCCAGTTTTGCTCCTCTTCAGCGGATATAGGCGTGAGATAGCGGGATACCTCGTTCGCCATTGAGCGTGCAACACCCTTAACTATGTCGTTCCATTCTTCCATGTTCATTTGATCATTTTTCCGGGTAACGCCTCGTTAAGAGGCAAATAATTGTTGGCTAAAATTAGCGACGAAGGAGCAAAAGCCAACTGTTATTTGTCCCTTTAAACGACTTGTTAGCAATACATTGCTACTTACCCTGACAGGTCGATATACTTAAAACTTGAGATCTTGGAATAACTTTTACATTTTGGTTATTCAGTGTAAATAAATAATTTGTTGACGAATCAATAACGTCATACTTATTAGAGTTTGATTTAGTTTCAATTTGGTAACAGTTGATAAAGTAATCAGGATAATACTTAGCCGATAATTTACCTGTTGCCATGATGATAAAAAAACTTGCAATAAAAGTAATGAAAAACTCACCATACCGAACGCTATTCCAGTGATTTTTAAACCTATGTACAAAGGTTTGACCTTTGTCGTAAATTTGGGTACTTAATAGAGTGCAAATTATTAAAATAAAGTTAGCAAACGCTGCAATTGCAAAGGCAGGTAGACCTTTTATGAATGCAATTAGAAAGTCCGCTGAAACTAAAAAATCTAGAGCAGATACACCAAGTTGTTTTAAAAAAAATATTTTAAATAACAAACCAAGTGTAGATATATACAGAAGCGTCAACGACATTAATACTGCTGGATGTTGTCGAAAATAATCACACCCTTTGTTAAACTCCTCTTTCATAGACAAATACACCTTTCTTGTACTGCTAACGCCGCCAGCACGCGCGGCTTTGTAGTGAAGGCGAAGCCGCAACGAAAAAGCCGTCGACGTGCCTGGCCTTGTTAAATTTTTCCAATAACCAACCCTGCGTACACACCCGCCATCCGCTCAGCGAGGTTTGAGCAATAACCAAAGTATTTCACGCATTCATTCAGGTTCATCCTTTCTGTACCCGGGTAGCAGAGGGATAAAAAATATACTTTTTTATCTGGCAATAGCGCTATTCGAGACACAAACTTTTTAGCCACTTGGTCTGCTCGATTCTTATCAAGCTCTATCGCCACTACAAAGTCTTCAGACTCACCATAAATATCAATTGCATCTCTTTGACTTTTAGACGGCGCATATTCCATCGCCCAACTCAAACTAGGAATACTATCCTTGAGCCCTTGAAATAAGGCGTTTTGGAAATTCGCAACAATACGCTTTTGCGCATGCTGCGGTTGTCCAATATGACTTAAAAAGTAGTCACTGCAATCAAGATCAGTGATGACATTCAGTATGGAGTTCAGCCACTCATCTTGATCTGTAGATCTCACTTTAACTTCTGGCCTCATCCTCGATCTCGACTAAAATTTAACGCCCGGCTCACGCGCCGGTTTGTAGCTGCGAAGCAGCGGAAAACCGGTCGCCGTGCAGCCGATTGTTAGAACGTAGTAACTTGGCACTCATATGTGGCTGTTTATTTTTCAGCCAACGCAAAACCGGCATTGGCCGGCGCAACCACTGAGACAAATATAAAAGGTTCTGGGCCAGAGTTCATTGCACCATGTACTTGCCCAGGTTTTGCGATGGCAATATCTCCAGCTTTAATATGAGTGGCTACGCCGTCACCTTGATAGTACTCGGCTTCTCCTGAGATAACCGTCCAAGTATCTTGGCCGTGAGGATGGACATGGGCAGCTATTTCCTGCCCAGGGTGGGCGTGCCAAACAACAATGACGGAGTCGTTGGTTTCCAGAACAACCGAACGAATCGGTTCGCCGTTAGACGGACGGACATATTCATCCACCGAAAAAATCCGCGATTCCGTTTCTGCTTTCATGTTCACACCTCATTTAAAACTGATTGGACACGTACTAAAAACGCAACTGCGCCTGGACGTTCTAACGCCGAAGCACAGCGGCGACCTTGGAGTGGCGACGAAGGAGCCACGCAAAGGGCGTCCGGCGGCCACCGGCCGC
>ENA-ORDG01001289-ORDG01001289.1-marine-metagenome-genome-assembly--contig:-NODE-1289-length-10362-cov-2.703841_pt1 | contig 10362 bp, 10 predicted proteins | sample MGYA00248629_ERZ508524 | MGnify/ENA primary metagenome ERZ508524 (study PRJEB26194, sample SAMN05421901) | marine metagenome | isolation source: East of Rio de Janeiro, Brazil, South Atlantic Ocean...
CCAGCCACACCATTGCGGAGAGCGAGCGGCGGCCCTGCGGCACGCGGCCGACCGCGCGCTGTGCCTCCTCGCCGAAACACCCGTGGGCCAGCGCTGCCGGATCGGCATTGCACAGCACCGCATCGGCTGCGATCCGCTCTCCATTGGCCAGGACGACGCCCGATGCGCCCTTGCGATCCGTCTCTATCCGGGCGACGTCTTCGCCCAGCCGGAAGCGTGCGCCGTTCGCCTCTGCCAGCGATTTCAGCGCCTCTGCCAGCGCGCTCATCCCGCCCTCGATCAGCCACACGCCCCGCGCCTCGACATGCGCGATCAGCATCAGCGTGGCGGGGGAGGAGAAGGGGGAGGAGCCGCAATAGGTGGTGTAGCGGGCGAATAACTGGCGCAGGCGCTGGTCCCGAAAATGCTCGCCCAGCACCTTCCACAGGCTCTCGTAAGGGCGGATCGCGGCGAGATCGCCGACCCGGGTGAGGCCGATCCGCTGCATCAGCGGCAGCGGCCAGAACACCTTGCCCTGCCGCAGCAGGCTTTCGTCGAGGATGTTGTAGATCCGCCGCGCCTCGGCCCGGAACGCGCGATAGCCGCGCGCCGCATCGGCCCCGGCGAAATCGCCGATCGCCTCTTCGCTGCGCATCGGATCGGCGAACAGGTCGAGTCGCTCGTCCTGCGACCATGCGTGGCGCGCTATCACTTGCGCGGGCCTGACCGAAAGCGCGGAGTGGATGTCGCTGCCGCAGACGCGGAACACCTCCTCGAACACCTCGCGCATGGTGAACACGGTCGGCCCTGCGTCGATCGGCTGACCGTCGACCGCCAGTCTGCGGGCCTTGCCGCCGACATGAGGTTCTTTCTCGATCACGGTGACGTCGTGTCCGCGCGCGGCGAGGAGTGCGGCGCTGACCAGCCCGCCGATGCCGGCTCCGATCACGACAGCCTTGCCGCTCATCCTCGCGCTCTCCCACAAGACGATTGCTATTGACATAGCATGTGTCAAACACACTGGACAAATGATAATCGGTCAAGCGCAATCGGATGGTCCTCCTCGTAGTTGGAGAATGCGCCTGCTGGGCTGGCGTAACCGGATTCTGGGCAGCGCCCGGTTCCAGCGCCACGCGGCGGCAAACCCTTTTCTGCGTCCGATCGCGAGGCGGCGTGCTGGCGCGCTGTTCGACCTGGTGGCGGGCTTCACCTATTCTCAGGTCCTGTTGTGCACGGTTGAGAGCGGTTGTGTGCAGCGCCTTGGCGAAGGGCCTGCAAGCGCTGACGAGCTGGCGCGACTCGCCGGATTGTCACCCGAGGCAACGCTCAGGCTGCTGCGCGCGGCGGCGGCGATCGGGATTGTCGAGAATGCCCGGGGCGACTGGTGGATGCTCGGCCGTCACGGGGCTGCGCTCCACGGCAATGCCGGCGCGCTGGCGATGATCCGCCATCACACCCTGCTCTATGCCGATCTTGCCGATCCGCTCGCCTTGCTGCGTGCCGACCGCGCGCAGCCGACCGCATTGTCGCATTTCTGGTCCTATGCGGGGAGGGCGGCGGAGGCCGATCCGCAGCGTGCGGGTGCCTATTCGCAGCTGATGTCCGCCTCGCAAGCGCCCGTCGCGCAAGAGGTTCTGGCGGCGTACGACCTGTCGCGCCATGCCTCGCTGCTCGATGTCGGCGGCGGGCAGGGCACGTTTCTGGACGCGGTCGGTGCGGCGCATCCCGCACTCCGACTCGGCCTGTTCGACCTGCCCGAAGTGACCGCGCGCCTCGATGCGGGCCGAGTCGCCGTCCACCCCGGTAGCTTTTTCGAGGATGCCCTGCCGCGCGGCTATGACTGCATCTCGCTGGTGCGAATTCTCCACGATCACGACGACGGCCCGGCGCTGGAAATCCTGCGCAATATCCGCGCCGCGCTGGAGCCGGGCGGCGCATTGCTGATCGCCGAACCAATGGCTGGCACGCCCGGCGCCGAAGCCATGGGAGATGCCTATTTCGGCTTCTATCTCTGGGCCATGGGCCAGGGCCGCCCTCGAACCGCAAAGGAAATCCATTCGATGCTGCGCGATGCGGGATTCGCGCGCAGCCGCCGGATTGCCACGCGTCAGCCGCTGATTGCGTCACTAACCGTCGCCGTTGCCTGACAACTAATATGTCATACAGAATTGACAGTATTGGTTGTCAGGCGTAGCCAAAGGTTGGGCCATCGCACCTTCCGGGCGCCGACGGACCCAAGTTAAGAGAGGGACCGACGCAATGGATGCAATGGCCGTCACACTCGAAGGACCGGGGCGCCTACAGGTCAAGCGTCTCGAGCTGCAAGAGGTCGAGGCATGCTAAGTGGTCGTCTCCATTCACTGGAGCGGTGTCAGCACCGGTACCGAGAAGCTGCTGTGGACCGGCGAAATGCCGTCCTTCCCCGGCATGGGCTATCCGCTGGTGCCCGGCTACGAATCGGTTGGGCGGATCGTCGATGCCGGGCCGGATGCACAAGGTCGCATTGGCGAGTGGGTCTTCGTCCCCGGTGCCAGCTGCTACGCCGATGCACGTGGACTGTTCGGCGGCGCCGCGAAAACGCTGATCGTCCCATCCGCCCGAGCGCTGCCTATCCCGGAGTCGCTGGCTGAGCAGGGCGTGCTGTTCGCGCTCGCCGCGACCGCGCAGCACGCACTGGCAGGCGGAGAGCCGCCCGATCTGATCGTCGGTCACGGTGTGCTCGGCCGCCTGTTGGCGCGCATGACGATCGCCGCGGGCGCACCTGCCCCCACCGTGTGGGACAACAAGGCCCACCGCCGTACCGGTGCGATCGGCTATGACGTGATCGCGCCCAAGGACGACGACCGGCACGATTACCACGCGATCTACGATGCCAGCGGCAGCAGCGACGTGATCGATATCCTGATCCGGCGTCTCGCGCGGCAAGGCGAGATCGTGCTGGCCGGCTTCTACGCCAACCGTATCAGCTTCGCCTTTCCTGCAGCCTTCCAGCGCGAGGCGCGCCTGCGCGTTGCCGCCGAATGGCAGCCCGAAGACCTCGCCGCGACCCACACTCTCATCGAAAGCGGCGCGCTGAACCTTGCCGGCCTCGTCACCGACGTGGCCCCGGCCAGCGATGCGCGGACCGCATATCCCACGGCTTTCGAGGATCAGGAATGCCTCAAGCTGGTGCTGGACTGGAGCGAACTTGCATGACCCATCTGGACCAACCCTCTGCCCTCGACGCCCTGCGCGAAGAGGCCGCGATCGAGCCCGATCCGGTCCACGACGGCGAGGTGACCAAGGAAACGCAGGTCATCGCGATCTATGGCAAGGGCGGTTCGGGCAAGAGCTTCGCGCTGTCCAACCTCAGCTACATGATGGCGCAGCAGGGCAAGCGCGTGCTGCTGATCGGCTGCGATCCCACGAGCGACACCACCAGCCTGCTGTTCGGCGGCAAGGCCTGCCCGACGATTATCGAAACCAGCTCGAAGAAGAAGCTCGCGGGCGAGGAAGTGAGCATCGAGGATGTCTGCTTCCAGCGAGACGGCGTGTTCGCGATGGAGCTTGGCGGGCCCGAGGTCGGCCGCGGCTGCGGCGGGCGCGGCATCATCCACGGGTTCGAACTGCTCGAGAAGCTGGGCTTCCACCAATGGGGCTTCGATTACGTACTGCTCGATTTCCTGGGTGATGTGGTGTGCGGCGGGTTCGGCCTGCCGATCGCGCGCGACATGTGCCAGAAGGTGATCGTGGTCGGGTCGAACGACCTGCAGTCGCTCTACGTCGCCAACAACGTGTGCAAGGCGGTCGAATATTTCCGCTCGATGGGCGGCAATGTCGGCGTCGCGGGCATGATCGTGAACAAGGACGATGGCACCGGCGAGGCGCAGGCCTTTGCCAAGGCGGTCGACATCCCGGTGCTGTGCGCGATCCCCGCCAATGACGACATCCGCAAGAAGTCGGCGAATTACCAGATAATCGGTACCCCCGGTGGCGAGTGGGCTTCGCTGTTCGAAGAGCTGGCGATCAACGTCGCCAAGGCACCGCCGCAGCGGCCCACGCCGCTGGAGCAGGACGGATTGCTCGACCTGTTCAGTCCCGAGGAAACCGGCGGCAACGTCGAACTGGTGCCCGCCACGCAGGCGGACATGCGCGGCGGGGCTTTCGAGCCCAAGCCGAGCCTCGAAGTGGTTTACGACGAGGTCTGATGGGATGAGCGACGCCATCTCCACCAGCACGCGCCCCGATGCGAGAAGTGCGGACCGGCTCGATCTCGGCATGCCCGAGGAGGGCGGTTGCGCGAGCGGCGACACCATGCGCGAGGCTGCCCGCAAGGCGGGCAACAGCGAGATCCTCGACCAGTATGCGCGCGACTATCCGCTCGCTGAGGAGAAGGCAGGCCCGCACGACCAGCCGCAAAGCATGTGCCCCGCTTTCGGGAGCCTGCGCGTCGGCTTGCGGATGAAGCGGACCGCGACTGTACTCTCGGGCAGTGCGTGCTGCGTTTACGGCCTGACCTTCACCAGCCATTTCTACGGCGCGCGACGCACGGTCGGCTACGTGCCCTTCAGCTCCGAAACGCTGGTCACCGGTAAGCTGTTCGAGGATATCAAGGAAGCGGTCGAGCAGCTGGCCGACCCGGCGCAATACGACACGATCATCGTCACCAACCTGTGCGTGCCCACCGCCAGCGGCGTGCCGCTGCGGCTGCTGCCCGACCAGATCAACGGCGTGCGCGTGATTGGCATCGACGTGCCCGGATTCGGCATCCCGACCCATGCCGAGGCGAAGGACGTTCTTGCGGGCGCGATGCTCAAATATGCGCGCGAGGAGGCCGAAGAAGGCCCCGTTGCGCGGCCCGAAGGCCCAAGGGCGGATCGCCCGAGCGTGGCGCTGCTGGGCGAAATGTTTCCCGCCGATCCGGTGGGCATCGGCATGATGCTGGAGCCGCTGGGGCTCGCTGCCGGTCCGGTTGTCCCGACGCGCGAATGGCGCGAGTTGTACAGCGCGCTCGACTGTTCGGTCGTCGCCGCGATCCACCCCTTCTACACCGCCAGCGTGCGCGAGTTCGAGGCGGCGGGGCGCTCGGTGGTCGGCTCGGCTCCGGTCGGGCGCGACGGCACGGCTGCTTGGCTCGATGCCATCGGCGCGGCCTGCGGTGTTGCGCAGGGCAAGGTGGACGCGGCCAAGAGTGCGTTTATGCCTGCTATCGAGGGTGCGCTCGCCGCGATGCCGGTGAAAGGCCGGATCACGGTTTCGGGCTATGAAGGCTCCGAACTACTGGTCGCGCGGCTGCTGATCGAGAGCGGCGCGGATGTGCCCTATGTAGGCACCGCCTGCCCGAAGACGCGCTGGTCCGATCCCGACCGCGAATGGCTGGAGGCAAAGGGCGTGCGCGTCAATTACCGCGCCACGCTGGAAGAGGACATCGCGGCGGTCGAGGAATTCGGCCCCGATCTGGCCATCGGCACGACCCCCGTGGTCCAGCACGCCAAGCAGCGCGCCACCCCGGCGCTCTACTTCACCAATCTCATCTCGGCCCGCCCGCTGATGGGGCCGGCGGGTGCGGGCAGCCTAGCACAGGTGGTCAACGCGGCGCTGGGCAATAAGGCCCGCTTCGACCGGATGCGCGACTTCTTCGAAGGCGTGGGCGCGGATGACAATGCAGGTATCTGGGAAGATACCCCCGTCGACCGTCCGCAGTTCAAGAAGAAGTTCGCAGCGCAAACCGCTGCCGCGCTCAAGGCGGCAGAGGCGGTTGGATCGTGACCCTGGTTCTCGATCATGATCGGGCCGGGGGTTATTGGGGCGCGGTTTACGTCTTTACCGCGATCAAGGGCCTGCAGGTCGTCATCGACGGCCCGGTCGGCTGCGAAAACCTGCCGGTGACCAGCGTTCTGCACTACACCGACGGCCTGCCGCCGCACGAGCTGCCGATCGTCGTCACCGGGCTGGGCGAGGAAGAGCTGGGCAAGACCGGCACCGAAGCCGCGATGAAGCGCGCGTGGAAAACGCTCGACCCCGAACTGCCATCGGTCGTCGTCACTGGCTCGATCGCCGAGATGATCGGCGGCGGGGGGACCCCCGAGGGCACGACGATCCGCCGGTTCCTCCCGCGCACGATAGACGAGGACCAGTGGGAGAGTGCGGACCGTGCGCTCAGCTGGCTGTGGACCGAGTTCGGGCCGAAGAAGATGCCCAAGGCCAAGGCGTTGAAAGAGGGCGAGAAGCCGCTCGTCAACATCATCGGCCCCGCCTACGGCATGTTCAACATGGCCAGCGACATGGCCGAAATCCGCCGCCTGGTCGAAGGGATCGGGGCGGAGGTGAACTGTGTCTTCCCACTCGGCAGCCACCTCGCCGACATGCGCAAGCTCGCCAACGCGCACGCCAACGTGTGCATGTACCGCGAATATGGCCGCAACCTGTGCGAGCTGCTTGAGCGGCCGTTCTTCCAGGCTCCTATCGGGCTGACCTCGACCACCAAATTCCTGCGCGCGCTGGGCGAGGAACTGGGGCTCGATCCGGAACCCTTCATCGAGAAGGAAAAACACACCACGATCAAGCCGCTGTGGGATCTGTGGCGCTCGGTCACGCAGGATTTCTTCGGCACCGCCAATTTCGGGATCTGCGCGAACGAGACCTACGCGCGCGGAATCCGGCACTTTCTCGAAGACGACATGGGCCTGCCGTGCAGCTTCGCCTTTTCCCGTTCCGCCGGCGTGAAGCCCAAGAACGAGGACGTTCGCGCGGCGATCCACGCCAATCCGCCGCTGGTCGTGTTCGGCAGCTATAACGAGCGGATGTACATGGCCGAGGTCGCAGGGCGCGGCCACGGCCCGCAGGGCCAGTTCATCCCGGCGAGCTTCCCCGGCGCGGCGATCCGGCGGCACACCGGAACGCCCTTCATGGGCTATTCGGGCGCAACCTACCTCGTGCAGGAGGTTTGCAATGCGCTGTTCGATGCGCTGTTCCACATCCTCCCGCTCGGCACCGACATGGACAAGGCCGAGGCTACCCCCGCGCGCAAACAAGCTGCGCTGGGCTGGGAGCCTGCGGCCAAGGCCAGGCTCGACCAGATCGTGGAGGCACAGCCCGTGCTGGTGCGTATCTCCGCCGCCAAGCGCTGGCGCGATGCGGCCGAAGCTGCCGCCCGCCTCGCGGGCGAGACCACTGTCACCGCCGACCGGCTTGCCGATGCCCTGCTCGAAGGAGCGGGTCGGTGAGCCGCGCGGCCATCCGATCTGCCCGGCTTCGGGCCCAGAAATTCGTGGGGGAGAGCTGTTTCTCACGCGGATACCGCCGGGGCGGCGACGCCCCACCTTGTCCAGCAAGTTTGGAGATTGACCAATGAACGATCCGACACCTGGCGATGATCGCTTCGGTCTGCGGACCTACCTGACGCCGGAAGAAGCCAAGGAATTTCACAAGATTTTCCTCGGTTCCTTCATGGGCTTCACCGGGATCGCCGTCCTCGCCCACATCGCGCTGTGGATCTACAAGCCCTGGCTCTGACCGATCCGCCTCGCTCGCCCGACGCGTGTTGGCGTCAGCGAGCCACATCTGCCGTAACCACATGAAAGGAATTATGAAATGTGGAGAATCTGGCTCATTTTCGATCCGCGCAGGGCGCTTACCGGCCTGTTCGTGTTTCTCTTCGTTCTCGCGCTGCTGATCCACTTCATCCTGCTCAGCACCAACCGGTACAACTGGCTGGATGGCGCAAGTGCCGCCCCGGCGACGACCACTGCGGCGGTCGAAGGCCCGGCGACGACGGGATAGCAACCCGCCGGATGTGACGGGGGCGGGCCTGAACTTCCGTCCCCGCAGCCGGCGCCGCTGCTGCGGCACGGCACAAGTATCTGGGATGAACCCTGCGAGCCCCGCCTGACGGGGCGGGAAGGATGGACCTATGGCCCTGCTGAGTTTTGAGCGGAAATACCGTGTGCGTGGCGGCACGCTGATCGGTGGCGACCTGTTCGATTTCTGGGTCGGTCCATTTTACGTCGGGTTCTTCGGTGTGACCGCGGCGATCGCGGCGTTGCTGGGCACGTTGCTGATCTTCGCTTCGGCCTCACAGGGGCCAACGTGGAATCCGTGGCTGATCTCCATCGAACCGCCCCCCATCGATGCGGGGCTTGCCGCCGCGCCGCTCAACGCTGGCGGCTACTGGCAGATCATCACTGTGTGCGCGCTGATCGCGTTTGTTTCATGGGCGCTGCGGCAGGTGGAAATCTCCCGCAAGCTGGGGATGGGCTATCACGTGCCGGTCGCCTTCAGCTTCGCCATTCTGGCTTATGCCACACTGGTTGTAATCCGACCGCTATGGCTGGGGGCGTGGGGCCATGGCTTTCCTTACGGCATATTCACCCACCTCGATTGGGTATCCAACACCGGATATTCCTACGTCAACTTCCACTATAATCCGCTGCACATGGTCGCGATCACGTTCTTCTTCACGACCTGCCTCGCGCTGGCGCTGCACGGTGCGCTGGTCCTGTCTGCAGTCAACGTGCCGCGCGGTACGGAGGTGAAGTCGCCCGAGTACGAAGATACCTATTTCCGCGATTTCGTCGGCTATTCGATTGGCACGATCGGCATCCACCGGCTGGGCCTGCTGCTGGCGCTCAACGCCGGGTTCTGGAGTGCGGCCTGCATGATCCTCGCCGGGCCGCTGTACCAAGGCAGCTTTCCCGAATGGTGGAGCTGGTGGCGCAGCATCCCGATCTGGTCCTGAGGAAGGGAGTACGTCATGGCACGCTACCAGAATATCTTCACGCAGGTGCAGCTTGAAGGGCCCGCCGAGATGGGCATAGACCTTCCCTTCACCGACGAACCGCGCATCCCGATCCACTCCAACGCCTACTGGTTCGGCAAGCTTGGCCAGGCGCAGCTGGGGCCGATCTATCTCGGCTGGCTGGGCGTCGCCTCGCTGCTGTTCGGCTTTATCGCGATCGAGATCATCGGGCTCAACATGCTCGCCTCGGTCAACTGGAGTCCGGTGGCCTTCGTGCGCGAGTTCTTCTGGCTCTCGCTCGACCCCCCGGGGCCTGAATGGGGCTTCTCGCCCTTCGTCCCGCTGGCCGAAGGTGGCTGGTGGATCATGGCCGGGTTCTTCCTGACCACGTCGATCCTGCTGTGGTGGGCCCGGACCTACCGCCGCGCGAAAGCGCTGGGGATGGGCCTGCACGTCTGCTGGGCCTTCGCCAGCGCCATCTGGCTGTATCTGGTGCTGGGCTTCATCCGCCCGGGGCTGATGGGCAGCTGGTCGGAGGCGGTGCCTTTCGGGATCTTCCCGCACCTCGACTGGACCAACAATTTCTCGCTCATCTACGGCAATCTGTTCTACAACCCGTTCCACGCGCTATCGATCGCTTTCCTCTACGGATCCGCGCTGCTGTTCGCGATGCATGGGGGCACCATCCTCGCGGTCAGCCGCTACGGCGGGGAGCGGGAGATCGAGCAGATTACCGATCGCGGCACCGCGTCCGAACGGGCAGGGCTGTTCTGGCGCTGGACCATGGGCTTCAACGCGACGATGGAATCGATCCACCGCTGGGCATGGTGGTTCGCCATCCTGACGACGCTGACCGGTGGGATCGGCATCCTGCTGACCGGCACCGTGGTCGATAACTGGTATCTGTGGGCGCAGGAACACCACTACGCACCGCCACGCTGACGCGCGCAGCCTGACCCGGTATCACGAGAGAGCCCGACCCTGGTGGTCGGGCTCTCGTCGTTTCGGTGCAGGAGCTAGGCGCGAGCGTGAAGTCGCTGGCGCAGATCGAGGAGGTGTAGCGGGAACGCGAGGGCGACCGGCAGCGAGACCCAATACCACTCCGCGCCAACCAGCGCGGCACGCAGGCCCAGCACGATCAGTGCCGCAGGGCCGATCAGGCCGATGATCGTGGTGAGGCTCCAGCCGCGCCGGGCGAGGATCACCGCCTCGACTGCCAGCACGCCGAGCACGATGTCCGCCGCGTGCCCGCTGGCGAACAGCGCCTCCATCATGGCTGCGCCCATGCTAGAACGGGCCGTTGAGCTGGACGATGTTCCAGTTGAGTGCCCCGGCAATGGTGACCCAGATCAGGTACGGCACCAGCGCCAGCGTCGCGAGGCGCGAATAGCGTCCACAATAGAGGATCAGCACCAGCACGGAGAGCCACAGCACGATCAGTTCGACGAAGGCCCAGTCCGGCCTTTGCAGACGAAAGAACAGCAGGCTCCATAGGATGTTGAGAAACCCGTTGAGCGCGAACAGCCCGATCGTGGTGGTGCGTGCATTGGCATTGGGGGCAGATAGCCAGGTGCCGACTGCCGCGAGAGCGGCGAGCGCGAAGATCGCGGTCCACGCGATCGGGAAGACGTAACCCGGCGGGGTCCATTCGGGCTTGCTCAGCGTCT
>ENA-ORDG01001291-ORDG01001291.1-marine-metagenome-genome-assembly--contig:-NODE-1291-length-10355-cov-3.213758_pt1 | contig 10355 bp, 11 predicted proteins | sample MGYA00248629_ERZ508524 | MGnify/ENA primary metagenome ERZ508524 (study PRJEB26194, sample SAMN05421901) | marine metagenome | isolation source: East of Rio de Janeiro, Brazil, South Atlantic Ocean...
CTGGAATTTTTTTCATGAAGTCATTCATGAAAGCTAACTGATTCCGAGCCAAAGATGCGGCATCATGACTCTCAAAAAGATTCTTAAGGACTTTCTGTATCTCAATCAAAACCCAAGAGTCTTTTGTATGATGTGTTATGAAAATAAGAATATTGGCAAAATCTTCTCGGTGCAGTTTTTCTAACAACTCATTTACTGACTTCTTAACGTCAGACGAGTCAGAATAGGATTCTGCTATCTTTTTTCCCACGAAAAAGTAATATAAATATGGATACTTAAAAGATAGCAGATCACCTCGATCTGAAAGTATAGAATTTGAAACAAGCCTTTCAAAAGCGTCTTCAAAGTTTACCGAAAGATATTTCTTAGAATAATCATCGACAAATGATAAAACCCCGAGCTCATCTAAGCCGCCATCCTTAACAAACACTTCCCAAGCAAACTCAGTTAGTATATTTATATATTTATCAAAATCTCTTTTTTCTATACCAGCCTTATCAAATGCCTGGTAAATCAATTGCTGATAACAATGCCCATACGAGGTAAGATCTAGGTTTAGCTGGCTATTCGCCTCAAACATCTGAAGAAGCATTAGAATGTAGATAGGCCTAGGCGGAACGATATTCTTTTTTATAACTGTGTCTAGCCTTGCCTTCAAATCATCACACTCGGAGTACAACAAAAAATCGTCAATGCTTTCTTCCTGCCCCAACGCTATCCACTTTCTAACAAGTTCTTCTCGCTTTTTGTTTCCAAGCGATAAAATCTCACCTTGAGTATATTCATGGAGGCCTTCGATTTCACTCTGAACATAGGCGAATGAGCTATGACATGTGAGCACTACAAACTCAAACTCAGCGTTTAACTGTTCAAAGAATAAACCCGAATATTTTTTGTTTAGGCCAATCTCATCTATGTTATCAACAAGAACAACACCCTTCTTAGAACTAACGAACTCTTCGTAGCTCAATCGATCATACTGTGCCTCAATAGCCTTTTCTATAACCAATCGGGTTTTTGCTTTCTTAATATCAGGGGCATTTAAGTAAATAGGAAGATAACTACCTTCCAGATATTTCATGCACAACACTTTCAACAAAGAAGTTTTTCCTTGCTGCTCTTCTCCAGAAAGCAAATATAATCCTGGATTGCATACAACAGAATACACATTCTTTATTGAGATAATCTCGGAGTCCTGAGACTCATCCATCTCAATATCTGGCATCACGTAGACATCCGACAGCAAAACTTTATCTACTTTTCTATGAGAAAGAGTAATTTCTGTATCTTCGAGCCAATCTTTAAAAGATGCTCTTACAACCAAATCATCATCTAAATTAGATAAGTCAATCGATTTATTTTCCGGTTTAAAGTTTTCTATGTGACGTCTCAGCCCTTTCACAACATCTAGCCAAGCACTATCAGCATCGTCCCAAGTAGTAATTGGCTTTGCGTCTTTTGGCACTGCTTGATATTTTGAAAACTCGCATTCAAACCAATCACATGGCCTTACCAATATAGAAATTATTTCTACAGACCCTTCTGCCTTTCGTTCAATCGCTCGCTTTAATTCAACGTCATAACAATATTCTGACGCCAAAAAACTTGGGCTAATCAATAGGATCACTATTTCTGCATCTTCTAGACTTCTATCAATCTCACCTTTCCAGTCTTCTCCTGGAGTGATTTTTCTGTCGTGCCAAACATCTACAATTCCTCGCCGCTTGAGCATTGCGAGATGATCCTCGAAGTCTTCGCGATGACCTTCATCTTTATGGGAGTAACTAATAAAAATTCTTTTACCCATTGATTAATTGCCTTATCTAAAAAATCTTATGACATAACTGGCTAACAACTCGCATCACGTATGCGTTGCCTTGGCTTCGAAATCCAGGAGAGTCTGGCGGCATTGTGCTTGGAAAATATAGAAGGTGTTCGGACAGCTCTGGCTGGCTCATCGGTCGCCATCCCTAAGTCTCGGTGTGTTCGTAGCGAAAAGCTACCTACATTAGCCCATCCCGGCGTCGATTTCCCGCTGGGTTTACAAAAAACAAAACTTTGCGCGAAGCATCGCTCAGCGCAGGGTTCTGAAAGATCGGGCTTTTATGCCTGCCTCGGTATGAGGTTACTGAAGCGATCAAACAGTCAGGTTCTTATTGATAAGCTCATCCGTCAGCCCTGCAACGTCATTCTCAGCAATCCTCCTCACCCGATCCAAAATCAGAGAACAATTCGCGTACTTCCGCGCAAACGGCTACTTCTTCGCAACTAGAAAATCGTTAGGCCTCTTCTTCGACCAGTCTGCGAATAACCTCCCCATTCTGCGCCACAACAATTGTCTAGCTCAACTCCCACGATTCATCCAGAACCAGCGGTATGGGCTCAATCACCAATACCCGTCCAATAGCCAAGTGCTGTTACTGGTCACCGAACAAGTCGCCACGGCGGCGGCGGTACATTTCCCTCAACACCACAAACAACTCATGCACTTGCTCCGGGATCTTCTCGCTGCCGCCTTTGGTGGTTTCCTCACCTATGATGCATTTCATCAGGCGGTTTTGCTCACGCCGTTGCGGATTTCGCAGTAGTTCTGGGACTCTTCTTTTGAAAAGGAATGGTAAAAAATAGCCGCGCGGTTCCCCGAGCGGCTTTTTGCATTCCTCAAGGGACTAATGAATCAGGCAGCCGCCAGATACGCCCCCGCAACCGCCAGCACACCACCAACCCCCCGACTAAACCGGCTATCCGCCTTCAGCATCAAACTACCCAGCCCGCGCCCAACCAGCGTAATGGCCAGGGTGGCGATGGAGAAGCCGGCCAGGTAGGCCGCCAGCGTAGCGCCTTCGGGCATTTCGGCACCATGGGCAAAGCCATGAAACAGCATGAAGGCACCAACCAGGGTGCCACCCACGGCGGTGGGCAGTTTCGCCAGGGTGGCGATGAGGATTCCCGCGACCAATACCGAGAAGGTGATGCCGGTTTCCACGCCCGGCAGGCTCAGCCCGCCCCAGGCTAGGGCGGCGCCGAATACCATGCCGCCGATGACGAAGGCGGGGGTGGCGTTTTTCATGAGTTTGCTCTGGCGCACGCTCCAGAAGCCGATGGCGGCCATGGCCAGCAGGTGGTCCAGGCCCAGCATGGGGTGCAGCAGGCCGCTGGTGAAGCCGCCTTCGGTGTGGCCGGGATGGGCCATGGCGGTGGCGGACGCGGTCAGCAGCGCAGCGGTGGCGAGAAGTTTTGAAGTCAGTTTCATGGTGTTGCTCCTGGTGGCTCTGTAATCGTATTGGTTCGTTTGCTCAGGCCATTTCGGCCAGTTTTTCAGGACGCCTTTCCGGCAGCATTCCGCGCTCCAGAATAAAGCTGATGATGGTGTCCAGCCCTACCCCGTCGTACAGGTTGGTGAACACGAAGGGGCGTTCGCCGCGCATTTTTTTGCTGTCCCGTTCCATTACGTCCAGGGAGGCGTGTACCTGTTCGGCAATGTCGATCTTGTTGATGATCAGCAGGTCGGATTTGGTGATGCCGGGGCCGCCTTTGCGGGGGATCTTGTCGCCGGCGGACACGTCGATCACGTACAGGGTGAGGTCGCTCAGTTCCGGGCTGAAGGTGGCGGAGAGGTTGTCGCCGCCGGATTCCACCAGCACCAGCTCCAGGCCCGGGTGGCGGCTTTGCAGGTCGTCGATGGCGGCCAGGTTCATGGAGGCATCCTCGCGAATGGCCGTGTGCGGGCAGCCGCCGGTTTCCACGCCCAGGATGCGGTCTGCGGCCAGGGCTTCGTGGCGCAGCAGGAAGTCGGCGTCTTCCCGGGTGTAGATGTCGTTGGTGACTACGGCGATGTCGTAGTGGTCCCGCAGGGCGGTGCATAGCTGGCGCAGCAATGCGGTTTTACCAGACCCGACCGGGCCGCCGACGCCTACTCTCAGACAATGTGTCATGGCTGTATCTCCTTGATGTTTTTATTCAGCTTCTGAAAAGCCGTGAATACTGGGTTTCATGCAGGGCACTGCCGAGCGCGAGGCCCGGCAGGATGGGCCCGAGTTCGTGGTCTTGCCGTGCCAGCGCCTGGTCGGTGGCAATCACCAGGGCCGGGCGCAGTTGTTCGATAATCCGTTGGGCGGCGGTGTGGCCCAGGGGCAAGGCTTTGCAGGCCACCGCCAGCTGGTTTTCCAGCCAGGCCCAGGCAAAGCCCAGCAGGGTTTGCCGCACCGGCACCCGGCGTACCTGGGCGGCCCAGGCAAACAGGGTGATGTAGCCTGGCTCGGCCGGAATCAGGGCTCCCTCCGGCAGCAGGTTGAGGTTGCCCAGCAGGGTTTTAAGGGCACCGCCCAGGCGAGTGTCTTCGTCGCTCAGTTCGGCGGTTTCCCGGGTGGCGTGCAGCCACTGGTTCCAGTGCGCGATGCTGGCGCCGTCGTCGTTCGCCCAGGCGGTTTGCAGCCGGGCCAGTAAGGGCAGTTCACACCGGCTAAGGCCGTCTTCCAGCACGCCTTCAATCCACTCGGCCAGTTCCGCTTCGTTGTTCACCCAGCCCAGCTCAAAGGCACTTTCCAGACCCTGAGACCAGGCAAAGGCACCGATTGGCAGGGCCGGGCTGACCAGCTGCATCAGCCCCAGCAAAGCCAGGTCGCCGCCGGGTTCGCTCTCACCCGCCATGGCTGCGGGCTCAGTGGGTGTGTTTGTGGCCGTGAGCATGGGTATGTCCAGCAGCGTGAGTGTGGTCATGGCTTTTACCGTGCAAGTGCTCATGAGAGTCCGCGTGGGAATGGCCATGGCTATGACCGTGCGAATGGCCCTGGCCGGCCTGGTTGTAGGCTCCGGGTTCCGGGTCGAAGGTGGCGGTGTGGTGCACTACGGTGGCGCCCAGGCGTTCGGCCAGCTCTTCCAATACGTGATCGGGCGGAAAGCGCACGAAGGCGCCCTGCTCGTCTTCACCGATCGCCAGGGTGACGTGGCGGTTGCCCAGGTGGTAACACAAGCGGGCCAGCGGCAGGCCGGTTTCTACGCGGGCGGTGACCACACGCTCCTCGGCAGCGCGAATGCGGATGATCTCGCCGGATTTCGCTTCCAGCAGGTCGCCATCTCTCAGCACCGGGCCCCGGTCCAGAAACAGGCCCACGTCCAGGTTGGTTTCGGTGGTGGCCCGCAGGCGGCCGCGAATGCGCAGTTCGTAGGGCAGCACCAGGTTGTCGTGGATTTCGCTGGCGTCTACTTGGGTAATGCGTTTTATCAGTTCCAACATCCGTTCGTTCCTCTCCCAGCCTTGAGCTGTCTTGCTTAAAAATCAGCCTTAGGCTGTATTGATTAAAAAAGGTGGTAGCGCTGGGCCAGGGGCAGTTCGGTCGCTGGCTCGCAGGTGAGCAATTCGCCATCGGCGTGCACTTCGTAGGTTTGCGGGTCTACGGTCAGGTGCGGGCAGGCGTCGTTCAGTTTCATGTCTTGCTTGCGCACGCTCCGCACGCCTTTGCAGGCGGAGAGCGGGCTGTCCAGCCCCAGTTCTTTGCCAATATTGGCGTCCAGCGCAGCCTGGCTGACAAAACTCAGGCGCGTGGCACTGGCGGCTTTGCCGAAAGCGCCAAACATGGGGCGATAGTGCACCGGCTGCGGCGTGGGGATGGAGGCATTCGGGTCGCCCATGGGGGCAGCGGCAATCATGCCGCCCTTGAGGATGCAGGCGGGCTTCACACCAAAGAACGCGGGGCTCCACAGCACCAGGTCTGCCAGTTTGCCCACTTCCACCGAGCCCACATCATGGGCAATGCCGTGGGTGATGGCGGAATTGATGGTGTACTTGGCGATGTAGCGTTTGGCGCGGAAGTTGTCGGCGCCGCGCTCCTGGTCTTCCGGCAACAGGCCCCGCTGCACTTTCATCTTGTGGGCGGTTTGCCAGGTGCGGCAGATCACCTCGCCCACCCGGCCCATGGCCTGGGAATCGGAGGAGATCATGGAGATCACGCCCATATCGTGCAGGATGTCTTCCGCCGCGATGGTTTCCCGGCGGATGCGGGAATCGGCGAAGGCCACGTCTTCCGGAATGTTCGGGTCCAGGTGGTGGCACACCATCAGCATATCCAGGTGTTCGTCGATGGTGTTCACGGTGTAGGGCCGGGTCGGGTTGGTGGACGACGGCAGTACGTAGTCCTTTGAGCAGGCGGTAATGATGTCCGGGGCGTGGCCGCCGCCGGCGCCTTCGGTGTGGAAGGTGTGAATGCAGCGGCCTTTGAAGGCGGCCAGGGTGTCTTCCACAAAGCCGGATTCGTTCAGGGTGTCGGTGTGGATGGCCACCTGGATGTCGTACTGGTCGGCCACGGTCAGGCAGTTGTCGATGCTGGCCGGGGTGGTGCCCCAGTCTTCGTGCAGTTTGAGGCCGATCACGCCGGCTTTTACCTGCAGCTCCAGCGCTTCCGGCAGGCTGGCGTTGCCTTTGCCCAGGAAGCCGATGTTCATGGGCAGGCTGTCCACGGCCTGCAGCATCTTGCCGATGTGCCAGGGGCCCGGAGTACAGGTGGTGGCGTTGGTGCCAGTGGCCGGGCCGGTGCCGCCGCCGAGCATGGTGGTCACGCCGCTCATCAGGGCTTCTTCTACCTGCTGGGGGCAGATGAAGTGGATGTGGGGGTCGATGCCGCCAGCGGTGAGGATTTTGCCTTCCCCGGCGATGATTTCGGTGCCGGGGCCGATGACGATGGTGACGTCTGGCTGGGTGTCCGGGTTGCCGGCTTTGCCGATGGCGGCGATGCGGCCTTTCTGGATGCCTACGTCGGCTTTGACGATGCCCCACCAGTCGAGGATGAGGGCGTTGGTGATGACGGTGTCCATCACGGCGTCGTCGCAGCGCTGGCTCTGGCCCATGCCGTCGCGGATGACTTTGCCGCCGCCGAATTTTACTTCGTCGCCGTAGTGGGTGTGGTCTTCTTCCACTTCTATCCACAGTTCGGTGTCGCCCAGGCGGACCCGGTCCCCTACGGTGGGGCCGTACATGTCGGCGTAGGCTTGTCTGCTGATTTTCATCTTATCCCTCGTTGTAACTTGGGTGCCGGGGCCGGTCGGGTAAGGCTTTCCAGGAAACGCTCCTGGCGGCACATCCATGTGGCGCTTGTTCTCCGGCATCCATGCCTCCGCACATTCCCGGAAGGGCAACCCCCGCCGGACCTCAGACTTAGTTCGTGGAGTCCAAACTCCCCATTACTTCACCCCGGAAGCCATAGATTTCTCGCTTTCCGGCAAACGGAATCAGCGTTACAGAGCGAGTCTGGCCGGGTTCGAACCGAATGGCGGTGCCAGCGGCCACGTCCAGGCGGTAGCCGCGGGCCTTGGCGCGATCGAAGTCCAGGGCGGGGTTGGCTTCGGCGAAGTGGTAGTGGGAGCCGATCTGCACCGGGCGGTCGCCGGTGTTGCCGACGTCCAGCTGGATGCGTTCGCGGCCGGCGCAGAGTTCGATGTCGCCGTCTTTGAGTTGGTATTCACCGGGGGTCATGGCGCGTTCCTCAAACAATCGGGTTGTGGACGGTGACCAGTTTGGTGCCGTCCGGGAAGGTGGCTTCCACCTGGACTTCGTGCACCATGTCAGCCACGCCGTCCATCACGTCTTCGCGGGTGAGGATTTCGGTGCCGGCGCTCATCAGTTCGGCCACGGTGCGGCCTTCGCGGGCGCCTTCCATGATTTCGGCGCTGATCAGGGCCACCGCTTCGGGGTAGTTCAGTTTCAGGCCTTTGGCTTTGCGGCGTTCGGCCAGCAGGGCGGCGGTGAACAGCAGCAGCTTGTCTTTGTCTCTGGGGGTGAGTTCCATGGATGACTCCGTTGTCTCTTATGCGTCAGGTAAGCCAGATTCTGGGTGTGTGGGCCGGTACGCCGGCGAGCAGGGGGCGCAGCAGGTGCCAGGCTTGTTCGCACAGCGTCCAGGCTTCGTTGCGTTCGGTGCCCAGGTAGCGCAGGAGCAGCACGCCCCGGCGCCGGGTCACGGCCCAGCGGTTGTGGTCTGGTAACTGTGCTCTCAGCACGTCGATGGCGGCGGCTCCGTCGTCCAGGCCAACGGCCCATAGGGTGGCCTGCACAGTGGCGCCACCCTGGCCCCAGGGGCCGTTGAACCGGCGGTGTTTCGGGTTCAGCAGCTGGCGTTCCAGCCACAGCGGTTGGCCGTCCAGGCTTAAATAGAAACGCTGTTCCAGGTCGCCGGTGGCAAACGGCAGGTCGCTGGCCGGTCGGCCCAACGCGAGCACTTCCCAGCCCAGAGTTCGGGCGCCGGTTTCCAGTTCAATGGTGGTGGTTTGCAAACCACGGGAGCCGTCGAAGGCGATGGTTTCCTGGGGCAGGTATTCCAGGATCGCGTCTTTGGCTACCTGCAACCGGGTGTGCTGGCCCCAGGCCACGCCATGGCTATCGGCCTTGTACAGTTTCGCCGCGGCCGGGGTGGTCAAAAGCGCGTGGCCACCTTCGGCCACAGAGGCTTCGATGCGCAGTTCGTCGCCGCTCACCAGGCCACCCGGGGGGTGCAGCAGGTACACATGGCAGCAGCCGGTTTTGCCTTCCGGGTAGAAGGGGCGCTGCACCCGCAGTGGGCCATGGTGGCGCCGGCGCACCAGTCGGGTGACTGGCGCAGGTTCGCTCTGGGCGCGGGCTTCAAACCCCAGTTCCAGGGCCGCCGCCCAGCGCCGTTCGGTGTCGAAACGGTGGCCGGAGGCGTGGCGGTCGATGGCTTGGTAGGCGGTCATACGGTCAGGTGCTGTTTGATGAGTTCATCGGTCAGTCCGGCAATATCGCCTTCAGCCACGCGCCGGCCCCGGTCGAGGATGGCGAAGCGGTCGGCGTATTTGCGGGCGAACGGCAGTTTCTGTTCCACCAGCAGCACGGTCAGGCCGTCTTCTTCAATCAACCGGCGAATCACTTCGCCAATCTGGGCCACGATGTTGGGCTGGATGCCCTCCCCCGGCTCGTCGAGGATCAGCAGTCTCGGCTCAATCACCAGCGCGCGGCCAATGGCGAGCTGCTGCTGTTGCCCGCCGGATAGGTCACCGCCTCGGCGGTGCTTCATCTCTTTGAGCACCGGAAACAGCTCGTAGATGCGCTCGGGGATTTTTTTCAGCCCGTCGCCTCGCGCAGCAAGCCCGGTACGCAGGTTCTCCTCCACCGTCAGCAGCGGGAAGATCTGCCGCCCCTGGGGCACAAAACCGATGCCCAGTCGCGAGCGCGCTTCCACGGCTTTTTTGGTGAGTTCGATCTCGCCATCATTGCCCTGGTAGCGCAGTTGGCCGCTCTTCACCGCGACTTCTCCCATGATGGCTTTCATCAGGGTGGTTTTACCCACCCCGTTGCGACCCATCACACAGGTGCACTGCCCGGCGGGCACGTCTAGGTCTAAGTCCCACAGCGTATGGCTCTCGCCGTAGAACTGGTTGAGCTTTTCAATCGCCAGCATCAGGCGCTCTCCTCTTCATCCGACCCTAAATACACCTCGACCACTTTGGGGTCGTTGGAGACCTGATCCATGCTGCCTTCGGCCAGCACGCTGCCCTGGTGCAGCACGGTTACTTTGCGCGCAATCGAGCGCACAAAGCCCATGTCGTGCTCCACCACCACCACCGACTGCTTGCCCGCCAAACCGGTGAGCAGCTCGGCGGTGCGCTCCATCTCCTGCTCGGTCATCCCGGCCACCGGCTCATCCACCAGCAGCAGACGCGGGCGCTGCATCAGCAGCATGCCAATCTCCAGCCACTGTTTTTGGCCGTGGGAGAGAATCCCGGCGGGCTGGAAGCGCAGCGCGGTCAGGCCGATGGTATCCAGCACGTCGTCGATGCGGTCGCTGATCTCGCTGGTCATGCGGGCGGTCAGCGTGGGAAAGATGCGCTTGTCGGCGGCCATGGCCAGCTCCAGGTTGTCGAACACGCTGAGCGCTTCGAACACCGTGGGCTTCTGGAACTTGCGGCCAATGCCGAGGCTAGCGATTTCCGGCTCGTTCATCTGCAGCAGGTTATGGCGGCTGCCGAACCACACGCTGCCTTCGGTGGGGCGGGTTTTGCCGGTGATGATATCCATCATGGTGGTTTTGCCCGCCCCGTTGGGGCCGATAATGCAGCGCAGCTCGCCGTCGTCGATGGTCAGGTTCAGGTTATTGATGGCTTTAAAACCGTCGAAGCTGACGGTAACATCTTCCATATACAGAATCGGGCCGTGGCGCACGTCAACCGGCGAGGCCTCTGGCGCCATAAAATCAAACACCCGATCCCGCGCTTTTAGCGATTGTAATAGGCTCATGCAGCGGCCTCCTTGGATGGGTGGCTATCCTCTTTACGGCGCTTTAGGTGGCCTAACAGCCCCGCTACGCCTTTAGGCAGCAGCACCGTGACCAGTACGAACAGCGCACCCA
>ENA-ORDG01001297-ORDG01001297.1-marine-metagenome-genome-assembly--contig:-NODE-1297-length-10322-cov-2.799805_pt1 | contig 10322 bp, 10 predicted proteins | sample MGYA00248629_ERZ508524 | MGnify/ENA primary metagenome ERZ508524 (study PRJEB26194, sample SAMN05421901) | marine metagenome | isolation source: East of Rio de Janeiro, Brazil, South Atlantic Ocean...
TGCGGACTGTCGTATCAGCCATAACGCTGATCCTGTTGGCTTCGGCCTGTGGAGACAGTTTCAACCCCACAGCACCAGCCCCAATGCTGCGCCGGCCAGCACTGCTGCACCCAGAACCACGCAGGCGCTAAGCAGCGCGAGTGAGGCACTGGAGAATCAGAGGGAGAGAATCACGTTCACGTTGGATGAAGGGGGAGGCTCTATCCCGGCGTATTTCTTTTCGTCAACAATCTGAGTGTCGGATACGGACAGAATCTCTCGTCCGTCCTCTCCAACTCGTTTAGCGGTGTCTATTTGTCGATGGCCACCGTTATGTGCGTGCGGAGCAACACCGGAGCCCTTAAGTGCTAGGTACGCGCAGGCGCCCTAACTTTGAGGGTCGATTTGCGTCTGGGGTAGGTAGAGTTACTGGTGAGAGGCGTGACTGCGCCCCAGCGAACGGTGTTTCAGCCCCCGATTTGGGAGTTATCCAACCGCTCAGGGGTAGGCGGAGCGCCTCTCTCCACCGTTTTGGGGTGGGTCGACTTCGGAGCCCTAGGTGTAGATGCGCTTCTGGGGCATTGTCGAAATATGGTTTCGTCATGAACAACGAACATGGGGCGACCGAATTCGGCCTGGTAGGCGAGGTTCCGTATTACGCCACGATCTTCACTACTCGTATGACAAGCGATCTTGACGGATACGACGAGATGGCTGACCGCATGGCCGAACTGGTTAGCGCCCGTGAGGGCTTCTTAGGGATGCAGTCGGCCCGGGGAGACGACGGTCTCGGAATCACCGTGTGCTACTGGCGGACCGAAGAGGACATCACCGCCTGGCGAGCCGACCTGGAACATGAGAACGCCCAGGACGAAGGCCGTAGTCGGTGGTACGCCCAGTACACGGTCGAGGTGGCGCGGGTAGATCGGACTATTGAATTCAGGCGCCCTAGCTAGCGTTTTTCGAGCCGTCGGCTACAGGGGGCAGGGGCGACATCGGAGCCCCCAGGTGCAGCTACTGGCAGGCGGGCTGGGTTCGACCAGTCCCGTCGTGAAATCCGCTGTCGGGGACAGGCGGTGGCCCCATTCGGGGATCCTGCTCAAGTGGTACGCCCCCTAGGACAGGTCAGGCCCTCATTTCGGGGTCCAGCGCTCATTTCGGGGTCCACCACCACGCTCAGTGCGAGACGACGATCGAACCGTCCTGGATCACCGTCGAGATGCGGGACCTCATGTCACGCACATCAAGGCTCCCACCCTCCCAGATGACCAGGTCGGCGACCTTTCCAGGCTGCAGGGTGCCGAAGTCGTCCGTGACGCCCAGGAGGTCGGCTGCGATCACCGTCGAGGACCGGAGGACCTGAGCGTCCGACATGCCCAGCGAGGCCATCTCGGCCAGCTCGCGGAGGTTGTCGCCATGGCGTGTCACCCCGGAGGATCAGACGTGACATGGCCGGAGGCTACGGGAAGAGCCGAAACGAGGTGGAATCGCCCGGGCCTGCCACCGGGCCGGCACAACCCCCGGTGGGGCGCCGTCGTAGGGTCCGGACCGTGGGAATCACGGTTTCACAGCTGACGGGAGTGCTGGGCGCCCGGATCGACGGGCTGGACCTGGGGCCGGACATGGACCCGGCGGAGGTTGCGGACCTGCGGAGTGCCCTGGTGGCCCACGAGGTGGTCATCGTGCCCGGCCAGACCCTCTCTCCGGGCGAGCAGGCCGGGTTCAGCCACCTGTTGGGTGGGTTCTCGCCGGTTCCGTTCGTGCAGCCGGTGCCGGAGCATCCCGAGGTGATCAAGGTCGTCAAGGAGGCCTCCGAGCCCGAGGCATTCAACTTCGGCGGGGTGTGGCACAGCGACTTCTCGTTCCTGGACGCCCCGCCGGCATTCACCATCCTGCACGCCCTGGACGTGCCCGCGGTGGGCGGCGACACGGTGTGGGCGTCGATGACCGCCGCCCATGAGGCGCTGGAATCGGCTGACCGGGAGCGCCTGGAGGAGATCACGTGCGTGCACTCGGCCAGTGCCTCCTACTCGCCCGCCCAGCAGAAACTGCATGCTGGCCTGTCGGGCATGGACATCCGGACGTCGGAATCCGCCGAGGAGACCCGGGAGCACCCGCTGCTGTGCACCCACCCTGAGACCGGCAGGCGCAGCCTGTACTTCAACGGGACGTACGTGCGTGGCCTGAGGGGACCGGGAGTTGGGGATGGCACGGAATCGGGGGCCGCAGAGGAGAAGCGCCTGCTGCGATGGCTGCACGACTTCACGACCCACATCCGGTTCACGTGCCGACATCGTTGGTCGAATGGCGACGTCGTGCTGTGGGACAACCGTTCGACCCAGCACCTGGCGTTGAACGACTACCCCGGCCAGCGCCGGGAACTCCACCGCACCACGGTCGCCGGCACCGAGCCGACGGCCTGAGGACCGGGCCCTAATCAGCAGGGCGGCATGCCTCAGTCGTCGCGGAGGAGCTCGATGAGCGAGCTGGTGTCCCAGCGGCCGTGGCCCTCCCGCTGGAGGCGTGCGTAGAACTGGTCGACCATGGCGGTGACCGGCAGGGTGGCGCCGATGCGCTCCGCCTCGTCGAACACGATGCCGAAGTCCTTGCGCATCCAGTCCAGGGCGAAGCCGTGGTCGAAGTGGCGGTCCAGCATGGTGCGGGCCCGGTTCTCCATCTGCCATGAACCCGAGGCGCCCTGGCTGATGGCGGCGAGCACCTTGTCGGTGTCCAGGCCGGCCCTGCGGGAGAAGTCCAGGGCCTCGGCAAGGCCCTGTATGAGGCCGCCGATGCAGACCTGGTTGACCATCTTGGTGAGCTGGCCGCTGCCCACGTCGCCGACCAGCACGATGGCCTTCGCATAGGAGTCGATCAGGGGCTCGACGGTTGCGAACACGTCCGGGTCACCGCCACACATGATCGAGAGTTGTCCGTTCTGGGCCCCGGCCTGGCCGCCGGAGACCGGTGCATCCACGAAGCCGACGCCGATCTCCGACGCGACGGCAGCGATCTCCCTGGCGACCTCGGCTGAGGCGGTGGTGTGGTCGACCAGCGTCGAGCCCTCGGCCATGCCGGCCAGGGCACCGTCTTCTCCGAAGACAACGAATCGCAGGTCGTCGTCGTTGCCGACGCAGACCATCACGGCGTCGGCACCGGTAGCGGCCTCACGGGGCGTCGGCACCGAGGAGCCTCCGTGGGCCTCCACCCAGGCCTCGGCCCTGGAGGTCGTGCGGTTGTAGACGGTGGTCTGGTGCCCGGCGGCCTGGAGGTGTCCGGCCATCGGAAATCCCATCACTCCGAGGCCGATGAACGCACATGCCGCCATGGTCAGGTTCTCTTCTCTCTGGGGGGGTGCTCCCTGACGGGATTCTCCCTGGTTGGGTTCTCTCTGGCGGAGTCTCCTACTCGTGCCAGCAACAAAACGCCCACGACGACCTCTGCCGGCTGGTCAGGTTCCGTGGGCGAGGGCCGCCATGGCGACGAACAGGTCGGGGATGGTCCCGTCGCCGCCGTCGATCTCACGGTAGATGGCCCGCACGTTGACGGCGAGGCGTTCCCACTCGCCCCACTGCCGGTACTGCGCGAAATCGTCCGAGGCGGCCAGGTCGGCGACGGTGTCGGCAGCGCTCATGCCGGTGGCGTGGCGGGCCCGGCAGGCGGCCTCCAGCCAGGTCAGGTAGCCGCGGACCGCCTGGACGCCGTCGGCGTCGGTGAGCGGGCCGTGGCCAGGGATGATCACGTCGCAGTCCAGGTCGATGATCCGGTCGCAGGCGGCGACCCAGTTGGCGACCGGACCGTCCCAGATGATCGGGGTGCCCATTACGAAAAGGATGTCGCCCGTGAAGACGGTGGAGGCGTCGGGCAGGTGCACCAGCAGGTCACCGGCGGTGTGCGCCGGGCCCACCTGCTCCAGATGGACCTGGATGCCCCCGATCTCGATCTCGAGTCGACCGGTGAATGTCCGTGTCGGTTCCGGGACGGTGATCCCCTCGAAGGTGAAACTGCCGAAGGCCTGCTGCACGTAGTCGTTGGCGACCTCACCCATGTCCGCCTGCAGCAGGGCCACGAGGGCCGACGGTGGCACGGCACCCATCTCGCGGGCTGCGGCCTCGGTGGTCACGATCTCGGCGTCGGTGACCAGGCTGTTGCCGTAGCAGTGGTCACCGTTGGCGTGCGTGTTGACGAGCGTGCCGATGGGCCGGGTGTCGGTGATCGGCGCCATGGCGTCGAGCATGGTCCGGGTCAACTCCAGGTCGAAGAGCGTGTCGACGAGCAGGGAACCGCCGTCAGTGGCGAGCAGGCCGGCATTGGACCAGCCCCAACCGCCGTCGGGCTGCAACCAGGCGAACACACCGTCGGCCACCTCGTGGAGGCCGGTCGTGTAGGGAGTCTCGTCGGCTGGGCGCACCCGGGTGACACTACGTGTGTCCGGTGAAGAGGCTGGCGACGGCCGGTTCCGGAGTCGAAGCCGGTTTCGTGGTGCCTGCCGGTGGGGTCGGTGAAGGTGGGTGGGTTGTCGGGGGGCCGCTACCTCATCCATGGGCCGATCATGAACGAGGTGTGTGACACTCGTCCCCGGTCCCGCATGGGCAACGGAGGCGCCATGGTGGCAGGCTCGTCGGTGTCCTCGGGGTCAGCCACGGAGCGGGCCCCGACCCCCTCTCATCCACATCCAGGAGAACGTCAAATGGGCAACATCTGTGCAGGCCGCGTGGCCATCGTGACCGGTGCCGGTCGTGGCATCGGCAGGGAACACGCCCTGATGCTGGCCGAGAACGGCGCCAAGGTGGTCGTCAACGACCTGGGTGGCGATGCCACCGGTGAGGGCGCCGACACCACCCCGGCCCAGTCGGTCGTCGACGAGATCGTCGCCATGGGCGGCGAGGCGGTCGTGAACGGCGCCAACGTCGCCGACTTCGACGCCGCCGGCGAGATGGTCCAGCAGGCCATCGACACGTTCGGCAGCTGCGACATCCTCATCAACAACGCCGGAATCCTCCGGGACCGCATGATGTTCTCGATGACCGAGGGCGACTGGGACGCGGTGATCAACGTCCACCTGAAGGGCACCTTCGCCCCCAGCCACCATGCCGCCAAGTACTGGCGCGAGAAGGTCAAGGCGGGCGGCGAGGCCTTCGGCCGGATCGTCAACACGGCGTCGCCGTCGGGCATCTACGGCAACATCGGGCAGTCCAACTACGGGGCTGCCAAGGCCGGCATCGCGGCGTTCACGATCATCACCGCCATGGAGCTGACCAAGTACGGCGTGACCGTCAACTGCCTGGCTCCGGGCGCCTACACCCGCATGACCAAGGACCTGCCTGGCTTCGCCGGGATGGACGAGGAGACCCAGGAGAAGATGGGTCCCCGTTGGATCGCCGTGACCACCACCTGGCTGTGCAGCGCAGCAGCCCAGAACGTGACGGGTCGGATCTTCGACATCGTGGGCCAGCGCGTCGGCATCGCCGAGCAGTGGAAGCTCGGACCGACCGCCATGCAGACCGACGATCCGGCGGACATGACCGATGTGATCGCCGGCCTGATGGCCGAGGCGGCGCTCAACTCCGACATGGGCGGCCACCCGACCGAAGGCCCGGGTCGACCCGGGAAGACCATCTAGGTCCCGCCAGGGAACAGGAGCAACGCCATGGCGATCGACTTCAGCCTCACACCGGAACTCGAGGCCATCCGGGCCCGGGTGAGGACGTTCGTCAACGACGTGATCCGTCCCGGCGGGGAGATCATCGACGGCAAGGGCGACAACGAGGCCCTCTCCGGCGAGGACCGCCTCAAGGCGCTCATCGGCATGCGCAAGCAGGCCCGCGCCGAGGGTCTGTGGCTACCCCACATGCCCGAGGAGTGGGGCGGCATGGGTCTGGGCCACGTCGAGCTGGCCATGGTGCAGGCCGAGGCGGCACGCTCCTACTACGGCCCGTGGGTCCTGAACTGCCAGGCACCCGACGAGGGCAACATGCACACGCTGCTCCACTGGGCCACCGACGCCCAGAAGGAGAAGTACCTGCGACCGCTGTGTGAGGGCACCACGTGGTCGTGCTTTGCGATGACCGAACCGGAGGTTGCCGGGTCGGACCCGACGCTCATCCAGACGTCGGCGTATCCCGACGGCGACGAGTGGGTCATCAACGGCCACAAGTGGTTCATCAGCAATGCCCACCGGGCGAAGTTCGCCATCCTGATGTGCCGTACCGAGGAGAACCCGGAGATCCCCCAGGCCGCCAACACGGCGTTCCTGGTGGACATCCCGTCGGACGGGTGGATCGAGGTGCGCCAGATCGAGACGATGCACGGCTCGACCGGACACTCGGAGATCCTCATAGAGGACCTGCGGCTGCACGACGACCAGATGCTGGGCGGCCGGGGCCAGGGGCACCTGCTGGGCCAGTACCGGCTGGGGCCGGCCCGCCTGGCCCACTGCATGCGCTGGATCGCCCAGGCCGAGACGGCCCTGGACATGATGGTGGAGCGTTCCCTGAACCGGTTCAGCCACGGTTCGCTGCTGGCCGAGAAGCAGGGCATCCAGTGGATGATCGCCGACTCCACGATGGAGCTCTACCAGTCGAAGCTGATGGTGCTGCACGCCGCCTACAAGATCGACAACGGCGATGACTTCAAGTCCGAGGTTTCGATGGCGAAGCACTTCGTGGCCAACAGCCTGAACCGGATCATCGACCGGGCCATCCAGGTACACGGGGCGCTCGGATACTCGACCGACACGCCTCTGGCACACATGTTCCTGCAGGCCCGCTGGGCACGATTCGCCGACGGGGCCGACGAGGTGCACCAGATGCGCATAGCCCAGCGATCCATCAAGGCGTGGACCGACACCGGGTCGACGTCGAGGGCCACCGGCGACCTGCCGATCTGAGCAGGCCGGCCCATCTGTCCGAACCGACCGAGCCGACCCGTCCGAACCAACACATCAGAACCGACACCGGCGACCAGCGGGGCCGCCGAACCAACCAGGAATTCGAGAACCAGGAGCACACCATGAGAGATGTCGTGATCGTCGATGCCGTGAGGACGCCTGTGGGGCGCCGCAACGGGGGCATGTCGACCTGCCACAGCGTGGACGTGCTGGGCACCGTCCAGAAGGCGCTGTTCGACCGGACCGGGATCGACCCCCTGGAGGTAGGCCAGGTCGTGGGCGGCTGCGTCGGCCAGGTCGGTATGCAGTCGATGAACGTGACCCGCACGGCGTGGCTGACAGCGGGCCTGCCGCTGGAGGTGCCGGCGACGACGGTCGACGCCCAGTGCGGGTCGTCGCAGCAGGCCACCAACCTGGCGTACGCCCTCGTGGCCAGCGGCGTGGTGGATGCGGCCGTGGGCTGCGGCGTGGAGCTGATGAGTCGGGTCGCCTTCGGGGCGACGCGCCCCAAGGACCCGGATTCGGGCACCCCGGTGAACCGCAACTACTACGAGCACTTCGAGTTCACGTCACAGTTCGAGGGCTCGGAGCGCATCGCCGAGCAGTGGGGCATCACGCGGGCCGACACGGACGCCTTCGGCGTGCAGTCACAGGCGAGGGCCGCCCGGGCGTGGGACGAGGACCGCTACGCCACCCAGATCGTGCCCGTGGAGGCCCCCGTACTGGGCGAGGACGGCAAGCCGACCGGTGAGACGAACACCATCACCCGCGACGAAGGCATGCGCGACACGACGATGGAGTCACTCGCCAACCTGAAGCCGTCGGGCCGGGAGAACGGCGGGCACACCGCCGGGACGTCTTCGCAGATTTCGGACGGCGCGGGCGCCATCCTGCTCATGACCGCTGAGAAGGCCGCCGAGCTGGGCGTGAAGCCCATTGCCCGAATCGTCGACACCTGCCTGGTGGGTTCGGACCCGGAGCTCATGTTGACCGGCCCGATCGGTGCCACGCAGAAGCTGCTGGCCGACAACAACCTGACGATGGCCGACATCGACGTGGTCGAGATCAACGAGGCCTTCGCCTCGGTGGTGCTGGCGTGGGAGAAGGAACTCTCCCCCGACATGGAGACCGTCAACCCGAACGGTGGCGCCATCGCCCTGGGCCACCCGCTGGGCGGCACGGGGGCCATCCTGACGACCAAGGCCGTGCACGAGCTGCAGCGCACCGGCGGCGAGTACGCCGTGGTGACCATGTGCTGCGGCGGTGGGCTGGGAACCGGCACCCTCATCCAGCGCCTGTAGGCGCCGGTCGGGCCTGATCGGACACAGCAGAGGAGAGACATGTCGGACACGTGCAGGGCCGTGGTGTTCCACGGTGACGGCACGTGGGCGTTGCGGGACGACTTCATGGTGCCGACGCCGCCCCCGGGCGGTGCGGTGCTGGCCGTGGAGGCCGTCGGGCTCTGCCACAGCGACGTGGCGCAACTGGCCGGGCACAAACACGTCCCCGGCGAGGTCTGCCCGGTGGTCCCGGGCCACGAGATCGTGGGACGGGTCCATGCCCTCGCGGACGACGCCGAGCTGGGCGTCGAGGTCGGCGACCGGGTGGCCGTCGACATTGTCTGGTACGGGCCGCCGAGCGACGGCAACCCGTTCGGGGTGCGCTGCTACGGCTACTCGTTCGGCCTGGACGAGGGGGCCGGGCTGTGGGGCGGTTATGGGGAGTACATGGCGGTGCTACCCGGCACGCATCTGGCCCGGCTGACCGACGACCTGTCGGCCGCCGAGCTGACCCTGTTCGAACCGCTGTCCAACATGGTGGCGTGGCTGGGTCGGGCCCAGTTCCAGGCCGGGCAGACCATCGTCATCCAGGGCCCCGGTCACATGGGCCTGACGTGTGCCGCGTACGCGAAGAGCCTGGGCGCCGCACAGGTCATCGTGACGGGCACCGCCGAGGACGCTTCACGCCTAGCGGTGGCCCTCGAGGTGGGTGCAGACCACGCCATCGACGTGACGGTGGACGACCCGGTGGAGGCGGTCATGGACCTGACCGGCGGATTCGGAGCCAGCCTGGCCGTGGACCTGGCGAGCGCCACGATGACGCCGGGACTGTGCTTCGACCTGGTGCACCATCGCGGCACGGTGGTGTGGGCCGGCCTGAAGGACCGCCAGGCCGTATCGGTCGTGTCTGACAAGGTCGTGATGAAGGGACTGACGGTGCTGGGCGGCGCAGGGGGTGATGCGGCCTCGGTTGACGAGGCGGCCCGGATCCTGAACGAGGGTGGCTTCCCGACCGGTCCCCTACTGGGCACCGTCGTGGGCCTGGACGAGGTGGACAGGGCAATGGCGATCCTGCACCGCGAGGGCGACGAGGATGCCGTCCGGGCGGTGCTGCAGCACTCCCACTGACCGGGCCGACAGACAGGCCCGACGGACGCTGGGGTCAGACGCCTTCCGTGGCGTCTACGGCCCGGAACCGGTACTCGTCATCCCAGAAGACCTCTGAGCGGGCACCGTCGCCGGTGGATGCCGGGTCGAAGTCATCGTCGAGGCACTTCATGGGGTGACGGCCGTCGACGTAGCCCATGAACGGCGGGGTGATGCTGTAGCCGAGCATGGACTTGATTCGGTCGGAGTAGTCCCTGGCCTTCGGGCCGACGGCCAGGATCATGTTCTCGAGCTGGCGGGCCCACGGCTCGCAGTACTGAGGGGTGATCCCGAGACGGTTGGCGTCGCTGTCGTTGGGACCGCCACGGTGCCAGAGGGTGCCTGCGAACACGACGACCGATCCGGCCGGCATGGTGACCTTGACGAACTCGGCGCTGTCCGGGTCGGGCGTCTCGTCGCCCCACAGGTGGCTGCCGGGGATGACCTCGGTGGCGCCGTTGTCGTCGTTGAAGTCGTCGATCGCCCAAATGGTGGAGATGCCGGCGGGCTTTCGGGGCCTGGGCTGATTGATGCCGCCATCATCGAAGTGGAACGACTGGCGGGTCTCGCCCGGGTGCAGGTCGATGGCCAGGCACGACGTGAGCAGGTAGTTGGGCCTGAGGAACTCGTCGGCGATGGCCAGCACGTCCGGGTGCTCGACCAAGGCGGCCACGGTCGGGGTCTTGGCGAGCATGGCGTAGACCCGCTTGGACCGGTGGCCCTCGAAGTCGTTGCGCCCGAACGGCCCGTCATCCAGGAACGGCTGGAGCTCAGCCCGGAATCGAGCAAGCGTGTCAGCGTCGAGGGCCCCCTCAAGGACGGTGTAGCCACGCTCCTTGATCTCACCAACGCTCTGGTGGGTAGCCATTGATCTCAAGTCTTTCAGCCCTTGGAGAAGTTCGCTACTCCGCGAAGTAGGCGAGGTGGGTGGCCGCCAGAACCTCGCCGGTCGGGGTCGCCGTGGTGAACGGGCCTCCGGCGACGTCGGACGACACCAGGGCCAGGCAGAGGTTGGATTCGTGCTTCGGGGA
>ENA-ORDG01001301-ORDG01001301.1-marine-metagenome-genome-assembly--contig:-NODE-1301-length-10311-cov-2.709693_pt1 | contig 10311 bp, 8 predicted proteins | sample MGYA00248629_ERZ508524 | MGnify/ENA primary metagenome ERZ508524 (study PRJEB26194, sample SAMN05421901) | marine metagenome | isolation source: East of Rio de Janeiro, Brazil, South Atlantic Ocean...
AGCTGCAACAGGTCGGCGAGCGCCGGGCGCACCAGTTCGGCGCGCGGCAGGAAGGCGCGGTTGGCCGCCGCGCTGCTCGCGAACTTGTTCCATGGGCACACGCTCAGGCAATCGTCGCAGCCATAGATGCGGTTGCCCATCGCCTCGCGAAATTCCTCGGGGATCGGCCCCGAATGCTCGATCGTGAGGTAGGAGATACAGCGCCGCGCATCGATCGTGTAAGCGTGGGGGAAGGCGTCGGTCGGGCAGGCATCCTGACACGCGCGGCACGATCCGCAGCGGTCCTCGTGCGGGCCGTCGGGCGTGAAGGGCAGCGTGGTGTAGACTGCGGCGAGAAACAGCCAGCTGCCGTGTTCCATGCTGACCAGATTGGTGTGCTTGCCCTGCCAGCCCAGCCCCGCGCGCTGCGCCAGCGGCTTTTCCATCACCGGCGCGGTGTCGACGAACAGCTTCATGCGCGTTTCGCCCAGCCCGCGCTTCTCCGTCTCGGCGACCAGCCAGCGCGCGAGCGCCTTGAGCGCTTTCTTGAGCACATCGTGATAATCCTGCCCCTGCGCATAGACCGATATGCGCGCGCGGTCTTCCGGCTCGGCCGCGTTCAGCGGATTGTCCGCCGGGGCGTAGTTCGCCCCCAGCGCGATCACGCTGCGCGCCTCGGGCCACATGGCCTGCGGGCCGCTGCGCACCGAGGGATCGCGCTCCATCCAGCCCATCGACCCGTGATGGCCCGCCTCCAGCCATGCAGACAGCCGCTCGGCCATGCGCGGGTCGTCGTGCGCGTCGGCAAAGCCGATGCTGGCAAAGCCCAGCTCGCGCGCCTTTTCGACGAGCTCGGTTTGCAGTTGGTCGATTTCAGAGCGTTCGCTCATCGACGGGCTTGCTCCTTCATGCGGACCGCGGCACGCTCCACCGCGATGACCGACCTGCTAGACCAAGCGCCCGCCAGCGACAAACCTCTCGAAAGCCACGACTATGCGATCGAGGCGCGCGGACTGGTCAAGCGCTTCGGCGATACGCTGGCGGTGAAGGGCGTGGATCTGACCGTGCCGCGCGGTGCGATCTACGGGATTCTCGGCCCCAATGGCGCGGGCAAGACCACGACGCTGCGCATGATCCTCGGCATTATCGACCCCGACGAAGGCGTGCGGCGCATCTTCGGCGAGGATCGCCCGCAGCGGATCGCCCGGCGGATCGGCTACCTGCCCGAGGAACGCGGGCTCTACCCCGCGATGAAAGCCCCCGACGCGATCGCCTTCATGGGATCCTTGCGCGGCCTGCCCCGCGCCGAGGGCCGCAAGCGCGGCATCGCAATGATGGAGGAATACGGCCTCGGCCACGCGGTCGACAAGAAGATCAAGGAATTGAGCAAGGGCATGGCGCAGACCGTCCAGCTGCTCGGCACGCTGGTGCACCGGCCCGAACTGGTGATCCTGGACGAGCCGTTTTCCGGCCTCGACGCGATCAACCAGGGCAAGCTGGAAGGGCTGATCCGCCAGCTGGCGGCCGATGGCACGACGGTGATCTTCTCGACCCACGTGATCCACCATGCAGAGCGCCTGTGCAGCGATGTCGCGATCATCGCGGGCGGGCAGGTGCCCTATGCCGGTTCGGTCGAGGTCGCGCGCGACCGGCTGCCGCCGCAGGTGCGGCTGGAGACGAAGAACGAGAGCGGTGCGTGGCGCGATGCCCTGCCCGCCAGCGCCACCCGCGAGGGCGGTGCATGGGTGTTCGAACTGCCCGAAAGCGGGATCGAGCCGCTGCTGCGCGCGCTGATCGAAGGCGATGCGGGCATCCGCTCTCTCTCCATCGAGCGCGCAGGCCTGCACGATGCCTTCGTCCAGATCGCGGGCGAGGCCGCAGCCGAGGCGATGCGAAGCGACGCACCCGCGCAGGAGATTGCGGCATGAGCAGTTCGGCACGTCTGTCCCTGTGGCAGGCCGCATGGGTCATCGCCCGGCGCGATTTCACCGCGATCGTGTTCAGCAAGGTGTTCCTGCTGTTCCTGATCGGCCCGCTGTTCTTCCTCGGGATCTTTGCAGGCGGCGGCTATGTCGGCGCGATGGCGGCAGACAGCGCGGACGAGCCGCAGCTCGCCGTTGCGTTCACGCCAGACGCCAATGCGGCGATCGAAAAGGCGCGCGACGAGCTGGACCCGCTGGTCGGCATGCCCGACATCACGTTGGTCGCCCCGGCCGATGCAGCTGATCCGCGCGCGCTGCTGGAGGATGAGGACCGCAATCTGCTCGGCGTGCTTTCGGGCAGCCTTGCCGATCCGCTGCTGACCGGCCCGAAGGAAGACGTCGAGCGGTGGGAGGGCAAGGTCGCCATCATGGTCGGCGCGGCGCGCGGCGAAGCGATCCCGCAGGCGAAGATCGAGATCGACATGACCGACGGCGCGATCAACCGCCAGACCGCGCAGGATGCGACCGCGCGCGCGGGCATCGTCATGCTGTTCATGCTCACGATCTTCCTCGCCGGGATGGTGCTGTCCAACCTTGCCGAGGAGAAGGGCAACAAGATCATCGAGATTCTCGCTGCGGCGATCCCGATGGACGCGGTGTTCGTGGGCAAGCTGTTCGCGATGCTCGGCGTCAGCCTGGTCGGGCTGGTCGTGTGGGGCACTGCGGCGGGCGTGATCCTGCTGCTGGGCGCAAGCGCGCTGCCGGTAATCCCCCCGCCTGCGGTCGGCTGGCCGCTGTTCTTCGCGCTGTTCGTGATCTATTTCGCGATGGCCTATCTGCTGATCGGCTCGGTCTTCCTCACGGTCGGCTCGCTCGCGCCCACGGTGCGCGACGTGCAGACGGTCAGCATGCCGGCCACGATCCTGCAGCTGCTGATCTTCTTCCTCGCCAATTTCGCGGTCGGCCAGCCCGGTTCCGCGCTGGAGATCTTCGCCGCGATCTTCCCGCTGTCGAGCCCGTACATGATGGTCGCGCGCGCCGCGAAGGAAGGCGTGCTGTGGTGGCACCTTGCGGCGATCGCGTGGCAGGTCCTGTGGGTCGCGATCTTCGTGAAGATCGGCGCCAGCCTGTTCCGCGCCAAGGTGCTCAAGTCGGGCACCGCCGGGCGCGAGAAGGGCGCGGGGCGCAAGGGCCTGCTGGCGCTGTTCGGTAGCGCCTCCAATCAGTCCTGATTAGGAACCTACCTTGACTTGAGCCCAAGGTAGGGCAGGATGCTCGAACGTCACGGTGCGCCCATGAAGGCGCGCCGGACGCGAGAGAGGAATGCCCATGGCAACCACCGCACAATCCCCCGCTGGCACGCACCAGTGGAGCCGATCGCCCAGCGCGCACGAAGCGCTTGAGGCGCACTACGCCGCCAATCCGGGCACGCGGCCTGAGTATCCCCACAAGTGGGACACCAGCCGCAGCGACATCTATTTCGAGAATCGGTGGGAGCCGATCTTCAAGGAAATGCGTGCGGCAGGCCCGGTGCATTACATCCCGGAAAGCCCCTTCGGCCCCTACTGGTCGGTGGTCGGCCACAAGGCGGTCCAGCATACCGAGGCGCTGCCCGACATCTTCTCCTCAAGCTGGGAATATGGCGGCATCACCATCCTCGACGATCTGCCCGACATTCCCGAAGAAGAGCGGATGCGGCTGCCGATGTTCATCGCGATGGACCGGCCCAAGCATACCGGCCAGCGCAAGACCGTGGCCCCCGCCTTCACCCCGGCGGAGATGAAGCGGCTGGAAGACGACATCCGCCAGCGCACCGGCGAAACGCTGGACGCGCTCCCGCGTGGCGAAGTGTTCGACTGGGTCAACACCGTCTCCATCCCGCTGACCACCGGGATGCTGGCGATTCTGTTCGACTTCCCGTGGGAAGACCGCGACCTGCTGACCCACTGGTCCGACTGGGCAGGCGACACCGAACTCGCGACCGTGCGCGCGCTCGACGAGACTCGGCGCGGGATGCTCCACGAGATGGCCGCCTATTTCCAGCTGCTGTGGGCCGAGCGGGCGCAGAAGGGCGAGGCGCCGGACCTGATCAGCCGGATGATCCATTCGCCTGCGATGAACCAGATGGAGCCGCAGGAATTCATGGGCAACCTGGTGCTGCTGATCGTCGGCGGCAACGACACCACGCGCAACACCATGAGCGGGATCGTCCATGCATTCGATCGCTTCCCCGACCAGCGCAAAGCTTTCGAGGAAGACGCGAGCCTGATCCCCAACGCGGTGCAGGAATGCATCCGTTACCAGACGCCCCTCAAGCACATGCGCCGCACCGCGACGCAGGATACCGAGCTGTTCGGCCAGAACATCGCGGCAGGCGACAAGGTGCTGCTGTGGTACAATTCGGCCAATCGGGACGAGAGCGTGTTCGAGGATGCCGAAAAGCTCGACATCACGCGCGAGAACGCCCGGCGACACCTCGCCTTCGGCTATGGCATTCACCGCTGCGTCGGCGCGCGGCTCGCCGAGCTGCAGCTGCGCGTGCTGCTGGAGGAGATGCACAAACGCCGTCTGCGCGTGCATGTCGCAGGCGATGTCCAGCGCGTGCGCGCCAACTTCGTCGAGGGCTTCCGCAAGTTGGAGGTCGAAGTCACGAACTTCTGAGAAATTCGAAGCACAAACACATGACGCGCCGCCGAGAGTGGCCTCTCTCCCCCGGATATCTTATCAAGCAGCTCCCGATATCCTCGAGAGAATGATGACCGCCAAGATCATCAACCTTATCTGTGTGCTCGTTTCTGTGGCGATTTTCTCGCTGACCGCATGGATATCATTGCATTTCGGGCTGCTCGGCAAGGGATCGGGAATTATCGCAATGATCTGCGGGAACGGGATTCTTCTGATAGCCCCGTTGTCGTGGCTCTTGTTCAGATTCTCCAGAGTTGGCTTCTATCTGCTGGTGGCTTTGCAGGTCGCCATGTTCCTCTACCTGGGGCTATGAATCTCGGCGGCATCCCGATCCGCATTCGGTTACGGAATCCCTATTGCATCCAAAGCGGCTCGTTCTGCGTATCTCCTTCAGCTTCCCGACATGGACGTTATGCGAGAGGATGAAGCCATGACCCGACCGACCGCCAATCGCCGCTCGGCACTCGCCCTGTTTGGGGGCGGTGTCGCCAGTCTCGCGCTTGTCGCCTGCGGGCGCAGCGCCGAGGCGAAGAGCTTTCCCGTCAGCCGCAGCGAAGCCGAATGGCGCAAGCGGCTGACCAAGGCCGAATTCTACGTGCTGCGCGAGGAAGGCACGGAACGCGCCTTCAGCTCTCCGCTCGACAAGGAAAAGCGCGCCGGGACCTTCGCCTGCGCGGGCTGCGGCAACGCGGTCTATTCGAGCAAGCACAAATACGACAGCGGCACCGGCTGGCCCAGCTTCTGGCAGCCGATCCGCAGCGGGGCGGTGGGCACCTCCACCGACTACAAGATCGGCGTGCCCCGCACCGAAGTACACTGCGCACGCTGCGGCGGGCATCTGGGGCATATTTTCAACGACGGCCCGCGGCCGACCGGCAAGCGCCACTGCATCAACGGCGTCGCGCTGGACTTCAAACCCGCCTAGTCGCGCACTTCCCACACGCGGAAGCTGGCAGGCGCACCGGTTTCGACCCTCTCCAGCCAGTCCGGCGCATCATCCGCCAGCAGCCGTGCGGCAAAGCTGCGCGGGCCGCCGCGCCGGGCGTACAGGTCGGGCTCGGCCAGATCGTCGCACAGCACCAGATAATCCGCGCCATAGCTGCGCAGGATCCTGCGCGAGACCTTGGGTTCGACCAGGAACGCGCCGATCACGTCGTGCATCGCCGCCTCGGCGCGGTGGTGCCCGGTGGCGATCACGGTGTGCCGCGTTTCGAGCAGGACGCTCGGCCCGATATCGAGCGGGGCGAACACCGTGCCCTTCGGCAGTGCATTCAGGCGCGCGGCGCTGGCCTGCAGGTCGCACGAACTCTCGACGATACCCGCGGCCTGCGTTCCGGCGGCCTCACCACCGACCTGCGCGGTGAGGCGGGGTGCGGGCGGCGCGCTCGAGGCGAGGTTCTCCGCCAGCGCGACCGGGGCCATCGGCAGCAGCGCGAGCAGGGTCGCCATGCCGACCGCGATCTTGGGGACCGCCTTTCGCGCGGTGCGCAACCGATGCAGCGCCTCGCCCAGCAGCCATGCCAGCGGAACCGTCGCCAGCAGGGATGCGAACGCGAGCGAGCGTGAAACCAGCAGGCCCAGCGCCAGCGTGCCTGCAAACAGCAGCACGAACTCGCCCAGCTGCGCGCGCTGTGGCAGCGGGGCGCGCAGCCACAGCCGCACCGCAACCGCGAAGGCGAGCGCGAGCTGGAGTAGCGCCGGGATGATCGTGGCGGTCTGATCCCATACCGGGCGCCCCTCGATCACGTTGACGTACCAGTAATCGTGAACCAGCGGGTCGAGCGAGCCGAACGGCGTGGTCAGGCACCCGGGCGAGGCTGCGCCGAACAGCGCAACGCCGCCTGCGCCGATCGCTCCCAGCGCGCCGAACACCGCGATCGGCGGCAGCGGGCGCGCATGGCTCAGCACACTGGTGCCGAGCGCAACGACGAGGAAAAACCCCAGATGCGCCGGGGTGATCGCATCGCAATATTGCGCGGCCTGCGGCCAGCCCCGGGTCGCGAGATAGAGCACGATCAGCCCGCCTGCGAGCGCCTGCAGGTAATGGGTCAGGCCAAGGCGCGTCGACGGATCGCGCAACCAGCGCAGGGCGAGGATCGCACCCACCAGTGCGGCCAGCGGCAGCCCCTCGATGGAAATCATCAAGCCACTCGCCATCGCAAGCCCCGCGACGATCGGCCCGCGCGGGTTGTCGCGTTGCGACAGGCCCCAGAAGGCGGCGGCGAAGCAGGCGATCTGCCAGCCATGATGGTCGATCCTGAGCGGCTGGAACTGATAGGAGAGCAGCGGCATCATCCCTGCGACCAGCACCGCCCACCCGCCGGTCTCACGCCCGAACAGGCGGATCGCGACCGGTGCGACGAACGCCATCGCGACCAGCAGGGTCAGCAGCGGCACCGCTATCAGGGCCACGCCTTCGGCAGCGCTTTGCCCGACCAGCGGGGTCAGGGCGCCGATGACCAGCGCCAGCGGAATGTCGACCAGCCGCGACCAGTGCATCGGCACCTCGCGCAAGGGATCGATCCGGTGCTGGTCGAGATCGAACCAGCCCTGCCCGCCCAGCAGATCGCGCACCTGCACGAGGCGCAGGATGTCGTCGGGATCGGGGAACTGCCAGTGCGCGATGCGCCCGGCCGATACCAGCAGGAGAATGAGCGCGAGCAACGCCCACATCCGCACGATATGCGGCATATCGGCAAAGCTTGGGCGCGGCAGGCTGGTGCCCGCTCTAGGCGAGCGCACGAAACACCACCACGTTGCGCAGCCACCAGGTGAGCGCGAAGCTGAGCACGATCGCAACCAGCTTGCCCGCGCGCGGATCGATCGACAGCGCCTGCGCTGCGGCGACGATGCCGGTAGTCAGCGCCAGCCCGGCGAGTGCGGAGACGACGAACAGCACCTTCTGGCGCGTGCGCGCGATCCCGCTCTGTGCAACGCGCCCGGTAAAGACCGCGCGGCTCGAGAGCAGCCAGTGCGCGAGGATGCCCAGCGTATAGCCCGCCGCCGACGCAGGCGTTGCGGCGAGGCCCAGCGCCATCAGGCCGAGGAAGGAACCCATATCGACCGCCAGCGCCCCCACGCTTGCGAGCAGGTAGCGCAGGATCGTCAGATCGCTCAGCCGGTGCAGCATGGCCTGCATGTGCGTGCCCTTCCCAGTATCTCGTCAGGCGGCGCGGCGCTTGTCGGCGTCGCTTTCGCCATCCTCGACGATGCGGGTCGGCACGTCGCGCATCGAGTTGAGCGCGGCGGCCTGATCGGTCGTCACGGGTTCGCGGGCAGGTAGCGCCTTGTCCGCGCCCTCGTCGCCCGCTTCGTGGTATTCGGCATCCTCGTTGACGCACCAGATGTCGTAGACGCGCGCGCCGGCGAGGATATTCTCGACCGTCAGCATCGCGGTCATCATCGCGTGGTCCTGGTTGTTGTAGCGGTGCATGCCGTTGCGCCCGACCAGGTGCAGCGTCGGATATTTCGCCTCCAGCTCGCCGCGCATCGCGGCGACGTTGGCAGCGTAATCCTCGTCATAGACGGGGTAGGCTTTTTCCTGCCGCACGACCGCGCCGCCCTTGACCTTCTTGGGGTCGAGCAGGCCGAGCACCTTCATCTCGGTGGTCGCAAGCTCGATCAGGTCGGCATCGTCCATCGACCACAGCCCGTCGCCTTCGAAGCAGAAATATTCGAGGCCGACGCAGGCCATCTTCTCGTCCGGGATCATCTCGGGCGACCAGCTGCGGAAGTTCTGCACGCGGCCGACCTTCACCTTGCTGTCGTGGATGTAGATCCAGTTGTCGGGGAACAGGTCTTCTCCCTCCACCATCAGCGCAACGGTCAGGAAGTCGCGATAGCGCAGATTGCTGCCGTTCCAGCTGGTCTCGGGCAGCGGATGCAACCGCGCACCCAGTTCGCGCATCGGCGCGGAGCTGATGGCGTGGGCGGCGTTGACGACGATCTTCGATCCGTCCTTGCCCACCGCACTCATCCGCCAGCCGCCATCGCCATCGCTGGCGAGCTGTTCGAGGCCATGGCCCATAATGACCTGCCCCCTCCCGCTGGCGATAATCTTGTCGCGCGCGGCTTCCCACATCATGCCCGGGCCCTGGCGCGGATAGCGAAAGCTTTCGAGCAGGGTCTTGGCCTGCATCCCGTCATTGGGCTTCTTGTTGAGGCCGAGGCTGCGCTTCAGCCCGTCGACCACCGCGCCCATCAGGCTGAGGCCCTTGATCCGCTGGGCCGCCCAGTCCGCGCTCATCTCGTCGCAGGGCATGCCCCACACCTTCTCGGTATAGGTCTTGAAGAAGATCGAATAGAGCTTTTTGCCGAACTGGTTGGTGGTCCAGTCCTCGAAGCTTTTCACCTTGCGGTTGGGAAAGACGCGCGCCCACAGGTAGCTCGCCATGCAGGCGGTGGAGCGCCAGAGGCCGAGATTGCGCAGCGCCTCGAACGCGCGCAGCGGGTAGGAGTAGAACTTGCCCTCGTAATAGATGCGGCTCATCCGCGGACGCTCGATGAAGTCGTCGGGCAGGATCTCGTTCCACAGGTCGACGACCTGCTGCGATTTGGAAAAGAAGCGGTGCCCGCCGATGTCGAATCGATAGCCCTCGTGCTCCACGGTGCGGCTAATGCCGCCCACGTAGGTCGCATCCTTCTCGATGATCGCCACGCTCTTGCCCGCCTTGGTCAGCAGGTAGCCTGCGGTGAGCCCTGCGGGGCCTGCACCGATGATCGCCACGTCGACATCGATTGACGGGACATTGAGAGCTGGTCGGTTCGCTTCGGTCATCAGACCCCCCGGTTGCGGTTCGCTTGACCGGGGAGTGAAGGAAATTGGTTAGGGAGCCGTAAACGAAAGCCCTGGCCGCGCGGCTACGCTATTCGAGAATTTCGAGCATCCGCTCATACGCCGGGCGCCAGTTTCCGCCCCATTCGGCCAGCCATTCCTCGCTGTAATAGGTCGAGGCGTAGCGTGCGCCGTCGTCGCACAGCAGGGTGACGATGCTACCGGTCTGCCCGGCGGAGGCCATTTCCTCGATCAGCTGAAGGCAGGCGAACAGGTTGGTGCCGGTCGATCCGCCGACCTTGCGGCCCAGCGTCTTCGACAGGGCGAACATCGCGCCGATCGAGTCGGCATCCTGCACCGCGATCATCCGATCGATCACGCCCGGCTCGAAGCTGGGTTCGACCCGCGCGCGCCCGATCCCCTCGATCCGGCATTCGCAGCGCCCGTCCAGCGTCTCGACCGCGCGGTCGGCGTAGTGGCGATGGAAGACCGAGCCTGCGGGGTCGGCGACGCACAGCTGCGTCGGGCGGCGCTGATACCGGATATAGCGGCCCAGCGTGGCCGACGTGCCGCCGGTGCCCGCGCCGCACACGATCCACGTGGGATCGGGATGATCCTCCTCGCTCATCTGCGAGAAGATGCTTTGCGCGATGTTGTTGTTGCCGCGCCAGTCGGTCGCCCGCTCGGCAAAAGTGAACTGGTCGAGGTAATGCCCGCCGGTCTCCGCCGCGAGCCGCTCCGATTCCGCGTAGACCATGCCCGGATCTTCGACCGGATGAATCTGCCCGCCGTAGAACCGGATCTGCTCCAGCTTCGCCTCGGCGGTACTAGCAGGCACCACCGCGATGAACGGCAGGTCGAGCAGTTTGGCGAAATAGGCTTCGGAGACCGCGGTCGAGCCCGAGGACGCTTCGATCAGCGTGGTGCCCTCGCCGATCCAACCGTTGCACA
>ENA-ORDG01001307-ORDG01001307.1-marine-metagenome-genome-assembly--contig:-NODE-1307-length-10297-cov-2.698630_pt1 | contig 10297 bp, 6 predicted proteins | sample MGYA00248629_ERZ508524 | MGnify/ENA primary metagenome ERZ508524 (study PRJEB26194, sample SAMN05421901) | marine metagenome | isolation source: East of Rio de Janeiro, Brazil, South Atlantic Ocean...
CTGGCAGAAGACGGTAACGCAGCCTTTCACCTCAAGCTTGTTGGGGCCCTTACGCTGGATCACCGAGCGGTAGGTTTTGCCGGACTTCGGATCGTAGATTTCGCCCCGCCACTCGTCGCCATCCTGCCTGAAGCCGGTCAGCACCGGCAGACCCATCAGCTTACGGCTGCGCAGCGACTTGTCGTTATTATGGATGTCGCGCTGGTCGGCCCCGCCAGGCGGCGTCTTGAGGAACTTGGTGATCTTGCCGCACACGCTGCCGCCGCAATCGCCGATTGTGACGACCGCGTCCTTGTCCTGCGTTACCCATTGCCCGCCGATGGGATCGGCGGCAAGGGCGGGAACGGCGAGCGCGGCCAGAGCGGCGGCACCTGCGAGCATCGTGGGGAGAAGTTTCTTCATAATCGCCAAACATCTATCAGAACGCGGCGTTCCGCAAGATGAACGACTAGCCCAGCCCGGCGCCTGCGGGCCATTGGGGGTGGGCAATGGCCAGCACCTTGAACAGATCGCCCATCTGTTCGCCCGAAACCAGCCTATGGCGCGCGGTTTCGATCTCTTCCGCGCGCCGCGGAGCGGCCTTGGCCAGCGCCGCCGCGCGCGCATCTATCCCGAGCGCGGACAGGAACGCGCCCTGCGTAGCGCTGCCCAGCACCCGCGCGCCCTCGCGCTGCGCTACCTCGGCCAGCGCGGCAAAATCGACATGTGCGGTCAGGTCCGCCGCTCCCGGCATTACCAGCGGGTCGACCTTCTCGTGGCGCGCGATCGCCTGCAGGGTGGAGCCGGTGCGGGGGGTGAGATGCCCGTAATCGATCATCAGCGCCGTTCCGCCCTGCACTGCAAGCCGCTGCGCGATATCCTGCAGGATCGCGGCGGCCGCAGGGCATGTCTCCACGATCACGCCGACCTCGGCATCGGCGCGATCGGCGGGGACCGCGCTGTCCATCGGCTGGTCGCCTGCGACGAAGCGGAAATCGTCCTCTTCCCCCAAGCCGACCATGCGTTCGCGCCAGCCCTTCTCGGTGCGGACCAGCTGGCGGACCGGCAGTGCGTCGAAGAACTCGTTCGCCACCAGCAGCAGCGGGCGGCCATTCGGCAGGCTGGTCGGGTCGTCGTGGAAGTGCGCGCCGGGCACGGCCTCGGCCTGCAAGCTCCGCAATGCAGGCGATCCTTCGACGAAGTGCACTTCCGGCTGCAAGCCGAACCGCGCCATGCTGCGCAGCGCGTCTGCGGCCAGAGTGCCCCGCCCCGGCCCCAGCTCGACATAAATCGCATGGGGCGGACTGCCCGCGCGGGTCCAGATATCGGCCAGCCACAGGCCGATCAGTTCGCCAAACATCTGGCTGATCTCGGGAGCGGTGGTGAAGTCGCCCGCGCTGCCCAGCGGATCGCGCGCGGCGTAATAATGCGCGTTGCTCTCGCCCATGAAGCGCGCGACCGGCATCGGCCCGTGTGTCGCGATCAGTCGGCGGAACCGATCGGCAAGATCGCGATGCTCGCCGCTGTTGGTCAGGATTCGCTCGCCACGGGGGTATCCACGCGGCCCGTCTTGTTCCGCATCGCGTAAACGATAACGGCGATCCCGACGAGGATCATCGGGATGCTCAGCCACTGGCCCATCGACAGCCCGGTCCGCATCGCGAACTCGGTCAGCTGCGCATCTGGCTGGCGGAAGAATTCGTTGATGAAGCGCGCGGTCGCGATCCCGGCGGTGAACACGCCGACCAGCAGGCCGGGCTTCCAGCGAGCTTTCGTGAGCCAGAACAGCGACAGCATGATCGCCATCATCGCCAGCCCTTCCAGTCCCGCCTGATAGAGCTGGCTGGGATGACGCGCGAGCTGGCTGGGATCCGACGGGAAGACCATCGCCCATGGCACGTCGGTCGAGCGGCCCCACAGCTCTCCGTTCACGAAATTGGCGAGTCGGCCAAAGAACATGCCGAAGGGCACGTTGACCGCGATGTAATCGGCGACGCGCAGCCAGTTGAGATTGTTGCGATAGCTGACCCACAGCAACGCCAGAACAACGCCGATCACCCCGCCGTGGAAGCTCATCCCGCCGTCCCACAGGCGCAGCAGGCCCCACGGCATCCAGCCTTCATGGCTGAAATCGACGAACAGTTCCGGGCGGTAGAAGATCGCGTAACCCAGCCGCCCGCCGAAGATCACGCCCAGCGTACAGTAGAACAGCAGGTCGTCGACATGGGTCTGATTCATCGGCGTGCCGGGCGCCTTGATCATCCGCGAGAGGTGCCAATAGGCGAGGACGATCCCCGCGATATAGGCCAGCGAGTACCACCGCAGGGTGAAGAAGCCGAGGTCGATCCCCGGCGTCAGGCCAAGGTCCGACCAGTAAATCGGCTGGTTTGCAGCTTCTGCCAGTAGTGACAGCATTCCATCGACCCCTTAGAGATGCGCCCGAACGATCCCGCCTTGCGCCAACGCGGCTTGCATTGGCACAGGCGGATGTCAGAAAAAAGGACATTGCTCGCACGGCCACAGCGGTCGGCGGGTCACCCGGAGAGAGGAAATCAATGGCGACCGAGCTCGACAATACGCTGGATACCATCATGGACGGGCTGGTTGCGCCCGGCGGCCCGGCGGAGACCGTGCCGTTCACCCGCAACGGCGTTGCCATGCCCGCGTTCAAGAACGCGCCGCCCAGCCTGGCGCACTATTTCGCCCATTATTGCGATCAGCATAAGGACACCGAATTCCTCGTCGATGATGGCTGCCGGCTGACCTTCGGCGAGGCCTATGATGCAGCGCGCCACGTCGCAGCGGGGCTGCTGTCGCGGCACAAGCTGGTCAAGGGCGACCGGATCGGGATCGCCGCGCGCAACTCGGCCAACTGGATCATCGCCTATATGGGGATCACCATGGCCGGCGGATGTGCTGCGCTGGTCAACGGTTTCTCCAGCGGCGAGGAAATGGCCGACGCGCTCAAGATGGTCGGCTGCCGGGTGGTTCTGGCCGATCGCAAGCGGGCCGAACGGCTCGAAGGCACGACGCACGGCGCGCAGATCGTCCCGCTCAAGCATGACTGCAATCCGGCCGATGGGCTGGAAGCGGTCTGGGGCGATCCCGCGGCAACCGCGCTGCCCGAACTCGGGCCGGACGACTATGCCACCCTGCTCTACACCTCGGGTTCGACCGGGCGGTCCAAGGGGGCCTATTCGGACCATCGCGGCGTGATCCACGGCACGATGAGCTATGTCGTACAGAGCCTGATGGCGCTCACCTACCTGTCGGGTAAGGGCGAGGCGCCCTCGTTGCAGCCCTGCGCGCTGGTCGCGGTGCCGCTGTTCCACGTGACCGGCGAAATTCCCGTCTTCCTGCAAAGCTTCGCGCTGGGCCGCAAGTTGGTGCTGATGAAGAAGTGGGACGCGACCGAGGCGCTGCGCCTGATCGAGGCCGAGAAGGTGACCTATTTCACCGGCGTGCCACTGATGAGCTACGAAATCGCGACCCATCCGGACCGCGACAAGTACGATACCTCGACCTGCACGTCTTTCGCCGCAGGCGGCGCGCCGCGCCCGACCGACCATGTCGAGAAGATCCACAAGGCCTTCCCCGGCGGGTTCCCGCTGCTCGGCTATGGCCTGACCGAAACCAACGCGATCGGCTGCGGCAATTTCAACGAAAACTACCTCGCCAAGCCGACCAGCACCGGCAAGGCGAGCCGCCCGCTGGTCGATCTGGCGATTCTCGACGATGCGGGCAACAAGTTGCCGACCGGCGAGATCGGCGAGGTTTCGATCCGTACGGTCGCCAACTTCCTTGGCTATTGGGACAATCGCGAGGCGACACAGGAAGCCTTCACCGAGGATATGTATTTCCGCACCGGCGACCTCGGCCGGCTGGACGAGGACGGCTATCTGTTCATCGTCGATCGCAAGAAGGACATCATCATCCGCGGCGGCGAGAACATCAGCTGCCTCGAGGTGGAAGAGGCGATCTACGCGCATGACGACGTTGCCGAATGTTCGGTATTCGGCCTGCCCGACGATCGCTATGGCGAGATCGTCGGCGCGGTCTACCTGACCCGCGACGGTGCAAGCCTGAGCGAGGCGGAGCTCGCCGCCTTCCTCGAAACGCACCTTCCGCCGTTCAAACGGCCCGCGCATATCTGGCAGGAGCATGGCAGTCTGCCCCGGCTCGGGACGCAGAAGATCGACCGCAAGGCGCTGCGCGAACAATACAGCAAGGACTTCGCCGCCGCTTGAGCGCTCCGCCCCTCTCCAACCAGCGCGCCATCGTCGACCGGCGCAAGCTCGCCCAGACAATCGGTGAAACGATCGGCGAGGCGGACGGCGATGGCCGCAGCGCGCGTGACGCAGTGCTCGCCCTGCTGCGCAAGGCGTTGGAGAACGGGCGGACGGAATTGTCGCGCCGGCTGGCCGAGCATCCCTCTGCCGGCCACGCGCAATGCGGGGGGCAGAGCTTCCTCATCGACCAGCTGCTGCGGCTGATCCACGATTTCGCGAGCGACCACCTTGCCCCTCTGCCCGAGGGCAAGCGTGCGCGGGCGATCACGCTGGTCGCGGCCGGCGGCTACGGGCGCGAGGAACTGGCCCCGCATTCCGACATCGATATTGCCTTCTTCGTCGAGCAGGCGGACGACCCGCGCACGGTCAAACTGATCGAGGCGATCCTCTACCTGATGTGGGATCTGGGGCTGACGGTAGGCCATTCGGTGCGCACGGTGGACGACATCGTGGCAATGTCGAAATCCGACGGCACGATTCTGACCTCCCTGCTCGAATGCCGTTACCTGTGGGGCGACGAAGCGCTTTACGAAGAGGCACGGCGGCGCTTCTACGCCGAGGTGGTGGACGGGACCGAGCGGCAGTTCGTCGCCGACAAGCTGCGCGAGCGCGATGCCCGGCACAAGCGGATGGGCGACACGCGCTATGTGGTCGAACCCAATGTGAAGGAAGGCAAGGGCGGCCTGCGCGATCTTCAGGCGCTGTACTGGATCGGCAAGTATATCCACCGGGTGCGCGACGCCGCCGAGCTGGTCGACGCAGGGCTGTTCACCAAGGCCGAATATCGCAGCTTCCGCCGCGCGGAGGGCTTCCTTCTGGCGGTGCGCTGCCACCTGCACGAAATCACCGGCCGAGCAGAGGATCGCCTCACCTTCGACCTGCAAAAGGAAATCGCGCGGCGGATGAACTTCGCCGACCGGCAGGGCAAGGCGGCGGTCGAGCGGTTCATGCAGTACTATTTCCTGCAGGCCAAACGGGTCGGTTCGCTGACCGGCGTGTTCCTCGGCCAGCTGGAGGAACAGTTCGCGAAGAAGCGCGCGCGGCGCGGCCTGCTCGCCGGGTTTAACGCACGTCCCCGGACCGTGCGCGGCTACACCGCCTTCGCGGGCAAGCTCGCCGCGCCGGGCGACGACTGGTTCCGCAAGGACCCGATCCGCCTGATCGAGATCTTTCAGGTGGCCGAATCCGAACAGCTGGAGGTCGACCCGCGCACCATGCGTCAGGCCGATCGCGACAGCGGCCTGATCAACGACGAGGTGCGCGAATCCCCACGCGCCAATGCGCTGTTCCTCGATCTGCTGTGCGGCCGCAACGACCCCGAAACGGTGCTGCGCTGGATGAACGAGGCGGGCGTGTTCGGTCGCTTCGTGCCCGATTTCGGGCGGGTCAACGCGCAGATGCAGTTCAACATGTACCACCACTACACGGTGGACGAGCATACCATCCGCGCGATCGGTTTCCTCAACGCGATCGAAAAAGGCTCGCTGTCGGAGGAGCATCCGCGTGCCAGCAGGGAGATCCACCGGCTCAAGAGCAGACGAGCACTGTTCGTCGCCACGCTGCTGCACGACATCGCCAAGGGGCGCGGCGGAGACCACTCCGTTCTGGGTGCCGAAGTGGCGGAGAAACTGTGCCCGCGCTTTGGTCTCTCCGAGGAAGAGACGACACTGGTCGCATGGATGGTGCGCCAGCATCTTTTGATGAGCCACACTGCCTTCAAGCGTGACATTGCCGACCCCAAGACGGTCGAGGATTTCGTGGCCGAGGTCCAGACCCTGGAGCGGCTGCGCCAGCTCGCGATCCTGACCGCCGTCGATATCCGCGCGGTGGGGCCGGGCACGTGGAACAGCTGGAAAGGCCAGCTGCTGGGCGAACTCTACGACCTCTCGCACGAGCGGCTGCGGCTGGGCCACGCGACCAGCGGGCGCAAGGGCCGGGTCGCCGCCAAGAAGGAGGCGGTCCGCGCCGAACTGGGCGACAAGGCCGCGCTGATGGACACGCATGAGGACCTGTTCACGGCCCCCTACTGGATCGCCGAACCGCCCGACATCGCCGCACGCAACATCGTCCAATATACGGTCGCGCGCGAGCTGGGCGAGGCGCTGTCGGTCCATTGCGAGGCCGACGACGAGCGCGGCGCGACGCTGGTTACCGTGATCGCGGCGGACCATCCGGGCATCTTCATGCGGATCGCGGGCGCGATCCATCTGGTCGGCGGCAACATCATCGACGCGCGCATTCACACCACGCGCACCGGCTACGCGGTCGACAATTTCCTGGTGCAGGACCCGCTTGGCCGCCCCTTCGGCGAGGACGACCAGCTCGCCCGGATCGAGCGCAGCATTGCCGACGGTCTGACCGGCGGCGTGCAGCTGGTGCCCAAGCTGGCCAAGCGCCCGCTGCCCCGGCGCGGCGCGGGGGCGTTCGAGGTGCAACCCTTCGTCGCGTTCGACAACGACGCCTCGCACCGCTTCACCGTGATCGAGGTCGGCGCCCGCGACCGCCCCGCCCTGCTCAACCGGCTGGCGCGCGCGCTGTTCGAACAGCACGCGATGATCCGCTCCGCCCACATCACCCACTACGGCGAGCGCGCGGCGGACACCTTCTACGTAACCGACCTGACCGGCGACAAGATCACCGATCCCGGCCGCCTCGAGGCACTGCGCGCGGCCCTCTCCGACGCGGCCAGCGACGAGATGCAGGCCGAACTGGAGCCTGCTTAGAGTCCGGTGGGACGCTCGCTTGCGCAAAACGCAAGTTGATGAAGCACATGCAGCGCAGCGCGTTTGACAGAGCGCGCGTGGAGGCGTGGCGAATTACGATGTAAAAGAGCGGACCTGCGACGCTAGCACCGGGCGAGCGAGTAGGAAAACGCGCGGTGGAGATTGTGTTCGGAAGACGGATGGCTGGTTTGCGCTCCACTTTCAGCCCTCAGAGTGCATGTCCGTTCATTCCGCAAGCGAACCTTCTGACACGAACTTCTTACACCGGTGGACCGGCACAAAGCAGTTCTTTGGTAGCAGTGTCAGAACCGTTAAATTGTAACACAAAGACCCATGGCAGAAGGCCGCTGCGCGGCAGGGCGTCTGGCGGTGAGGTAGCGAGCTTGAGTTTAGATTTGTCCTGCAGCAACGGGAGCAAACAATAGTGTGCCCTGTCAGGAGTATTGCTTGGGAGAAAGAGACATCAACCGTGGCAGCTGCTACACTCCACCGATGACTGCTTCAAACCCGCTGACAATCGAAGAGATCGGCCTCATTAAGGGGCTTACACGCCGAGGTAACCTCACCCAGCAGGCTGTGATTGCGCACTTCTCGCACCCGTCGCGCACCGTCAGTCACAACCTCGTCTCCCAGATCGCTCGCGGTGTGAGCTACAGCAGCGACATCGCCTACCCGCCAGCGTCCGAAGCCGCCTGCGATTTCTTTCTTCAGCGAGCAAAGGACGGCCTTGTCGACGAATGCCTCCTATCTCTGGTTGCAGTGGCATCCAACCGCCGAGCGGACCCCGATGTCTATTCGTTCGCCTACTTCTACCACCCGGTCGGGCAGGGCCTGTTCTGCTCTGGACGCTTCTCGCGCCCCCATCAGCAGCCCTTCCGCTGGGTCTATGACTGCGGCACTGACCTCGGCCGACGCGGCGTCAAGCGCGGCGAACATGTGCACCGCGAAATCGCGCGGCTCGCCTCCGAACAAGCCGGTGACCCGCCCCATCTCGATCTAGTGACCCTGTCGCACTTCGATGAGGATCATCTGAGCGGCATTCTCGATCTCGTCGGAACCTTCACCATTGGCACCCTGCTGCTGCCCTACCTCACCCCCTGGCACCGGCTTGAGATTGCGCTCATTGAGGGCGCGGCTGTCGGGGACGGCCTGCTCGACTTCCTCGCCGAACCGACAGCCTTTCTTCTTGAGCGCGCGGAGGGCAGGATCGAGCGCATCGTCCTTGTTCCGGCGAGTGGTGACGGACCAGCGCTACCGCCGCTGCTCGGACCGGATGAATCTCCGCCTGAGGGACGCGCGCTCGAGGGTGAGCCCGAAATCGAGATCAAGGCCGAGCCCGCCAAGGGCGAACCAGACGACGCCGCGGGCGCGGATGGCGGCCTTTCCGATCCGAAAGTATCCGTCTTGGTCCGCGGTGGCACAATCACCGTCGGACGGGCTTGGGAGTTCCTTCCCTATAACGACGCCATCTTCGCCAAGAGCGCCGACGCCGCGTTCCGCGCCAAGGCGCAGCCGCTTGCTGACCAGTTGCGTCGCTCAACGCCCGCCGCAGCTCGCAAGACCGCGCTCGATACCTTGCTGGCTTTATACGATGTAACCTTCAAGAAGGGGGCCAAGGTCACTCCGTTCGAGCGTAACGTAATCACACTGTTCCTCTACTCGGGGCCAATCGGACGCGTTGCTCTGCTCGACATCGTTGACCAGATTCCTCGTCATCGCCTCAAACCGATCGCGGTTTCTCCTTATCGATATTGGGAACATAATCGCTTTGGTCAGTTCCTCACCGGGGACGGCTACCTTAAAAGACCCGCGCAGTGGGCGAGCTTCGAGACTTTCTACGGAGCCCAGCGCCTCAGCAGGGGCGGCATCTTTCAAGTCATGCATCATGGCTCAGCCAAGAACTGGCATAAGGGGATCGCTGCCAAGCTCGATCCGCAGGTGAGCGTGTTCTGCTCAGATCCGGCCAGCAAGCACGGTCACCCGGACTGGGACGTACTCAAGGATTTCTCCGGTTATAATCCGAAACAGGTTGATTATTGCCACGGGTGGGCCGTTGAAGGAAATTACAGGTTCCTCTGACGTGTATTGGGCCTGAGCCCGCCATCGACCCGGTAGAGTACGTGATGTTAAATGTTCCGCCCCGCAGTCCGACATGATCGCGCATATCAGGCTAGAACCAGTTATCTGATGGTGTCAGAGTCGGCGATTTGTGACACGCGCCAAGTGGCAGCTTTCTGCCGTTCCCGAACGGGAAGCTGCCTGTCAGCATGCGACCCCAAGAGCTGCCCCGCCGAGTCACCCCCGCTCACCAAACAGCGCGGACCCCACGCGGATTTGCGTCGCGCCCAGCATGATCGCCGTCTCGTAGTCTGAGCTCATCCCCATGCTGAGGCCCCATGCACCCGGCTCGGGCTCGTGCCTCCGCGCCAGTTCGCCCAGCAGCGCGAAGAACGGCGCGGGCTCCTTGTCGTGCGGCGGAATGCACATCAGGCCGAGCAGCGGGATCTCCGCCTCGCGCGCCTGATCGATCAGCGCGGGCAGATCGGCAATCGCGCAGCCGCCCTTCTGGTCTTCCTCGCCGACATCGACCTGGATGAAGCACGGCACGCGCCTGCCCAGCTTGTCGTAGGCCTTGGCCAGCGCCTTGAGCAGGCTGGGCCGGTCGAGCGAGTGGATCACGTCGAACAGCGCGGCGGCATCTTCCGCCTTGTTCGATTGCAGTTGCCCGATCAGGTGTAGTTCCACATCCGGGTACTGCTCGCGCAGTTCGGGCCACTTGTCCTGCGCCTCCTGCACGCGGTTTTCGCCGAACAGGCGCTGGCCTGCTTCCAGCACCGGTTCGATCCGGTCGACCGGGTGGGTCTTGCTGACCGCGATCAGGTTCACCTCTTCCCGCTCGCGCTTGGCGATTGTGCAGGCGCGGGCGATCCGCTCTTCGACTTGTGTAAGGGCTGCTGCGCTATCCATCGCGCGCCGCTATAGCGGCTGGACGATGCCGATCCAGCCCCGACCCGAAGAACTGCCACGTCTGTGGCTGATGTCCGATGCCCGCAATGACTCAGGTCTGGAGGAGGCCCTTGCGCGCCTGCCGGAAGGCTCCGCGTTCGTCTTCCGCCACTATCATCTGGGCAGCGTGGCGCGGCGGGAGCGGTTCGAAATGCTGCGCAGCATTTGCCGCAGCAAAGGCCTGCGCCTGATCCTGTCGGACCGCGCATCGGAGGCGCGTGCGTGGGGTGCGGACGGTGTCTACGGCCCGCCCGGCAGGCTCGGCGATGCTGCGGATATGCTGCGCATCACTACCGCGCA
>ENA-ORDG01001309-ORDG01001309.1-marine-metagenome-genome-assembly--contig:-NODE-1309-length-10288-cov-2.605915_pt1 | contig 10288 bp, 8 predicted proteins | sample MGYA00248629_ERZ508524 | MGnify/ENA primary metagenome ERZ508524 (study PRJEB26194, sample SAMN05421901) | marine metagenome | isolation source: East of Rio de Janeiro, Brazil, South Atlantic Ocean...
CGAAGATCGGCTTCATCGCCGCCAGCGCGCGCTCCGCCGCCCACCAGGTCTCTCCGGCCGCCGCGAGCCAGCGGTTGGCTTTGACGATGCCCAGCAGCCCGCGCATGTTCGCCGCCGCCTTGCGGTCGAAGCTCTTGAGCCGCGCATTGGCGAGCGGCCCCTGCCGGATCGCGACGAAGGCCATGCCAGGCAGGCGGATATCGCCCGCAAACAGGAAGCTGCCGTCGACCTTGGCGGGCAGGTCCACCCGGGGAAAGGCCGTGTCCCCGCCCGTCCCCGCGCCGGTCGGTGCCTCGGCGGGCTCTTCACTGAGCAGCGGGGCGACCGACGGTGGATCGCGCCGCGCCGCGCCCTCGGCAAGATCCGCAAAGCGCAGGCGGCGATTGCCCGCGACCACGAAGCCTTCTGCCGCGCGGCACTGCTCGGGCGCGATGTCCCACCGCGCCGCCGCTTCGGCGATCAGCATCGCCCGTGCGGTCGCCGCAGCTTCGCGCACGGGGATTTCGTACGAGGCAAGCGTGGTGCCTGCGGCGGTGGCGGTAAAGCGCGTGCGCTCTGCGAAACGGCGGGCCAGCAGCGAGTCGGGATCGCTGGCGAGGTCGGCTCCGCCCGCCATCCACAGCGGTGCCCAGTGGCTGGCGAGCGCAAGGTTCGGATAGGCACCTGCAGGCGGTGCAGGCTCGACCGCGATCTGCCGCCAGTCCGCGCCCAGCTCCATCGCGGCGAGCTGCGGGATCAGCGTGGTGACGCCCTGCCCCATCTCGCATTGTGGGACCGCGACCGTGATCACGCCATCCGTGGCGATCTTGATCCAGGCATTGAACCCGGCCTCGCCCTCGCCTGGTTTCAGCGGCGCGTCGAATCGCTGGGGCAGCAGCAGATAGGCGACCACCAGCCCGCCACCTGCGGCCGCGCCCGCGAGCACGCCGCGGCGGGAGACGTGAAAGCCGCGCCGGGCCGGAGCATCCCGGCGCAGCACGGTCATGCCTTCGCGAGTCCCTCGGCGACCGCGATCTGCCGCGCGATGGCGTGAAACGCCTGCGCTTCGGGCGTGTCCCCCAGCGCGACCGGATCGCCCGCATCGCTCGATTCGCGCACCGAGTGGCTCAGCGGAATGCGCCCGAGGAACGGCAGGTCCAGCCGGCCCGCGGCGCGCTCCACCCCGCCCGAACCGAACGGATCGCTCGCCTCGCCGCAATGGGGGCAGACATAGCCCGACATGTTCTCGACCAGGCCGAGGATCGGCACCTCGCCCTGATCGAACAACGAGCCCGCCCGTGCCGCGTCCGCCAGCGCGAGATCCTGCGGCGTGGAGACGATCACCGCGCCATCGGGCCTGAACTTCTGGAGCATGGTGATCTGCACATCGCCGGTGCCCGGCGGCAGGTCGACCAGCAGCAGCTCGGTATCGCCCCAGTTGGCTTCGAACAATTGCGCCAGCGCGCGCCCCGCCATCGGCCCGCGCCACGCCAGTGCGCGACCCTTGGCGACCAGATGCCCCATCGAGAGCATGGGTATATCCGCCACGCCGCGCACGGGTTGCAGCGTCTCGCCTTCCGCCTCGGGCTTCAGATCCTCGCTCTTGAGCAGGATCGGTTGCGAGGGGCCGTAAATATCGGCGTCGATCACCCCGACCTTCACGCCTGCACGCTTCAGCGCGACCGCGAGATTGGCGGTCACGGTCGACTTGCCGACCCCGCCCTTGCCCGATCCGATCGCGATGATCCGGCGGCGCACGCGTTCGCCCATGAAGGCGATCGCGGGTGCGGGATCGGCATCGCCGGGGGCAAGCGCGCTGTGCAGCTGCGCCTCCATCCGCTCGCGCGCGGCGGCATCCAGCCCCTCGCCATCCACCACCAGCGTCCATCGATCCTCGCGCTGCCGCGCCGAGATGATCCGCGTGGCCAGGTCGGCGGGTAGCGCCTTCCTGACCGTCTCCAGCTCTGTCTGTCCGTTGCTCGTCACGCGCCCGTCATTAACAGCAAAAATGCGCGGGCAACCCCTGTTTTTCGTGAAACTTGGTTCCTATACAGGATGGCATGAAAATCTTGGACGGGTTTCACTCGCGAATCGCGCTGGCGATGGCTGGCAAAAATCCCTGGGGCAGTTCTTCCGGCGGCGACGACGACGGTGGCGACCGCTCCGGCGCGCCCGGCGGCGATGGCGATGGCTCGGACGGCAAGCCTTCGGAGGACCGGCCCAAGGGCCCACGCAATCCGTGGCTGCCGCAGGGCGGCCGCGATGGAGAGCGGCGTTCCGCCTCGATCGAGGATATCTTCAAGAACCGCGGCCCCGAAGGCCCGCGGCGGCGCCCCGGCGGCCCGGGTGGCCCCGGCGGCCCGAATTTCCGGATGCCCGAGCGGCCCGGCGGCAAGAGCTGGGTGCCGGTGATCGTCGCGGTCGTGGTGTTGATCTGGATCGGCGTGACCAGCACGCACCTGATCGGCCCGCAACAAAAGGCGGTGGTCCAGACCTTCGGTGCCTATACCCGCACGCTCGATTCCGGGCTCAAGTTCACCGCGCCCTTCCCCATCGAAACGGTCGATGTCGTCGATGTCGAAGGGGTTCGCGCGGTGCAGATCCCGGGCAGCCAGGCACGCGCCAAGCTGATCCTGACCGGCGACCAGAACCTGGTCGACCTCAGCTATATCGTGCGTTGGAACATCAAGAATCTGGAGCAGTTCAAGTTCCGCCTCGCCGAGCCGGAAGAGACGGTCAACGAAGTAGCCGAGGCCGCGATGCGCGCGACGGTCGCGGAAAAGACCCTCGACGAGACGTTCTCCGGCCAGGGGCGTGCGGAAATCGAACTGGCGGTGCGCGAGCGGATGCAGCGTGTGCTCGACCGCTATCGCGCGGGGATCAACGTGCTCGGCGTCGAAATCGACAAGGCCGACCCGCCCAGCGAGGTGGTCGATGCCTTCCGCGACGTGTCGGTTGCCGAACAGAACGCCGACGCGGCGCGTAACCAGGCGCGCGGTTATGCGCAGCAGGTGATCGCCAATGCGCAGGGTGAGGCCGAGGCGTTCGACAAGGTGTATGAGGAATACCGCCTCGCGCCCGAAGTCACCCGCCGTCGGCTCTATTACGAAACCATGGAGCGCGTGCTGAGCCAGACCGACAAAACCATTGTCGAGACGGACAATGTGACGCCCTACCTGCCGCTGCCCGAGGTCAACCGCCGCCGGTCGACCACGGTAACGCCCGCGCAGCCGGCCCAGCCTTCCACCAATTCCAACGCCAGCGGGAGCCAGTGATCATGAGCAACCTGTGGCAAAGATATAGTAGCCTGCTGGTCCTTGTCGGCGTCGGCTTGGTGGCGCTGATGCTGAGCATCTACATCGTCCCCGAAGGTGAGCAGGCGGTCGTCCTGCGCACCGGGGAACCGGTCGGCACGGTCAACACGATCAACGGCACCAAGGGTGCAGGGCTCTATCTGCGCATTCCCTTCGTCGACACGGTCCGCCGCGTGGACAAGCGCGTGCTCGACCTCGAAATGACCGACGAGGAAGTGCTCTCGCAGGACCAGCAGCGCCTGCTGGTCAACGCCTATGCCCGATTCCGGATCGTCAATCCGGTGCGGATGGTCGAACGTGCGGGCACCACCGAAGGGGTGCGCACCGCGCTGGAGCCGATCCTCAACTCGGTCCTGCGGCAGGAGCTTGGCCGCCGCACCTTCCAGGCCATGCTGACCGCAGAGCGCGGCAGCGCGCTGGCCGTGGTCCGCACCAATCTGGACCGCCAGGCCCGCCAGTACGGCGCGGAAGTGATCGACGTGCAGATCAAGCGCACCGACCTGCCCGACGGCGCGCCGCTGCAATCGGCGTTCCAGCGGATGGAGACCGATCGCGAGCGCGAGGCGCGCACGATCCGCGCGCAGGGCAGCCGCGATGCGCGGATCATCCGCGCAGAGGCCGATGCCGAAGCCGCGCGGGTCTACGCCACCGCATTCGGCAAGGACCCGGAATTCTACGATTTCTACCGCGCGATGCAGAGCTACGACACGACCTTCGCGGCGACCGACGAAAACGGTCAGCCCAAGAGCGAGAGCAATATCATCCTCTCGCCCGACAACGAATATCTGCGGCAGTTCCGCGGACGCCGTTGACCGTTCGTCGAACAGTTCGGCGTCCGCAGTGCGCGATGCCGGGCTGTTCAAACGCGATTAAGCGCCCGGCCCTTTGAGTGCGGCGGGGATAGAGAACGGCCCCCCTGCGTTACCGACAGGGGTGAGGTCGACGAGTAGAAAAAAGGAACCAGAAGGACGTGAGACCCGTGCGATATGCTTATGGCCTGACTTCGGCGCTGCTGATCGGCGGCGCGACCATCTCCCTCGTGACCGGCCAACCGGCTGGCGCGCAAGTTGCCCAGAATGCGGACCCCCAGATCCAGACGGCGGTCCCCCGTGCAGGTGCCCCGGCGAGCTTCGCCGACCTGACCGAGCAACTCGCCCCGGCGGTGGTCAACATCTCCACCCGCCAGCGGGTCGAAGTGCAAAGCACCAACCCCTTCGCGGGCACCCCGTTCGAAGGCATGTTCGGCGATCGTGGCGGCGGCCAGCCGACCACCCGTGAAGGCCAGTCGCTCGGCTCGGGCTTCATCGTCTCCGCCGATGGCTATGTGGTGACCAACAACCACGTCGTCACCCCGCAGGGCAACGGCACGGTCGAAGAGATCACCGTGACCATGCCCGACGGCACCGAATACGAGGCGAAACTGGTCGGCAAGGATGCCGAGTCCGATCTCGCGGTGCTCAAGATCGACCGCCGCGAACCCTTCCCCTTCGTCAAGTTCGGCGATTCGGAGAAGGCGCGCGCGGGTGACTGGGTGGTCGCAATCGGTAACCCCTTCGGCCTTGGCGGCACGGTGACCAGCGGGATCATCTCGTCGGTCCTGCGCACGGCAGGCGCTGGTGCCTACGACCGCTACATCCAGACCGACGCGGCGATCAATCGCGGCAACTCGGGCGGCCCGCTGTTCGACATGCAGGGCAACGTGATCGGCATCAACAACGCGATCTTCTCGCCCTCGGGCGGCAGCGTGGGCGTGGGCTTCGCCATTCCGGCAGACACCGCTGCGCCGATCGTGGAGCGGCTGCGCAAGGGCGAAACCATCGAACGTGGCTATCTGGGAGTCAGCATCGGCCCGGTGACGGAAGATTTCGCCGCCGCGCTCGGCCTGCCGCGCAACCGTGGCGAGATCGTGCAGTCGGTGGTCGATGGCGAGGCGGCAGCGCGCTCGGGCATCGAGGCGGGCGATGGGAGCGTCTCGGTCAATTGCCGTGAATGAACCCCGGACCAGACGCTCTCGTTCCTGGTGGCCAACATCAAGCCGGGCACGACCGTCCCCGTCGAACTGATCCGCGACGGCAAGCGGCGCAAGCTGAACGTCAAGGTCGGCACCCGCCCGAGCGCGGAAGAGCTGGCCCAGTCGCAGATGTTCGGTGCCGACGACGAAGAAGACGAGATGAACGCGCCGCTCGATCAGGGCGAATTCCTGGCAGAGAAGCTGGGCCTTGGCGTCGTGCCGATCAATCCGACGATCGCGCGCCAGCTGGGCGTCTCGGCGGATACGCAGGGGCTGGCCGTGGCAGCGGTCAACCAGAACTCGGACGCGGCGCGCAAGGGGATCCAGCGCCGCGACATCATCCTGTCGGCCAACTACCAGCCGGTCACCACCACCGCACAGCTGGAGGAAATCGTTCGCGCCGCCGAAGCGGATGGACGCCCCTCCGTCGTGCTGCGCATCCAGCGCGTGCGTGGCCCGTCCGGCTATATCGGCGTGCGGATCCAGTAAGGGTTCGCCACCGACGCCCCCTTGTGGGGAGCCTAACAACAAGAAAGCCCCGGAGGAGCAATCCTCCGGGGCTTTCCTTTGCGCGGTACTGTCGGCCGGCGCGGGAGTGTCGCGACCAAGCCGATAGCTGCGCCTAGTAGATCTGCTGGCGCTGCTGCGGCGGCTCGTTGCGCTCGGGCTGCTGGCGCGGCTGAGGCGGGGGCTGCTGCGCGGGCGGCTGCTGACGATTGCCCTGCCCGCCCTGGCTGTTGCCACCGATCGCGCGGTCGAGGAAATCGTCGTCGATCGCCTGCGGCTCGCCATCCGCACCCTCGCCCGGTTGCCGCGGACGCTCGGTCGCGCCCTCGCTCGCCGGGCCTTCTTCGCTCGGGCGGCGGCCCGGCTCGATCAGGTTGCCCTGCTCGTCGATGAAGTAATAATCCTCCGGATCGCCGTAGTAGAATTCCTCGTCCGGCTCGACCTGCCATTCGGGCAGATCGGTATCGGTGTCGAAGGGTTCGACCGGGCGATCCTTGACCGCAAAACGCATGAAGGCGGCAAAAGCCTTCGCCGGTGCCGCCCCGCCGGACAGGCCCGCGACCGCCTTGTTATCGTCGCGCCCCATCCACACGCCGGTGGTCAGGCCGGAAGAGAAGCCGACGAAATAGCCATCCTTGTTCGAGCTGGTCGTGCCGGTCTTGCCTGCGACCGGACGGCCGATCTGCGCCGCGCGACCGGTGCCGGTCTGCACCGCCGCCTGCAGCAGGTCGGTCATCTGGCTGGCGACATAGTCGGGCACCAGCCGCACCTGTTGCGGCGGCTCGCGCTCGTACAGCGTCTGCCCGTCGGCCGTGGTCACCTTGGCGATGCCATAGGGCTGCACGGCCATCCCACCATCCGCGACCGAGGCGAACGCGCGCGTCATGTCGAGCAGGCGGACCTCGGACGTGCCCAGCACCATCGAGGGATAGGTGGAGATATCCGAGCCGATACCGAACCGGCGGGCCATAGAGGCAACCGTGCCGAAGCCGACCTCGTTGCCCAGCTGCGCCGCGATCGTGTTGACCGAATAGGCGAAGCCCTGCCGCAGGGTCATCTCGCCCGCGTAGCGCCCGTTGTAATTCTTCGGGCTCCAGCCATCGATGGTGATCGGCGCGTCGACCACGGTGTCGTCCGCGCGGTAGCCGGATTCGAGCGCGGCGAGATAGACGAACAGTTTCCACGCCGATCCCGGCTGCCGCTGGGCAACGGTCGCGCGGTTGAAATTGCTGGTCACATAATCCGTGCCGCCGACCAGCGCGCGGATCGCGCCGTCGCGGTCCATCGATACCAGCGCACCCTGCGTGCCCTTGGGCGCGTTGGCCTTGACCGCCGCGGTTGCCGCGCGCTGCATCCCGGTATCGAGCGTGGTCCACACCTCGATCGGCTCCATCGTGTTGGGCAGCAGCAGATCGAGCTGCGGCAGCGCCCAGTCGGTGAAATAGCGGACCGAGTTCTGGCCGACGTCCTTCTTGAGCTTCACCGCAGAGGGATCGACCGACGCCTGTGCGGCGGTGATCCGGCCCTGTTCGCGCATCAGCCGCAGCACGACCTGCGCGCGTGCCACGGCGGCGTCGACGTCGGCGGTGGGGGAATAGCGGCTGGGTGCCTTGACCAGCCCGGCGATAATCGCCGCCTCGGCTGTCGAAAGCTCGGTCGCGGGGTGGCTGAAGAACTTGCGGCTGGCGGAATCGATACCGTAGGCGCCGCCGCCGAAATAGACCTTGTTGAGGTACAGCTCGAGAATCTGCTCCTTGCTGAACTTCGCCTCCAGCGCGAGCGCAAGCACGCCCTCGCGCAGTTTGCGGTCGAGCGTGCGGTTGGAATTGAGGAAGACGTTGCGCGCAAGCTGCTGCGTGATCGTCGAGGTCGCGGCGATCCGCCCGTCACCGGTGAGCGCGACATACAGCGCACGGGCGAGGCCGATCGGATCGACCCCGGGATGCGAATAGTAGCGGCGATCCTCCACCGCGACCATCGCCTGCTTCATCTCGTCGGGAATCTCGTCGCTGTCGAGCCATTCGCCATAGCTCGGCCCGAGTTCGAAGATCTCGCTGCCATCGGCCGCGCGCACGACGATGGTCTGCGCGTTCTGCGCCGCCTTGAGCTCATTGTAGGACGGCAGCGAACGGGCGGCAAAGGCCACCGCCAGCAGCAGGAAAACAACTGCCAGCGTGGCCAGCCCGGCGCCCCACATCAGCGTGAGGCGAAGCCAGCGCGGCGTCTTTTCCCACGTCTGTGCGCCGGGAAAGCGTCGCCCCGCTCCGCGTGCGGTAGTATTCCTCGCCATTCAGGGTCGTCCCAGCCTGTGGCGCGTCGTCATGCGCGCCCGTGAAGTTCGCCGCTATGCATAGGCGAAGCTCAATGGCGAATGAACGACATTTTTTTGCCGCAATTAACCACTCAGCTCCCGACCGGGGGATCGCCTGCCGCCTCGAACTCGAGCGCGGCGGAATTGATGCAATAGCGCAGTCCCGTGGGCTTGGGCCCATCGGGGAAGACATGGCCCAGGTGCCCGTCGCACTTGGCGCACATCACCTCGGTTCGGGTCATCCCGTGCGAGGTATCCTGCTCGGTTTCGACCGCACCGTCATCCGCCGGGGCATAGAAGCTGGGCCAGCCCGAACCGCTGTCGTATTTCTCGTCGCTGCGGAACACCAGCGAGCCGCAGCCCGCGCAGTAATATTCGCCCTCGTCCTTCAGCTTGTCGTAGGCGCCGGTGAAGGCACGTTCCGTCCCGCCTTCGCGCAGGACCTGGAACTGTTCGGGGGTCAGGCGTTCGCGCCATTCGGCTTCGGTCAGATCGAGCTTGTCGGACATATCGGGAAATCTCCTTTTGCCGGACCAACGCCTGCGCGGCGCACGGGTTTCGTCTCAGTCGTCGAGCTGGGCGTAGTGCGCCGATGGCTGGATCACGTCCATCTTGTCCGCCAGCAGCGGGCCGAAGCTCGGGCGGCTCTTGAACGCGGCGTACCAGTCGCGCGTCGGCTCGTGGTCCTTCCAGTCGATCCCGCCCAGATAGTCGGCCACGGAAAGCTGCGCGGCAGCGGTGATATCCGCCAGGCTCATCTGCGGCCCGGCGAGCCAGGCGCGATGGTCGAGCAGCCAGTCGAGATAGTCGAGATGCGCGTGGGCCAGCTTCATCGCCTCCCGGATGATCCGCGAGTCGGGCGGCCCGCGCCGCACCAGCCCCTTCTTCATCCGCTCATGCAGCATGGGCATGGTCACATCGCCGAACAGGTTTTCCTCGAACAGCGCGACCAGCCGGCGGATTTCGGCGCGGTTGAGCGCGGAGCCGTTGATCATCGGCGCCTTGTCGACCGTCTCTTCGAAATATTCGCAGATCGCGGTCGAATCGCTCAGCACGATGCCCTTCTCGGTTTCCTCCACCACGGGCACGCGGCCCGCATGGTTCATATCGAAAAAGTCATCCGCCGCCTTCCACGGGTCGAGCCGCTGGAGTGCGAAGGGCACGCCCTTTTCGCGCAGCAGGATGCGTACCTTGCGGCTGAACGGGCACAGGGGGAATTGGTGGATGGTCCACATGGCCAATGCAGATGGGCCATGTGGAGCGGCAAATCCAGATGCTGAAAGGAAAGTTTGCGCAGCGGCAATGCAGCCTGCCGTGCTAAAGCCCCGACGCGTCGAGCAGCATCAGGCAGGCGGGCATGATCTCGTCGAGCGAGCCCTCTGCCAGGATCACGCCGGCCTGCGTGCGCAGCCGTGCCTCCACCGCATCGCGGGTCATCCCGGTCTCGTCCATCAGCCTTGCGCCGGTGCGCACGAAGAACTCGCGCCCCCGCTCCCCCACCGGCGGGTAGACCAGCGCGGCCTCGTCCCCCTGCCGCTGGCGCTCGGCAACCAGCGCGAACGCGGCGGAGCAGCGGATCGCGCCCTGCTGGTCCGCCGGCAGCGGCGACAGCGCGTCGGCTGCAGGCGCGTCCTGCGGCGCCGGCGGCGCAGCAGCCTGGGTCGCGAAAAAAACGAGAGCAAGGAACTTGGCGATCATGGCGTGGACCTATACCTGATGCCCCGACGCAGCGCTGCCCCTTTCTGGGGAGCGGGACCAAAACAAGACGAACCGTTGCACTAGAGGAGCCCCGAGCCATGTCCGACCATTCCAATCTTCACCTTCTGATCGGCGGCGAGAAAGTCTTTGGCGGGGGCCGCGACACGATCGAGGTAATCGACCCCGCAACCGCCGAAGTGCTGGGTGCCCTGCCCACGGCGACCACCGACGATCTCGACACCGCGCTCGCCAATGCGGACAAGGGCTTCCACGTCTGGCGCAAGGAAAGCGCGGACAAGCGCGCCGCTGTGCTGACCAAGGCCGGCCAGCTGCTTCGCGAACGCGCGAAGGACATCGGCACCCTCGTCGGCATCTCCGTCTGCCGCGAGAGAGAATTCCAATCCGCCCCGCATCAGGATCGCGGGGGCGACGGAAACGAGTTTGAGGTCGTCGCCCTTGGTGATGGCG
>ENA-ORDG01001314-ORDG01001314.1-marine-metagenome-genome-assembly--contig:-NODE-1314-length-10272-cov-5.762629_pt1 | contig 10272 bp, 8 predicted proteins | sample MGYA00248629_ERZ508524 | MGnify/ENA primary metagenome ERZ508524 (study PRJEB26194, sample SAMN05421901) | marine metagenome | isolation source: East of Rio de Janeiro, Brazil, South Atlantic Ocean...
GTAGAAGTAGGAGAAGACATAAAGGTAACCGTACCGAAACTTGGAGATAAAAAAGCAATTGTAGATTTGTCGTTACGTAATGCTAAATATTTTAGGCAAGAGCGTTTCAAGCAAATGAAAATTGTAGATCCCGATCGTCATGTAAACCGCTTAATGGCACAAATGAAAAAAGATTTACGCCTTTCGGTAGAGCCAAGACATATAGAATGTTTCGATAACTCAAATATTCAAGGGACTAATCCTGTGGCCGCTTGCGTGGTGTTCAAGAACGGAAAACCCAGTAAGAAAGATTATCGTAAATTCAACATTAAAACGGTAGAAGGACCAGACGATTTTGCTTCGATGGAAGAAGTTGTGTTCAGGCGTTACCGAAGGTTGTTAACCGAAGAGCAACCCTTGCCACAGCTTATAATTATTGATGGTGGTAAAGGTCAACTTTCTTCTGCGGTGAAAGCTTTAAATGTGTTAGGTTTACGCGGTAAGATTGCGATCATTGGGATTGCAAAGCGTTTAGAAGAATTGTTTTATCCGGGAGATTCTATTCCGTTATACTTAGATAAACGTTCAGAAACGCTAAAGATCATTCAGCAATTAAGAAACGAAGCGCATAGATTCGGGATTACTTTTCATCGTAATAAAAGAAGCAATGCTGCGTTGGGTACAGAGTTGGAAAGCATTCCGGGTATTGGAGAAAAAACCGCTGTCGAGTTGCTTAAACATTTTCGATCGGTAAAAAGAATACAAACCGCAGAGAAAAAAGAAATTGTCGAAATAATTGGGAATGCCAAAGGCACGTTGATCTATAATCACTATCACGCTAATGATTAAAATGAAAAAAATATTCGGGCTTATACTAATTTTTTGTTCGTTTGCCGTTTTTGGTCAAACGCAAGAACAGCCTGAAGATTTAAAAGTAGGTTTGGTCTTAAGTGGTGGCGGAGCTAAAGGTTTGGCGCATATTGGTGCGTTAAAAGTAATTGAAGAAGCCGGTGTGCGTATCGATTATATTGGCGGCACAAGTATGGGCGCAATTATTGGTTCGCTTTACGCTTCAGGATATTCTGCTAAGCAGTTAGATTCTATTTTTAAAGCCACAAATTTTAATGCTTTAATTCAGGACGATTTGCCTAGAGGAGTAAAATCCTTCTACGAACGTGAAGATTCTGAGCGTTACGCGGTGACGCTTCCTTTCGATCGGTTTAAAATAGGTTTGCCTTCAGGCTTATCCAAAGGTCAAAATATTTACAATTTATTAGCCTATTTAATGTCGCCGGTAGAAGAGATCGACGATTTTAGTGAATTGCCGATTCCTTTTTTCTGTATAGGAACCAATATTGAAACGGGAGAAGAGGTTTTATTAGATCGCGGTTCGTTACCACAAGCGGTTTCAGCAAGCGTAGCAATTCCGTCCTTATTTAGCCCGGTGGAGATTAACGGACATTTAATTTCTGATGGTGGGATCACCAACAATTATCCGATAGAAGAATTAAAAAAACGCAATGTCGATTACATTATTGGGGTCGATGTGCAAGATAGTTTAGTGAATCGCGAGAAGCTTCAGTCGGCGTTTGAGATTATTACGCAAGTCAATAATTTTCGAACGATCAAAGACATGAAAAATAAGCGGAGTAAAACCGATTTGTATATTAAACCAGACATAACCGCGTTTACCATTTTGTCTTTTGATGAAGGTGCAGCGATCATTCAGCAAGGAGAAAAAAGAGCGAATGAATTTAAAACAGAGTTACAATTATTGGCTGGCCGTCAGCAGACTTCCGCAGAAACAGTTCACGGCAAGATAAAGTTTTCAGACTCTATTCATATTGCAGATATTCATATTTCAGGGAATAGCAACTACCCAAGAAATTACATTCGCGGAAAGTTAAAAGTAGATACCGATGCTAAAATTTCTCATCACGACTTGGGGCGAGCGATTAATAATTTATCGGCAACCGGAAATTTTGAACGTATCGAATACGAATTGATTCAGAAAGAAGATGCAAGACAAGATCTTAATCTTATTGTTACTGAAAATGATAATAATACCAATTTACGTTTGTCTTTGCATTATGACGAATTGTATCGAAGTGCGGCTTTGCTAAACTTTACCCGAAAAAGTTTACTGCTTAAAAACGATATTTTGTCGTTAGATTTTATTGCAGGAGATAATTTTCGTTACGACGCGCGCTATTACATCGATAAAGGAAGTTATTGGAGCATTGGTTTAAATTCTAGGTTCGATCAATTCAGCAAAAACGTTCCTTATAGTTTTATTGAAAATAATTTTGATCTAGGCGATTATAATGTGAATCAGGTCGATATTGATTATCAAGATTTCACCAATCAAATCTATGCAGAAACCTTCTTTTTAAAATCGTTTAAATTAGGTTTAGGTGGCGAGCATAAATACACGAATTTAGAGACAGAAACCATTATCGAGAATGATAATAGTCAAGAATTTCCGTTTACGATTTTAGAAGAAAGTAATTTATTTAGTGCGTTTGGGTATTTAGAATACGATAAGTACGATAACGCTTACTTTCCGTGTAAAGGTTTACGTTTTATGGGAGATTTTCACGCCTATTTGGTAGAGTCAGAGGCAAGTTACGATTTTACACCGTTTTACATTGCGAGAGGTTATTTTGGTTATGCGTTTTCGCCAATCAAAAATTTTTCGTTTCGTTTACAATCAGAAACCGGTTTTCGTATCGGAGAAACAGAAATGAATGCCTTAGACTTTTATCTGGGCGGTTATGGTAATCATTTAGTGAATAATTTAGTGCCGTTTTACGGTTACGATTTCTTGAGTATTTCTGGCGATAGTTATATTAAAAGTTTAGTTGAAGTCGATTTTGAGCCGTTCAATAAAAATCACATTATACTCAGCTATAATTTTGCCAATGTTGAAAACGATCTTTACTCGACCGGTAATTTCTTTTCATCTCCAGATTACACAGGAATGGCGTTGGGTTACGGGATAGAAACCTTTTTAGGTCCAATAGAGTTGAAATATTCTTATTCTCCGGAAAGAGCAGAAAGTGAATGGTTTTTTAATCTAGGTTTTTGGTTTTAAATGCTGAAGTTTCGCTACACATATTTCCTGCTTTTTATGGGCTTCTTTTTAGCTGAAGTTGCCATCGAGCGCTATTTTCATGGCGGATTTATACGAGGTGTTTTTGGAGATTACCTTATCGTTTTTGTGATCTATTGCTTTATACTTTCTTTTTTGAAGCTGAAAAAATTCTACGTCGCGACCGCAGTTTTACTTTTAGCCTATACTATTGAAATTGCACAATACCTAAATATTTTAGCTTTACTGAAGGTGAATAAATCGAGATCGACCGATATGTTGGTAGGTTCTTCTTTCGATTGGCGAGATATGGCGGCTTACACTTTAGGTTTTCTCACCATTTTAGGAGTAGAAAAATTACTTCAGAAGAAAAACTCATAAAATTTCCCTTCTGAAGTATGTTGTTGTTTATGCAAATTGCGGCTGTAAACTCATCGCTTCTGCAATTAATTGAAACGATTTTAAACGGAGTTGCTTATCGTAACTCATCGTGGTGATCACTAATTCATCTACATCATAAGTTTCAGCGAGCTCTTCTAGCTCTGCTTTTACTTGATCTTGCGTACCTGAAATTATACGGTTGCTGTTGGCTTCTAAGCGTTGTTGTTCGTAAGCAGAAAATTCATATTGTTCAACTTCTTTAAAAGGTGGGCGTTTTCCAAAATTTCCTTTTTCAAATTGTACCAGCGTATAATCCATATACTTTCTCATATTGGCTGCGATTTGCGGAGTTTCGCCACACATCACAAAAGAAGAAAGTAAAACCTTAGGTTCTTGTAAACTTTCTGAAGGCTGAAAATTATCCCGATAAATTTTTACGATCTCCGGCGGTACGTTTCCATTAATAAATTTGGCGATGGCCAGACCAAGACCTTTTTCAGCAGCAATTTTTGCGCTTCCACCGCTTGAGCTTAAAATCCATTGCGCAGGAACGCTTTCAGCTTGCGGTATGGCATAGATTCTTCCGCTTTCGGTAGCAGCAGTATCTCTAAAAAAATGCTGTAAATGATCGATCTGTTTTAAATAATCTTCTTCTTTAAAAGTGTTGGATGGGTTGAGTAACATCGCGCTAATTCGATCGCCACCGGGAGCGCGACCCATTCCCATTTCTATTCTTCCGGGAAAAAGTGCTTCGAGCATTCTAAAATTTTCCGCCATTTTAAAAGCACTGTGATTAGGGAGCATAATGCCGCCACTACCAATTTTAATGTGCTTCGTTTCATCGGCTAGTTTTACCATCAATACTTCTGGTGCAGAACCGGCAATAGAAGGGGAGTTGTGATGTTCTGAAACCCAGAAGCGATTGTACCCTAAATCTTCAGCAAGTTTTACTGTTTCAATAGTTTCTAATAAAGCTTCGCGAGCGGTGGCACCGTGCCGAACAATAGATTGATCGAGAATGCCTACTTTTATATCTTTCATAAGTTTTTTTTGAGGTTGAAGATGAAATGTTAAGGTGAAATTTCATCTCTAATATAGTTCATAGGTTTAATCGAAATAAAGCAAGTTTCATTACAAATTTCGGAAGATATTTATTGAAATCTCTCGTGATTTTAAGTATTCATAAAATTCATCAACAAGAAATTCAAACGTTTGAGAAAAACAGAAAAAAATTGCGATATTTGTAAAAATCAGAAATGAATTATGCCATTTTATCATAAATTAGGAAAGATACCTCATAAGCGCCATACTATTTTTAAAAAGCCTGATGGTAGCTTATATTACGAGCAGTTGTTCGGGACGATTGGCTTCGACGGAATGTCGTCTAATCTTTATCACGAACATCGACCAACGCAAGTAAAAGATATAAAAGGAAGTTATAATGTCGCGCCTAAAATTGCGGTAGAAAACAATATTAAATCTTATCGATTTAAAGGTTTTCAGGTGGTGCCGGCTCCCGATTATTTAGAGAGTCGAAAGGCAGTGTTAACCAATCAAGACTGTACGATTATTTTAGCTTCGCCGCAAAACGCTACGCAAGACTATTTTTATAAAAATGCCGATTGTGATGAGCTTATTTTTATTCATAAAGGTAGTGGTAAGTTAAGAACGCACTTAGGGAATTTAGATTTTAAATACGGAGATTATTTATTAATTCCGCGCGGTACGATTTATAAACTCGATTTTGACGATGAGAATAATCGCTTGTTTATTGTAGAATCGCATCGACCTATTTACACGCCAAAAAGATATCGAAATCATTTTGGGCAGTTGTTAGAGCATTCGCCTTTTTGTGAGCGCGATCTTCGCCAGCCTTATGAGTTAGAAACCAACGATGAGAAAGGTGATTTTCTCATCAAGATCAAAAAGAATAATGAGATTTTCGATACCGTTTATGCTACGCATCCTTTCGATGTGGTAGGTTACGATGGTTATAATTATCCGTATGCATTTTCGATTCATGATTTTGAACCCATTACCGGGAGAATACATCAGCCGCCACCGGTGCATCAAACTTTTGAAACCGATGCGTTTGTAGTTTGTTCATTCTGTCCGCGTTTGTACGATTATCATCCAGAAAGTATCCCGGCGCCTTACAGTCACAGTAATATCGATAGTGATGAGGTGTTGTATTATGTAGATGGAGATTTTATGAGCAGAAACGATATTGAAGCCGGGCACATTTCATTGCATCCGGCGGGAATACCGCACGGCCCGCATCCGGGAGCTGTAGAACGTAGCATCGGGCAAACAGAAACCGAAGAATTAGCCGTAATGGTCGATACGTTTAGACCTCTAAAAGTTACGGAAGAAGGAATGAAAATAGCCGATGGAACTTATTACCAATCGTGGTTAGATCATAAAGACGAATAGTATTCAATGAATCAAAATAGACTTCCTGCAGATTCGTCTGCAATGACGCTTGGTATTATTGCAGTTGTTATCACCGTAGCCGGTTGCTGTTGCGGTTTATTAGCCTATGTTTCATTAATACTAAGTATTGTAGGATTAATTTCAGCAAATAAAAGTATAAAGCTCTATGAGTTTGAGCCTGAAAATTATTCGCCATACAGTTATAATAATGTAAAAAATGCAAAGATCTTAAATATTGTCACCATTGTGGTGAGCGGTCTAATATCATTGTTTTATACAGTCTATTATTTGTTTTATGGCGCACTTTTATCGACGATGCTGTTTGGTTTGTGGGAAAATTATGATGAAATAGAAAAATATAATGATGCTTGGGAAGAAGATTCTATTTATTACGATGAATCTTACGATTATGAAGTTGAAGAATACAACGAAGCAGAAACTTTAGAAGATACGTTAGTGTTAGACTCGTTAGAATTTTAATTAGAAAAAACCTTAAAACTTTGAAATATGAGTAAAGATATAAAGAATGTAGACTACGGTCTAGAAAAAATATTTGAAGGCGCAGAAGATTTTTTGCCCCTTTTAGGAACCGATTTTGTTGAATTTTATGTGGGTAACGCCAAGCAAGCTGCCCATTTTTATAAAACAGCATTTGGTTTTCAGTCGTATGCTTATAAAGGTTTAGAGACCGGAAGCAAAGAAACCGTTTCTTATGTGTTGAAGCAAGACAAGATCAGACTAGTGTTAACTACGCCGTTAAACTCAAAACACCCGATTAATGAGCATATTGTAAAGCACGGCGATGGAGTAAAAGTAGTAGCGCTTTGGGTAGAAGATGCTAAAAGTGCTTGGGAAGAAACCACAGCACGTGGCGCAAAATCGTTTATGGAGCCTACTGTTGAAAAAGACGAACACGGTGAAGTCGTACGATCTGGAATTTACACTTATGGTGAAACCGTACATATGTTTGTAGAGCGTAAAAACTATAATGGTAAATTTTTACCGGGATTTGTCGAGTGGAATTCAGATTACAATCCGGAGCCGGTTGGTTTAAAATACATCGACCATATGGTTGGTAACGTAGGCTGGGGAGAAATGAATACTTGGGTAAAATGGTACGAAGACGTGATGGGCTTTGTAAATTTCTTGAGTTTCGACGATAAACAAATTCATACCGATTATTCAGCATTAATGAGTAAAGTTATGAGTAATGGTAATGGTAGAATTAAATTCCCGATCAACGAACCTGCTGAAGGAATTAAAAAATCTCAAATCGAAGAATATTTAGATTTTTATGAAGGTCCGGGCGTGCAACACATTGCGGTAGCGACTGACGATATTATTTCTACCGTAGCCGCTTTAAGAGCTCGCGGGATTGAGTTTTTATCTACTCCGCCAGAAACCTATTATCAAGCCGTACCAAAAAGATTGGCAGAACACGATCACGAATTAAGAGAAGATATAGAAAAATTAAAGAGCCTTGGGATCATGATCGATGCCGATGAAGAAGGTTACTTATTGCAAATATTTACCAAACCTGTAGAAGACAGACCAACACTTTTCTTCGAGATTATTCAGCGAATGGGTGCTAGAGGCTTTGGTGCAGGTAACTTTAAAGCACTTTTTGAGGCTATAGAAAGAGAGCAAGGCTTGCGAGGAACACTATAATTTTGAAAAAAAATTAAAGAATCATCAACTAAAATCAAGAATTTGTAATTATTCGTATTGAGAATAGTTAAATGTAAAATTTAGGTTGCGCAGTACGTATTACTGTAATACTTTTGCGCAGCATTTTTGGAGTGGTTACCAAGAATGCTTTGAGAAAGATTTTTTTCATAAATTTAAGTTTTAGTTGGTTAATAAGGACAAGCTCTATCAATTTTCTTGATGGGGCTTTTTCTTTTTGATACCTTTGGAATAGTATTTGAAATTGAAAACGTAAAATACACAATAACTTAACTTTACGATATGAAAAAAATAGTTGGTCTTATACTTTTAGCAGTGCTGGTTAATCATTCAGTTAACGCGCAGGGCGATTCTTATCGTGACGGGGAGTGGTTCAAATTTAGAATTCACTATGGTTGGTTTAATGCCAGTTATGCCACGTTAGAAGTAAAAGAAGAAAACTATAATCATAAAGATGTTTTTCATGTGGTAGGTAAAGGAGAATCTACCGGTTTGCTCGATATGTTTTTTGAAGTAGACGATACTTACGAAACCTATATCGATAAAAGCAACGACTTGCCGCTAAAGTTTATTAGAGATATTAATGAAGGCGGGCATACTAAAAACAGAATTATTTACTTCGATCAAGATACTCACCAAGCCAAGGTAAAAGATTTAAAACACAATAAAGAAGACACATTTACAACAAAACCAAATGTGCAAGATATGCTCTCGGTGTTTTATTTTCTTCGGAATAAAATCGATACCGAAAATCTAACTAAAGGAGACGAGATATTTGTAGATCTTTTTTTTGATGATGAAAACTATAAGTTCAAAACAGTTTTTTTGGGAAGAGAAGTGCTGAAAACCAAATTTGGTAAAGTAAATGCATTAAAATTTAGGCCCTATGTGCAAGCCGATCGAATTTTTAAAGAAGAAGAAAGTCTTACATTTTGGGTAAGTGACGATAAAAATAAAATTCCGCTGAAGATAAAAGCAAATCTGGCGGTAGGTTCTTTAGAAGCAGATCTGGAAGCATTTAAAGGCTTAAATCATTCGTTTAAGATCATCATGAAATAACTTGTAATAATTTCAAAAAATTATAGTTGTATAGGTGTATTGCTTTAAATAATTTTGCCCATCCCAAAAATAAAACCCTTTTGAAGAATATATATTTAGTTGCAGCCTTAGTAGTTTCAGTTTTTTTATGGTCTTGCGGAGAAGATAAAAAAGAGAGTAAAACTCCAAAAGAAGAAGTGAAAATTAAAAAAACACCTCCGCAAATCAAAGAATACGGTTTTCTATTAAACGATTATGAAGTCGTTAGAGATACCATTAGATTAGGCGATAGCTTCGGTGGGATTATGGATGCTAACGGAGTAACCCGAGGCGAGGTTTTTAGAATTTCAGAAAAAGTAAAAGACACGTTTAATCCAGCTAGAATTGTAGCCGGTAAACCTTATACAATTTTAAAAAGCAAAGATACTTCAGCAACTGTAAAAGCTTTTATTTACGAGAACGACCGGATTAACTATACCGTTGTCGATTTAGCCGATTCTATTCGAGCTTATCGAGCAAAAAAACCGGTGACCATTAAAAGAAAAGTAGCTTCAGGAGTAATTACTTCTTCACTTTCTGGAGCGATGGATAATGAAGGTTTAAGTATTCTTTTAGCCGATAAAATTGCCGATATCTACCGTTGGAAAATAGATTTCTTTAAAATTCAGAAAGGAGATCAATTCAAATTAATTTATAACGAAAAATACATTAACGATACGGTTTATGCTGGAGTAGAAAATATTGAAGCCGCCGTACTAACGCATTATAAAAACCCATATTACGCATTCGAATTTGGAAAAGATAGCGTAAGTGGCTTTGCTAAATATTACGATGAAGAAGCAAATTCACTGCAAAGTTTCTTTTTAAAAGCGCCATTAAAGTTTTCTAGAATATCTTCACGATATACCAAAAGAAGATTTCATCCTGTTCAAAAACGTTGGAAAGCCCATAAAGGTACAGATTATGCTGCCCCAACAGGAACTCCGATTTGGTCAACCGCCGACGGAGTAGTGATCAAGTCGAGTTATACGCGTGGTAATGGTAATTATGTAAAAGTGAGACACAACGATAAGTATACAACGCAATACCTACATATGTCGAAGCGAAATGCAAAAGTTGGTCAACGCGTAAAACAAGGCGATGTAATTGGTTATGTAGGAAGTACCGGCTTAGCAACAGGTCCTCATGTGTGTTATCGTTTTTGGGTACACGGTAGACAGGTAGACCCTTACAAGCAAAATCTTCCAAGTTCAGAACCTTTAAAAGAAGAGCTGAAACCTGATTATTTTCTTCACATTGAAGACTTGAGAAAACAACTAGAAGAAATTCCGTTTAAAAAACTCCCTCCTAAAATTTTATAGTTCATTTTCATATGTTTTATTTGTAAACTGTTATGCAGGCATAACAATTATTTAACATTGTAATTGTTACTGTTAATAACGAGTTAAAACGCAATTAGAGGCTAATTGCTTCTTTTGCATTGCAAACAAAAATTTAAACACAAACTGCAAAATGAAAAAATTGTTTACAATGATGTTGCTATTAGCAACTAGTGTAATTTTTGCTCAAGGTACTATTAAAGGGACAGTTACAGATCCCGATACTGGTACTCCGTTGCCGGGAGCAAACGTAATGGTAGCCGGGACTTCAAATGGTACGACTAC
>ENA-ORDG01001317-ORDG01001317.1-marine-metagenome-genome-assembly--contig:-NODE-1317-length-10262-cov-3.386156_pt1 | contig 10262 bp, 10 predicted proteins | sample MGYA00248629_ERZ508524 | MGnify/ENA primary metagenome ERZ508524 (study PRJEB26194, sample SAMN05421901) | marine metagenome | isolation source: East of Rio de Janeiro, Brazil, South Atlantic Ocean...
CGATCTCTCCGGTAAGGAGATCGTGAACCCGGGCGGTCCGGCTGGTGGCGTTCTCTCAGAGCTGATGGAAGCATCCAGGGACGTCCTGGCGGGCTTCGACCTGGAGGCCAACCAGATCTGGTTGTGGGGCCAGGGGTTCCAGCCGCAGGTGCCGTCATTTGCCGAGACCCATGGGGTGGAGGCCGGTCTGGTGACCGCCGTGGACCTGGTGCGCGGCATCGGGGTGCTGTCGGGCATGAAGGTCTGCGACATTCCGGGAGCCACCGGATGGTTCGACACCGACTACGAAGGCAAGCGGGACATCGCCCTGGCCGAGCTGGAGGCGGGGCTGGACCTGTTCGTCATCCACGTGGAGGCCACCGACGAGGCCGGCCATGCCGGCAACGTGGCCGAGAAGGTCAGGGCCCTGGAGAACTGGGACAGTCGGATCCTGGCCGGCCTGATCCCGGGGCTGGACTCGATGGGTGCATGGCGCCTCCTCATGCTCCCCGACCACGCAACGCCCCTGACCACCCGCACCCACACCGCCGACCCGGTTCCCTACGTGCTGGTGGACTCGGCCGTGGACGGTCCCGGTGGCGTCTTCTCCGAGTCAGGGGTGGTCGCCGAGCCGCTGGTTCCCGGCTACCAGCTCGTCTCCCGACTGCTCGCAGGCTGAGGTTCCGGACCCGTCTCCACGACGGTGGTTGCCGCGGTTGGCCGTGATTGGGTAAAGTGGCGTTGTCGTCGGGCGGGCGACGGTCCCATGAGGTCCACCTCGCAACAGGCACGCGGCCGTGTCGGTCGGTGCTGGTGAGCCTGGGGTCACCGTCCCACGACATGTCTTCCGGTACCGCTTCGTCGGTCATCCGGATGGCATTTCCCCTCTCCCGGTCGATCCCGGTCGGGCAAACAAGACGGGCCGTTCGGCCCGATGGAACCGAGGTGTTGTGAGCATGGACTCCACCCAACTGGAACGCGGCACGCTGGAAGGCAAGGACCGCGACGAACTGACGACGATCGCCAACGCCCTGGGCGGCAAGCCCGGCTCGCGCGCCCGAAAGGCCGAGATCGTCGACCTGATCCTGGACCTGACCGGTGGAGGGTCGAACGGCTCCTCCAACGGGTCGGCCTCCGCGGACGCACCTGAGGTGGGTGCCGCAGACGAGGAGCCACCGGCGGAATGGGAGGTCGCAGTAGCGGCCACCACCGATGTCGACGAGACGACTCCGGACTCGATGGCTTCTGATGACGTTGCCTCCGATGCCCCGGCGACCGTTGCCGAATCGTCCGAGGATCGGGGCTCCGAGGATGGTGCTGAGCGCAGCGACGGCCGCGGGAATGGCCAGGGTCGATCGGGTCAGGACCGCGGGCAGGGCCGTGGCCAGAACCAGAACCGCGGCCAGAACCAGAACCGTGGGCAGCAGGGCCGTGGCCAGAACCAGAACCGCGGACAGCAGGGCGATCAGACGGATGCGGGAAACCGCCGCCGCCGTCGTCGGGGTCGTGACCGTGACGAGGCCCCGGAGGAGGTCTGGGACGGTGAGCCGGTGGAGATCTCCGGCTACCTGGACCTGCGCGACGAGGGCTACGGCTTCCTCCGCACCGGTGGTTACAAGCCTGCCAAGGACGACGCCTACCTCTCCGTGAAGCAGGTCCGCCAGTTCGGCCTGCGCAAGGGCGACGCCATCGTGGGTGCAGCCCGACCGGCCAACCGGAGCGAGAAGAACCCGGCGCTGCTTCGCATCGATTCCATCAATGGCAGGGATCCCGAGTTGGCCAAGACCAGGCCGAAGTTCGAGGACCTCACCCCGCTGTTCCCGGACGAGAAGCTGCGCATGGAGATCGACGGCGATCCCAACAACATGACGGCCCGGATAATCGACCTGCTCTCTCCGATCGGCAAGGGCCAGCGCGGGATGATCGTCTCGCCGCCCAAGGCCGGCAAGACCACGATCGTGAAGTCGATCGTGAGGTCCATCGAGACCAACCATCCCGAGGTGAAGCTCATCGTCCTGCTGGTCGACGAGCGACCCGAGGAGGTCACCGACATGCGCCGCTGGACCCAGCGCGGCGAGGTCGTGGGTTCGACCTTCGACCGTCCCAGCGACGAGCACACCCATCTGGCCGAGGTCGTGATCGAACGCGCCAAGCGGATGGTCGAGTACGGCGAGGACGTGGTGATCGTGCTGGATGGCATCACCCGCCTGTCCCGGGCCTACAACCAGGCCGCCCCGGCCACCGGCCGGATCATGTCAGGCGGCATCGACAGCGGTGCCCTGTATCCGCCGAAGCGGTTCTTCGGCGCCGCCCGCAACGTCGAGGAGGGTGGCTCCCTGACCATCATCGCCACGGCGCTGGTGGACACCGGTTCCAAGATGGACGAGGTCATCTTCGAGGAGTTCAAGGGCACCGGCAACATGGAGCTGCGCCTGGACAGGCGGATCGCCGAGCGTCGGATCTACCCGGCGATCGACGTGGATGCCTCCTCGACACGCCACGAGGAGCTGCTGTTCGAGCGCAAGCAGCTGAACCAGGTGTGGAAGCTGCGGCGTGTCCTGAACGGCCTCGCCAACGACGGAGGCGCTGGAGCCGCAGCCGGCCTGGAGCTGCTGATCGACCGGCTGAAGACCTTCAACAACAACGAGGAGTTCCTGGTGGAGATCGCCAAGGGCCCGAACATGGGCGCCTGATCGTTCCACAGGTTGCCTCCACCCGAAATACCTTCCAGACTGGACCCGTTATGAGAGCCGACATCCATCCCAACTACCGACCGGTGGTCTTCCAGGACCTCTCGGAGGGCGTGAACTTCGTGATCCGCTCCACGGTCGAGACCAAAGACACCATCACCCTCGAGGACGGCGCGGAGTACCCGCTGGTCAAGGTCGAGATCTCGTCGGCCAGCCACCCCTTCTTCACGGGCACGATGAAGATCGTGGACACCGCCGGCCGGGTGGAGCGCTTCGAGCGCCGCTACGGCAGGCGCCGCAAGGCCTGACCGCCTCGGCCCGATCCGCCTCACCGCCCCGGCCCGATCCACCTGATCGGATCGTGAAGAATCCGTGACCCTCGATCCTGAGCGTCGCCATGCGCTGCGTGGGATGAAGTTGCGCGCCCTCGTCGTCGATGAGATCGGCGATCCGGGCGACGAGCTGGTGGTGGATGGCGACCATTGCTTCGATGGCAGCCGCCTCTGGGTGCTGGCGTCGGACGACGCCCCCGAGCGGGCCCTTGGCGCTGCGGTTCTCCGGGCGGGTCGTCACGGTGGGACACCTCTGACCGTCTGCTTCGACGACGTCGAGGCGGCCGGCGTGGCAGCGAGGCGGGCGGCCGTCCTGCGGCCCGTGCCCGAGATCAGGCTGATACAGGGCAGGAGCCTCGTCCCCGTGCAGCCCGCCGAGGCGGTACCGCCTGTGGACGCTCCACCACCGCCGGACGGCTTCGTGGACCTCTGTCTGGGCGTCGGGGTCCAGCCGCTCGTGGAGCACGGAATCTGGCGTGGCGAGGTCCTCGGCCTGGAGGTGGTCCGGGTCGTCGACGACCCCGAGCTGGGCAATCAGGTCCAGGTCGGCGTGGGGCGCTTCGACAGGGAGGCGGGGGGGCTTCTGCACGCCGACCAGCCACAGGGCGAGTCCCTGGCCGCCGCTGCCGACCTGATCCGCTCACGCCGCCGTAACGGTGCCGGCGCACACCCGCTGGCCACCCTCTGCCGGGAACGCTGGCTGCGCCACGACCTGGTGGCCGACCCCTCGGTCCTGGGACTGGGCGACCTCGTGGCGGTGGACCCGGCCGACGAGCGACCCAACCTGCGTGACCCGGCGCCGGCGCCTGCCATGGGTACGGGCCCGGATGGCGAGCGGGTGCTGGTCGTCTGTTCCGTCGGCGTGGATCCATGCGTGGTCTCGGCCGCAGCCGAGCTGGTGCTCAGGGAATCCCCGGACCGGATCCTGGTCGCCCTCCCCGGCCGGGACGTCCTCCCAGCCGTGGAACGGGCGTTGGCCAGGTTGGCGGTGCCGACCTCGATCCGTGGCGTCGCCTGCGGTTGGGATGTCGTCTGAGGATTTGGGCCACACGGTCGGGCTTCGACGAACGAGCCCGGAGGGCTGGGTACCCTTCAGACGATGTTGGAGCAGGTGGAGGCCCTCGAGGTCGAGTACGCCGAGGTGGAGGCCCAGTTGGCCGACCCTGCTGTGATCGGGGACTCTGACCGGCTGAGGGACGCGGGGCGACGGTTCAAGAAGCTGGACGAGATGATGGCGGTGGGTCGGCCCCTGAGGGAGGCCTACGGCGACCTGGAGGCCGCCCATGAGCTGGTGGCGATGGTCGACGGGTCGGAGCGCGACCAGTTCCGACTCGAGATCGGCTCCCTGGAGCTGGAGGTCGAACGACTGGAGGAGGAGTTGCGGGGCCTCCTCCTGCCCGGTGATCCCAACGACGGACGTCCGGTGATCCTGGAGGTGCGGGGGGCCGAGGGAGGCGAGGAGGCCAACCTCTTCGCCCGTGACCTCCACGAGATGTACCTGGCGTTCGCCGCAGGCCACGGCTGGTCAGTGGAACCGCTGATGGCCCGGGAGTCGGACATGGGTGGATTCAGCGAGGTGATGGTCCTCATCAAGGGCGAGGATGCCTGGACGCGCCTGAAGTACGAGGGTGGCGTGCACCGGGTCCAGCGCGTTCCGGTGACCGAGTCCCAGGGTCGGATCCACACTTCCTCGGCGACGGTCAGCGTGCTGCCGGAGGCCGACGAGGTGGAGGTCCTCATCGACGACAACGACCTCCAGATCGACGTCTACCGGGCGTCCGGTCCCGGGGGGCAGTCGGTGAACACCACCGATTCCGCCGTCCGCATCACGCACAGGCCGACCGGGTTGGTGGTGTCCATGCAGGACGAGAAGAGCCAGCTCCAGAACAAGGCCAAGGCCCTGCGGGTCCTGCGCTCCCGGTTGCTGCAGATCGAGCAGGACCGCCAGCAGTCCGAGGCGTCGGCGGCCCGGCGTGGCCAGGTCGGTGGTGGTGGCAGGTCGGAGAAGATCCGCACCTACAACTTCAAGGAGAACCGGGTCACCGACCACAGGATCGGACTGACCCTCCACCGTCTGGACCGGATCCTGGCCGGCGACCTGGACGAGGTCGTCGACGGCCTCCTGGCGGACGAGCGGGCCAGGCACCTCTCCCGGAGTGCCACCGGTGGGGGTTGACGGGTCGGACTGGTCCGCCGGTCGGGGAGTCCCGACCGGACACGATGCCGACGACCTCCTCGGGACCATCAGCTGGCGGGAGGTCCTGACGGAGACGGTTGCGCGCATGGAGGCGGCAGGCCTCCCCCGGATGGAGGCGCGTTGGATGGTGGAGGAGGCATCCGGCCTCGACGCCGCCGACGACCTGGCTGGGCTGGTCACCGAGCGCGGCATGGTCCGCCACGACGCAATGCTCGCCCGCCGTCTGGCCGGCGAGCCGTTGCAGTACGTCCTGGGACGGTGGGCGTTCCGGACCCTCGACCTGATGGTGGACAAGCGGGTGCTGATACCGCGACCGGAGACCGAGGTGGTGGCCGGCCTGGCACTGCTCGAGGCGGACCGCTTCTCGGCGGCCGGCGGCGGCGGGACGGTTCTGGTGGCCGACCTGGGTACGGGCTCGGGTGCCATTGGCCTGTCGATCGCCGCCGAGTGCCCGGCGGCGCACGTGTGGTGCACGGATTCCTCGGCAGATGCTCTGGCCGTGGCCCGGGCCAACTGCACGGGCCTGGGTCGACCGGCCGGCAGGGTCACGATCCTGGAGGGCTCCTGGTTCGACGCTCTGCCGCCTGACATGTCGGGCGCGTTCAACGTTGTCGTCTCCAACCCGCCATACGTCGACGTGGCCGATGACCTGCCTCCCGAGGTCGTCGGCTGGGAGCCGTCGGAGGCACTCTTCGCTCCCGGCTCCGGCCGTGCCGACCTGGAGTCCCTGGTGGATGGGGCCATGGAATGGCTGGCTCCCGGCGGAGCGCTGGTCCTGGAGATGGCTCCCGACCAGACGACGGCGATGGCCGACCGGGCCCGGACGGCCGGCTTCGTCGAGGTCTGCGTCCATCGGGACCTGGCGGGACGGGAACGCGCCGTCGTGGCCCGGGTGCCGACGTGAGCATCGTCGACGCCATTGCCCTACCGGAGGCTGCCGTGGCCGCAGCGGTGACCGCCCTGCGGGCCGGTCGACCGGTGGTGCTGCCCACCGAGACCGTCTACGGCGTTGCTGCCCTGCCGGGAGACCCGGGTGCCGTCGAGGAACTGTTCGAACGCAAGGGGCGTCCCGGCGAACGGCTGCTGGCCGTGCTGGTGGCGGACCTGGAGGCGGCCCGACGCATCGCCGTCGTGGACGCCATGTTCGAGGTGCTGGCTGCATCCTTCTGGCCGGGCCCGCTGACCATCGTGGCCCAGCGGCGTCCGGAGGCGGGCCTCCACCTGGGTGACGGGTCCTCGACGGTGGGCGTGCGCTGCCCCGACCACGACCTGGTCCGGGCCATCCTCGCCGAGGTGGGTCCGATGGCCACGACCTCGGCCAACCGGTCAGGAGAGCCCACGCCGTCGACGGCCGTGGAGGCGGCTGACGCCCTCGGCGGGGACCTCCTGGTCCTGGATGGCGGCCGGTGTGCGGGTTCCCCATCCACCGTGGTGGACCTCACGACGGACCCGGCGCGGGTGCTTCGGCCCGGTGTCGTCACGTCCGGGGAGCTGCGCGGGGTCGGGCTGGAACTCGGGCCCGATGACGCCGAGGCCGACCGGTAGCCTCGCGCCCATGAGCAGGATCGCCATCGGTTCCGACCATGGGGGGTTCACCCTCAAGGGGCGCCTCGTCGACGAGCTGCGTGGCCTGGGCCACGAGGTCATCGACCTCGGAACCCACAGCGCCGACCGGGTGGACTACCCGGACTTCGGTGCCGCCGTGGGTCGTGCCGTGGCTGGCGCCGAGGTCGAGCTGGGCGTCTGCGTCTGCGGTTCGGGAATCGGCATCGCCATGGCGGCCAACAAGGTTCCGGGCGTCCGGGCGGCCACGGTGCACGATGCCACGTCGGCCCGCCTGGCAAGGGAACACAATGACGCCAACGTCCTCTGCCTGGGCGAGCGCCTGCTGGATCCCGACGTCGCCTCGGAGGCCGTCCGTGCCTGGTTGGGGGCCGCGTTCGAGGGCGGCCGCCATGTCGGGCGGGTCGCCAAGCTGGCCGAGCTGGATGGCTCGGGGGCTTGAGGGTTCCCGTGGCCGAAGACCGCCGGCATGTGCTCCGGCTCTCCGACGTGGGAACGGCGACGCCGACAGAGACGGTCGTGGAGCCGACCCTGGACGACGGCGACCACGATCGGTTCGCCCACTTCGCACGGAAGTCCGACATCGTGGAGTCGGCCGTGACGGGCAGGCCCATCGTGGCTCTCTGCGGGAAGGTCTGGGTGCCCGGCCGGAACCCGGACCGCTACCCGGTCTGTCCATCCTGCAAGGAGATCTACCAGCGTAAGAAGGCGGGGGAGACGGGCGCCTGAGCGCCTGATCGACCGCCATGGGAATGCTCCGGACGCTGCGGGCCGTCGTGCGCCTCCGTCGCCCCGAGCGGAGTCGGTCCGTGCGGAGGCTCCGGGCGGCAGCCAACGTGGACGACCTCCGCCGCATGGCCCGGCGCCGCCTGCCGGCCGGCGTCTTCGACTACATCGACGGTGGGGCCGAGGACGAGTCGGCGCTGAGGCGCAACACGGAATCCTTCGCAGCGGTGGGCTTTCGACCCCGGGTGCTGCGGGGGCTGGGTGACCTGGACACGTCGACGACCCTGCTGGGTCGCCCTCTGGCCTTCCCCCTGGTGCTGGCACCCACAGGCTTCACGCGGATAGCCGATCCGGCCGGCGAGCTGGCCGTGGTCCGTGCCGCCGGTCGAGCCGGCATCCCGTTCACGTTGTCGACCATGGGAACCCGGTCGATCGAGGAGTGCGCCTCGGTGGCCTCGGCCGACGCCCGTCTCTGGTTCCAGGTGTACGCCTGGCGGGACCGGGACCTGATTCGCTCAATGGTGGAGAGGGCGGCTGCCGCCAACTTCGAGGCGCTCTGCCTGACGGTTGACACGGCGGTACTGGGACGGCGTGAGCGCGACGTCCGGCGCGGCCTCACCCTGCCACCGGAGATCGGTCCCGGCACCTTCCTGGACGGTCTCCGCCACCCGGGGTGGACCTGGCGCTTCCTGCGGTCAGACCCCATCCGCTTCGCCAACGTGGAGGGCTCCGGTTCCGACCGGGTCCGGGGCGCTCCGGGGGACGGTTCCACGGCGGTCGACCTCTCCGCCTACATGGGCAGTCAGTTCGACCACGGCCTCTCCTGGAAGGACGTCGAGTGGCTGCGGTCCATATGGGACGGACCGGTTCTCGTGAAGGGGATCCAGACGGTGGCCGACGCCGTGCTGGCCGTTGAACACGGCGTGGATGCGGTCGTCCTCTCCAACCACGGTGGTCGCCAGCTGGACGGTGCGCCGGCCCCCTTCGACCTGGTGCCAGAGGTGGTCGATGCGGTCGGCGGCAGGACCGAGGTGATCTGTGACGGTGGGGTTCGGCGGGGGAGCGACATTGTCAAGGCGGTGGCGGCGGGTGCGACGGCCACGATGGGTGGTCGACTGTTCCTCTACGCCCTGGCCGCAGCAGGTGAGGAGGGCGTGGACCACGTACTGGAGCTGCTCCGGTCCGGGACCGAGCGGACGATGGCCCTGGTGGGGGCGTCATCGGTCGACGAGCTGGGCGCCGAGCTGCTCGAGTGGAGCTGAGCGGGTGAGCGCACCCGCGGGTCCGATCCGGATCGGAAGGGGTGCATGCGGATGAGCTGTCTCCACGTCCGCCTGGACAGCCACCCCCTGGACGATCCGCACTACCGGTCCCGGTGCTCGGAGGTGCTCGCTGAGACGGGCGTGCTGGTGCTGGAGGGCTTCTTCACGTCGGAGGCCGTGGCGCAGGTCGTCGCAGCCTCGGCCCACCGGGAGGACGAGGCCTACTACGCCGCATCGACCCACAATGTGTACCTGACACCTCCCGATCCCGGCCTTCCGGGGTCACACCCGTTCAACCGGCAGGTGGCAAGCAGCAAGGGCCTGCTGGCAGACGACCAGATCCCCGCCGGCTCGCCGCTGCGCGAGGTCTACGGGGACGGGTCGTTCCGTTCGTTCCTCTGCTCAGTGCTCTCGACGGAGGCCATCCATCCGTATGACGACGACCTGTCGTCCATCAACCTCCACTTCGCCGCCGATGGCCGGGAACTGGGTTGGCACTTCGACAACTCCTCGTTCGCCGTCACGATGCTGCTGCAGGCTCCCGTGGCGGGCGGGCACTTCGAGTACGTGCCGGCGGTACGCGACGCCGACGCAGGCGACATGGGGTTCGACCGGGTGGCCGACGTGCTGGACGGATTAGTCCAGGTGGAACGTCTGGCCTTCTCGCCCGGGGACCTCGTCGTGTTCCGGGGTCGCAACGCCATGCACCGGGTGACGCCGACCATCGGGGCGGTGACCCGCCTACTGGTCGTGTTCGCCTTCAACGACCGGCCCGGGATCGGGCTCTCGGACTCGGCGCTGCGGACCTTCTACGGACGAAGGTCCTGAAGGTCGTCCTCGGATAGCGGTCCCGTCGTGTCGATTCGGGCGTGGCGTCGGCCCGCCTCGAGGGGTCAGGTCGAGGGTGCGCTGAGGGGCTGACGAAGGGGCGGCGCCGTGGACGGCTCGGCGCCACGAAAGGCGCCCACGACGGTTGTCCGTCCGGCGTCGAAGTGGGCCGTCGAGTTCGTGCCGAGGATCGTGCAGAACGGGTCGGAGCCTCCGTCGGGGTCTCCGGGGGCCGTCACCTCGATTCTGCTGATCGAGGCGTACTCCAGCCGGAACCTGGCTGACTGGTTGCCGACCACGTCGGCCAGGATCGTGCGGATGGTGCCTCCATGGCAGGCCAGCACCACCCGTTCTCCGGGCGGGTTGCGGCACATGTCGTCCCAGGCGGCCACGACCCTGTCCCTGAACTCCTCGGGGCTGTCCCAGCCGATCTCGTCGAAGCGCCGTTGGCTGATCTTCTCCCAGTAGGCGCCACCCTCGGCAGGAAGCAGCTCGGTGGGGATGTACGTGTGGGCGCCGCGGTCGATCTCGTCGAAGCCGTGGACCACCTCGGGTGTCAGTCCCCGGGTGGCGGCCACCGCCCGGACGGTCTGGATGGCCCGCTGCTTGGGGCTGGTGACCACGTGGTCGAGGTCCTCGCAGGCCAGCCATTCCGCCAGGCGTTCGGCCTGAGATCGGAAGAGCG
>ENA-ORDG01001319-ORDG01001319.1-marine-metagenome-genome-assembly--contig:-NODE-1319-length-10249-cov-2.368954_pt1 | contig 10249 bp, 10 predicted proteins | sample MGYA00248629_ERZ508524 | MGnify/ENA primary metagenome ERZ508524 (study PRJEB26194, sample SAMN05421901) | marine metagenome | isolation source: East of Rio de Janeiro, Brazil, South Atlantic Ocean...
AAATAGCTGCCCGAGAAGATGGTGTCCGCCGCCAGCAGCGCGAGCGCCGCGGCGGCGATGAGGACGATGCCGCCCGCGCTTTCCTGCTTCAGGAAGTCGCGCAGGGCGGCTGCTGCCGATACGATCATGAAATGCCTATCCCTTGGCCGTGGTGCGATCGGGCTGGGAAAGCGCGGCGATCCTGTCCTTCAGGCGGAGCCGCAGGCGCTTGAGCCGCTTGACCTCTTCCTGCCGCGCCAGCGCGCGGGTGGTGTCGATCAGACGATCCAGCGCGCGGTGGCGCTGGCGCAGGTTGTCGAGGCGTGGCTGGCTCATGCTTGCTCTCCTTGTGCTGGAAACAACCTAGGGTCGCGCTGCAATTGATACCAATTGATTTGCAGAGCCGATCCGATAGGCACTATCTATCACCGCATGGTTTCGCTCCGCCAGCTGGAATATCTCGTCGCGCTCGACGATCACGGCCATTTCGGGCGCGCGGCCAACGCGCTCAACGTGACGCAGCCGACGCTCAGCCAGCAGGTCAGACAGCTGGAGACGCGGCTTGGCTGCGATCTGGTCGAGCGCACGTCTACCGGCGCGATCCCGACCCCGGTGGGGCGGCAGGTGATCGAGCGCGCGCGGCACGTGCTGATCGGGGTCGACGACATCCGCAAGCTCGCCGCGCAAGCCTCGGGCGGGCTCGTCGGCACGATCCGCTTCGGGGTGACGCCCACGCTGGGCCCCTACCTGATGCCGGTGGTGATCGCCCGCCTGCACCGCGCCTATCCCGATGTCCGCATGCACGTGCGCGACGGCATTCCCGACGAGCAACTGGACGATCTGCGGCGCGGCGATCTCGACCTGATGCTCGCCCCCCTCCCGCTGACCGGCGACGACATCGAGATCCAGCCGCTGTTTCGCGAACGGCTGGTGCTGGTCGCCCCGCCGGACGATCCGCTGTTCGACCGGGCGAGCGTCACTCGCGCGGATCTCGCCGGGGCGGCGCTGTTGGGGCTGGACAAGCGGCACCACCACCACCGGCAGGTGATGCGCACGGCGGAGGAACTGGGCGCGCAGGTGCTGGGCGATTACGAGGGGACCAGCCTCGATTCGATCTGCCAGATGGCCGCCAGCGGGCTGGGGCTGGCCCTGCTGCCCGAACTCTACCTGCTGTCCGATGCGAGCGCGAACAATTCGGTCCGCCGGATCGAGGTGGAGGACTGGTCCGCAAGCCGCTCGATCGCAGCCGTCTGGCGCCGCGGCTCCCCACTCGAAGCAATGTTCGCCGAGATAGCCGAACGGATCGCGCACGAGGCACGGGCGACGCTGGAGGGGGTGGCGGGCTAAGGCCAGATAGAAGCTGGTAGTCTGCGGTTGCACAGCGTCCAGCCCTTATCCAAACTCGGGCTACCCTGTCTCGGAGGACGGCGCAGCTCGATCTCTGAATACGTTTTTAGAGGCGCCAACCGAAAGGCAGCCTCGCCTTTTGCGCCGGCCTTGTAGTGATGGCCGACGCTGCCATCCGACCCATTGTTTCGGTCAGAGCGGCTTCAAAATCGCGAGTGACATCGTCGTAACCGGTTCGTGCGTGGACTAACTCATGCAGCAGAATGCCGGCAAAAGCAGGCAATGATTGCAGCTGATCCCGGCGTATAACGATGGAGCTAGTAGAACTATCCCACAATCCAAGAGTATCGGCCCCAGTAGAGTGATCCAATCTCATGGTGCTGCTGATTCGTATTTCGGAGACGTGCGCTGGCAAACCTCCAAAAAGATCGATGATAATGTTCCTAGTGTCGAATACATTCCTTTCAATCTCTGATAAGCTGCGACTATCGACAAAGTCGAAAACAAAGCTATCGTTCCATTCTTCTTGGTAGTGTCTAAGGTCACGTATTGGCACACCCGACAAATCGGTCAATCCGACAACATCACGCTGAATAGCGTCAGGAATAGTGATAACTTGTATGCCGTCGCTACGAGCGTGATCGATCGATGAGGATTCGCGTATCAACTGATCTGCCGTGGCGAATAAGTATTCTCCTCGACCATTCAGTATGCGTACGGCGTGAATCGCAACCTCTTTCCAGTTCACTTCATCGCAACCAAGGCCCGATTGAATCGCCTGTAGCTGGCTGGCGAGCTCGTCGCCCACCTCGCTTCCGCTTGAGCTAAGCAGCATTTGCTTCACCCGGTCGGTATAAGCAGTGCGGCCGACATTCGTTCTCTCTCGATTCAGCGCTTTGCGCATCGGCTCCGTGAGGGAGGTAATATTGTACGAGAAGGCAAAATTCTCTTCTTCAGCTACAAGAAGACCAGCAACGTAAATGCGAGCTGCCGCCCCGGGCTTCCGACGCAAAATCTCGCCAGCCTTTGTTTCCTCAAGTCGTTCCTCGTTCGAAAATCGAAGGAAGAACCCCTTGGCTCTCTCCATCTCCGTATCGTTTAGACCTCGTAGAAGAATCATGGTCCCCGCCATCTTCGGGTCGGATGGAGGTTCTATCGCAGCGTGGAGGGTTACGACGTCTTCGAAATCGCGCTTCGCGGATTGCGCCAAGGCAATTTTACCGTGTGCAGATTGTATGTCGACTTCGATACCGCTCCGGTGGAGCGTCGCCATTGCGTCTTTGAGGCCGACGCCAAACTTTCCTATAACTCGTCCGGGATTTTGCAGTTTTTCGACATTTTCGTTCTGGGTGAAATGTTCATATCGGAGGCCGCGGCCGAAATCGCGAATCACCCATCCGCCGTCGTCTAACTGAAACACTTCGATGTCGCCGGTTTGACTTAATTCCTGCTCATCCAGTGCGTTGGCTATGAGCTCCCGGACTGCATGAGCGCTGTCCCAAGCCTCGAGAATCCTCTCAATATTGAGATCGAATAATCTTGTTTCGTTCACAGTTGCCCCCGTGCTGCCAACGGTACTTTAGCGCCAACTGTTGATCTTCATATGCTTATGTGAATGTCACGCTGTCCTACACGCGCCCATCGCGCTACCCCGGACGGCGCTCTTTCACACCGTCGATCTGCCGCCGGAAACCCGCCTCGAAAGGCCCGCAGGTTTTTGCCCCCTGGACTGTGTGTCAGGTGTGTCAGGTGTGTCAGGGCCGACCCTCCGGCCGGCCCCGGCACGCCGTGCTCACTCCGCGATTCGCAGCACGTCGCCCTGCCGCGCGGCCTCGATCTCCTCTGGCGAGAAGGGCAGGCGGTTCCAGGCCTTGATCGCGTAGGCCTCGGTCTGGTCCGCGTAATGCGGGGAGGCGGGGTTGGTCGATTGCGAGTAGCTCAGGATCGCGTCGGCCACCGGCCCGTCCTCGTCGAAGCCGACGATCTGGATGTAGCTGGTTCCGTGGAACGGGGTGATCCCGCCCTCGATCGGGTTGGCGTATTGCACGTTGAGGATGCCCGCATCGCCCGGTCCGCCGTGGATCGGGATCCGCGTGCCGTTGCGCGGTGCGAACTGCACCTCGCCCCACGGCGCGTCGAGCGCGATGCCCTTCGCCTCGACCTCGCCTGCCGCCTCGACCAGCGCGGCGAGCAGCTTGGTGCCCGCCTCGCCTTGCGTGTTGAGATCGCGCGGGGTGTTGACCGGGTCGGCAGGGTCGAACGGGGTGCTCCACAGGTCGGGGCGCTTGCTCACCTTGTCCCAGAAGGTGGTGAACAGGAACGCGCCGCGGCTGTCGATCTCGACCCGGCGGTCCCACCCCGCCAGCACGCCGCACGCCCCCTTCGCCGCCGGTTCGGCCTCGCAGACGGAGAGCAGCGGGTCGACCACCATCTCCGCCGCGAGGCTGCGGTTGGAGAAGGCCAGCGCCTGCGCGCGCTCGTGGGTCAGCGGGCCGATGGCCAGCACCGCGTCGGTCTCCTGGAAGTTGGCCCGGGTGCGCAGCGTCACAGGCTCGCCCCATGCGCCAAGGATGGGGGAGAGCTGCTTGTTGGGCGCGCTCGCATTGCTCAGCCAGTAGCTGTCGTTGCTGTTGGTCACCGAATCGCGGCGCTGCTGGATCGCCTGCTCGCTGGCGGGCAGCAGGCCGGGGACCGGCGTGCCCTTGGTGACGGTCCAGTTGCATTCCGACCGCGCGCCGTCGAGCAGCGTCAGGCGCGAGGCGACGAGGCCGGAGAAGGGCGTGGCGCACTCCGCGACCTTCTCCGCCGAGACGTTCGGCACCGAGGTGACATCGGCGTGTAGCGCATTGCCATAGCGGTCGGCGACGATCGTGTTGACCCACGGAATGCCCAGCGTCTCGGTCACCGCCTTGCGCACGTCGTCGACATTGGTCGCCTGCGCGATCCGCACCCAGGTGCCCAATGCGCGCTGGTTGGCGCTGTTCGCATCGCGCATGGAGAAGGCCATGGTGTCGGTCCACGCGAGGCCGACCTGCGGCATCGCCACGAGGGGGCCGTAGATGGTCGAATAGAGCGTGCGCTCCACCGGCTCCGCCCCGTCGGGCATCGGCACGCTGACGGTGCGCCTGGTCATCTCCATCGGCTTGCCGTCGACGACGTACCGGGTCGGGTCCGCCGGATCGAGCGCGAGCTGGAACAGCGTGAAGTGCCGCGCGGCGGTGACGGTGTGGGTCCACGCGATGTCGCGGTTGAAGCCCAGCGTCGGGATCGGTCCGCCCGCCAGCGTGCTGCCCATCACGTCGAGCTTGCCGGGGATGGTGGCGTGGACCTGCCAGAAGCGGTTAGGCCCCTGCCACGGGAAGTGCGGGTTGCCGATCACGAGGCCGCGCCCGTCCCCGGTCACCTCGCCGCCGAAGGCCCAGCCGTTGGAGCCGACGCCCATGTCCTCGCGCTCGGGCAGGTCCATCGCGGAGGCCTGCGCGGGCACACCCGGAGGCGCTGCGTTGGCAATCGCGGGGAGGAACGGCATCCCGCTCGCCAGCAGCATCTGCTTCTCGGTCAGGCGCAGCATGTCGTCATTGGTGATCGGCTTGACCCACGGCTTGCCCCGGCATTCGGCGGGGATGCCTTCGGTGCCAGCGTCACGCAGGAAGCGGTTGTATCCGGCGACATAGCCCGCCGCGAGCAGGTTCGCCTCGCGCCCCTGGGCACCCGCGCCGGCGCGCAGGCGCTCAAGGTCGATCACGGAGCGCATGAAGACGTCGGAACTGAGGTTGTCGACCTCCTGCGAGCCGTGGAGCACCTTGCCCTCGGGCTCGAAATACATCGAGCGTTCGCCCCGGATGGTCACGAACTCCTCGGCCAGCAGGCAGAAGTTGTCCTGCGCGTAGGCATAGGCGACGCCGTAGCCGATCCCCTCCCAGCTATCCGCAGTCACATGCGGAATGCCATAGTCGGTGCGCACGATGGTCGCGTCGAGATCGTCCTGCGCCTGCGCCGCAACCCCGGTCACAGACGCTGCGGCCAATGCCGCCCAACCGATCATCCTCATAGTCCACCCTCTCCTGTGTCTTTTGCGGGAGGGCTATGGGGCGGGCCGCAACTTTGCAATCCCATTCCCGCGATCGGGCTGGAGGCTAGGCGCGCGGTGCCTGCCGCCGGTAGCTGAGCGCCTCGGCCACATGGACCCGGCCGATCTGCTCACTGTGCGAAAGGTCGGCGATGGTCCGCGCCACCCGCAGCATCCGCACATAGGATCGCGCAGACAGCCGCATCGCCTCCGCCGCCTGCATCAGCAGCATGCGGCCTGCCTCATCGGGCGTGGCGAAGCGTTCGAGCATGTCGCCGTCGAGCTCTGCATTGGTGCGCACGCCGGCCTCTTCTCCGCGCTTGCCCTGCAGCGCGCGAGCCGCCGCGACCCGCGCGGCGACCTCGGCGCTCCCCTCGGCAGGCGGGGGCAGCGCAAGGTCGCTCGCGCTGACCGGTTCCACCTCCACATGCAGGTCGATCCGGTCGAGCATCGGGCCGCTGACCTTGCTCTGGTAATCGGCGGCGCACCTGGGTGCGCGGCTGCAGGCGAGCGAGGGATCGCCCAGATGGCCGCAGCGGCACGGGTTCATCGCCGCAATCAACTGCACCCGCGCGGGAAAGCTGACATGCGCATTGGCCCGCGCGACGTCGACCTTGCCCGTCTCCAGCGGCTGCCTGAGCGAGTCGAGCACGGGCCGCTGGAACTCGGGCAGCTCGTCGAGGAACAGCACGCCCAGATGCGCGAGGGAGACCTCGCCCGGCCGCACCTTCAGCCCGCCACCGGTCAGCGCCGCCATGCTCGCCGAATGGTGCGGGGCACGGAAGGGCCGCGTGCGGCTGATCCTCCCACCCTCCAGCAGCCCGGCGACCGACTGCACCATGCTTACCTCCAGCGCCTCGGCTGGCGTGAGCGGAGGGAGGATGCCGGGCAGGCACGCGGCGAGGAGGCTCTTGCCCGCACCCGGCGGCCCGCTCATCAGCAGGTTGTGACCTCCTGCGGCGGCGATCTCCAGCGCGCGCTTGGCAGTCTCCTGCCCCTTGACCTGTTTCAGGTCTGGCCCGGGCACTGCATCCTCGACCTCGCCAAGCGGCGGTGCGGAGAGTTGCTGCGTGCCCTTCAGATGGCCGAGCAGGCTGACCAGATCGGGCGCTGCGATCACCGGGATGCCGCTTGCCCAGCGGGCCTCCGCGCCCTGCGCAGCGGGGCAGATCAGCCCGCACTCGGCCTCGCTCGCATGCATCGCGGCCAGCAGCACGCCGGGCGAGCCGACGATCCGCCCATCCAGCGCAAGCTCGCCGACCGCGACAAAGTCCGCCAGCTGCTCGCGATCGACCACTCCCATCGCGCCCAGCAGCGCCAGCGCGATCGGCAGGTCGTAATGCGATCCATCCTTGGGCAGGTCGGCGGGCGAGAGATTGACCGTGATCCGCTTGGGCGGCAGCGCAAGGCCCATCGCGGCGAGCGCGGCCTGCACCCGCTCGCGGCTCTCGCTCACTGCCTTGTCCGGCAGGCCCACGACAGAGAAGCGCGGCAGGCCCGAGGCGAGCTGGCACTGCACCTCGACGCTGCGGGCTTCGAGCCCGAGATAGGCGACCGTGCGCTCCAGCGCGACCACAAGCAGGCCCTCCCCCAAGAGCGGCCGCCACGCGGCCAGCCCCGCAATGTCTGCCGCTTCGCCGCTGGCTTGTCGAGTTGGCAATGCTCCTCGCCCGCTGAAAGGGTTAGCGGCACGGCAACCATTTTCACGAGGGCAATGGTAACGCGGCGGGCGGCAAGAATTTGCCGGTGCGTTGGCAAATCCCCCTCATACCCGCACTGATCGCGTCTCTCGGCCTGCTCCCTTCCCCCTCGCAGGCCGAGAGCTGGGTGATTCAGGTGACGGAAACGGAAGAGTGGATCGAGGAGAGCGATCCCCGCTTCTACGAGGACGATGCGGCGTCCGAATTCCTCTACGCTGAAGACTTCGTCGACCAGCCGCGGCTGGAATACGCCATCGCCGATCGTGCGATTTCGTCCTTCCGGGCTCGCGCGCCCAGCGCGATCGCCGCGTTTGGCCCGTTCCGCGTGGTCGACCCTTCGCGCGCGGTTCTGGTGGGCACTACCAATGCAGCGACACCGGGCCAGTTCGCCGCATTGCTGAACGCGTATCCGGGGCTGCGCACGCTTGATCTGGTGGAGGCACCGGGGACCGAGAACGACCGCGCCAATCTGGAAGTCGGGCGGATGATCCGCGAGGCGGGGCTGACCACGCGGGTGCCCGCGGGCGGATCGGTCCGCTCTGGCGCGGTCGAGCTGTTCCTTGCCGGAGTGCGGCGCGAGGTCGAGGATGGCGCGCGCTTCGCGGTCCATTCCTGGCGCGACAACCGCGGGCGCGAGGCGCGCGACTTTGCCGCCGGAGCGCCTGAGCACAGATATTACCTCGACTATTACCGCGAAATGGGGATGAGCGATGCGGGCGCGCGCAGTTTCTACGCGATGACCAATTCGGTGCCCAATGCCCGCGCCCGCTGGCTCGATGCTCAGGACATGCGCGGGTGGCTCGCTCGGACGATCGGTGCCGCCGCGAACGACAACGCGCCGGAGGTGGCACCACGCATCGCCTATCTTGACGTGACCGCCGCGATCCCTTAGTGGCGCGCGCTTGAAGTTCCGGCCTTTCGGGTCGGAGGCACCTGAGACCGATTCGCGCCTCGCGCGGTTGGTCGATCCAGTTTTCTCGAGGGTATCATGAAGCGGACTTTCCAGCCCAGTAATCTCGTTCGTGCGCGTCGCCACGGCTTTTTCGCGCGCAAGGCGACCACCGGCGGCCGCAAGGTTCTCGCCGCACGCCGCAAGCGTGGCCGCAAGAAGCTTTGCGCGTAAGCCGATTCGGCTTTTACGCGAGCGAGGGCTCTTGTGCCTGACGCTCAAGCTTGCGGGCTCCCGATCGGGGGCCCGTTTGCCTTTCCGGGTTCCATGAGCACGCGTGTCACCAGCCAGGATGTGTTGACCGCCCGCGCGGATTTCCTCGCGGCGAATCGCGGTCTGCGCGTGCCCGCGCGCGGTTTCGTGCTGCTGGTGCGCCCCAACGAGGGGCGCGGGATGCGCTACGGCATCACGGTGACCAAGAAGATCGGCAACGCGGTCGTGCGCAACCGGATGAAGCGCCGCTTTCGCGAGCTGCTGTGGGCTCATCTGCCCGAACACGGCCTGCCCGATCACGATCATGTGCTGATCGGCCGCGATGGTGGGGTGGAACGCGATTTCACCAAGCTTTCCAGCGAACTGGTCGGCGCACTGGCGAAGGCTGCACGCGGCGAAGGGCAGCGCGGGCGTCCGCCGCGCAGGAAGCGCACGAGATGAAGCCGGTCAGACGTGTCATGGTGCTGCTGATCCGCGGCTGGCAGCTTGGCCCCAGCGCGATCCTGCCGCCCTCCTGCCGGTTCCAGCCCAGCTGTTCCCAATATGCGATCGAGGCGATCGAGAAGCATGGGCCAATCAAGGGTGGATGGCTGGGCTTCAAGCGTATAATGCGCTGTCATCCATGGGGTGGCCACGGCCCGGACCCGGTGCCCTAGGGCCAAGGCCCAACCCCGCTCCCTTTCGCGTTACGACTACCAGCAGGACCGCAGTTCTTGGACAACCAGCGCAATCTCATCCTCGCCGTGGTGCTGTGCGGCATCCTGATTCTCGGCTACGAAGCCGCGGTCACCTATTACTATCCGACCCCGCCGGAGACCGAGCAGGTCGACCGGGCGACGACGCCGGAACAGCGCGTGGCGCAGGACACGGCGCAAAATCCCGCGATCGCCGCTGCCGCGATAGATGAAGCGGTCGATCTCGACGAAGCGCTGAGTGCGGGCAACCGCGTCGCGATCGACGCGCCGCGCGTGGAAGGGTCGATCAACCTCGTCGGCGCGCGGATCGACGATATCGAGCTCAAGGACCACCGCGCGACGGTCGACAAGGATAGCGGCCCGGTGCAGCTGTTCGCGCCCGCTGGCACGCCGATCCAGAATTTTGCCAAATTCGGATGGGCAGGCGAAGGCGTCGAACGGCCTGACAATGAAACGCTGTGGCAAGCGAGCGGCGATACGCTCTCCCCAGGCAACCCGGTCGACCTGAGGTGGGACAATGCGACTGGCCAGCGCTTCCGCATCCGCCTGTCGATCGACGACAACTACATGATCACCGCGGAGCAGACGGTTGCCAATACTGGGGATGGCCCCATCGTTCTGGCACCGGGAGCTTCGATTACCCGTACCAGCCTGACCGCGAGCAAGAGCACCTGGATTTCGCATTCCGGGCCGATCGGGACCTTCGGCGGCACGGTCGATTACGGGCCGGATTATGACGATCTGGCGGAAACAGGCACGGTCGAGGGCGAAGGTACACCCGCTTGGGTGGGCTTTACCGACATCTATTGGCTGGGTGCACTTATTCCTGATGGCGGCAGCCGCGCTGATGCGAGCTTCCACTCACTCGGTAACGATCTGTTCCGTGCCGACCTAATCTATGAGCCTGTCACGATACAGGCGGGCCGCCAATTCACTAGGACGACGCGGCTGTTCGCCGGTGCCAAGGAAAGCAACGTTCTCGACGCCTATCAGGATGCAGGCATCGCGCAGTTCGGCCTCGCGATCGACTGGGGCTGGTTCCGCTGGTTCGAAAAGCCGATCCTGTGGCTGCTGCGCCAGATCTTCTCGGTCGTCGGCAATTTCGGCGTCGCGATCATCCTGCTGACCTGCATCGTGCGCGGTCTGATGTTCCCGATCGCCCAGAAGGGCTTCTCCAGCATGGCGAGCATGAAGGCGATCCAGCCGGAAATGAAAAAGCTGCAGGAGAAGCACAAGGACGACAAGGTCACCCAGCAGCAGGAGATGCAGAAGCTGTTCAAGGAACGCGGCGTCAATC
>ENA-ORDG01001323-ORDG01001323.1-marine-metagenome-genome-assembly--contig:-NODE-1323-length-10233-cov-2.113234_pt1 | contig 10233 bp, 10 predicted proteins | sample MGYA00248629_ERZ508524 | MGnify/ENA primary metagenome ERZ508524 (study PRJEB26194, sample SAMN05421901) | marine metagenome | isolation source: East of Rio de Janeiro, Brazil, South Atlantic Ocean...
TGGCTCTCGGCTGAATCGGGGTCGGCACCGCGTGCCATGCCGATAGCGCCGTTGATGTGCGTCAGGTTGGCGTCCCACTCGAAGGGAATGGTCTCGCCGCTGCCGCCCTCGCCGCAGTTCAGGTTTGTGACGGGGTAGACGCCGACCGTCGTGCACTCGGGGTCGCCCGACTGGATGACGAAGTCGTCGATGATGCGATGATAAAAAATGCCTTCGTAGAACGACTGGTTCACCAGCCCGAGGAAGTTACTGACGGTAATCGGCGCCCAGTTCAGGAATAACTCGAGCACGATTTCGCCCTCAAAACCGTCGCCGCCGCCCGGCCCGGGGTCGTAAGTGATGTTGATGATTACAAGAGGGTTACCCGCAAACGACGTCTCCATCGGGCTCGGCTCCGCCGCCGCGGCCGGGGCGAGAATTAACAGAAATAGCACCGAGATTACGGCTCGCATTACCTACGCAGGATTTGGGGGCGTAAATAGCTGCGCCGCTAATTACTGGTGCAACTCGCGCCGCGGGTCCGCCTCGGTGCCCCACACTTTTACGAATTCACTCGTCTTCTCGAACATCTGCTCGAACGAGTCCCACAGGTAGAGCATCGGCTGGTATTTCGTGACGTCGTAGGGGCGCGTCTCGATTTCCTCGAAATCAGGGGTACGGTACTCGATTTCGGGGTCGCAGACGCACGCGTCCTCCTTGCCGCAGGCAGCGCCGGCGGTACAGGCGTGCTCGATTTCCCCGAACGAGGAGAGCATCCCCGGCCCGAACGCCTTGATGTCGCCATTTTCGCGGCAGGCGCCGAACTCCATCACGAACCAGAAGACGGTGCCAAGCCGCGTAATCGCGGCTTCCGACTGTGTGCGCATGTCCGCCTCGCCAAAGAGGGTGTTCAGCTCAGCCCACTCGGGAACGGCGAGCATCGCGGTGTGGCCCACCAACTCGTGCACCACGTCCGGCTCGGGAGTGTAGAATGGATGTGAAGAATGGCGGATGTACTGCGTCGAGAGGAACACCTTGTTCGCCAGCGCGGTGTGGAATGTCTTGGGGTGGACCAGTCCCCCGACAGGCTCCTGCCGGAAGCCGGTGAGCGGCTGCAATCGCTCCGAAATCCACTGCAACTGCGGGATGCGGTCGCTCGGCAGGTCGAGCTGCGCAGCGTGCTTTAGGTACTGCCGGCAAGCGTACTTCTGGTGCATCGGCTGCATGCGCTCCATGATGGCGGCCCATACACCGTGTTCCTCGTCGCTGTAGGGTGCCTCCGGGATTTTCTGCGTACGGCGCTCGGCCATCGACATCTCGTTCCACTCGATGGCGATTTTCGCGATTTCGTTGCGCCGCTCACGGTAGCCCTCGTCCTGGAAGCCGGGATGGTCCGGGTCAAGTTCCACGAAGACGTTGCCGCCGACGATGCGTACCGTCGAGTTGGCCTCGTCCGTCTCTTCGTTCACGCCAGTTTCGGGGTTATGCATCGGGCTTCACCTGCCCCACCCCACCAGCGAAGGCAGTAAAACCTGTCGGTTGGCTCCCGCAGTTACAATGGATTCCCCGCAAGGCGAGGAGCGGACGCTGCGCATCATCATGCTGCTGGCGCTTGTCGGCCTCGCGGACTCGCTCTACCTGAGCTACCTGCATTACCTCGTCGCCGGCGGCGGCGGCTGCCCGACACAGGACCTGCCGGGGCTCGATTGCGGCGTAGTGCTAGCGAGCGCGCAGGCGACCCTGCTCGGAATTCCCGTGGCGTGGCTGGGCGTGCTCGGTTTCCTGCTCATCGGGGGGCTGGCGCTCGACCGCTTCCTCAACCTCGACCGGGAGCGCACGCTGCTCAACCGGCGGCTGCTGCCACTGGTCGGCCTCGGTGGCTGCGCCTTCGGCAGCTGGCTGACTTACGCCGAGGCTTTTATCATCCACCAGTGGTGCCCGTTCTGCCTGCTGGCGTTCGGGCTGATGCTGGCGATGACGGGAGTCGCGCTGCGCACCTACGCAGATGACCTGCGGGCAATGCTCGGAAAATAGATGGCGTCAAAACGGAGACGGAAGCAGCAGCAGAAGGAGGAGCGCAAGCTGGATCACCGCATGGACCGGCGACGCGAGGCGTTCAACGACATAGCGCTCAAGCTGGCGGCGACGCTGGTGGTGCTGCTGGTCGCCGCGGGGGCAATCTGGTACCTAGTCTACTACGAGCCCGGGCCCGACATCGCCGAACCGTGGCGGCTGCAGGACAGCGACAACCCCGATAACTACCACGATTCGGCCGACTACTACGAGTCCGGCCGGCCGACGTTGCTCGAGTTCTTACAGACCGATTGCCCGCACTGCAATAACCAGGTGCCGACGATGAATGACATCCACGGCGACTACCTCGGACGGATAGACCTGCTCGCAATCGGCGGCTTCCCGCTGGGCGGGAGGGTTGACAGTCTGGCGGACCTGCGCGACTTCAAGTCAAAACACCAAGTGTACTGGCCGCACCTCTACGACTCCACGGGCGAGCTGATGAGCGACTACGGCTTCAGCAGCTACCCCTCGTTCGCACTGGTCGTCGACGGGCGGGTCGTCTGGAGCGGGAGCGGCGAAATTTCGTACGACAGCCTGGCAGGAGGGCTCGACCAGTACGTCGAGCCGGAAGAGTAGCGCCAAAGCGCCAAATAGCACCGGCCGCTCCAGCACTGATGTTGCTCGAGTTCAGCGAAACCGGGGTCGTGCTCCTCTCGCAGGAGTGGGGCTGGCTCGACATCATCCGCATGCTGGTCTCCGCTTTCCTCGCCGCCATCTACCTGCAATCAGGGATTGACAAAATCGTCGACCGGCAGGGGAACCTCGATTTCATGGGCGAGCACTTCTCCGGGACCATACTCGCCGGCAGCTTCCACTACGGGCTGGCGATCGTCACCGCCACCGAGTTGCTGGCCGGCGCGCTCTCGGCGGCCGGCGTGGCGTGGCTGCTGCTGGGGTGGGGGATTGTGCCGGGAATTGTCGGCGCGCTCTTCGCTGCTTTTTCGTCATGCATCCTAATGGCGGGCCAGCGGCTCGCGAAGGACTACATCGGTGCGACCGCACTGGTACCTTATTTTCTGGTCGCGATTATCGGGCTCTATCTCTACCAGCTCTGAAAGCCGGGAGCCGTCGGCTGCGGCCCGCGGCCGCAGCCGACTTCAGAGACCGGTTACGGAGTGCCAGTCATCGGTCGCGCCGGGGCTGGTGAGGCCAATGGCGATGAAGAGCACGATGAGGAAGAATATCGGCACGGCAGCGGTGCGGGTCGCCAGCGGAGGGTCCCAGCGCAAGTGCATAAAGAATGAGGCGATGAACCATACCTTGACGAAGGCGATGCTGAAGAGGATGAACATCGTGGCGCTGAAGCTGAACTCCTGCAGGATGGCCATCACTTCGATGATGGTGAAGAAGACCAGCCAGCCGAAGACCGCTATGAAGCCGTTCGCGTAACTCGGGAAGGTATGCTCGTCGTGGTCGTCGTGCGCTTCTTCCTCGACGCCCTCTTCGGGCGCTGCGTTATCGGGGTTTTCGTCGTCGCTCATGGTTCAGAAAAGATAGAGGAAGGGAAATACGAAGACCCACACGACGTCGACGTAGTGCCAGTAGAGCCCGAACAGCTCCAGCGTGTCGTGATACTCCGAGTTGTAGCCACCCCGGTTGGCCTTGATAATCAGGTACGCCAGCGCGATTACGCCGACGAGGACGTGTGCTCCATGGGTGCCGGTGGTGACGTAGAAAGTGCTCCCCTCGAGGCTGGTGTTAATCCAGAATCCGTGCTCGTACTTGGGGTCGATGCAGTGGTTGGCGATATCCTTGACGGTGCAGTTCTCGCCCCAGAAGTGGCCGTTCTTCATCTCCCACCACTCAAAGCCCTTGATGACCAGGAACAGTATTCCCAGCAGGAAAGTGCAGCCGAGGAAGCGGGTGGTCGCCTTGTGGTCGTTCCGCTTCGCCGCGTAGAGCGCCAGCACCATCGTCAGGCTGCTCAGCAGCAGTGCCATGGTATTGATGACGCCAAAGACGAGGTGCGAGCGGATGATGTCGGCGGCCGGTACCCAGTCCGCCCCGGCGGCGGCGCGGTAGCGCAGGTAGGTGCTCAGCAGTGTGCCGAAGACCATCATCTCGGTCAACAGGAAAATCCAGGTCCCTAACTTACGTGTCGAGAGGGTTGCAAAAGCAGGGTGGTATGTCTCGATTTCCTCATTCTCCTCGGAGGTCATCGGGTAATATTCGGAGAGCCACATGATGAAACCGGTCACCAGTACGAACAGCCCCATCAGGAAAACGAACCAGAACGAGGGATAGCCGTTCACTGCCAGCGTGAGGCCGAGCATGATGCCCATCAGTCCCACCGCCGAGACTATCGGCGAGGCGGTGCCATGGTGTTCTGCGTGCTCCGCATCGCTCATGATTCAGCCTCCTCGTCAGAAACATGGAGCGTCGGGATTTCAGCGAAGCTGTTGGGCGGCGGTGGTGAGGAGGTGGTCCACTCCAGCGACCAGCCGCCCCACGGGTCGGCGCTCGCTTTCTCGCCGCCGTTCCATGAGCGCAGGATGTTCCAGACCAGCAATAGCTGAGCTGCGCCAAAGATGAAGGCTGAATAGGAGACGAATACATTCAGCTCCGCCAGCGCCGGGTCGTAGGTGGCGTAGCGCCGCGGCATCCCCATCATCCCCAGAATGTGCATCGGGTAGAATGCAGCGTGGAAGGTGATGAACGAGAGGATGAAATGCAGCGTGCCGATTTTCTCGTTCATGAAGCGGCCGGTCACCTTGGGGAACCAATAATAGATGCCGGAGAAGAAGCCGAAAATCGTGCCGCCAATCAGCACGTAGTGGAAGTGCGCGACAATGAAATAGGTATCGTGCAGGTGGATGTCCATCGGAATCGAGGCGACGACGATACCGGTGATACCTCCGATGGTGAAGGTCGCAATCGCCCCCAGCGAGAAGAGCATCGCCGCATTGGTGGTAATCGAACCCCCCATCAGCGTCGCCAGCCAGTTGAAAATCTTGACCCCGGTCGGCACCGCCACCAACATTGTCGTCAGCATCACGATGAAGCGGAACAGTGGGTCGGTCCCGGCGGTGAACATGTGGTGGCCGTAGACAATAAACGAAATCAGCCCAATCGAGACCATGGCGTAAACCATGGATGTATAGCCGAAAATAGGGCGCCGCGCGAAAGTGGCGACCACGTCGGAGATTACGCCGAAAGCGGGGAGAATCAGGACGTAGACCTCGGGGTGGCCGAAATACCAGAAGAGGTGCTGCCACAATATAGGGTCGGCGCCCGCTTCCACCGAGAAGTAGAGGGTGCCAAAGGTACGGTCGGCGTAGAGCAGGATTAGCGCTATCGTGAATACTGGGATTGCGAGCAGCAGCAGGAACACCGCTACCGTAATCGACCAGGTGAAGAGCGGCATCCGCATCAGCGTCACGCCGGGCGCACGCATGCGCATAATCATCGTCAGGAAGTTGATGGCGGTCAGCGTCGAGGACGCCCCCAGCATGATTTGCCCCGCAACCCACAGATCGGTCCCGGGCGACGAGGAGCGCTCGCCCGACGAGTAGGGGGCGTAGCCGGTCCAGCCCCCGTCGCCCGCGCCGCCGGCGAAGTAGCCAGCGTAGACCACCAGCGCACCGGTCGGCAGCAGCCAGAAGCTGAGCGCGTTCAGCCGCGGGAAGGCGAGATCGCGCGCGCCAATCTGCAGCGGTACCAGATAATTGGCGAATCCGAAGATAATCGGCATTCCGGCCATGAAGACCATGGTCGTGCCGTGCATCGTGAAAGTGGAATTGAACTGGGTATTGGTCATGAAGTCATTATCGGGCTCGAGCAGCTGGAGCCGCATCAACATCGCCAGGCTGCCAGCAATGAAGAAGAAAAAGAGCCCCGTCCCGATGTAGAGCAGGCCAATCCGCTTGTGGTCGGTGGTTGTCAGCCACGGCTTCAGATAGCCCCAGAATTCTCCGAAGACGTCCTCAACCGACTGCCCTGTCGAGACCATGCGGTTCCCCACTACCACTGCGCCGAGCGTGCCAATCACAACTAGGCTGAGGTAGAACACCTTGCGCGAGTCCGAGATTTCCTCCGGCCCGACCATGGCATTGGCGCCCGGCACCGCGAAGGTAGCGCGGTTCCACTGGTCGCTGCCGTCGGTGTCAGGTGCGCCGTTGCCGTTCACCGAATTGCCGTAGAGCGTGAAGTCGGCGATGCGGGTGTCGTCGGCGGGTGCGGTCCAGTTAACGTTCCAGCTGCGCTGGTCGTTACCCGCTGCGGTATGAGTCATGTAACCATCAATAAGTTGCGTTGAGTCATCGGTGCTCGCCAGACTGCCCTGCGTAGTGCTGAGGAAGAAGCCACCCTGGTTTTCGCCGTCAGTCGTGACGTCGCTCTCCATGGTGACGGTGAGCGTGTAGATTTCGCCACCGGTGAAGTTGGCTGGCGCGTCCAGCGCCAGTGCGACGCCGGAGCTGGCGTCACCGCCGTGGCAGTTGCAACCATTAACCGTGACCGAGTCGCCAAGCGAGGCGGGGATTCCGTCCTTCCGCGAAGTGGCGTTCGGCACCAGCGAGGCGCCGACCAGTAGCGCCACAATGGCGAACATCAACGCCACGTTGCGCAGCTTCATGCCGCCGGCTCCGTGATGATTATCTGGCCAAGCATCTTCGAGTGGCCGTCACCGCAGTATTCGGCACAGTAAATCGGGTAGGTACCGGGGTCGACCGTGCCGGTGTCGAACCACATCGCGGTAGTGGTGTTGGGGACAATATCCTCCTTGAGGCCGAAAGCGGGCAGGAAGAAGGCATGGAGCACGTCCACTGACTCCATCTCGAACTTGACGCGTGTGTCGGGCGGTAGCTCAACCGTACCGTAAGTAGTGTTGCCGTCAGGATAAGTGAAGGCCCACGACCACTGGCTGGCGTTCACCTCTATCGTCAGCTCGTCGCCGCGGTCGACGTCCCAGTAGTTGTCGAGCGGCGCCAGCGAGAGCCAGGTAATCCAGCAGACCAGCAGCAGCGGCCCGATGGTCCACGCAATCTCGATGGTGTGGTTAACCCGCTCGCCCGGGAATACGCCCGCAGTGGGCATGTCTGTCGGGTCGGGGTCGCCCTCCTTGCGGCGATACCGATAAACAGCGTAGAGCAGCCAGCCGAAAACCAGGATGGTGATGAGCACTGACCAGTAGAACACCTGCTGGCTCAGGCTGAGAGGGCCCTCACTAAACGCTTCCCAGCTGGTGGGAATCGGCAGGCTCAGCAGGTCTCCAATTAACGACATGGGGTTAGTTCCGGAACAGTCTGGCGGCGCGATTTGAACCGGGTATAAAATCTTTCAGGGAGCTTGTGGTTGGGTGACACGTCAGCCCACCCAGCCAATATCAGCTATAATCGCGCCGAATAGCAGGAACAGATACGCGTTGGAATAGCCGAAAACGGCCCACGCCGCCGGTTCCGTGGGCGTGCGCTGGAGCGCCAGCGCCAGTTGCACAAAGCGGCCGCCGAGCAGCGCGGCGGCCGCAAAGTAGGGGTAACCGAGTCCCGCCTGCCAACCTATGGCGAGCGACGCCAGCAGCAGCGCGACGGCGTAAGCCGTGATGTGGCGCCGCGTGGCCGCTTCACCTGCCGTTACTGGCAGCATTGGGACTCCCGCCCGCGCGTACTCGCCAGGGCGCGCCAGCGTCAGCGCCCAGAAATGGGGCGGCGTCCAGAGGAAGATGATGGCGACCATGCCCCACGGCAGCAGCGCCAGCGGATCGCCCCCGGTGGCGGTCCAGCCGACCAGCGGCGAGAGCGCGCCCGCGAGGCCGCCGATGACGATATTCTGCGGGGTGCGGCGCTTGAGCCAGACCGTGTAAACCAGCACGTAGAAGAGCGCACTGAAGCCCGCAATCGCGCCGGCCAGCGGGGTCGCGAACTGCGCCAGCAGCGCGACGCCCGCGGCGCAGACGGTGACGCCGTAGGCAAGCACCGCGCCCGGCGCCAGCTCGCCTGACGGGAGCGGGCGCTGGTCGGTGCGCGCCATCAACGGGTCGATGTCGCGGTCATACCACATGTTGATGGCCATCGAGCCGCCCGACGCCATCGAGCCGCCGAGCAGCACGACCAGTGCAGTCACGAGCGTATCGGCCCACGAGCGCGGATCGTTGCCGAGAACCATCGTGCGCAGTAGTTGCCGGTCGGTAAGGTCGTGCGCCAGGATGGCGGCAATCGCGGTTACCTGCAACAGCACCACCACACGCAGCTTGAGCAGGCTCAGCCAGAGCCGCAATTCAGCCACGCAGCGGCTCCACGCAGAGCAACCACGCCACCGCTAGATGCAGGAAGGTCACGACGCCCAGCAGCAGGTGCAGCAGCGAAAGCCAGCCCGGATAATCGGAGCCGGAGGCCAGCACGAGGTAGAAGCCACCGACAAACAGGTTCAGGATAAACGCCCCCAGCGCGCCGTCGACCAGCCGCGTCACGACCGAGCGGCCGCCGTTGTTGCGTAGCCACTGGCCGCCCCAGAATAACGCCGCGCCGACCCCCACCGCGAGGAAGCGGTGCAGCATTTGCGCCACGACCCCGGCGTCGAGCCCGGGAAACAGCGTCCCTTCGCAGAGCGGCCACGCTTCCCAGCCGCCGCCGCACGCGCCGCGATGGTAGCCGGTCGCCAGCCACGCCCCTACCAGCAGCAGTGCCAGCGCCGCCAGCGCCAACCCGGCAACTGCCCGGGCCTGCTGCTCCGCCGCTTCGCGTGGAACGCGGAGCCGCTCCGGCAGTGCCCCCGCAGCGAGCTGTGCCAGCAGCGCGACGCGCGCCAGCGCGGTCACAAAGGCGAGCGCCAGCAACAGGTGCAGCGCGACGCTCCACGGTGCGTTGTCGAAGCCGACCGTAATCGCGCCGGTGGCCGCCTGCATCACCAGCAGCGCCGTCGCGTGCAGGTGCGCTTCGGTGGCGCCCGGCAACGCCGCGCGCCGCTGCCAGACCGCGAAATGCGACCAGAGTAGCGGTAGCGCGATGAGCCCCACCAGCAGCCGGTGCAGCCACTCGCTGAATATCTGGTCGGTCGTGTAGGCAAAGTCGGGGTCGTCCAGCCAGCGGCGGTCAGCTTCGCCCGGATGGTCGGTCCACCACGCCTGCTGCTCTTCGGGCGGGACGTCAAAATGGTAGCCGCCGAAACAGGCGGGCCAGTCGGGGCACGACTCGCCCGCGTCGGCAATCCGTACCCAGCCCCCCGTCAGGATAATCACCAGTGCCAGTGCCGCCAGCACCAGTGGCAGGCGGGGGTTCCACGGAAGCATGGCGCGCGCGACCCCGCGCGCGATAAAAGCCTTCGGCGCTGACGCGAGGCGGGTGCGGCATGGCCGCTTCAGTGACCCGGGCTGCGGCATCCTTAAATCCGGCCGGAGCGGGGGCAGCGTATGCGTGCCATCATCGCACTCGCCGCCCTGCTCGCGGGGCTGGCACTACTCGGCTCCGCCCAGGCGGAAGAATATGAAATTCGTATCGATAATTTCGCCTTTGACCCAAACAATATCACCATTGCGCTGGGAGACACTGTGACCTGGACAAACTATGACAGCTCCAAGCACACCGTCACGGAAGACAATGGTGAATTTGATTCAGAGGACCTCGACACCGAGGACAGCTTCAGCTGGACCTTCGACGTAGCGGGTAACTACAGCTACCACTGTGGCCGGCACTCCTCCATGACTGGCGTGGTCAACGTAGAGGATGAAGAACCAGTTGACACCGACGGTGACGGCGTCCCGGATGTCGACGACTGTGATCCCTACGATGCTAGTGTTTACCCGGGTGCTCCGGAGCTCGCTGACGGCCTTGACAACGACTGTGACGGCGTTGTGGACGAGGGCACCGACACCTTCGACGATGATGGGGATGGGTACTCCGAAGATGAAGGCGATTGCAACGACAGCAATTCGAGTGTGAATCCGGGGGCCGTCGAGGTCGCAGATAATGGCATCGATGATGACTGCGACGGAATCACCGACCCTGACGATGGAGGTGAGGAAATAGAATTCGACCCTATATTCACCGAGCTGGAGATAGTCATGGAGACCGTCACCAACGGGGAGATGACTACAACGGCCGAGCTTGGGGGGGAGGCGGCCAATGAATTGCGCTACGGCCTCTGGTGGTTATACGAAATGATGACCGGCGGTGAGATGGACGAGGCTAACGCGACCATCAATGTAACCATGGTGGCAGCGTTCATTACCTTAATGTCTGGGGG
>ENA-ORDG01001325-ORDG01001325.1-marine-metagenome-genome-assembly--contig:-NODE-1325-length-10229-cov-3.118302_pt1 | contig 10229 bp, 7 predicted proteins | sample MGYA00248629_ERZ508524 | MGnify/ENA primary metagenome ERZ508524 (study PRJEB26194, sample SAMN05421901) | marine metagenome | isolation source: East of Rio de Janeiro, Brazil, South Atlantic Ocean...
CACTGGGGTGGTGGATATTCCCGACCGGTTACGCCTGACGGTGGAGGCGGAGGTCACGGCCCCACGCACCTTTGTGGAGATCAACGTTATCGTCATTGGGCAACAGGCATATATGACCAATCTCTTCACCGGGCAGTGGCGTATGGTGCCTCCGGAATCTCTGCCGGTGAATTTCTTGGACTTCGGGCAAACTTTGGCGAGCATAGTGGAAGCTGTCACTGATCCTGCTTTGTCGGGCGTTGAAGAATCGGGAGGCCGGCAATACCAACGTATCACCGGTCTGGTGCGTTCTGAAGCCCTGGCATCGTTGGTGCCGGGCGCGGCGGAGGGCCTTGAGGTCAAGTTGGAATTGTTTGTGGACCGCGCAGACGGCCTGCTGCGCCGGGTGGTCATCACCGGCCCAGTGGTTAACGGTGACGTGCCGGAAACCGTAAGGTTGCTTTCCATTGACGATGTTAACGTGCCGGTAGACATAGCTCCGCCGGAATAGCCTGATGGGCTCGATGATTGGACCATCTCGCACTTTGCCGGCGCCCATGATCCTCACCGTTGTGGGGTTGGGCGCCTTCGTTACCGCCTTGGATCAAACGGTGGTGGTTACGGCCCTGCCCAGTCTGATGCTGGATCTGAAGATATCTTTAACCCAACTGGACCGGGCGTCCTGGATCATCACCGCCTACTTGTTGGGCTACACGGCCGCGATGCCGGTGATAGGCCGCCTGGCCGATGTCTACGGCTATACCCGAGTCTATCAAGTCTCCTTAGTGGTGTTCGTCATAGGCACCAGCCTGGTGGCCGTATCTCAAAGCCTGGAGTGGATGGTCGCCGCCCGGGTGATACAGGCCGTGGGCGGTGGGGCAACCGTGCCGATCGGGTTGGCCATCGCGGGCAGCGCCCTTCCCCGGAAGCAATGGGGGTTGGCCTTGGGCATCGTGGCTGGCGCGGCGGAGGCCGGCTCCATGCTGGGCCCGGCCTATGGTGGTGCCATCATCGAACTGGCCAACTGGCGTTGGATATTCTGGCTGAACGTCCCCCAGAGCGCGGTACTGTTCCTGGCCCTGTTCTGGCTGCCCAACCAACCGAACCGGCAGAATAGGATAGATTACTTGGGCAGCGCCCTGCTGGTGGCGGCCCTGGTTCTCGTGTCGTTAGGGCTGTCCAGGAGCAGCCTGTTCACGCTTTCGTCGCCGCTTCCCTTCGTCTTGGGGGCCGCTGGACTGGCTTTGGTGGGGGTACTGCTTGCGGTGGAGCGCCGGACCCAGCAACCCTTGCTTGCGCCGGCGCTATTCCGCGCGACGTCGTTTCTTGCGGCCAACGGAGCCCAACTAATGGTCGGCGTCTCCCTGATCATCGCCATGGTGACTGTGCCTCTGATGGCCAACACCGTCATGGGGAAAACGCCGCTGACCGGCGCCATGTGGTTGCTGAGAATCACTGGAGCCATCCCCTTGGGGGCGGTGGTTGGCGGTTTGGTGTTGAGCCGGGTGGGAATCAGGCCGGTTATGGTAGCCGGGCTAGGGCTGACGGCCCTTGGATTGTTCCTGGTCAGCGGTTGGGACCTGGAGGTGGGGGAACCGCAGTTGACCCTGCACCTCGCTGTTGCCGGATTGGGATTCGGGCTGGTCATCTCGCCCATAATGACGCAGGCGCTTACCGCCGTGTCTGACGACTACCGGGCCACCGCCGCTTCGCTGGTGGTAGTTGCCCGCATGTTGGGGATGACGCTGGGCCTGGCGGCGTTGTCCGCCTGGGGAGTGGAGCATTTCCAGACACTTATGTCCGAATTGGAGTTTCCGCTGCCGCAACCCGGGGAGAGCGCCGAGGAGGTTCAAACCCGGCTGGCTGAGTACAGCGCGGGCCTGAACGCCGTTGGACTGTCCCTATTCCACAATTTTCTAAGGGTTGCCGCGGGCGTTGCGCTGGTGGCTATTCTCCCCGCTCTGGCAATGGGGACCGGCCTCGGTAGGTCTGGAAAGAGCGACTGACGAGCTAAAGCCTTTGGTCGTTACACGGGCGCAAATCGGGACTGCCTGGCGTGGCCACGGGTATTTGGGTGTTGACGCCGCCGCTTATTCTAGTATAGGGTAGTCGCTGCGTACCCAGCCGATGACATTGGAGGCGACCACGTGTTTATTCACCATTTTCTGACCAAGAAAGCAATTCTTCTGATCTTCGCGCTTACCCTTTTTGCGGTGGTTGCGGCGTGTGGCGGGAGCGATCAGGCTGTCAGACAAGTTGAAGTTATCAAAGAGGTACCTGTAGAGAAGATAGTCATCAAAGAGGTCATCAAAGAGGTACCTGTAGTAAAGATCGTCAAGCAAGAGGTAATCAAAGAGGTACCCGTAGAAAAGCAGGTTATCAAAGAAGTTCCGGTAGAGGTCATAAAAGAGGTAACCGTAGAGAAAATCGTAGAGAGAATCGTAGAAGTCCAGATAGCACCGCCGGTCAAGGACAAAAGAGAAATCGTTTTTGGTGGGTTGGACTGGGACAGCGCATTAGTCCAGAACGGTGTGGCCCGATATATTGTTGAACATGGTTATGGATATCCCACTTCGCAGATAGAAGGTTCGACCTTACCGCTGTTCCAAGGCCTTCGTAAGGGCGACGTAGATATAACCATGGAGATCTGGCTTCCCAACCAAGACGCAGCGTGGAATGAAGCTGTTAAGGCAGGCGAAGTGATTCCAGTTGGCAAAAGCCTGGAAGATAACTGGCAAAGTTCCTTCCTTATCCCGGGTTATCTCCAGGATGCCAACCCAGAACTCAATTCTATCGAAGATTTGAAGAACGACGAATTCAATTCATTGTTCGAACAAGATGGTGGTAAAGCAGTACTACTCGGGTGCATAGCTGGCTGGGGTTGTCGTACCATGCAAGATGGCTCACCCGACACTGGGGTAGGGCAAATAGTCGGGATGGGTTTGGAAGACCACGTGGTATTGCGTGATCCTGGTACGTCAGGGGCTTTGGCTGCTGCCATCGAAGGAGCATTTGCTAAAGAAGACGCAATCCTCTTCTATTATTGGGGACCAACGGCGTTAGCCCACAAATTAGATATGCGAGATTTGGAACAGCCAGACCCTTCGGAATGCACTGATAACTCTCCTGTGCATGGATGCGCATTCCCCGCAGCGGAAATCATGATTGCGATGAATATTGAGTTAGTTGCAGACGCGCCAGAACTGATTCCGTTCTTCAAGAATTGGGATTGGAGCGCCGGCAACCAGCTGGCAGCAGAGGGATGGTACGGTGAAAATAAAAAAGCACTTAAAAACGCAGGACGATCGAGCGAAGAAATCTACTCTGCCACGGGCATCTGGTATTTAAAGAACAACGATGCCTGGAGGGACTGGGTTCCTGTCGATGTCTGGGCCAATGTCAAAGCTGCCCTAGCCAAAGAGGATTAACTGCCGCGCCCCGAAAAGCAGATTACGATTCTGACGAAAGGAGCCCCCGTCGTGACGGGGGCTCCTTTCTATTACCCTTGTTCCAAGTCTGCCCTGGCGTGGAGTTGGGCCTGAGATCAACTGTCGCTGCGTGACAGGACGTATCCCTGGGAGATTCGGTCGATGATAATCGCCATGATAACGATTGCTGTCCCAGCCACGAAAGCTTCGCCTTCCTCAAGTTGACCCATAGACCGTAGCACTTCTATACCCAGGCCTCCTGCACCCACCATGGCCGCAATCGTAGCCATGGCCAGGGCCATCATTACGGTCTGATTGATCCCTGCCATGATGGTCGGAACGGCCATAGGAATCTGCACTTTATAAAGTAACTGGAATGGGCTTGAGCCGAACGACCGGCCGGCCTCCACGACTGAAGGATCGACCTGCCGTATCCCCAAGTTGGTCAGCCTTATACACGGTGGAAGGGCGTAGAGCACAGTCGCCAGGATTGCTGCCACATTGCCGAGGCCAAAGAGCATGATGCCTGGGATTAGGTAAACGAAGCTGGGCATCGTCTGCATACCGTCCAATACAGGACGAATTAGTTTTTCCACCGAATTACTACTTGCCGCCAATATGCCCATAGGGATGCCGAAAGCAATGGCAATGGACACTGATACCATCATAATGGCTACTGTGACCATTGCCGGCTCCCAAAGATTGACCAATCCGATGGCTACCATTCCCAGGGCTGAAGCTATTCCAACGGCAAAGGAGGCTATTCTCCAGCCGAGCAGGAAGATCAAAGCTACGACCACAGGCCAAGGGATCCAGACCAAGAAGTCTCTCAATTTGCCGAGGGCAATCTTCAAATTGTCGCTGATGGCGTCAAAGAACCATTCCCCGTTTACAAGTATCCACTGAAATCCCCCGTCTAGGACACCGGTAAGCTCAGGTCCCAAGTTCGTCGGGTACTTTAGCGCACCGGTGACGCCGTACTTGTGAACAAGGAACGAGGCCAGGAGTGCAATGCCGATGACGGCCGCGATTATGGCCATCTTGCGAATTCTCTCGGCATTTTCGCTGGCGCGTGTTGCGCCCTTGCCGGTGATCAGGTTGGCGATCTTCCTGAATTTGATTCCCATATTTCACTCGCTTCGCTGAGGATGGAAATTCAATGACCGTACTCACCACAGTCCACAAAGATTTTACTTTCACCTTGGACAAGTCTATCTGTTAGGGGCGATGAACGTATTGCTTTCATTGACTGCCAGGATTGGCGGATCGGCATCGGCAACTGGTGCCCATCTCTATTTATATTGAGGAGTGTAAGCTGGCGGAGGGTGGGAACGAATAGGGTGGGGACTAAAGGTTGGCGGCAATGACCATAAGTATATCCCTTTGCGCTGCTACACCCAGGAAGCAATTGCTTCCGTCGACTACAGGAATGGGAATGGTGGCATCCACCAGAGCAGCGAGGGCTTGTTCTAGCAGAGTTTCCGGGTGCACAGTGGCCACATCGGTGTGGAGAATGTCTGTGAGGTCTCCGGCTGGTCGTCCAGCCAGGAGTGTTACTTTCTGCTTGGGGATAACGCCGATGTATTTGTTGTCGGTATCCACGCAAATCGCATATTCAGTACCTGCGCGGTCCATCTGAGCAACCAAATCCTCTATGCGTCGCCAATCCGCTATAATCAGCTCTGGTTCGCTGATTATACTGGCGACGTTGATTACCTTGGTCTTGGGAATGCCCTGGGTGAATTCCTTAACAAAGTCGTCGACGGGGTTCATGATAATGTCCTGCGGGCTGCCCAGTTGTATGATTTCCCCGTCCTTCATTATGGCGATCCGGTCGCCTACCGTAACCGCCTCATCCAGGTCGTGGGTGATAAAGATGATGGTCTTCTGGATCTCTTCTTGGAGAGAGGCTAGCTCGCCACGCATCTGGCGCCGGATCAGCGGGTCGAGACCACTGAACGGTTCATCCATGAGCAAAATCTCAGGGTCCAGGGCCAGGGCCCGTGCCAGGCCCACCCGTTGCTGCATGCCGCCACTCAACTCCCTTTGATAGGACCCTTCCCAGCCGGTCAATCCCACTTTCGCCAGCATTTCTGAGGCAACTTCGTACCGCTGTTCCTTGCCCACGCCACGGACTTCAAGCCCGTAGGCGGCATTATCCAAAACGTTCTTGTGTGGCAGCAGGCCAAAGTTTTGAAAGACCATGGCCACCTTTGAGCGCCTGAAGTTTCTCAGCTGGTTTGAGTCGTAGTCTATTATGTTCTCCCCATCAACAAGGATATCCCCCGAAGTTGCCTCTATGAGTCGTATGAGACAACGCACCAGGGTAGATTTACCGCTCCCAGAAAGGCCCATGACAACGAAAGTCTCTCCGGTAGTAGCCTCAAATGTGACATCCTTGAGGGCTACCACCAGATTAAGCTCTTGTTGGATCTTCGTTCTGCTTTTCTGAAGGTTTTGGGCTTCCAGTGCCCTTTCCGGGTTCTTGCCGAACACCTTCCAAAGAGACCTCACCGAGATTGTGTATTCGCCGTTTTGTGGTGTAACCGCGGCCCCGGGCTCGCCTGGGGAGCCAGCGCTAGGGAGCTCATGGCCTGTTTCAAAACCGGGCCGCATGATTAACTCCTGGGTGCCCGCGGGTTCTAAGGGTTGGTTTGGCATATATCTCATCAAGACCGAGACTTGCGAGATGCGAAACCGGGCAAGGGGAGAATACCAGAGTTGGAGACATAGGCGTGAGGCGATAACCCAGTGGCTACCCTAGCGTGTCCCCCATGGTTTGTCAACTTGAGGGTAGGGTTTACTCCAATAGGGCTCACTAGGCGAAGGCTTCGTCCAGAGTCCGGACCTGGGCCGGAGACAGACGCCAGCCCGATGCGGTACAGTTTTCTTCGGTCCGGGCTGGCGTGATGGACGCGGGAAGCCCCCGGGACGGTGTTGTTGTTAGAAAACTTCGTCCAAAAGTCCTACCTGTTCTTCCGACAAGCGCCAGCCGGATGCGCTGCAATTCTCTTCCGTTCGATCGATACGATTCGACTTGGGGATGGCAATCACATTTGGCCGGGAAGTGCACCAGTTCAACGCGACTTGAGAACGGGTCTTGCCGGTTTCGGCAGATATCTGGTCCAGAGCTTGTGACTTCCGGGTATGCCTGAATCGGGGGCTGGAGGCCAAGGAACCGTCGGCCAGAGGGGTGTAAGCCATGACGGTGATACCGTTCTCTTGGCAATAGGGCAGCAAGTCCTGCTCGATGCGGCGGGAGTTCAGGTTGTAAAGGACCTGATTGGACACTATGGGGTGTTTGGTCATTACTTCCTGGGCTTCTTGAAGTTCATTGACGGAGAAGTTGCTTACCCCAATGTATCTGACCTTTCCGGCGTCGATCAGTTCCTCCATCGCCCGCATCGTTTCGGAGATGGGGACGCTGCGGTTGGACCAGTGGATCTGATAAAGGTCGATACGATCCACGGCCAATCGGCGCAGGCTCTCATCAGCGGCCCATAACACCTGGTCGTAGCGAAGATGACTGCCCAAAACCTTGGTGGCAAGGAAAACGTCGTCGCGGCGTCCGGCGATGGCTTGCCCCACCGCGTCTTCGGTTCGGTACATCTCAGCGGTGTCTATCAAGTTGGCGCCGAGATCAATCCCCCGGAGCAGGGGCGCGGAGCCGCCGCTGTATTTCCAAGTGCCCAGCCCAATCTCCGGCACCATAACGCCGGTGCGTCCCAACTCTTTCAGTTCCATAGAATGCAGACTCTCCGAGGATTTAGATTCCGGGGATTTAAACTCTGATGATTTCAGCGTCAGACAAACGATTACCCCTCAAAGACCCCTCCGTGCAGACGGCCGTATAAGTCGTTGAACTCATCGACTGTATCAGTGGTGGTATGCCTGAGGAATGCCCGGTATATCTGTGTTTCGTTAACGGCCCGGCCCTCCCGTTTTGCCAACTCGTACAGTTCTTTCCAGGACGACCGGAAAGACTCCGAGCCCAGAGTATTGTATAGATCCAAGAATAGGTTTTCTCCCTGGTTATCGTTGCAAGTGAAGTAGGGTGATGCCTGGTGCTTAGTCAGACCATCCACCGCCAACCGGTCGATCAGACCTTGGATCGACTGAAGACCGGTCGATTTGCAGACGCTTACCGCTCTACTCAGCGTGTAGATCGACCGGTCTTCCAGGGATTCGCCGTAAAGGGTGTTCCGGACATAGCTGGCAAGAAAAGAGGCGCCGCCCTCTTGGAACCAACGTGGCGCCTCTTGGGGCCCCCAGTAATAGCCGGCTAATTCGTGGGTGATGATTCGGTTGGTGTCGCCTTGTCTGCCGAGTTCCGAATTGACCAGTATATGAGTTCCCCGGTTTATTCCGGTCAATTCGAAATCTAAGGGCTTATTTAATTCCAAGGGCGCGGCTAGAAGTAGAATAACCTCCTGCCGGGGGAAGGGGACACCCATGAAGCTCTCCATGGTTGGCATGGCGGCTTCCACCTGGGTCACAAGCTCGCCGGTTCCCGGATCTAAGGATGACTGGATATAAGTCAGACGAACCTCTCCGCTTAATGGCATCGTGGCAATCCGGGATTCGACTTGGTGCTTTACGATCAACTTGGTAAAGCTTTCCGGCCCGAAAAATCGGCCCTTGGGCGTACCCACCACGATCACGAACTTTGCTTCTTGGTCGTCGAGACCGTCCAAGAAGCAAGGTTGCTGCGCTATCAGCGTCAATACCGTGGGGAAGTTGACGGCCAGGTGGAGCAGGGACAGGAGAGCGTCTTTGTCTTGGCTCTCAAAGGACGTTGATAAAAAGGGCATCCCGGCCACCTGTTTGGCTACCGACGCATTCTGGGACAGGAGTTCTCGGAGACGGGTCAATGCCTCGCCTTCGTCTTGGCTAATGTTAAAGGTGAGCCAGGGCAAGCCCGCAACCACTTTGGCCACGGCCGTGTCTTTCGCGGCGATACCCGCAAGGTCCGACAGCGCCGCCCGTTCCCGTTTGGATATCTCGTCGACGACCCAGGGGAAGCCGGCCACGGTCACGCCCAGCGCGGCGTCGAGCGTATGGATTTCGTCGATGGAATTTATCGCATAGGACTCGTGGGTAGAGATGTCCTCGCCGGCCCAGGCATAAGATGTGACGTACCTGGCCAGGGACTTGTCGCGAAGGGACAGGTTGTTGATACTCCGAAGGGCTTGGCGGCCATCTCCGGAGGGGCTTTTAATCACCCAGTTACTCCGGGTGAGATTTTGCAATAAGAATAAATCCTGAGTAGCCAACGATTTGAGGTCCCCCAAAACAGCGAGCTCGTCCGTGTTGAGGCCGTCCTTTATCCATGGCATCCCAGCCAACTGCATGGCCAAGATCAGATCCTGCTCCGCCAACAACGCCAAGTATTCCAAAGCCCCCGGTTAGCGGCGGTTGGGCCGGATAGGATCCAAGGATAGCCCGCGACTGTGGCAGCCATGTTGGGGTCTGTTCTCATCAGCGCTGTCAGGCTCTCCAGGTCTCGCTGATTGTCGTATGTAAGTGAGCCGGTGGACCAAGTAAGGTCATCGCGGATGGCCAAGAATCGGCCGGAAAACGGGATAAGGAGGTCAACTACCTCGAATTCTCCGGAGGCCACCAACTTGGAATCTACGTTCAGGTCAACTTTGTAGACGCCGATGGGCCAATTGCCAGGCAAGGTCCATCCCCAAGCTAAGGCGCCGGAACTAAGAATTGAACCAGCAGGAATGCTAGCGTTGTGGGTCAAGCTGTTCAGCACACTGCCGTCAGGCCGGTAGTACACCGCTTTGAGGGTGAATTGTTTCTCGTTTGCCGGGGGCGGGTGGGCAAGGTTCAATTCCCAAGCGACCGATCGGGTTGTCGACTGTGCTAAGGTCCGCCGGTAGACCCTGTCTGCGGTAGGCAGGAGGATATCGCCGGACTCGAAAAAACGAAGCTCGGTAACGCGGGAATCCACCGAGGGGATCAAGCCGGTGAAATTGGGCTTGAACTTGGTTACCGGGAAGGGAGTCGGAGTTGGATCGGGAGTGGCCGTTGGGACGGGCAGAGTCGGGGCGGGAGTCGGCTCCGGCGTGGCGGTCGGGACCGGTGTTGGTGTGGGAACTGGAGTGGGCTTTGGCGTATGGGTCGGTTCCGGCGTGAACGTAGGCGCCGGAGTCGCGGTGGGAGGGACTGGCGTGTCCAATGCCAGCGGCGGCGGCGCGAGGATGGTTGCCAGGCCCGTCCGCCTGCGGTGACGGATCGAGCGTGGGATCGGCGGCTTCCGAGCCGCTGCAGCTCAATATAACCGTCATTAGGACCAAAGCTATGATGCCCGTGAATCGCTGCCGGACCATCCCTACTGTTCCCGTACTGGCCGCGTCACGAGGCCACGTCCACAACCAGCCAGAAGCTTTTTTTACGCCTAATCATGTTAACAATCATTGTACGCTGTTGCTGTCGCGCAGTCTGGCCGAGATATAGTCGGGTTCAGCAATTGTTTCGAATCTCAAGCGAGAGTGGGCCAACTATGGTATAACAATCCCAATCAGCCAGGAGTATTCTTGGCTGATATTTATCGCGGCCTATTGGCCATACGCCCGGCGCGGGCAAGCTGGATTGAGGTGAACTGATGGAATTCGAGGATGCCCGGCCATTCATGGAAACCAACCACCGGGGAGTGATCAGCACGATGCAACGCAACGGGGCGGTACAGACCAGCATCGTTGTGGTCGGCGCCTACAAAGGGAACGCCGCGTTCGTCTCAGTGCAAGGCAGTTCCGCCAAGGTGCGCAACCTGCGGCGCAATCCGCAATGCACGGTTCTGTCGGTTAGCGACGA
>ENA-ORDG01001328-ORDG01001328.1-marine-metagenome-genome-assembly--contig:-NODE-1328-length-10199-cov-2.297668_pt1 | contig 10199 bp, 9 predicted proteins | sample MGYA00248629_ERZ508524 | MGnify/ENA primary metagenome ERZ508524 (study PRJEB26194, sample SAMN05421901) | marine metagenome | isolation source: East of Rio de Janeiro, Brazil, South Atlantic Ocean...
CAAAATTATAGCACCGTGATCCGTGATTGGGATTCAAAATAAAAACTAAAAATTTACCCGCACCTTCACCTATAGTTTTGCGTACCCCCGGGTGGCCCTAGCCTACCCCTTGCAAAAATATCTATTAATATATCTTGTCACAACTGTGTCACACCGTGTCACAATTTGTCACACTAAATTGGGGAGACTGTGATATACTGTATTAGTTGACAAGGAGAAGAACTTATTGATTCTTGTAGATAAATTTGGAGCGGGAAACGAGACTCGAACTCGCGACCCTCACGTTGGCAACGTGATGCTCTACCACTGAGCTATTCCCGCAAATCAATTTGATAATAAATTATCTATTTGTTTTATTCAACAATAATAATTGATTTAATTACTATTAAAATTTTCTAATATAGTAATGTGAATAAAGATTTTTTAAAAATTTTAATTTGCCCAAAAACAAAAGGGCCTCTTATATATGACAAAAAAAATCAAGAGCTGATTAGTAAAAAAGCGGGACTCGCATATCCCATTGAAGATGGAATACCTATAATGTTAATTAAAAAAGCTAGAAAAATTAAAAAATAAAAATATTTTCATTATATGAAATTTGATCTTGTAATTATTGGAGCAGGCCCAACAGGTTTATCTATAGCTTGTGCTTTAGCTAAAACAAAATTAAAAATAGCTATAATTGAAAAAAATTCTAGTAGTAAGTTCGCAAAACCACAAATTGATGGACGTGATATTGCATTAACACACCGCTCAAAAAATATATTAAAAAATTTTGGTATTTGGAAATTTATAAATTCTAAAAAAATTTCACCAGTAAAAGAAGCTCGCGTTTTAGACGGAGATTCTCCACGCTATCTTCATTTTGACCATATAAAAACTGTTAAAGATTGTTTAGGGTATTTGGTTCCAAATCAAATAATAAGAAAAGCAGTATATAAGAAATTACAAACACTTAAAAAAATTAAAATTTTTTCAAAAAGTGAAGTTTCTAAAATTATATCCAATAAATTTTTATCAAAGGTTTATTTAAAAAACAAAAAAATTCTTGAATCCAAACTAACGGTAGTTGCTGATGGTAGATTATCAAAAAATCGAGAAAAACTTGGTATTTATGCAAATAAAACAAACTTTGGAACTTCAATGACTGTTTTTAGAATGAAGCATCAATTAAATAATAATAATATTGCTTCAGAATATTTTCATTATACACAAACCTTAGCAGTTCTTCCTATACAAAGAAATTTATCTTCAATTGTGATTACACTTCAAAATGATAAATCCAAAATTTTTTTAAATATGACTAAAGAAAAAATAAATCAAAAAATCGAAAATGATTTAAAGAGAAAATTTGGAAAGATGAGTTTAATTGGAAAAAAATATACATACCCAATGTTAACTGTGTATTCAAATGAATTTTTTAGAGATCGTTGTGTATTAGTTGGAGACGCAGCTCTAAGTATGCACCCCATTACTGCACAAGGTTTTAATTTAGGTCTTCAAGGTATAGATATACTTCAAAATGAAATAAAAAATGCTTTGATTAATAAAATTGATTTAGGCGATACAAGTGTCTTAAAAAGATATGAAAAAAAATTCAGGAAAATTTCGCTGCCTATTTATTTGGCAACCAATGGTATAGCCAAACTATATACAAACCAAAGTTTTCCTACAAAAATTGTTAGAAAAACAGTTTTGAGGTTAGGGAACATAATATGGCCGATAAAAAATGCTATTATGGATGAATTATTAATAAAAAATACTTAATTTTTTTTTGTTGATAACTTTTGCTTTCTTATTGCAATAAAATATTTTTATGTAATAGTTAACTTTTTTTAAAAAAAAATATAAGTATAGGAATATTATCTTGAACGCAAATAAACTACTCCAATATACAGTTTTACTTCTAGTAGCTACTATTATTAACATACCAGAAGCTTTAGCAGAGCATCATGAAAACGTCATAGACACAGGTGACACAGCGTGGATAATAACGGCAACTGCGCTAGTGCTTTTTATGACTATTCCTGGACTATCCTTGTTTTATGGGGGATTAGTTAACTCAAAAAATGTGGTTTCCACTATCATGCAATGTTTTACAATTTGTTGTATGGCTTCCGTACTTTGGCTGTTCGGAGCATATAGTTTGGCCTTTTCCGATGGAGCAGGATTAAATAAATATCTGGGTGGATTAGATAATTTCTTATTAAACAATATGGAATGGAATGCTGTAAGTGGGACTATTCCAGAAAATGTTTTTTTCATGTTTCAAATGACATTTGCCATTATAACTCCGGCTCTTATTGTTGGTGCATATGTTGAAAGAATAAAATTTTCATCAGTTTTATTTATATCAGGAGTTTGGTTATTTGTTGTATATGCCCCTGTTACTCATTGGATCTGGGGCGGAGGTTGGTTATCAGATCTAGGAATTTTAGATTTTGCTGGCGGTCTAGTTGTTCATACCACCGCTGGTGTATCTGCTCTTGTTATTGCTATTCTTCTCGGAAACAGAGATGAGTTTCCAGGGCGTGTAAAACCGCCTCATAGTCCTGGTCTCGTCATGGCTGGCGCAGCCATGCTGTGGGTTGGATGGTATGGTTTTAATGGAGGAAGTGCACTAGCAGCTAATGCCAATGCTGGTATGGCTATACTTGTAACACATATAGCAGCAGCTACAGCATCTTTGACCTGGATGGCAATTGATTGGTATAAAAATGGCAAACCAGGGTTAGTTGGAATGGTTACAGGAACAATTGCAGGTCTTGCTACTATTACACCAGCTTCTGGTTATGTTGATCCACAATCTGGATTTATTATTGGATTGTTGGCTGGATCAATTTGTTATTACTGTGCAGGTCTAATAAAAGAAACTTTTAAAATTGATGATTCCCTAGATGTATTTGCCGTACATGGTGTTGGGGGAATGCTTGGAATTGTCTTGGTAGGATTTTTGGCTAATGAATCTATTGGTGGAACCGCTGGATTGCTAGAAGGGAACAGCGGACAAGTAACAACTCAAATTATTGGAGCTGTAGCAGTTGCAGCATGGTCCATAATTGCAACTTATATTATTGTCAAAATAGCAAATTCTTTATTTGGTTTAAGAGTTTCAAGAAAAGTTGCCAGTGACGGTTTAGATATTACAACCCATGGAGAAAGAGGCTATCACTTGTAATTGTAATTATTGGTTTTAATTTATTAATAAATGAAATTAATAATCGCAATAATTAAAACTTTCAAATTAGAAGATGTTCAAACTGCCTTAAGTAAAATAAAGATAGAAGGTATGACTGTAACTGAAGTTCGAGGTTTTGGACGTCAAAAAGGACATAAAGAAGTCTATAGAGGTTCGGAATATTCAGTTAAATATTTGCCAAAAATAAAAATTGAAATTGTTGTGGATAAAAAAATTGAAGAAAAAGTAATAAAAGCAATACAAAATTCTGCAAATACAGGGGAAATTGGTGATGGTAAAATATTCTCTCTAGATATTAATAAAGCAATCAGAATAAGAACCGGCGAAAAAGGAATAAAAGCAATATAGTCATTCTTTAAAAATCCTTAAAAAACTGTTGTTTTATAATAAAACTTATATAAATCTATTAGTGTTGGGATAGTAAAGCATTAATACCCATTTATGGTTTTAAAGTTTAATAATTCCGCAAACTACACACATATTCCTTTTTTTAAAAAGAGACTTCTGGAGGCTATTGGATTAATTCTTTTAATAATAAGTACAATAATAGCTGCATCCATAATAACATTTGATATAAATGACCCTTCTTTTTCTTACTTATCAGATAGTGCTACTAACAATATTCTTGGAAAATATGGTGCTTATACTTCAGATTTGCTAATTAAATTATTTGGCGCTTCATCTGTTCTTATTTTTTTAATTAGTTTTGCCTGGGGCCTAAAGCTTTTCATTCATAAGAAAATCACATTCTTTTGGTTAAGATTAATATTTGTACCTATTACTTTATTATCAACTTCGATAGCTTTAAATATTGAAAACATATTTAACATTAATTTGGAAGGTGGAGGCATAGTTGGAAAATATACATTTTTATATATAACAAATTTTCTCCAACATATTAATTTTGAAATTAGCCAAATTTATATTTCAATATTATTTTTTTTAATTGCTTTTTTTTCATTTAATTTTTCTTTAGGACTTAATCAATTAGATTGGATTAAAATTAGTAATTATATTTTTTCAAGTATTAAATATATAACTTTTCTTTTTATAAAATTATTTAATTTAATAATTGTTTTTACAAATAAAATATATTATTTTCTTAAACCTATTGTTTTGAAAATTTTAAGTAGAAACAAAGATATTGATATAAATTCTAATTCTGAAGTAGAAGATTTATTTTCAAAAAAAGAAGATTATTCAAAACCTGGAGAATTACTTAAGGAATTAATAGAGCCAAAATTTAATTTTGGTAAAGAAACAGATTACAAGTTACCTAAATTAGACTTGCTTGAAGAAGGTATAAAAAATGTTAACACTAACAAAAATAACAAGGATTTACTCCAACAAAATGCAAAATTATTAGAAAATGTAATTAAAGAATTCAATATTGAAGCTAAAGTAGTTGGAATTATCCCTGGCCCAATAGTTACATTATATGAACTAGAACCTGCTCCTGGTGTACAAATAAAAAAAATTATAAATTTAGCAAATGATATTGCAAGATCAATGAGTGCAGAATCTGCTAGAATTTCTAATGTACGGAGCAAAAATGCTGTTGGAGTTGAATTACCTAATCAAGAAAGAGAAGTTGTTAATTTAAAAGAAATTTTTGGTATAAAAGATTTTGATACTTGTAATGCTAAATTGCCATTAGTCTTTGGAAAAGATATTTCAGGTAAAAACGTAATACAAGATTTATCTAAAATGCCTCATCTTTTAATCGCTGGAACAACTGGTTCAGGAAAATCTGTTGGATTAAATGCAATGATTTTATCAATTTTGTATTCTCTTAGACCTGACCAATGTAAGTTTATAATGATCGACCCAAAAATGTTAGAATTATCGGTATATGATGAAATACCACATCTTATTACTCCCGTTGTTACCGACCCCAAAAAAGCAATTTTTAGTTTAAAATGGTTAGTTGATGAGATGGAAAAGAGATATAAGATTATGTCAAAAATTGGTGTTAGAAATATAGAATCATACAATGAAAAAATAAATGATAAAAAATTAAATGGAGAAGTAATTATAGAAAAAACTCAAACTGGATTTGATAGTCAAACTGGAAAACCAATTTTTGAAGATAAAAGAATTAATTTTGATAGTTTACCCTACATAGTAGTTATCATAGATGAAATAGCAGATCTAATGTTAGTATCAGGTAGGGATGTAGAAGCATATATTCAAAGGCTTTCTCAAATGGCTAGAGCAGCTGGAATTCATCTAATAGTAGCAACTCAAAGACCTTCAACTGATGTTATTACCGGAACAATAAAAGCAAATTTTTCAAACAGAATTAGTTATCAAGTAGCAACAAATATAGATAGTAGAACAATTATTGGAGAACAAGGAGCTGAATATCTCTTAGGTCAAGGTGATATGCTTTACATGTCTGGAGCTGGGAATATAAGACGCGTACATGGTCCATTTGTTAGTGATAATGAAATAGCTAAAGTAGTAAAATTTCTTAAATCACAAGGAAAACCATCTTATATAGATGGAATTACAGATGATAAAAAAAATCAAATAAGAAATAATATATCTGAAGAAACTGATGAGTTTTATACTGAAGCTGTGCAATTAGTAATATCAAAGAAAAAAGCATCTACAAGCTTGATTCAAAGACATTTTCAAATTGGCTATAACAGGGCTGCAAGAATAATAGAAAAAATGGAAGAAAATAATGTTGTATCAGAAGCAGACAGAATTGGTAGGCGTGAAGTTCTAATAAATAAATAAAAATTGAAAAAATTTATTTTATATATTTTTTTAATATTTTTTTTTTTTAATGAAAAAAAAATATTTGCTGTAGATGAAAAATTACTAAAACAAATAGAAACTTACTTAAATCAATTTGATAATATTTCATCAGAATTTATTCAAAGCTCATCAATTGGTTCACAAGAAACTGGAGAAATTTTAATATCAAAACCAGGAAAATTAAGAATTGAATATAAAAAAGATAATAAACTTTTAATTGTAGCAGATGGAAAATGGCTACATTACTTTGATACTGATTTAAATGAAATACAATCAATAATAATACAAAAAAGTCCTGCTTGGATATTATTAAAAAAAAATATTAATTTGAAAAATGATTTTAATATAAAGAAACTAGAAAAAAAAAACGGAAAAATCACACTTACTCTAGTCGACAAAAACTTTGAAAATATTGAAAAAATAGAATTAATTTTTTCAGCAAATCCAATAGAGTTAAAAAAATGGATAATAATAGATAATCAGGAAGTTGAAACAACAGTTGGTTTATTAAATATAAAAAGAAAAAAAAAATTCAATCCTAAAACTTTTGAATTAATAAAAAACTAAACAAGTTTGTAAGAATTATCTTTAACACTAATAAACTTTTTTATTCCAAAATTCTTGGTTATTTTTTTTCTTAATCTATAAATATGTGTCTCCAAAGTTCTTGTTTTAACTTTGCTGTTAAAACCCCAAATATTTTTTAATAAATCTTTCTTTTTAAGAAATTTTTTTTCTTTTAATAAATATTCCAAAATTTCACATTCTTTTTCAGTTAATATTAATTCTATTCCTTTTTTTACACACGAAAGTTTTCTTTGAAATTTTTTAAAAATTAATCCATTTTTTAAATTAAAATATTTTTTTTTATTTAATTTTTTTTTAGTTTTATTCAAAATTAATAATAATTTATTAAACATGAACGGTTTTTGTAGATAATAAGAAGAAAAACTATGTTTAATATCATTACTTTTTTCTAAAATTTGAATAATTTTATCCTTTGGTTTTGTTTTAAAAATATTTGTAATCACATGAAAAGAATTTAAATTTATAGCTAATGAACTAATAATAATAAAATTAAATTTCTTTTTATTTAATATTTTTTTTACACTTTTAACAGAAGTGGAAAAAACTAAATTAATTTTTAAATCTGATTGAAAAAAAAAATTTTCTTTTAATAAAAAATTATTTTCAACAATGAGTAAATTCATAATTTTTATTATTTAAATATTAAATATATTATTAGTAGTGTAAATTAAAAAAAAATTTAAAAATTTTTTTTATTTTTTTTTTAAGAATATTAAGAAATTTTGATGAAAATATTTGTTAAAAAAACAGGAATGCTAAGATTTAATAAGTATATTATTAAATGTTTTTTAGGTAAAAAAGGAATTACTTTTAACAAAAAAGAAGGGGACCTTAAAACACCAAAAGGTACTTTTTTTTTAAGATATGTCATGTATAGACCTGATAGAATTAAAAAACCAAAAACCAATCTTCCAGTATATATAATAAAAAAAAATCATATTTGTTGTGATAATCCCAAAAACCCTAATTACAATAAAATATTTGAAACAAAAAATTTAGATTTAGGTGAAAAATTATGGAGAAAAGACCTTTTATACGATATTTTGATTATTGTTGGATATAATGACAATCCTGTAATTAAAGGTAGGGGTAGTGCAATTTTTTTGCATTTATCTAAAAAAAATATCACTACAACAAATGGATGTATTGCAATTGAAAAAAAAAATATGATTAATTTATTAAAAAATGTTCCAAAAAAAATTAAAATTTTTTAATTAAGTTATGATTACTATTTATTTTTAAAGAAAATTACTAAATTTGTATAAATATCATTACTAATAACCTTCAAATTTTTCTCTCTTACATCTTTTTCAGCAATTAAGGTTGCATAAACAGATTCCACAACATCAAAACTAGATATAGATTTAGCTTCTTGTTTAAGAAGAATCTCTCCATTTTTTATATCTTTTAACAAATAATTTGCAGTAATTTTTAAATCTGTTCTTGTTGCTGACTTATCCCTTCGATATGCCAAACTTGTTTTACTTTCAGATATTTCGACTATAAGTCTATATTTTGTTATTACTCTTTCCCTTTCAGGATTAAGTTGGTTTAATAATGTGTTTCTTAAAATTTGTCCGGGTCTATTTTTTATATTTTGTACTGAAATAGACAATAATTCTTTATTTGTATTTGCATTTTTTGAGTATATTGGTTCATAACCACAACTAGTGAATATAAAAAAAACAATAAAGTAAAAAAATAATCTTACTTTTTTCATTTATATAACTATATTTGCCACTTTATTTTTAACTACAATAATTTTTTTTGGTTTATTTTTTCCAATTATTTTAATCACTTTAGGTAATGATAAAGCTTTTTTTTCAATCTCGGATGGATTGGTGTTAAAAGGTAAGTTAATTGTTCCTTTTAATTTACCATTTATTTGAATGGCTAACGTTACATTTTCAATTTTTAAAAATTTTTTATCAACTACAGGCCATCCACTTTTAATCAAAAAATCCTTGTTACCTAAAAGACTCCACATTTCTTCTGAAATATGCGGAACTATTGGACCAAGAATTTTTATAATATTTTCTATTAAAAATTTAAATAATTTACTATTTTTTTTTAATTTTTCTTCATTTTCAAATAATATATTTGTATATTCTCTTATTCTTGCTATTGCTCTATTAAATCTAAAATTTTCATAATCTAGAGATACATGATGAATAGTTTGATTGATGGCTGAAATAAATTCTTCATTTTCTTTAAAATCTTTCATATTTTTTTTTTCTTTTAATAAAATATTTAAATTCTTTGTCACCAAATCCCACAATCTGTTTAAATATTTATAAGCTCCTTTAATCCCAGTATCTGTCCATTCTAAATCCTTTTCTGGAGGGCTATCAGATAGCATAAAAAGTCTTGCTGTATCTGCACCAAATTTATTTAGTATTAAATCAGGATCAACTACATTTTTTTTTGATTTACTCATTTTTTCACTTTTTCCGATTAAAAATTTTTCTTTATTTTTTTTTTCATCAAAATCAACAGGGCTGATCCAATCACCTTTTTCATCCTTGAATGTTTTATGACATACCACTCCTTGTGTTAATAAACCATCAAATGGTTCTTTAATATTTAATAGCCCACAATCATGTAATGCTCTAGTAAAAAATCTTGCATATAAAAGATGGAGAATAGCATGTTCAATACCTCCAATATATTGGTCAACAGGAAGCCAGTACTTAGCTTCTTTTTTTTCAATTATATCTTTAGAATTAGGCGAACAAAATCTCGCAAAATACCACGAAGACTCAAAAAAAGTATCAAAAGTTTCTGTTTCTCTTAATGCATCTTCGCCAGTTTTAGAGTATTTTGTATATTTCCATTTTGGATGATCTTTCAAAGGATTCTGGCTCTTTGAAAAATCGATATCATCTGGGAGAGTAACAGGTAAGTCTTTATCTGTTGCTGGCACAGCTGTTCCATCCTTTAAATACATTATAGGAATTGGACAACCCCAATACCTTTGCCTGGATATACTCCAATCTTTTAATCTATAAATTATTTTAGTTTTAGCCTGTTTTTTTTTTATAAGAAACTTAGATATTTTTTCTTTTGCTTCTTTAACATTTAATCCGTTTAAAAAATCTGAATTTATAAGCTTGCCATCACCTGTATATGCTTTTTCTAATTTAATATTTTCATAAGGTTTAATTACTTGTTTTATATTAAGACTATATTTTTTTGCAAAATCAAAATCTCTTTGATCATGAGCCGGGCAACCAAAAACCGCTCCAGTTCCATATTCCATAATAATAAAATTTGCTATATATACTGGTATCTTTTCTTTTGTAACTGGATGAATAACATTAAATGGTAATTTAATACCTATTTTTTCTAGCTTTTCAAATTCTTCTTCTTGAAGATTTAAATTTTCTTGGCATTTTTTTACAAAATTTTCTACTTCCTTATTTTTTTTTGTATACTCTTTTGAAATTGGATGTTCAGATGCTAGAGCAATAAATGATGCTCCAAATAAAGTATCAGGCCTTGTTGTAAAAACTTCTATATTTTTTTCTTTATTATCTAAACTAAAATTAATTCTTAATCCTTCGGATTTCCCAATCCAATTTTTTTGCATTGTTTTTACTTGTTCTGGCCAAAATTTTAGATCATTTAATGATTGTTCTAAATCTTC
>ENA-ORDG01001329-ORDG01001329.1-marine-metagenome-genome-assembly--contig:-NODE-1329-length-10194-cov-2.798260_pt1 | contig 10194 bp, 7 predicted proteins | sample MGYA00248629_ERZ508524 | MGnify/ENA primary metagenome ERZ508524 (study PRJEB26194, sample SAMN05421901) | marine metagenome | isolation source: East of Rio de Janeiro, Brazil, South Atlantic Ocean...
CCGCCAGCGTCGCCTTGATGCCTTTTGCTTTCATCCCTCTATTTCCCTGTTTCTGCATTAAACCAGGCCCCGTCCCTCGATACGGACAGTGGGCACGAAACCGTCATTGCGCGGCATGTCGATGTGCAGGCCCGCCGCATCCTGCCGGAAGGCAAGCGGACCGCCGCCCAGCAGCGTAACCTGTCCGATCTGACCCGCGGCGGGCCTGCGCGCCAGTGAGCGGATAGTCGTAGGCCCGCCCGCACGCCCCAGGAACAGCGCGTAAAGCGCGCCCTTGTTGGTGGTGAAGCGGATGTCCTGCGCCGTGAAGGGCTTGGCCTTTTCTTCATTCTGCATGCCCGCGACCAGTTGCGTCGGGCCTTCGCCATAGCGACGCCAGGGGCGCGACCCGAAAATCGCCTCGCCCCCATGCGTCATCCACTCGGCCATGGCGTCCAGTATCTTCTCCTCCTCCGCATCGATCGACCCGTCGCCGGGCTGAGGAATGGACAGGAGGAGATTGCCGTTCTTGGACACGACATCAGCGAGGCGCTGGATAACCTCTTCGGCCGTCTTGTAGCTTTTGTCGTTCAGCCGCGCGACATTGTAGAACCAGTCGCCGATGCAGGTGTCGGTCTGCCACGGCTCGTCCCACAAATGATCGGTAAATCCGCGCTCGACATCCTCCACCATGGCGAAACGCGCATAAGGCTTCAGCTTCTTGCCCGTCAGCACGACATCGATGTCGCCATGCCACTGGATCGATCGATTATAATAGTCGGCCGCCGCCTCCAGCCCCACCGGGCCGAAGGGAAGCTCATGATCGTCCATATAGACGAGGTCGGGCTTATATTTGTCGACCAGGTCGGTCTGGCGCAGTAGCCAGCGAGTGACATAGGCCGGATCATCCTTGGGCCCGGTTTCGATCCACTGGCCATTATGCGCGTCATGCCAGCTGTTCATCGCCTCGATCGTGTCGATGCCATCGGGCAGCACGGTATGGCCGCCGGTATAGAGCTCCTGCGGATCGAGCCCCTCCCACCACTGGCCCTTGCCGTCGCTCCTGCGCAGGCGAAAGGCGTCGTAGCGCTCGCCCTTTCGCGCGCCGACCGGATCATAGCCATAGGCCGGCTGATACCAGTGCCACGCATGGGCGGCATGGTTGGACACGCCGAACTTCAAGCCGGCCCGCCGCGCCGCCTTCTCCCAGATGCCGACCACATCCTTCTTCGGCCCCACACGCAGGCTGTTCCAGGCGTGGTAGCGGCTGTCATAGCAGTCGAGATTGTCATGATGGCAGGCAAGCGCCATGAAATAGCGCGCTCCGGCTTTCTGATAGCGGGCGATCAGCGCATCGGGGTCCCACCGCTCCGCGGTCCACAAATTCTGGATGTCCTTCATCCCCGCGACCGACGGATGGCCGTAGGTCTTGCGATGATGGTCATACATGGGGTGGCCCTGCATATACATGAAGCGGCCATACCAGTCGCCCTGCTGCGGCACCGATTGCGGCCCCCAATGCGACCAGAGCCCCAGCTTGGCGTCGCGGAACCAGTCGGGATAGCGATAATGGCTGACCAGCGAACCCCATGTCGGGCGAACCGGCCCGGCGGCCGTGCCCATCGGACTCGCCCCCCGCGCCGCGCGGGCAAGGCCCAGCGCCGCCGCGCCGGCGAGGAAGGAGCGACGGCCAAGATCCTGCATCATTTGCTCTCTCCCAGAGTGCGGGCGATGGCGGCTTCGGCCAGAGGCCGCATCATGGCGTATCCCGCCTTGGTCGGATGCACGCCGTCGCTCGACAGGCCCGGCTTCATCGCCCCGTCGGGCTGCGCCATGGCGCTATGATAATCGACGAAGGTGAAGCCGTTCGCGCGCGCATAGTCCGCCAGCCAGCGGTTGATCGCGGCGATCTGCGGCGCGGGCTTCATGTCCGGGCTCCAGGGAAAGGCGGCGGCCGGCGGCACGGAGGCGATGATGACCTTGATGCCGTGCGCGCGCGCGAGGTCGGCCATCGACTGAACATGGCCCAGCACCGTCTCCATCGTCGCCGCGCCGGTGTTGCCGGCGATGTCGTTGGTCATCGCCATGATGTGCACCGCTTGGGGCCGCAGGGCGATCACGTCATCGCGGAACCGGACCAGCATCTGCGCCGTGGTCTGGCCGCTGATCCCGCGATCCACCAGCCCATCGGTGAACATCGAGGGATCCTCGTTGATCCAGTTGTCGGTGATGGAATCGCCCATGAAGACGACGCGGACCTTCTGCCCGGCGAGCGCCCTGTTGTCGGCGGCATAGCGACAGTGCTGGCCGAAATCGCGGGTGAGCATATGGAGGTTCCACATTGTCCAGCCCGCCTCGTCCGACGGTTTGGGATGGACGGGGCAGGGGTCGGCGACGATGCCGACCGGATCGTCGGCATGGGGGTCGCCGGGCACCTTGGTTTCGGCGAACACCGGAGCCGTCAGCGTGAACGCGCCGACAAGGCCGGCGGCAAGCCATATTTTCATCATCGTCCTGTCTCCCCCAGCGCGCGATCGATCGCCCGCTGGGCGATCGGCGCCATCACGGCATAGCCATTGGCGAGCGGATGCACGCCGTCCTGCGTATAGGCCGCCTTCATCAGGCCGCGCCCGTCCACCATCGCGGCATGATAGTCGGCGTAGACATAGCCGCGCCGGGCGCAGAAGGCTTGCAGCCAGCCGTTGAGCGCGACCAGTTCCGCAGGCTTGCGCTCCTGCACGACGTCCCTCGCGGCCGGGCTATAGTCATTCACCGGCAGGATGGAGCCGAAGATGACCCGGATATGGTGAGCGTCGGCAATATCGGCCATCGCTTCCCAGTTCGCCTCGATCTGCTCGGGGCTTTCCTCCTGCAAAAAACCCTGCACATCATTGATGCCCGCCAGGATCAGGACGGCGCTGGGGTTCAGCGCCACCACATCCTGGTGGAAGCGCAACAGCATCTGCGCCGTCACCTGGCTGCCGATGCCGCGGTTGACGTAGGGCTTGCCGGGAAAGCTGGCGGCAAGGTTCCAGCGGTCGGTGATGGAATCGCCCAAGAAGACGACGCGCTGCTCGCCGGGCCGGGGCGCGGGCAGGGCGGCATTGGCGGGGGCGTAGAGATAGCGTTCGCCAAAATCGCGCATCAGGCTGGGCACCAGCTTCGCGCGAAAGGGGCCAAGCCAGGGCCCCCATTGTTTCTCCACTACGGCGCGGCGCGCGGGAGAGCTTTGATAGGCCTCGGGCTCCGCCTGGACGGGCGCGGCCACCAGGCCAAGAAGCAGCAGAAGGGACCAGCGCGTCATGCGGGAATGACGCCGTGGCTCGCCAGGAAGGTCGCAAAAAGGTCGGGCCAGGCCGCCGCCTGCATCGTTCTTGGCAGGCGCACGCCAAAGCCATGGCCGCCATCCTGGAAGATATGCAGCGCGACCGGACGTTTGGCGGCCTCCATCGCCTGGAAGAGCGCGATGCTGTTGGCCGGCGGCACCAGGCCGTCGTCGCTCGCATGCACCAGGAACAGGGGCGGGGTTCGCGCATCCACCCGCCGCTCGACCGATCGCGCGATCCGCATCGCCGGGGAAGCATCGGGGCCCAGAAGATTGTCGCGCGAGCCGCCATGGGTGAAGGGCGCCTCCAGGCTGACCACGGGATAGAGGAGGCCGGCAACGTCCGGCCGCGCCTCCTGGCGATCGGCTTCATCCACGGGGGCATAGACCTGTTCGGCGTGGCGCGTGGCAAGCGAGCCGGCGAGATGGCCGCCGGCCGAAAAGCCAAGGACGCCCACCCGCTTTACGTCGACAGCTCGCGCGCGGATCAGGCGCATGGCGCGTTGCGCATCCTGCAAGGGCACATCCTCGCGCTGCGTCCAGCCTTCGCCGGGCAGCCGGTAGAGCAGGATGAAGGCGGTGATCCCGCGCGCATTCAGCCAATCGGCCTGGCTGACGCCCTCATTGTCATAGGACAGGAAGCCATAGCCGCCGCCCGGCAGGACCAGCATCGCCGCGCCATTGGGGCGGGCGGGGCGACGGACGACCAGGATGGGCTGCGCAATGCCCGTCACGAAGCGGTCGGGATGAGCGGGGTCCTTCGACTGGTCGTCCACCTTGCGGACGATGGGCGCGCCGGTGTCGCCGGGGGGCGGGCCGGGCCATAGCTCCACGATTTCGTCCTGGGCGCTGGTCTGGCCGCGGGCGATCGCCGGCATCGCGGCGAGCCCGGCCGCTGCGATCAGCGCCGATCGGCGATCAAGGGTCGTCATGCGTCCTTCTCCTCCTTTTCGCGCCGACGCGTCGGCGCCGCGACGATGGGCGAGAGCGCCGCGCCGATGATGCGCGCGGCCTCGCGCACATGGTCGCTGCACGCCGCCATCGTCGCGCGGTTCGCGGGCCCGTCGACATAGGGCATGGTCAGCGCCGCGCGCGCCACATCGCCGACCAGGATCGGCGCGGACAGATCGGTGATGCCGGTCAGCATCGGACTGGGCGAATTGGCCCCGCCCGCCGCTACGGCCGCGTCCAGTCGCGCGGTGAGTACGCCGGCGTCGAATTCGCCGCCGGCGTTGCGCACGTCCTCCAGCATCGCCGCGCGCGATTCGGGCGGCTGGAAGGCGAGCAGGATGCGCCCCGAGTTGGAGCGGTGAAGCGGCCGGCGATAGCCCACGCGCACGGCAAAGCCCGAAAGACCGGGCGCCTCGATCGCGATAATGACCACCATTTCCGCGCCCGATGCGACGCCCAGATGACAACTCTGCCCGGCCTTGCGGGCCAGTTCCTGCATCACCGGCAAGGCGGTGGAGGCAAGATCCCGAACCGGCGGCTGGCTCATGCCCAATGCGAAGAGGCGATTGGTGAGGCGATAGCCGTCCTCGGCGCGCGCGATATAGCCATGTTCCTCCAGCACCTGGAGCATGCGGAAAATCTCGCTGACCGATCGACCCAAGGCTGCCGAAATGTCGGACATGATGAGCGGCTCGCTGGCGGCGGCGAGCAGTTCGATGATCTCCAGCCCCTTCTTCAGGGCCGGCGCCTGATAGCGCGTCTTTTCGGTCATCCGTCCCCTCCCTGCGTCGCGCGTTGCATCGCTGCCTGTCGCGATCATCTAGACGTGATCCAGATATGAAATCAATTTTTATATTTCACAAATGCGATTGTGGGAGTATTGGGAAGCCGTCGTGGTACCGCTCTCAAGCGTGGCTGCGATGGATTCAGGGAAGTGGTTCGCCGCGAAAATGTGCGGCGCGAATCGATCAGCGCCCCCGTTCAAGGGGCCAGGGAGAGGAAAGGGTTTCATGTCCAGGATGACTCACACGCCGCGTCGCGCCGCCTTGCTGACGGGGATTTCGATCGCCAGCCTGCTGCTGGCCGGCCAAGCCTTCGCACAGGACGCCGCCGCCGCGCCGCAGGAAGCGCCCGCTGACGACACGGCAGCAATCGTCGTCACCGGCGTGCGCGCCAGCCTGTCGAGCGCCCAGTCGATCAAGCGCAATTCCGACGTCATCGTCGATTCCATCGTCGCCGAAGACATCGGCAAGCTGCCCGACCGCAACGTCGCCGAAGCCTTGCAGCGCATCCCGGGCATTCAGGTGCAGCGCCAATATGGCGAGGGCAGCTCGGTCGCGATCCGCGGTCTGACGCAGGTCCGCACCGAACTCAACGGACGCGACATCTTCACCGCGAGCGGCGCCAATCAGCTCAGCCTGGAGGATATCCCCTCCGAGCTGCTGGCCGGTATCGACGTCTACAAGAACCCGTCGGCCGATCTGATCGAGGACCAGCTGTCCGGCACGATCAATTTCCGCACGCGTAAGCCCTTCGACTTCGACGGGTTCAAGGCGGCGGCGACGCTGACGCAAAGCCATTTCGACCTGGTCGACAAGTTCAAGCCTTCCGCGTCGCTGCTGCTGAGCGACCGGTGGGAAACGGGCATTGGCGAAATCGGCATTCTTGCCAGCGTCTCCTACCAGAAAACCGCGTTCCGCCAGGACACCATCTCGACCGAGCCCTTCTATACGCTCGACCCGAGCGTAGCGGCCGACGCCGCCGTGCTGGAGACGCTTGGCCGCACTGGCCAGACGACCACGCTCCCCCATGGCACCGGCATCGGCGAGGTCTATGGCGACAGGCGTCGCCTGGGCACCGACATCGCGGTCCAGTGGCGCCCCAGCGACACGCTGGAAGTCACTGCCGAAGTCTTCCGCTCGGACTTCAAGTTCCGCTTCGATGATTACAGCTTCTTCGCCTATACCTCGACCAATGCGATCGTGCCGCAGCCCGGCGCGCCCTTCACCTATGCCGACAATGGCGATTTCCAGAGCGGCACCTTCATCGACCTGCCGATCGGCAACAACACCAGCGCGCAGACACGCCGGTCGAAGACCACGGACTATTCGCTGAACCTGAAATGGAAGGCGACGCCCAACCTCACGATCAGCGCCGATGGTCAATATGTCGACGCGACGACCAAGAACCTCCGGTCGATCTTCGGGCTGAACGGCACCGCCGACACGCTCTACCAGGATATTTCCGGATCGGTGCCGGTCGTGAATATCGGGTCGTCCACTGGCCTCACCAATGTCGCGACCTACAACAGCGCCTTCTATCTCGACAATCTCAACGAATCCAAAGCGTCGGACAAGACGGCGCGGCTTGATGCCGAATATCGTTTCGACGCCGGCATCCTCTCGTCGATCAAGGCGGGGCTGCGCTACGCCGACCGTCGCAACAAGACGATCGATACCGGCTATCGCTACACCGGGCTGTCCGCAATTCCGACCGAGTTGGAGACGGTGGACCTCAGCGACTTCTTCCGCGGCGACGCCGATCTGTTCGGCGACATCATCGCGTTCAATCGCGGCATCATCCGCAATTATGGGCAGACGCTGGACGTGCTGGGCATCGACGGCCCGCCCGCCTATGTGCAGAGTGGCACCAACCAGCAGCGGCAGAAGACCTATACCGGCTATGCCACGGCATTCTTCCGGGCCGATCCAGTCGATGGCAATATCGGCGTTCGCGTCGTGCGCACCGATCTGGACGTGTCGGGCTATTATCAGCAGACGCCCATCGTCATCGACGAAAACGGGAATGAGACGAACGGCCCCACCGTGTTCAACCCGATCGCGGTGTCGCAAAGCTACACGTCGGTCCTGCCAAGTCTGAACCTGCGGGTGCATCTGACCGACAATCTGCAGTTCCGTTTCGCCGCCGCCAAGAATATCTCGCGGCCCAGCTTCCTGCAGCTCAACCCCAGCCTCACCATCACCGAGCCGGGCAGCGCGCAGCAGGATCAGGTGCACACGGCATCGGGCGGCAACCCCTATCTGAAGCCGATGAAGTCGGACAATCTCGACGCATCTCTGGAATGGTATTTCTCGCGCACCGGATCGCTCACTGCGGCCGCATTCTACAAACGCATCAAAAACTATATCCAGACGGCCGTCGCGACGCGCACCGTCACCTTCGACAATGGCAACAGCTATGATTATGAAGTGACGTCCTACAACAACGTCGCGACCGGCAAGGTGAAGGGCTTCGAACTCGCCTATCAGCAATTTTTCGACTTCCTGCCGGGACCGTTGAGCGGCCTCGGTATGCAGGCGAACTTCACCTATGTCGATTCGCAGGCACCGTCGCCGGCGACCGCGGGCCCGGTGACCAATGTGCCGCTCGAACTGCTGTCGAAATATAACTATAATCTAGTCGGCATCTACGAGCAGGGCGGCGTATCGGCGCGCGTTGCCTATAACTGGCGCAGCAAATATGTCGTGACGACGGCGGGCAACGGAACCGGCAATCTGCCGATCTTCAACGAGCCCTTCGGCCAGCTGGATGCATCGATCAGCTATGATGTCACGCCGGAATTCACGCTGACGCTCGACGGGGTGAACCTGACCAATACCCGCCGCGCGACCTATTTCGGTATCGACAGCCGGCCGCGCGACGTGGTGGTCAATGATCGCCGCATCAGCCTGACGGCGCGGATCACCTATTGATCCGCAGGTCGCCTCCATCCCGCCAGCGTTGCGCCTTATGGCACAGCCCAGCGGGAGCGGGCGCATAGGCCGATGATTGACGCCCATGTCCATCTCTGGCGGATCGGTCGCAATGACTGCCGCTGGCCCGGCCCCGATCTCGCGGCGATCCACCGCGATTTCGAGGTGGCGGAGCTGCTGGAGGAAATGAACGCGGGCGGCATGGCGCAAGCCCTGTTGGTGCAGAGCCAGGAGTCGGAGGCGGACACGCGCTGGCTGCTGGACATCGCCGCAGGCGAGCCGCGCATCGTCGGGGTCGTCGGTTGGGTCGATCTGGCGGCGGGCGACGCGCCCGCGCGGATCGATGCGCTCAGCGCGGCGGGGCCGCTGGTCGGCTTGCGACCGATGGTGCAGGACCGGGCGGACAATTGGTATGACGATCCGGCGCTTCGGCCCGGACTGGCGCATACGGCGGCGCGTGGCCTGGTCCTCGACGCACTGGTGCGCCCACGCCATTTGGCCTCGCTCGGTCGGCTGGCGGCGCGCATGCCGGCGCTGACGATCCTGATCGATCATGGCGCCAAACCGGAGCCGGACCGGTTCGAGGCGTGGGCACAGGCGATCGGGCCGCTGGCGGCCCATCGCAATATTGCGTGCAAATTGTCGGGGCTGCTGACGGAGCAGCCGGCAGGGGAGGAGGATCCCGCAGTCGTGCGAGGATGGATGGACCTGATGATGGCGCATTTCGGTCCCGGCCGCCTGGTCTGGGGCAGCGACTGGCCCGTCGTGATGCTGAAGGCGTCCTATCGGCAATGGCGCGACATCGCCTGGAACGCCGTTGCGGCCGCGGATCGTCCCGCGATTTTCGGCGGCAATGCCGCGCGCCTCTATCGATTGGCGCGGACATGACGGCGATGGTGCCGCTCCCCCGCCTTGGCATGGGCACAGCGCCGATCGGCAATCTCTATCGGGCAGTGTCTGACGCGCAGGCGCGCGCCACGCTGGAGGCGGCCTGGGACGCGGGCATCCGCTATTTCGATACGGCGCCGCATTATGGCTTTGGCCTCGCCGAACGCCGCCTGGGCGCGATGCTGGCGGAGCGCGATACGTCCGGCTCCGCCTTGCTGTCGACCAAGGTCGGCCGCCTGCTGGCGCCCACCCGGGCGCAGGGCGAACGCCACGGCTTCGTCGACGCCGACCCGTTCGAGCCGGTCTTCGATTATTCCGCCGATGCGATCCGCCGATCCTTCGAGGAGAGCTGTCGGCGCATCGGGCGCGATCGTATCGATCTGCTGCTGGCGCATGATCTGGGGCACGTGACTCATGGCGCTGCGCATGAGGCGCATTTGCGCGCGTTTCTCGACAGCGGCTACGGCGCGATGCGGGACCTGCGCGACGCAGGCGCGGTGCGCGCGATCGGCATCGGCGTCAATGAGGTCGCGATCTGCGAGACGCTGCTGGACCATGTCGAACTGGATGTGATCCTGCTGGCCGGCCGCTACACGCTGCTCGATCGCAGCGCCGACCGGCTGCTGGACCGCTGCGCGGCGCAGGGCGTGCGGCTGATCGTCGGCGGCCCTTATAATAGCGGCATATTGGCGCGGGACCTCACCGGGCCATTGCGCTTCGACTATGCGGCGCCGAGCGCGGCGGTGCTGGACCGGGCCCGCGCTCTGGCGGACATTTGCGCGGGTTTCGGCGCGTCGCTGCCTGCCGCCGCGCTGCAATTTCCGCTGCGTCATCCGCAGGTCGCCTGCGTGATACCCGGGCTCGTGGGCGCGGACCAGGTGGCGGACACGGTCCAGCGGCTCGCCAAGCCCCTGCCCGAAGCGCTATGGCCGGCGCTCGACGCGGCGCTCCGGCCGACAGCGTTCCAGGCCGGGGCGCCTGCGCTGCTGCAGGATGACGCCCGGCTCATCCTACTGCACCCGCAGGACAATGTGCTGATCTGCGTGCGGCCGATCGAGGCGGGAGACATATTGCCCGCTTCGGGCGGAACCATCCCCGCGCGTGAGGGCATCGCGATCGGCCATAAGCTTGCCCGCACTTCCCTCGCGGCGGGCGACAAGGTCATCAAATATGGCGCGCCGATCGGGTCGATGAAAACCCCCTCCGCTTCGAGCACGGTCTGGAGCCGAGGGCGAAGGCGCAGATTCCGCACGAGCGGGCCGACGACCGTCGGGCCCGTGACGACGACCAGCGCGCCGAAGCGGGCGGCGAGCGCCCAGGGCCAAGCCAGCCACAAGC
>ENA-ORDG01001330-ORDG01001330.1-marine-metagenome-genome-assembly--contig:-NODE-1330-length-10184-cov-4.712081_pt1 | contig 10184 bp, 10 predicted proteins | sample MGYA00248629_ERZ508524 | MGnify/ENA primary metagenome ERZ508524 (study PRJEB26194, sample SAMN05421901) | marine metagenome | isolation source: East of Rio de Janeiro, Brazil, South Atlantic Ocean...
ATAATCTTATATGGTACCTTTGAAATACTTTTTTTAATGGATGTATCTTCAAAACTTCTTCCAATCAATCGTTTAACAGCGAATAAAGTATTTGCTGGATTAGTCACTGCTTGTCTTTTAGCTGGTTGGCCAACCAATCTTTCATCATTTTCGCCGAAAGATACTACAGAAGGTGTTGTTCTTGTTCCTTCTGCGTTTTCCAAAACTTTAGGCTGACTTCCATCCATTATGGCTACACATGAATATGTAGTTCCTAAATCAATTCCTATAACTCTACTCATAATATTTGCTTCCTTTTATTGCTATATGGGTGTTTTTTTGACTACTACAAGTTAAAAAAATCACTTTTTTTCCTCTTTTTTTTCATCATTTTTAATATTTTCTACCTTTTCTTCTCTTTTTTTAGTGACACCAACGAGGGTAGGTCTAAGCAAACGGTCTTTCATCATAAAACCTTTCTGGATCTCTTGAATAACAGTTCCAGCATCTTTGGTATTGTCTTCAAGCTCAAGCATTGCCTGGTGAAAATTGGGATCAAATTTTTTGTTCATACATTCAATTGGTGTTATTCCGTTTTTTTTAAAAATAGATACCAAGTCTTGTTTTATAATTTCTATGCTATCAATAATTTTGTTTAAATTTTTGTTATTTCTTAAGTTTTCATCATTTTTAAATGAAATAATTGCACGATCAATATTATCTAAGAGTGATAAAGATTCTCTAGCTAAATTAAATCCACCAAATTCATAAGCTTCTTGATTTTCTTTTTCAAATCTTCTCCTTTGATTTTCCATCTCAGCCATTGTTCTGAGTAGTTTTTCTTGAGTGACCTTAAGTTTATCTTCGATTGTTTCTTCTTTCGGTGGGGCACTTTCTTTTTCCGCTGCTGTGTTTTTTTGAGTTTCTTTCTTATCTTCTGATAGGATTTTTTCCACTTCTTTTTTGTCTGATTTTGTCATCGGTTTGATATATGGTCACTAAAAAAAAAAATACTAGTATAAAATGAGTAAAATTAAAGAAATTTTAATTGGAACAAATAATAAAGGAAAATATAGGGAAATATGTAATTTGTTACCAAATGAGCTAAAAAAATATTCTCCAAAAGAATTCAATATTCCAACTCCTAAAGAAACAGGGAAAAGTTTTGAAGAAAATTCATTTATTAAAGCTTCATATTTTTCAAAAAAAACAAGTTTAATTTGTTTGTCAGATGATTCAGGACTTGAAATAGATCTTTTGAAGAGTGAACCTGGAATCTATTCTTCTAGATGGAGTGGTGAAAAAAATAATTTTGATTTAGCGATCAAAAAAATTTTTGAAAAAATGAGCAATATAAAAAAGGATTGGACAAATGATAATACAGCAAGATTTATTTGTTGTATGACACTTTTATGGCCCGATGGCAAAAACTACTCTAGCAAGGGAGTTATAAGGGGGAAAATTTCAATAGCAAAAAAAGGAAAAAATGGATTTGGATATGATCCTATTTTTATTCCTGATGGTTATAGTCAAACTTTTGGAGAAATGGAATCTAAATTAAAGATGTCTATTGATCATAGATTTAAAGCGTTTCTTAAAATTAAAAAATTCTTTATTTAATATACTTTAATAAATTTTTTTTCTGACACTTTGTAAATTTTTAACTTTTGCTTACTTAGATTATTTTCTATAAGAAATTCTCCATGAAGACCTTTAAATCCTTTCTTATTATATAATTGATCTTGTTTGAATTGAAAATTATTATTAGACCAACAGTAATAAATTAATCCCAAGGCGTCATATGCGAGTATTGAAACCTTATTAGATTTTTCATTAAATGTATTGAAAAATTTTTTGTTGAATTTTTTTAAGTTTTCGAAATCAATGGATGGGAAATGTAAATTTTGCATGGCATTTTCATTAAAAAAAGTTTCATCGAACCATTGATTAATAGTAAAAAAATCAACTTTATCACTTAAAACATCAGAAAACATAAAAGATGTTAAGACACTTTTTAATCTTTCCCCAAAATCTATAACAACAACAGAATCAAAATTTACCTCACCTAAAGTATGCATTTGCTTTAATTTTTTTAGTTCGTTTTTGTCCTTATATAAATCAGATTTTTCTAATATTTTAATTCTTCTTTCTAGATCTTTTTTTCTTTCTCTATACCTAGTTATTTTTTCTATTTCTCCAGTTATTGTTTTTGGATTAGCATCATAGGAATAAGTTCTATAAAATTTTAATACATCTTTTTTAGCAACAGATTCCGACTGATAACTGAATTCTGACTTTGGTGATAGAAGTAAAGTTTTAGAAACTTTTATTTCGTTAAAATATTTCTTCAAAGCGTCAATTTGCGATTCAATGTTGATTCCAAAGGCAATCGTATTTTTTGGAATATCTTTAGTTTGATTAGTAAATGAAATAAAAGTAATTTTATTTATTTCACCAAGCCTTTCTAAATTTTCAAAAAAAATTGGACCTATGACGATTTTAATACCTTGTTCTTCAAATTCTTTGGCTGATAGATAAGAATTTAAAGCATTTCCCTTATTGTCTTTAGGATAAATTTTTACATCTTCATTCGATATATCGTACAAAGCTAACTGGATTGCTTTTAAAAAAGATTCCCCTATACCTTGAAATTTTCCAGACAAAGGAAGTAGAACACCTATTTTCAAAAAATTTGAGTTTTCTAAATTATTTTCACTCGATCCTTCATTAATCGCATTACTATTTATTGTAAATAATAAATAAGATAGTATTGAAAATGTTATTATTTTTTTCATAAATAAAAATTACCTTCAATAATATAAAATATAATTTAGGCATCAAATGGACAAAAATAAACAACAAACTGTTGGCCCCGGGCTTTACTTGGTATCTACTCCAATTGGGAATATGGAGGACATAACTTTAAGAGCTCTGAATATCTTGAAAAAATCAGATATTATTTTGTGCGAAGATACAAGAAGATCAGGAAAGTTACTTTCCTACTTTCAAATAAAAAGTAAACTCCTACCTTATCATAAATTTAATGAAAAAAAAGTTGGCAGTAAAGTAATTGATTCTATAAAAAAAGATAAAATTGTTTCACTGATTTCTGATGCTGGTACACCTGCTGTTTCTGATCCAGGCATGATACTTGTTAATAAATGTATTGATGAAAATTTAGATGTTCACCCAATTCCGGGATCATCTGCAGTCACATCAGCATTCAGTGTTTCAGGATTTAGTGATCAATATCTATTTTACGGCTTTTTGACAAAAGAAAAAAACAAACTAGAGAGTGTACTCAAAAATTTAAGTAATTTAGATTATTCGATTATTTTTTTTATTCCAGCTCCAAAAATTAATTTTTATATATCAAAATTAAAAAAATATTTTTTCGGTAGAAAAATAGTAATCGCAAAAGAAATGACAAAAATTCACGAAGAGTTTATCAGGGGCAATATTGAATCAATGGAAAATTTAACCGAACCTTTAAAAGGCGAACTAACTGTTGTTTTATCAGAGATAATAAAAAAAAATAATATTAAAAAAGAAATTCACGAATCAGTTAAAATAGAAATAAAGAAAATGTTAAAAAAATATACTCACAAGGATGTTGTCGAATTTGTTTCAAAAAAAGAAAATTTACCAAAAAAAATGATTTACAATTATTGTTTAAAATTAAAAAAATGAAATGAGAAAAAACTTTATAATATTATTTTTTTTACTTTTATTGAACTCTTGTGTTGGCTCTTCAACAAGTGGAGTTTTTGGTACTGGAGTAAGTGTTGCTTTAGATCCTCGAACATTAGGAACACAAATTGACGATTCTATAATGCAAAAAAATTTACGAGCAAGATTGGTTCTAACCGAAAAAAAAATATCTTGTTACAATTTCAGTAAAAGTTCTTGATGGTAGAATTTTTTTGGGTGGGAAAGTTGACGAGCCTGAAGAAAAGTTAAGAATAACCAAAATGGCTTGGGAAACTAAAGGCTCTAGATCTGTAAAAAACAATATCGTAGTAAAGCAAAAATTTTCCTTTAAAAATACAGTTAAGGATATTTTAATAACCGCTCAATTGAGAACTGCATTAATTTTAAACAAAAATGTAAAAGCAGCAAATTTTAATATTGATACTATTAATCAGAAAACTTACGTTTTTGGAATTGCTCATAATGAAAATGAAAAGAAAGAAATTATTCAAGAAGCAAAACAAATAGTTGATCTTAAGGAACTTGTGACCAGTATCTTAATGGTTTCCGATTTGAGTAGGCAAAGAGAGTAAGTTAATTTTTCTTTTTTTTTTTGTAATCTATTATGTCCGACGAATAGGCTGCTACCGAAGCCAGATTTATTATATCACTTGTTGATGATCTTAATGGTGCAATTTCAATAGGCTCTCCTAATCCAACTAACAAAGGACCAACTACTTTAACTGCGCTTAAACTTTTCATTAGCTTATATGAAATTGCAGCACTATGCCTTCCAGGCATTATTAAAATGTTAGCGTTACCTACGATTTCAGAGAATGGATAAAGTTCTTTGTATTCTTCATTTAAAGCTACATCTGGCTGCATTTCTCCATCAAATTTAAAATCAACTTTTTTTTCCTTTAATATTTCAACCGCATCCCTTAAATTTTTTGTAGAACTAGTTTTCGGAGTACCAAAAGTAGAGTGAGATAAGAATGCAACTTTTGGATTGAAGCCAAACAATCTAGCTACCCTTGCACTTGATATAGCTATTTGAGAAAGTTGCTCTGCAGTAGGAATTTCATGAACAGTAATGTCAGCTATAAAAACGGTTCTACCTCTATTAACCATTATAATTAGACCAAAAATTACTTCCCCTGATCTTGGATCCACTACACGCTTAACTTTATCTAATGTAGATGTGTAACGCCTTGTATTTCCAGTTACCATTGCATCTACATCTCCGCATGAAACCATACAAGTTCCCCAAACCACTCTGTCATTTCTTACTAACCTATCGCAATCTCTTTCCAAAAGACCTTCTTTTCGTTGTATTTTTCCGTAAAGGAATTTTGCATATTTTTCTCTCTTTTCATTATCTGTGGAGTTAATTATTTCAATATTATAATTTTCGTCCAAACCTATTTCCTTTAATTTTTTTTTTACTATTTCTTTTTTTGCTATCAATACGGGAATCCCAAGACCGTTATTTTTAAAAGCTATTGCAGCTTTTAAAGTGTTTTCATCCTCTCCATCGGCAAAAACAACTCTTTTTTTATTTTTCTTTATTTGTGAATTTATACCTTGCATTATAGTTAGCGATGGATCTAGTCTTTGCCTTAGTTGATCCTTATAAACTTCCAAGTTTTCTATTTTTTTCCTTGCTACTCCACTCTTCATTGCAGCTTTTGCCACAGCAACCGGTATTACACTAATTAATCTAGGATCAAAAGTTGATGGAATTATATATTCTTTTCCATATTTCGGTCGTTCTCCTCCCATAGCGGCAGCAACTTCATCAGGAACATTTTCTCTTGTAAGTTCAGCTATTGCATGAGCAGCGGCCACTTTCATTTCTTCATTAATTGTTTTTGCTCTAACATCCAACGCACCTCTAAAAATGTAAGGAAAGCCAATAAAATTATTTACCTGATTGGGATAATCTGATCTTCCGGTTGCAACGATAGCGTCATCTCTAGCTTCATGAACATCTTCAGGATTGATTTCGGGATCAGGATTTGCAAGAGCAAAAACGATTGGATTTTTTGCCATTGTTTTGATCATATCTTTGGAGAGTACGTTTTTTGTAGATAATCCTAAAAATACATCTGCACCCTTAATTGCATCTTTAAGTGTTCTTAATTTTGTATCTATTGCATGTGCAGATTTCCATTGATCAAGATTATCTCTTCCGCGATACAAAACTCCTTTTCTATCTAGCATAACTATATTTTCATTTGGCACACCATTGCTTTTAAATAAATTAGCACAAGCTATTGCTGATGCACCCGCACCATTTACTACTACCTTTATATCTTTAATAGATTTGTCAGATATATCTAAAGCATTAATTAATGCTGCTAAAGTTATTATTGCTGTTCCGTGTTGGTCATCATGAAATATAGGAATATCCAATTTTTCTTTTAATTTCTGTTCTATAACGAAGCAGTCGGGAGCCGCTATATCTTCTAAATTAATTCCTCCAAAACTTTTTCCAAGATTTGCTATACAATTAATAATTTCATTTACATCAGAAGAGTCTACTTCTAAATCGATTGCATCTATATCCGCAAAACGTTTAAATAATACTGCCTTTCCTTCCATCACAGGCTTTGCAGCCAGAGCGCCCAAATTTCCTAGTCCAAGTATCGCTGAGCCGTTGCTAATTACAGCAACTAAATTTCCTTTAGTTGTATAGTCGTAGGCCGCATCTGGATTTTTTGCTATCATTTTAACAGGGGCAGCTACACCAGGAGAATAAGCAAGTGCTAAATCTCTTTTACTTGTCATTGGTTTTGAAGATAGAATTTCTATTTTTCCTGATTTTCCACTGTTGTGATAATCTAAAGCTTCTTGATCTGTGTATCTCTCTATTTTGGACTTTTTCTTCATTGGAAAAGCAAGTATCTTACAATTGTCACAAAAATAAGGCCTACATGTCAAGATGAACTTAATAGCATCTACCTCTACATTTAGTTTTTTTACTTTAATAAGCAGAATACTTGGCTATGTGAGAGACATATTAATTGCAATTTTTTTAGGAACGGGTCTTTTTGCTGATGCTTTTTTTGTAGCCTTTAGACTGCCTAACACTTTTAGAAGATTATTTGCTGAAGGAACATTCAATGCTGCTTTTATTCCTAGTTATGCTAGTGAGTTAGCTCAGGATAAAGAACAAGCAGACCATTTTGCGAGGAATGTATTCAATTTACTTTTTGTTATTTTATTATTTTTTGTTTTGGTAGCAGAAATTTTTATGCCGCAGCTGATTTATTTAATAGCTCCAGGATTTTATAAAGATCCTCAAAAATTAGAGCTTGCAGTTGATTTAAGCAGAATAACTTTCCCCTTTTTATTTTTTGTATGTTTGGCTTCTTTTTTTGCGGCAATACTTAATTCATATAACAAATTTGCTGCTGCAGCAGCAGCGCCAATTATATTAAACGTAATATTAATTGGATCATTATTCCTTTCCCAGAGGCTGAATATATCTGATGTTACAACATTATCTTATGCTGTATCATTTGCAGGTTTATTACAGTTATTAATTTTATTATTTTTTGTTAGAAAAAATTTTAAACCAATCTTAACTTTAAAAATAAAAATAGATGAAAAAATAAAGTTCTTTTTTCGTAAATTACTTCCAAGTATTTTTTCGTCTGGTGTAACGCAAATTAATATTTTGGTTGGAACCATAATTGCTTCTTTTCAAGCAGGCGCGGTTTCCTACCTTTATTATGCAGATAGAGTTTATCAAATAAATCTTGCCGTTGCTGGAATTGCAGTTGGTACGGTTATGCTTCCAGAATTATCAAAACATGTTAAAAATAATAATTTTGAGCAGATCACTGACTTACAGAATAGAGCCTTGGAACTTTGCTTATTTTTATCTATACCGGCTGCAACTGCTTTAGTTTTAGCATCAGAGGAAGTTATTACATCATTATTTGGTTATGGCTCATTTAATGATGCGAGTGTCATTAATACTGCTATTGCACTTACTTTTTTTGCTTTTGGCGTCCCTGCATTTTCCATATTAAAAATATTCTCAAATTTCTTTTTTGCTAGAAATGATACCAAGACGCCATTTTACCTATCAGTTTTATCGGTGACTTTAAATATAATAATTAGTGTATCTTTATTTAGCAAATTTGGTTTTGTTATAATACCGATAGCAACTTCAATTTCTTCCTGGATAAATGTTTTTATGCATTACTATTTTATAAAAAAAAGAGATTTACATATTTTTGATAGTAAATTTATTTATAAATTTCCTCGCATGATATTATCTGTGGTTGTAATGGGAATAGTGTTGTATTTATTGTTAGGCTTTTTTTCAGATAAATTTGATTATAATGAAAGTTGGAAATTTATTTACTTATTTATTATAGTGATAGTTAGTTTAATAAGTTATTTTTTAATTTCAAATTTTTCGGGAGCTTTTAAATTCAAAGATATTAAATTAAAATAGTAATTTTTATATATGCATAAAAAAAGGGTATTTTCAGGAGTTCAGCCAACAGGTAATTTACATTTAGGAAATTATTTAGGTGCAATTAAAAATTTTGTTAATTTACAAAATAAGTTTGAGTGTGTTTATTGTATTGTTGATTTGCACGCTATAACTAACCGTCAAGATCCAAAAGAATTAAAATCCAATATTTTAGAAACTATTGCAAGTTTTATTGCATCAGGATTAAATTCAGAAAAAAATATCATATTCAATCAGGCTAGCGTAGCTGCACATAGCGAATTAGCGTGGATATTTAATTGTGTTGCAAGAATTGGATGGATGAATCGGATGACACAATTTAAAGAAAAAGCAGGCGTTAATAAAGAAAATGCCAGCGTAGGTCTATTAGTTTATCCTAGTTTAATGGCAGCTGATATACTTATATATAAAGCTACTCATGTCCCAATAGGCGAGGATCAAAAACAACATTTGGAGTTAACGAGGGACATTGCAAAAAAATTTAACAATGATTTTAAATGTGACAATTATTTTCCAATAGTAGAACCACTGATTCCTAAAGAAATTTCCAGGGTAATGAGTTTAAGAGATGGTATGAAAAAAATGAGCAAATCAGAAGATTCTGATCAAAGCCGAATAAATTTAAAAGACGATAAAGATTTAATTAATCAAAAAATTAAAAAGGCCAAAACTGATAATGATTCTATTCCATCAGAAACAAATGGACTAAAAAATAGACATGAAGCCGCAAATCTTATATCGATTTATGCAAGCATAAATGAAATTGAAGTAGCTAAAGTTTTAAAAGAATTTGGGGGTAAAAATTTTTCTACTTTTAAGAGTAAATTAAGTGAATCACTTATTGAGCGAATTTGTCCAATAGGTAACGAAATAAAAAAATTATTAAAAGATAAAAATTATCTAAATAAAATCCTAGAGAAAGGCTCAAAAAGGGCAAATATAATAGCAAAAAATAATCTCAAAGAAGTATATGAGATAATAGGCCTCACAAAGTTCACTTGATAAGAGATTTTTTGTATAATATTAAGTAGTTATTATGATGGTAGAGACAGAGCATACACCGAATCCTAATACATTGAAATTTTTGCCCGGAAAAAAAGTTTCCGAGGTAGGTCCAATCGAATTTTTAAAAAATGATAAAAGTATCAAAGTATCATTAGCTAATAAAATATTGTCCTTAGAAGGAACGGTAATGGTGTTTTTTGGAGAAGATTTTATTACAGTAAAAAAAGAAAAAGATTTAAACTGGGAGAATTTAAAGCACGGTATTATTTCTGAAATTAATGATTATTATTCTAAAGGAAATAATGTTGTTGTTAGCAAAGATTCAAAGTTAGAAAAGATTTTAAACAAGTCTAAGTCGAGCTCTGAACCAATTCAATCTAATGAAATAATTGATAAAATTAACGAAGTGTTAGATTCAAAAATAAGACCTGCTGTGGCAAGAGACGGAGGAGATATTACATTTAAGTCCTTTGCAGATGGAGTAGTTACGGTTGAATTAAAGGGTAGTTGCTCAGGATGCCCAAGCTCGATTATGACGCTTAAACAAGGAGTACAAAATCTTATGTGCCACTACATACCGGAAGTAAAAAGCGTGGAGGCAATTTAAACAGTGTCAAAAAAAATTGAAAAACTTTTTAAGTCATATCGAGATCAATTACTTCATTTAGCAAAACTTTATGGTGTAGTTGAAATCAAAAGTTACGCAAGAAGTTCAAAAAGACTTTCAATTTCCCAATTGGAGCTATTATTAATCAAGAATCGGATTAAATTACCGGCCAATCTTTCTAGTGATAAAGCAATAGCCAAACAAGAATTAAGGGAAAACGCAATAAGAAATATTTATCTATCAGTTGCTTTCGTGTTTTTTGTAGGATGTTTAATTGTAATGAGACCGTATATTAAAAATGTAGTTAACGAAGTCAAATTTACCTATGTTGCGCAAGAGTATAAATCATTAAAAACAGACAAGTTAAAGAAAACTAAAATAAAAAAAGATAAAAAGATTGAAATAGTTCAA
>ENA-ORDG01001332-ORDG01001332.1-marine-metagenome-genome-assembly--contig:-NODE-1332-length-10168-cov-4.170053_pt1 | contig 10168 bp, 8 predicted proteins | sample MGYA00248629_ERZ508524 | MGnify/ENA primary metagenome ERZ508524 (study PRJEB26194, sample SAMN05421901) | marine metagenome | isolation source: East of Rio de Janeiro, Brazil, South Atlantic Ocean...
TCTGAAATTACTACTAAATCAACCTTTCTCTTTTTCACTCGTATAGCATCTTTTCTTGCTAACAAAGAAATAAAAGATGAAAGAGAATTATATTAATTACATATTAAGCAATGTTGAATTAATTATTACACTTTAATCTTGAATATTAAATTAATTGAATGTCCTCGAAACTTTTAAATTTCTTTTGAAAAATTTACATTTGTTGAAAATCACACTATGGCAGGAAATTCCTTCGGAACAATATTTAAAGTAACCACTTTTGGTGAATCTCACGGAAAAGCGATCGGAGGAATTATTGATGGCTGTCCGTCTGGCGTTGAAATCGACCTGGAAGCCATTCAAAATGAATTGAATAGACGTAAACCCGGACAATCGAAAATCGTTACCCAACGAAAAGAACCGGATACCATAGAATTTTTATCAGGAATTTTTGAAGGCAAAACTACCGGAACTTCGATTGGTTTCGTGATTGAAAACACCAATCAAAAATCGAAAGATTACGGACATATTAAAGACGTTTATCGACCAAGTCACGCCGATTATACTTATGATCAAAAATATGGAAATCGTGATTATCGTGGCGGCGGAAGAAGTTCTGCTCGCGAAACAGCTTGCCGAGTAGTGGCAGGAGCCGTAGCGAAACAATTCTTAACATCAATTCAGTTTCAGGCCTATGTTTCTTCCGTAGGGAAAATTCAACTCGAAGAAACCGATGCTATCGATTTTGCTGAAATTGAAAAAAATCCTGTTCGTTGCCCGAATGCTGAAAAAGCTTCGGAAATGGAAACCTATATCAAACAGATTCGAAAAGAAGGAGATACCGTTGGTGGTGTCGTTTCTTGCGTGATTAAAAATGTTCCTGTAGGATTGGGAGAACCGGTTTTTGATAAACTTCACGCTCAATTAGGGAAAGCCATGCTGTCGATCAATGCAGTAAAAGGCTTTGAATACGGAAGTGGTTTTGAAGGCGCTCAAATGAGAGGAAGCGAACATAATGACCATTTTAATGAAGACGGAAGTACCAAAACCAATTTTAGCGGTGGCGTACAAGGCGGAATTTCTAACGGAATGGATATTCATTTTAAAGTAGCTTTTAAACCGGTGGCTACCTTGATGCAAAAACAGGAAACCATTAATAGCCAAGGTGAAAAAGTAGAAATGGAAGGTAAAGGTCGTCACGATCCTTGCGTCGTTCCTAGAGCTGTACCCATCGTAGAAGCAATGGCAGCGCTAGTGATCGCCGATTTTTTATTAATCAACAGAACAACAAAAGCATAAACAATATAGATGAAGAAACTCGCATTACATTGGCAAATATTATTAGGAATGGCGTTAGGGGTAGTTTTTGCCCTCATTATGACCAATTTTTCTTGGGGAGCAGATTTTATTGAAGATTGGATCAAACCTTTTGGAACCATCTTTATTAACGCCCTTAAATTAATTGCAGTTCCGTTAATATTAGCTTCGTTAATCAAAGGAGTTTCCGAGTTAAAAGATATTTCGCAGCTTTCTAAAATGGGTTTCCGAACCATTGGAACTTATATTTTTACCACGATCATCGCTGTTTCTATTGGACTAGTCGTCGTGAATTTAGTAAAACCGGGTTCTACCATCACAGAAGAAACACGGGCTGAGTTAGTTGAAAGTTATGGTGGTGATGCCGAATTAAAACGCCAAGATGCTGAAAAACAAAAAGAAGCTGGACCTTTACAAGCCTTGGTTGATATTGTCCCGAGTAATATTGTAGGTGCAGCAGGAAGTAACGCTAATATGTTACAGGTAATTTTCTTTGCGATTTTCTTCGGTATCGGACTCATTTTAATTCCGGAAGAACAGGCAGAACCGGTAAAAAAGTTTTTTGATGGATTTAATGAAGTCATTTTAAAAATGATCGATATCATCATGCTTACCGCGCCGTTTGGAGTGTTTGCACTTTTAGCGGCATTGGTAGTGGAAGCACCGAGTGCCGATTTATTTGCCGCCTTAGGAATGTACGCCTTATGTGTGATTGGCGGATTATTGTTAATGATCGGCATTTACACATTGCTCGTTTGGGTATTTACCAAAAAAACTCCGGCGTTCTTCATCAACGGTATTTCTCCTGCACAATTGTTAGCTTTTTCTACGAGTTCAAGTGCAGCGACATTACCGGTGACAATGGAACGAGTAGAAGAGCATTTAGGTGTCGAAAAAGAAGTTTCAAGTTTTGTATTACCGATTGGTGCCACGATCAATATGGATGGTACTAGTCTTTACCAAGCCGTTGCTGCGGTATTTATTGCCCAAGCTTTTGGAATGGACTTAGATTTTGGAACACAGTTGGGAATTATTGCTACCGCAACCTTAGCTTCGATCGGTTCTGCAGCGGTTCCCGGAGCAGGAATGGTGATGTTAGTCATTGTATTGGCACAAGCCGGAATTCCGGAAGCGGGATTGGCCTTGATCTTTGCGATCGATCGACCCTTAGATATGTGTAGAACCACGGTAAATGTTACCGGAGATGCTTCGGTTTCAATGTTAGTGGCAAAATCTGTCGGTAAACTTCGCGAAGTTCCCTTAGTAAAAAACTGGAACGACAATTATAAAAAGTAAGTCAATTGCCAAGTGCAACGTCACCCTGAACTTGATTCAGGGTCACATCTTTATGAGTTTTTTTTAATTTTTTTCTAATGTTAGGAGTTGTTATCTTTAGAAAAATCATATGAAACATCTCGACTCTGCTCGATATGACAATTAGAAAAATTTTAATCCCAAATTACTCTAAAAATTTCGCTTTAAGTTCTGGAGTAGGGATGCGGCAATGATCTTCTTTCCCGAACCATTTATACCGATTTTTGGCGATTACATCGTAAACCATATTTCTAAAACCTTCCGGTAGAAATAGAAAATAACTCAATAATTTGTAACCACCCGATAGATGCTTGGCGATTTGCAAGGCTGCCGTCGATTTAATGTAATAAGCAGTTCCCGGATCGATTAGAATCATCGAATCGATTTCAGAAGTATCGATCCCACGTTCTTGGGTAAGTTGCTGCCCAATTTCACTTTGTAAGGAAGCATAGCGAAATATATCTTTTTTATCGTGATCAATAATAATATTGATGGCGTTATTGCACAGATTGCAAACACCATCGAATAATATTATTTTTTTATGTTTTGGGAGTTCCTGCATTATTTTTTAGCGCGTTGCACCAGTTCTAATTTACTCAGATCGGCTTCAGTAGTGAACATTCCGTAATTGATAATCGCTTTTCCTTTTTCTATTTTATCGATCGTTCCTACCGAGCGACTATCTTCTAAACGTACGCGGTCATTCACTTTAAAAGAGACGATTTTCTTTTCTTCAGCTTTCTTTTCTTCTTCAACTTGTTTTTTCTTCTCTTCTTGCTTCTTTACACGAATCACCTGAATTTTCTTTTCAGCTTCTTGTTTTATTTTTTGCTCTTGCTTTTTCTTGGCTTCTTTTTTCTTTTTCGATTCTTTTTTACGCTTCGAATTTTCAATTGCTACCAATTTTAAAAATTCACCAATTAAAGCTTTTTTATTATTGTTGTTGAAGAATTTCTCACTCAGATCATCTATTTTCTGACCTAAGTAAATCATGCGTTGGTTACTGTCGTATAACTCTTGAAAACCTTCCAATTTTTGCTGAACTTTCGCATTAATTTCATCTAAACGTCGTTGTTCTTCCGCAGCTTTTTCTTCTTTTTCTTTTAAGCTCGAAGTGGTTTTAGATAGCTTAGAACGTTCTTGTTGTAATTTGGCAATACTTTTGTCGAATCTAATTTTACCGCGTTCTACTTTCTTTTTAGAGCGGTTAATTAAGCTATACGGGATTCCGTTTTTCTGAGCGACCTCAAAGGTGAAAGAGCTTCCGGCTTCTCCTAAATGTAGTTTGTAAACCGGCTCTAAAGTTTTAGAATCAAACAACATATTAGCATTTGAAATCGCTTCGGTTTCCTGCGCCATTTTCTTCAAATTGGCGTAATGCGTTGTGATAATTCCGTAGCTGTTTTTCTCGTAAAAAACTTCTAAGAAGGTTTCTGCTAAAGCACCACCCAATTCTGGATCACTTCCGGTCCCAAATTCATCAATTAAAAAGAGGGTTTTGTCATCACATTTCCGAAGAAAATGTTTCATATTCTTTAAACGGTACGAGTAGGTACTTAAGTGATTTTCAATGCTTTGATTGTCACCAATATCGGTCAAGACTTTCGTAAAAAAGCACATTCTGCTATATTCGTGAACGGGAACTAACATTCCGCTTTGCAACATCACCTGCAAAAGACCAACGGTTTTTAGGGTAATACTTTTTCCGCCGGCATTCGGACCAGAAATTACAATAATCCTGTTATCAGGCATTAACGAAATATCTTGCGGATGCGTTGTTTTGTTAGAATTTTTATTGGTTAAATAGAGGAGTGGGTGATAAGCTTCTTTTAACTCCAACTCCCTAGATTTTGTGATTTTAGGTAAAACCGCATTTAATTTTTTAGCATAGGTCACTTTTGCCGCGATCACATCGATCTCGCTTAATAATTCTTGGTATTGAATTAATAACGGGCGAGCCGGTCGAATATATTCGGTAAGCTCTTTTAGAATGCGTTTTACTTCTTGCTTTTCTTCATACTGAAGGTTATTTAATTCTCGGGCGTGTTGTAAAGTCGCTTCCGGCTGAATGTAAACAATGCTTCCGGTTTTAGAGCTTCCTAAAATAGAACCTTTTACCTTTCGACGATGCATAGCCGTAACGGCCAATACCCGAATATTTTCTACGACGGTTTCTTTAATTTCATCTAAATATCCGGCGCTGTGGTATCTGGAAAGTGCGCTGGAAAAACTCGAATTTATTTGTCCGCGTACTAAATTAATTGCTCTTCGTGTTTTTTGAAGAAGCGGTGAAGCATCATCTTTAATCTCTCCAAAATGATTAATGATCTCATCGATCTTTTCTACCAGATGTTTGGTAAATTCAACTTCATCGGTAGTTTGGTAAAGGCTTGGGTAAATCTCTTTATATTTTCTAAAATATAAGATCTGCGCATTTACCGTATTAGAAATCGACTGAATTTTACGAATGCCCGCAACTTCTAAAATACTTTCTTCAATATTTAGAAATTTAATTTCGTTATCGATCGCATCAAAACCGTGATTAGGAATTCGGGTTTCCTGAAGTTCTGAAGATTTATATTCGTTGGTTTGATGTAAAGAAAATAAAATTTCTGAGGCTTTCTGAAAAGGCTGAATTTGTAAGCATTTTTCAAGCCCAAGATCGGTGACACAAAATTCACTTATTTGTTGGCAAACCGTCGGAAATTCTAAGTCTTTTAAAGTCTTTTCTGTTATTTTTATCATAGCAATTTTCTACATTCGTAGCGACGCAAATTTAAAGAATATTTTATGAAGGTAAACATAGATGAAAGCTGGAAAAAGCATTTAAATGAAGAATTTGACAAAGCCTATTTTAAAGATTTGGTCGAATTTGTAAAAAATGAATACCAAAACCATACGTGTTACCCAAAAGGCCAAGATATTTTTGCAGCTTTTGATCATTGTAAATTTGATGAATTAAAAGTGGTAATTATTGGTCAAGATCCTTACCACGGAATAGATCAAGCGAACGGTTTATGCTTTTCTGTAAAAGATCATATTGCGATGCCACCTTCATTAATTAATATTTTCAAAGAAATTGAGCAAGATCTTGGAAAGCCATTTCCTAAAACCGGAAATTTAGAGCGTTGGGCAAAGCAAGGCGTATTATTACTGAATGCCACCCTAACGGTTAGAGCACATGAAGCTGCGAGTCATCAAGGTAAAGGTTGGGAGCAGTTTACCGATCAAGTAATTTCTACAATTTCAGCAGAAAAAGAAAATGTTGTATTTCTACTTTGGGGAGGTTTTGCAAAGAAAAAAGCAAAGCTCATTGACAAAAATAAGCATCATATTTTAACTTCCGGGCATCCTTCACCTTTAAGTGCAAATAGAGGCTATTGGTTTGGGAATAAACATTTTAGCAAAACCAATGCGTTTTTAACTACGAAGCATCTTGAAGCTGTGGAGTGGTAACCGATCGTTGCGTATTTACTTTTCTTACTTCTTCTTCGTAAGTAGCACGCTTATGTTTAGGCGCACTTGTATCTTCCACTTTATTTCTACTAAAAATAAAGATTAAAACATTTAGAAGTAGTAAACATCCTAAGATGATAAGAAAGGTTAGCATATATTCGTTTTACTGGTTCTACAAGGTAGACGCAATAATAACGAAATGGTTGCGTATTTATTTTAGAAAAAATTAAGAATTTGCTACAAAGTTCTTAAAAGGGAGCTTTTTCTCGATGAGATTTAAATCAAATAACTGATTTTGAGTTTCTTCAATAGTCTCTTTTTTAATTTGCTGTTGTCCCCATTCTGTTTTTTCTAACCACAAAGCGATATCTTCTTCTTTTTGCTGGTATTCTTCCGCTAAAATCTCGGCTAAATTTTCAATATTTTTAAAATCTTCGGTAATCGTATTTAAAACAGAAAGTAATTTTTCAATCGCTGAAGAATTCACATTTAGGTAATCTTCTGTAGAAGCGATGACAAAACACGGCCAAGGACTCGGGCAATCGCCAACTCTTCTAAACGTACCGTCATCGACTAAAGGTTTGGTGGTAAAATGCTCCCACATAAAATATTGCGCATCATCATTGGGTAAAGCTTCAATAGCACCGGAAAGATCATTCACGACCTCAAAATCTAATTCTTGCGTATTCCAACCTTGATTTTTAGCGTTAACATAAGCTAACAGGTGCGAACCTGAACCATAACGGCTTATAGCTGCTTTGGTATGTTCTAAATCTGAAATTGACTTATATTGAGATTTAGCAGCAACGTGAATACCCCAAATTAACGGACTAGAGATATAGTTTTGCAAAATTTTGAAGTTACTGCCTTCGATAATTTCTTTCACAATACCTTCCGTAAGCATAATAGCGATATCGATCTCATTATTTTTTAGGGCTTCACTTAGTTCTCCGGTTCCGCCATAAAAATCGATCCATTCTACTTGGATGCCTTCTTTTTCAAAAAGCTGTTCTCTAATTGCAATATGCCAAGGGTAATTAAAATGCTCTGGTACGCCACCAACGGTAATCTTCGTCATTAAGAATGTTTTTTCTGTAAATACTTATAAATTTCATATTGAGAACGAATAGGCTTTTTTGCATCGTGTGCCACGTATTCATTCTTCCCGGTATAGTCTTGGACTCTCGCTTTTACGTTATCGTTTAATTGAAGTTGTAAAATTTCTTTTAATTCTTGTTTGATGTCTTCATCAAAAATAGGTGCCAAAACTTCGATTCGACGGTTTAAATTTCGGTTCATCCAATCGGCACTACCCATAAAGATACGTTCTTCCCCGCCATTATGAAAAATATATATTCTTCCGTGTTCTAAAAATCGATCTAAAATACTGGTAATATAAATATGCTCACTTAAATCTTTTACGCCGGCGATCAAACAAGTAAATCCGCGAACTAAGAGTCGAATTTTAACGCCGCTCTTATTGGCACGATACAACAGATCAATAATTTCTTCATCTTCTAAACTATTCATTTTAGCGGTAATCTTCGCCTCACGACCCGCTTCAGCTTCATCAATCTCGTGAAGAATCATTTGGGTGAATTCTCTTCGGGTTTCAAAAGGAGAAACTAATAAGTTTTTTGCTCGAGGAATAATTAATTCACCTTCTAAAACTTTAAAAACGCGATCGAGTTCTTTAGTAATTTTTTTATGGGCAGTAAATAAAGCGTGATCACAGTACAATTTACTGGTTTCTGCATTAAAATTACCGGTACCAATATAAGCATATTTTACGCTTTCTCCGGCTTCGATTCTATCGATTAAAAAGATCTTGGAGTGGACTTTAATTTTGGGATAACTGTAAATAACATTAGCTCCTTTTTCTTCAAATTTTCTTCCCCAGCTAATGTTATTTTCTTCATCGAAACGTGCTTTTGCTTCAATAAAAACGGTTACTTCTTTTCCTTTTTCTAAAGCTTTTAGCAACGAACTGGTTAATGCAGACTCATCGGCAACACGATATAAAGAGATCTTGATCGAAACAACATCGTTATCTTCAGCTGCTTGTTCTATTAAATTTTCTACGTACGAAAAAGACATATACGGGAAATGCAGTAATTGGTCTTTCTCTTTAATTAACTTAAAATAATCGCTTGTTGCTTCAAAATTTTTATGTGGAATAGGAGTGAGGTCTTCGTATTTTAAATCTGAATTATCTGTAGGATCGGGAAAGGAGAAAAAATCACTAAAATTATGATATTTCCCGCCCGGCATCATATCAATTTTTCCTAAACCTAAATGCTTTCGAAGTTTCTTCTGAAGTTCTTTAGGCATTTCTGCATCATACAATAAACGTGTAGGTTGCCCGTCGGTACGTTGCTCAAGCGATTCATAAATCTTTTCCGCTAACACTCCGTTAAATTGATCGTCGATATACAATTCGGCATCACGAGACATTTTTACTTGGTAAATACCGGCGACTTTTCGCTTCTGAAAAACTTCATGAATTTCTGCACGAATAATATCATCAATAAAACTGATGTAATGCTCTTTACCTTCATTTTTAAGCTCAATAAACCTACCGACTTGTTCTACCGGAATATTAACGACACCGGCTTCTTCACAATTTTCAAAAGTGATAAAAAAATAGATCGTGTTATTTTCTAAAAATAACTGATTTTTCTTCTCAAAATCGACCAACTGTGGTTCGAGATGTTCTTTAATTTTATCTTGATAAAAATGTTTAGCCTGAGCGAATTGATCTTTCGAGAAATCTTGATGCTGAATAAGATGAATATGATGTTCAGCGAGTTCCGGTAAAATTTCATCTTTAAAAATCTGACCGAATTGAATTTGTTGCTCTTTAACTTCTTTGATGATTTGCTTTACCTTTTTATTAGGTTTTAGCGCAAGTTTTTTACGAAGACTTTTCTTGATTTTTTTTATTTGGCGCAGTTGAGAAACACGAACCCGATAATATTCATCTAAATTCGAAGAGAAAATGGCCAGAAATTTTAAGCGTTCTAATACAGGATTGCTTTTATCGGCGGCTTCTTGCAATACCCGTTCATTAAAATTAAGCCAGTCTAAATCTCTATGCTGAAACCTTTCGTCTTGCGTTTCTGTCATCAAATAAATTTTTGCTAAAACTACAAATTAGCGGGCTTAGCCATTTTTAAAGTTCTGTTAAATAAAAACGTTAGAATGCCGCGATCTTGTCTAATGTAAAGGTGATGAGCTGGTTAACAATTTCTTCCGGATTTTTACTAAATTCTCCTGTAATTCTGTTGGCTAAAATGGCATTGAGAGAAATAGCACGATGGCCTAACAGTCGAGACATACCGTAAATTCCGCTGGTTTCCATCTCGAGATTCGTGATCTTTTGTTTGTTGTATTTAAAATTAGAGAGCTTTTGCATAAAATGTTCATCTTGCAATTCGGCACGCAAAACTCGCCCTTGTGGAGCATAAAAACCAACATTGGTCGCGGTAATACCGGTTTTAATTTCTTCAAAAGAAGAGAAATACTTCAGTAATTTTTTTGAACCTTTGATCACATAAGGGCGCGCTTTAAAACTCGCCATCGCTAATTGTTGTAAAACTTCGGAAGCGATTTTGGTATCTTGTATGGTTTCACTTTTGTAAAAATGAAGCAAACTATCAAAACCAATAGCTGTTTCTGTAGCAATTAATGAATTGATCGGAATATCTTTTTGTATAGCTCCCGAAGTCCCAATTCTTATAAAGTTTAATTTTTTAAGCGCTGTTTTTACTTCTCGCGTTTTCAGGTCGATATTGGCTAAGGCATCAAGTTCATTAAACACAATATCGATATTATCGGTACCAATTCCTGTAGAAATTACGGTAATTCGTTTTCCTTTGTAACTTCCGGTTTGGGTATGAAATTCTCGTTTACTTACACTTACTTCGATCTCATCAAAGTGTTTTGTTACTTTTTCCACACGCTCCGGATCGCCAACCGTAATAATGGTATCGGCAATTTGATGGGGAAGTAGATGAAGGTGATAAATACTACCGTCTTCATTTAACACAAGTTCAGATTCCTTAATAGGCATGGTTATAATTTTAATAAGTGATGCGATTCG
>ENA-ORDG01001333-ORDG01001333.1-marine-metagenome-genome-assembly--contig:-NODE-1333-length-10168-cov-2.311664_pt1 | contig 10168 bp, 10 predicted proteins | sample MGYA00248629_ERZ508524 | MGnify/ENA primary metagenome ERZ508524 (study PRJEB26194, sample SAMN05421901) | marine metagenome | isolation source: East of Rio de Janeiro, Brazil, South Atlantic Ocean...
ATTATCTATAAAAATGAATATTGAAATCAAAAAAAATTTAACAAAAAACTGGTTTATTTTATTACGAGATATCATTTGTTATGAGATTGAAGAATTAGAAAAAGAATTTGGAGTTAAAAAAAATAAGAAACCAAAAAGATTTAAATCTCAAATATGGAAAAAATCTAATAATAATGATGAAGGTGGTGGTGAATTTAGAATTTTACACGATGGATTGGTGTTTGAAAAAGTTGGAGTAAATTTTTCAGAAGTATATGGTAAATTTAATGCAAATTTTAAAAATAAAATTTTAGGAGCAAAAAAAAATCCTAGGTTTTGGGCTTCAGGTATTTCAGTAGTGATGCATATGAAAAATCCAAAAATTCCTGCAATGCATTTAAATACTAGATTTATTTCAACACAAAAAAATTGGTTTGGTGGAGGGATAGATATAACACCATGTATAAAAGATTTAAAAGAAGCTAAGTGGTTTCATAGAGAGTTAAAAATAGCTTGTAATCGTCATAACAAAAAATATTATACAAAATATAAAAATTGGTGTGATAAATATTTTTACTTAAATCACAGAAAAGAAATGAGAGGCGTTGGAGGTATATTTTTTGATTATAAAAAATATAACTGGAATAAAGATTTCTCTTTCGTAAAAGATGTGGGAAATACTTTTACTTATATATTCAAAAAAATTATTAAAAGAAAAATGTTTAATAAATGGACAAAAAAAGAAAAAGAAATTCAACTTTTAAAAAGAGGTAGATATGTTGAATTTAATTTATTGTATGATCGCGGTACTCAATTTGGCCTTAATACAGGTGGAAACATTGAAGCTATATTAATGTCTTTACCACCAGCAGCAACATGGAATTAGTCTATGGATAAAGAACCAGTAACAGTTAATGGATTAGAAAAATTAAAAAAAGAGTTAGATCATCTTAAAAATATTAAACGTCCCAATATTATAACTGCAATCGCCGAAGCAAGATCGCACGGAGATTTGAAAGAAAATGCTGAGTATCATGCTGCCAAAGAACAACAATCCCTTTTGGAAGGAAGGATAGTAGAAATTGATGACACTATTGCAAGAGCTAACGTTATTGATGTAACAAAAATTGAAAATAATGGAAAAGTGATATTTGGATCAACTGTCGAATTAATTAACATTAAAACAAATGAAAAAAAAATTTACAGGATAGTAGGTAAAGACGAAGCAAATATTAAAGAAGACCTAATCTATTTTATGTCACCTCTTGCAAAAGGATTAATTGGAAAAAATAAAAACGACATAGCTCAATTGGTCTCTCCGGCTGGAGAAAAGACATTTAAAATCAGGGATGTAAAATATATTTAGTTTTTAGCCTAATTTTAGAATATTTTTAATTTCTTTTTTATCAATAATAAAATCATTATCTATCCAAGATTGCTCTAACTTTTTTAAAGCCAAACCAAGTTCTTTGCTTTCAGAAAAATTATATTTTAATTTTAAATAATCTGCTGTAATCGGAAAAACTGGCAATCTTAATTTATCCAAAAAGGAAATGCATTTTTCAGCTGTGTTAACATCTATTTCTTCTGATACAAAGGCTGAAAAAACTAACAAGTCAATAATTTCTGCTGTATTATCTAAATAAGCTAATTTAACTAATTTTTGTTCATCTAATAATTCTTTGAAATTAATTTTTTTATATTTATTAAGTAAAAATAAAATTCTGTTTTTATCTCGATTTGAAAATTTAAATTTATATAAAAAAAATTCACAATCATCTGAATTATCAATTAATAAAATTGAGAAAATCAAAGGGATATCAAGCCTACTAAAAATCTTATTGGGTATATTTTGTATAACTTTTAAACGATCGTAATGCCTTAATTGTGGAAAAATGGTCAAAATTACCGAACAAGAAAACTCATCGTTAAATAACTCGTAAAAATTATTCAAATTTAAAATTTTGAAAAGTTCATCAAGAATTCTTTCTTTTGAAATTTTCCTTATTCCATTTAAATTCTTTTTGATAGCTTGAATAATTTCAATATCATGTTGATGATTACTGTACTGAGTATAAAATCTAAAATATCTTAGAATTCTTAAATAGTCTTCTCTAATTCTTTTATTGGGATCACCAATAAATTTGACAATTCCATTTTTTAAATCTTTTAAACCATCTAAGGGATCGTATATTGCACCTTTTAAATCTGAATAAATTGCATTAATTGTAAAATCTCTTCTTTTAGCATCCATTTCCCAATCTGAAATAAATTCAACATTTGCATGTCTACCATCAGTGGACACATCTTTTCTTAAAGTAGTTATTTCAAATTTTATCTTATTAATTACAACAGTAATTGTTCCATGAGCTATGCCTGTTTCTATGAAATTTATATTGTTTTCTCTAAGAATATTTTTTAATTCATCAGGACTTAAATTTGTTGCAATATCAATATCATTGACTGACTCTTTATTTAAAAGTTTTCTTACACATCCTCCTACGAACATTAATTTATTACTTTTATCTTGATTTTCTAAAGCTGAAAAAATTGATTTTGCCTCTTTAAAATTTTTTAAATCTTGTAAATTTTTTAAATCTTGTAAATTTTTTATGCTTTCTAAAGAGCTAGATTCTTTCTTAAAAGAAATAGATGATTTAAATTTATCAAGCATAAATGGCTGGGGCGCTAGGATTCGAACCTAGGATCGCGGTACCAAAAACCGCTGCCTTACCGCTTGGCTACGCCCCAAAATACGTTTTGATATAACATAAAAACTTTATATTATATAGTCTCTGCTTTTTCACACCAATAATTTGGAAATTTTTTTATTATATTTTTTTTAGCTTTTTGAGCACTTTTCAAATTTTTAAAATATCCTACACACGTTGAGCCAGAACCAGTTAACCTTGAAAAGATACAATTTTCCTGCTCTTTTATAAAAGTATTAAGAGTTTTTATCTTCGGATACAGTTTGAAAACTACCTGTTCAAGGTCATTTCTGTCTAATTTAATATTATTTAAACCAAATAGTTTTTGAAAATTTGAATTAATTTTTTTTTGATAGGAATTAGAGAATTGTTTGTTCTTTGAATAAATATCCTTAGATAAACATTTTATTCCTGGATTAGCCAGTACAACATGTAATTTTAATTTACCTTTGAATCTTTTTAGATATTTTTTATCACCCATCAAAAAAGTATTTCTAATTTCAAATCCTAGTGAAACATCTGATCCTATTTTGTTTGCAATTTTATATAATTTTCTTTGATTTATATTAAGTTTATAAGTTGACAAAAAGAATTTTATTAATGCAGCTGAATTCATTGAACCTCCACCAAGTCCGGCACTATGTGGTATATTTTTCTTAATATAAATTTTAAACTTTTTTTTTTTTAGGTAATTATTTTTTCTTAAAAGATTTAGTGTCTTTGAGATAGTATTGTTTTTTAAATTAATATTATGTTTAAACTTACCGTAAAATTTTATTTGATCTTGTTCCGAATTAATTTCTTTAATTTTAATAATATCAAATAAATTGACAAAAGTTACTATAGATTGAATTTTATGTAGTCCGGTACGTAATTTTTTAATTACTCTTAATGATAGGTTTATTTTGCAAAATGAATAAATAAGAAATGTTTTCATCTCTTATTTAAGAATGATCTTGAATACCAAAAATTAATTTTTCTTTAATTTTGTCTTTTACTTCATTTTCTGTAGTTTCAAGATTTAAAACATAGTTCCAAAAATAATTTGCCTGTAAATTCTTATTTAATTTCCATAGTATATCTGCGTAATGATCATTAACTATGGGATCTAAGGGCATAAGTTTAACCGCCTTTTGTAAAAGCTTTTCTGCTTCTTCATATCTTCCAGTCAAATACATGCCCCACCCTAGTGAGTCTATAATATATGGATCTTCCCTTTTTTTGTTAAATGCCACTTCTAACATCTCAATAGATTTTTCTAGATTAATATTTCTTTCAAGCCATGAGTAAGCTAAATAATTTAATACATAAGGTTCTTCTGGAACTAAACTTAATGATTGAATTAAATCGTCTTCAGATTTCTCCCACAATTTCAATCTTTCATAGCTCATTCCTCTTCTATGTAAAATTTTAGAATATAATGAGTGGTCATTGCTAATATTATTTAAAACCTTGGTATAATATTTAATGGAATCTTCATATTTTTCAAAATCTTTGTAAAAATTTGCTAAATCATAATAATTTTTAATAGTAGGATTTTCTAATTCGTTAAAACTTTTATTTAAAAAACTGATAGCAGATTCATTATTTTCTGTTTTGCTCTTTATCCATACAAGTTTTTTTTTAGCATGCCAGTCATATATTGGATTTTTAGAATTGAATTTTAAATAAATTTTTTTTGCATTTTGGTAATTTTCCAAGCGAAAGTAATTTTCCGCCAACAGTGTATTATTAAATATAAAATCAGAGTTGAGATAAAGAGATAAATTCAAATAAAAATTTGAAAGTGCATAATTTTCTTTGGTAGAATGAAAATTGGCTATTAAATAAAAAAACTCACTAATTAAATGATTGGGATTTCTACAATCAAATATTTCCTTAACCTTATTAGTTTTTCCTTTTTTAAACCATGATCTGGTTTGGTCTAAAAGTAAGTTAGTGTCTAATATGTCGTTATCCCTTTCTAAGATTTTTAGAGCCTCGTTTTCACGATTTTTTGATACAAGAAAATTAACATAAAAAAAATTGTACCTTGTAAAATTTAATGTGTTGGGATTAATTAATTCTAAAAACCCTGCGTCAACTTTCTTGTTATCAAGGTAACAATTTACAAAAGCATCATTAATCAGTGCAAAATTTTTATAATTTTCTGGAATAATATTAAGTACAGTTTTGTAATCATGTAACTGATTTTCAAATACTTTAATATAACTCAAAAGTGATTGCGCAATTAATTTTTCAAAATTAGAATATTTTCTAGTTTGAATAATTAAATTAAAGTAGCTTTCAGACTTTGTATAATTTTTTTCTAAGAAATAATTAATGCCTAACAATAAATTAGCATTAAAAAAATTTAAATTTTTTTTTCTTATTTTTTTTAAATATAAAAATAATTCTGAAAATTTTTGTGTTTGCACTAGTGTAAAAACCAGTTCGCGATTATACTGATCATGAGTATTTTTTAAGTGATTTAAGTTTTTGAAATATTTTAGGGCTAATTTATTATTATTATTATTAGATGAAATTATTCCTGAAAAATAATTAGAAATACTTTTTCTAGAATATAATATCTTTTGATTCGATGAATGTGCATTAAAATTTGAAAGAAAACTAAAAAAGATCAGGATATAAATAAAAATTTTTGATAAACTTGAATACATAAAACATTATAATTTACGATGAATAAAAAAATAAATCAAAAAATCCTTTCGCTTATTGAATATTATAATTTGTTAAATATAGATTTGTTAATAAATAATTCTCCTATAAATCGATTTAATAACAATGAGAAATTATCAAATAGTCTAAGAAAATCACAGCAACTTGAAGAATTAAAAAAAATGATTGGATCAATAAAAAACTGTGAATTAAAGAATTCAGCAAATAAAATGGTCTTTTCTGATGGAAATATTAATTCCAAGATTATGCTTATAGGTGAAGGACCTGGTGCTCAAGAAGATCAAGAAGGTTTACCTTTTGTGGGGCGTGCGGGAAAACTGTTAGATAAAATGTTAGGAGCAATAAATTTGAATAGAGAAAAAGTATATATATCAAATGTAGTAAACTACCGACCACCCAAAAATAGAAGACCCACCGATCAGGAAATTGAGAGATATTACCCTTTTTTAAAATTGCATATAGAAATAATTAATCCAAAAATCCTTGTGCTTTTAGGTAGCACAGCACTTAATGCAATTATAGGAAATGAGAAAGCAATTTCAAAAGTGAGAGGGAAGTGGATGAAAAAAAAAATTGGAAATTGTGATCCATATATAATAACATCTTTTCATCCTGCTTTTTTAATGAGACAACCTGATCAAAAAAAATTAGCCTGGATCGATTTAAAGTTAATAAGAGAAAAAATGAAGCAACTAAATTTTTAATCTTATAAGTAAAATTTTTTGAATAAAAATAAATTAATTGCTGGGGTTGATGAAGTAGGTAGAGGTAGTTGGATTGGACCTGTTTTTTCAGCAGCAGTAATATTAAAAAAAAATATCAATAAAAATCTACTTAAAGACTCAAAAAAAATTTCGGCTAAAGAAAGAAAACAATTAGCAAATTATATAAAAAAAAATTCTATTTATTCCATAGGCAAAGCTTCAATAAAAGAAATAGATAAATTGAATATTTTGCAAGCAACCTTACTTTCTATGAAAAGGGCTATAAATAATTTAAAACACAAACCAAATATAATTTTTATTGATGGGACACATGCGCCAAAAAATACGAGTTATCATTTCAAAACTATAATTCGAGGAGATGAAAAAATTCCTGCTATTTCAGCTGCTTCGATTATCGCTAAAGTGGCAAGAGACAGATACATAACAAGATTAGCAAAAAATTATATATCCTATGGTTGGCATACCAATTTTGGATATGGGACAAAAAAACATCTAGATGCGATTAATAAATTTGGTGTCACTAATCATCACAGAAAATCTTTTAAGCCGATGCACAATATCTTGTTAGGCAAAAAAAAATAAACACAATTTAATTAAATTATTTTCAATCACAAGTTGACCCGAACTCCTGTTTGGAGTCTAATTATTCATCTAAAATCACCATGGATATACAGAAATTTAAAAATAAAATTTTAAATGCAAATTGCATTAATGAATTAAAAAAAGTTCCCGAAAAGAGTTTTGATTTAATTTTTGCAGATCCTCCTTACAATTTGCAAATAGGAAAAAAATTAAAAAGACCTGATAACAGCAAAGTTAATGGTGTTAACGATAAGTGGGATCAATTCAGAAGTTTTGAGCAGTATGATAAATTTTGTAAAGATTGGTTAAATGAATGCAAAAGAGTCCTAAAAGAAAATGGTACCATTTGGGTAATTGGATCGTACCATAATATTTTTCGGATGGGCTATCACATTCAAAATATAGGCTACTGGATACTTAACGATGTTATATGGAAAAAAAATAATCCTATGCCAAACTTTAAAGGTACAAGATTTACCAATGCTCACGAAACATTAATTTGGGCTTCAAAAAACAAAAATTCAAAATACACATTTAATTATCAATCTCTCAAGTGTTTAAATGATGACTTACAGATGAGATCTGATTGGACCTTACCCATTTGTAATGGTAGTGAAAGAATAAAAAAAGGTGGAAAAAAAGTTCATTCAACACAAAAACCTGAGTCTCTATTATATAGGGTTTTATTAGCTTCAACAAATAAGGATGACTTGATACTAGACCCATTTTTAGGAACTGGGACAACAGTTGTTGTTGCAAAAAAGATTGGCAGAAATTATTTTGGAATTGAAAAAGAAAAAAAATATTTTAATGTCGCAAAACAGAGACTAAAAAAAACAATAAAGATAGAAGATCATTATCTCGATACTATTAAAAATAATAAATCTAAACCTCGAATACCGTTCGGGTCATTGATTGAAATGGGAATTATTGCACCAGGAATGCAAATATTTGATCCAAAGAAAAAAATAAATGCAAAAATTATGGCTGATGGAAGCATTAAATGTAATGGATCGGAAGGATCAATACACAAAGTTGCTGCAAAAATTATTGGTGCTGAAAGTTGCAATGGATGGACATATTGGCATTACAATTTGGGTGGAGCATTTGTTCCCATAGATAATCTTAGACAAAGATTAATTTCTAAAAACGCCTTAGGTTAATAACTTATTTTCATACATATAATTTTTTTACTTTATTAAAAATTATTTTTGTAAACGACGGTATAAATGTAACATTTGGCCTATCTATAGAATACCAAGTGAATCTTTTTGGTTTATTTATTGTAAATTTATAAAACAAATTAATATTCATTTTAATATTTGAAATATTATTTTTATAATTACATAAATAATTCCATCCTTTTATTTTTAAATTATGATTTGAAATTACTTTTTGAACTTCTGGCATTTTAAAATCAGTTAAAAAACTCAAATTTTTATTTTGAACTAATGCAATTTTTTTATTTTTTTTATTTAAATAACAAAAAATATTAAATTTTTTTTCTTTAAAATAGTATTTCTTCTTTTTCGAAATATAAATTTTTTTATTATAAAATTTACAATAATTTTTTAAATTACAAATTCTACATAACGGATTTTGAGGTTTGCAAACTACAGCACCAAATTCCATTAAAGCTTCGGCTAAATCCGCATTTCTATCTGTATTAGATAGTTTATTTGTAATTTTTTTAATTTCATTATCAAAATTTTGACTACTTACATTTGTTAAAAATAATCGTGAAAAAACCCTCTTTACATTTCCATCAATTGGAATACACGGTTTGTTATGAACTAATGCGGATAATGAATTGGCTGTATATTCTCCTACTCCGGGCAATTTTATAATTTCTGCAAATTTTTTTGGAATTTTACCATTATAGTTTTTAATTAAAATCTTAGCAGTTTTATGTAAATTTCCTGCTCTTCTATAATATCCCAGACCTTCCCAAAGCTTTAAAACTTTTTTTTCATTACTTGTGGATAAAGTTTTTAAATTTGGAATTTTTGTAACAAATTTTGTAAAATATGGAATTACAGTTTTAACTTGTGTTTGCTGCAACATAAATTCACTTACAAGTACGTAGTATTCTTTTTTGTTTTTTGGTGTTTTGATCCTCCAAGGCAAAATTCTTTTGTTATTATCGTACCAATAAAGTATTTTTTTTGGTAAAAGTGACACAAGTCCATGCATATAAAAAACAATATAAAGCAAAAGAGGTTTTATATTCAAGGTTTACGATCATTTAAAAATTCTTTGCCAAAAAACGTAAAAAAAATCTTAAACAAGAAAGGTTTTGTTTACTCTGAAATATTAAACAGATGGAATTATTTAGTGGGTAATGAAATATCAAAAGTATCTTTCCCAAAAGCATTTAAACCTAGTGGAAAAAATGCCCCAGGCACTTTAATTATAAGCGTGCAAAGAGGAAATGAAGTTAATATAGAATTTAGTAAAAACACCATCATAGAAAAGATTAATGGTTTTTTTGGTTATAAAATTATCAATAATGTCCGTTTAGAAACATTTAATAATTTAAAAGAAAATATTAATAAAAAAAAAATATATATTTCCACAAATACCTCAGAGAAATTTAAAGATTCTCTAAAATCTTTAAATAATAAAAAAATAAAAAAATCTTTAATGGAATTAATAAACATAATTCAAAAATGAAAAAAATAATTTATATTCTGCTATTTTTTTTTTTAAGTATAAATTCTTTTGCTGGTGAAAATTATAAATTAAGTGATATTACCGAAGGCAATGAAAATGCAAAAATTAAGATTTATTCTTATGAATCTTTAACTTGTCCACATTGTGCTGCCTTTCATGCTAAAATTTATCCCCTTCTTAAAAAAGATTATATAGATACAGGAATCGCAAAAATATATTTTAAACATTTCCCTCTAGATTTGGCTTCACTCAATGCTTCAAAAATCGCCCAATGTGTAAATAAAGAAAAAAGAATTTCTTTTTTAGAGCACTTATATAAAACACAAGAAAGTTGGATAAAAGGTGAAAAAATAGAAGATATAAATCAAAATCTCAAAAAATCTGTGAAACAATTTGGTCTTAATGAAGACGATTTTGATAAATGTTTAGCTTTTGAAGACGTAGAAAATTATATATTAAATAGTAAAATTGAAGCAATACAAAAATTTAAAATAAAATCTACACCAACATTGGTTATAAATGATGAACCATTTAAAGGTACTCTTGAATACAAAAGTATAAAAAATATGCTTGAAAAATTAATATAATAAGATTTATGGAATTTAAAAAAATTCAATTAACAGGTTTTAAATCATTTATCGAAAAGACAACTTTCTTAATCGAAAACGGTTTAACAGGAATTGCAGGTCCCAACGGCTGTGGTAAATCGAATATTGTAGAATCTTTAAGATGGTGTATGGGGGAAACCTCTGCAAAAAGCATGCGAGGTTCAGGGATGGAGGATGTTATTTTTTCTGGCACCGCTAATAAACCTTCAAA
>ENA-ORDG01001337-ORDG01001337.1-marine-metagenome-genome-assembly--contig:-NODE-1337-length-10149-cov-3.394063_pt1 | contig 10149 bp, 8 predicted proteins | sample MGYA00248629_ERZ508524 | MGnify/ENA primary metagenome ERZ508524 (study PRJEB26194, sample SAMN05421901) | marine metagenome | isolation source: East of Rio de Janeiro, Brazil, South Atlantic Ocean...
CGCTTCTTGGTCTGGTACTCGGCTTCGGAGAAGGTGATCTGATCCATGGTGGCAACGAATCCTGTGCAGTTGACGATGACCGTATTATCGCTGATTTTGAGACTTATTCAGAGCCTCCCTAAGAATTCCTCTTCCTGATTTCCTTTTCTGAAACCTTTGACCTGTGAGGTGGTCACAGGTTTTAGTCTATCCTTCAACCTAGCTAGTTTGCCGTGCTGGCACGGGGGTAGCCCTTCCGAAAACCGCTGCCAGTACATCCATGTACGCTTGTCTCCGCCCCTCAGCGCTTATCGCTCCTGCGGCGCGCTGAGGGTCCGGGGCCGGCCGTCCATGGCCAGCCCGTGAAGAGCTTTCGCTCTTCACCCATGGCTACGAACATTTTCGGAAGGGCTACCCCCGCACCAGCACTCCGCTGACTTGATTCGTGGATTCAAAACCCTGCTTCCTGAACGCTGGACGTTGCTTATGAAAGTCAAAGAAATCGCCACCGCCGCCGGGGTTAACCCGGATACTGTCCGGTTCTACACCCGGGAAGGTCTGCTGCGTCCGGTGCGGAATCCGGATAACAACTACCAGCTTTATGATGCCGAGGATCTGCGGCGGTTGCGGTTTGCCCGGAAGGCTCGGCAACTGGGTTTTTCGTTGCCGGAGATCCGGCAGATTCTGGAGCAGGCGGATGACCATCATTCACCCTGCCCCATGGTGCGGGATGTGTTTACGCAGCGGCTGGCGGAGGTTGAGCGGGAGATTGCGGAGTTGCAGTTGTTGCGCAAGCGGATGGTGTCAGCACTTTCGGCATGGCAGGAGATGCCGGATGGGACGCCGGACGGGCATACGATTTGTCGGTTGATCGAGCATTGGGATGATCCTTCTGCCGGGTCTTGCTGTGGGAGTAGTGAGTGATGAGTGAAGCACCGGTTCTTAGAACCGCTCTGTCGATTTCCGGGGCGTCTTGTCAGGGGTGTGCGAAGAAGATTCGTAATGCCCTGGAGCCGCTGGCCGGTAGTACCGAGCTGGTTGAGGTGAATCTCGAGGCACAGACGGTGGCCCTGCCTGAGGGCGTGGATGTGGCCGAGGCGGCGCGGATTGTGACGGAGACGGGGTATCCGGCAGAGGCCATTGCCGAGCCGGGGGCGGAGTCCGGCAGCTGTTGTGCGTCGAAGAAAACCACGTCCTGCTGTAGCAGCAAGGCGCAGGAAGAAACCCACAAGCCGGATGAGCCGGCAGCAGAGGCTGCGAGCGCAACTGAGGTGCCGGCCGATGGCGATGCGGTGGTGTTGGCGGTGACCGGGGCGACCTGTGCGTCTTGTGTGAATTCTATCGAGAAAGCCCTGATGTCGGTGCCCGGGGTAACCCATGCCCATATGAACCTGGCGGACAATACTGCCACCGCCAGCGGAGGTGTGGATTCGCAGGCGCTGGTTGATGCGGTGGAGAGTGCCGGCTATGGCGCCCGGGTGATTGAAGACCCGGATGCGGCAGACGATCGCAAGCAGGAAGAGGACAAGAAGCAGTACAAGGTGCTGCTGGTGAAGATGGCCATCAGCCTGGGGCTGGGCCTTGGGCTGATGATCTGGGGCATGGGCTTCGGGTCGATGATGGTGACCGAGGCCAATCAGCTTACCTGGATCAACCTGGGTATTCTCACCCTGGGGGTGATGATTGCCACTGGCGGGCATTTCTATACCGGGGCCTGGAAGGCGTTCAAACACCATAACGCCAATATGGACACGCTGATTGCCCTGGGTACCGGTACCGCCTGGCTCTATTCAATGGTGGTGGCCAGCGTGCCGGGGGCGCTGCCGGAGATGGCGCGGCATGTGTATTTTGAGGCCTCGGCGATGATTATCGGCCTGATCAATCTGGGCCAGGCGCTGGAGCTGCGGGCCAAGGGCAAGACTTCAGAGGCGGTGCGCCGGTTGCTGGATTTACGGGCGAAGACGGCCCGGGTGATCCGCGATGGCCAGGAACAGGACATTCCCGTTGAAGAGGTTGAGAAAGGCGACCGCATCCGGGTGCGCCCGGGCGAGAAGCTGCCGGTAGACGGGGTGATTGCCGAAGGCACCACCCGCATCGATGAAAGCATGCTGACCGGTGAGCCCATGCCGGTGGGCAAGGGCGAAGGCGATGAGGTCTCCGCCGGTACCCTGAACACCCACGGCTCCATTATCTATGAAGCCACCCGGGTAGGCAGCGAGACCGCGCTGGCGCAGATCATCAAGCTGGTGAAGAAGGCCCAGGGCTCGAAGCCCGCCATTGGCCGGTTGGCGGACAAGATTTCTTCGGTGTTTGTGCCCTCGGTGATGCTGATTGCCGTGGTGTCGGCGCTGGTCTGGTACAACGTCGGGCCGGAGCCGGCGGTGGTGCACATGATGGTGGCGGCCACCACGGTGCTGATCATCGCCTGCCCCTGTGCATTAGGCCTGGCCACGCCCATGTCGGTGATGGTGGGCGTGGGCAAGGCGGCGGAATACGGCGCGCTGATTCGTCAGGGCGATGCCCTGCAGACAGCCGGCAAGATTGACCTGGTGATTCTGGACAAGACCGGCACCATCACCGAAGGCCATCCAGCGGTCACCCGGGTGCATGCGGTCGATGGCGATGAAAGCCGGTTGCTGGCGCTGGCTGCCGGGCTGGAGCAGCATTCCGAGCATCCTTTAGCGGAGGCGATTCTGGCGCGTGCCAAAGAAGATGAGGTCTCCGTGGAAGCCGTCACCGGCTTTGAAGCGTTGAACGGCAAAGGTGTTCAAGGTGAATTTAACGGCGAAACAGTGCGCCTGGGTAACCGGCGCTGGCTGGAAGCCGAAGGGCTGTCTGTAGACGCCCTGAATGAAGCCGCCCAAGCCATTACCCGGGAAGCCGGCACACCGCTGTTCCTCGCATCAGGGCAACAAGTGCTGGGTGTTATCGGCGTGGCCGATGCCATCAAACCGGATTCCGAAGCCGCTATCCGGCGACTACACGACGCCGGCATCAAGGTGATGATGGTCACCGGTGATGTCGACGCCACCGCCAAAGCCATTGCGGCCAAGGCTGGCATCGATGACTACCGGGCCGAGGTGCTGCCCGAGGACAAGGCCGAGGTGGTGAGCGAAATGCGGGGCAAAGGCTACACCGTGGCCATGGTCGGCGATGGCATCAACGATGCCCCGGCACTGGCGGCGGCCGATGTCGGCTTTGCCATCGGCACCGGTACCGATGTGGCCATTGAAAGCGCATCGATCACCCTGATGCGCGGCTCCCTGCACGGGGTACCGGACGCTATCGAGATCTCCCGGGCGACGGTGAAGAACATTCACCAGAACCTGTTCGGCGCCTTCATCTATAACTCCTTGGGTATTCCGGTGGCTGCGGGCCTGCTCTACCCTGTCTGGGGCATCCTGATGAGTCCGATCCTGGCCGGCGCCGCCATGTCACTGTCGTCGGTCACCGTGGTGACCAACGCCAACCGGCTGCGGTTGTTCAAGACCAGCCACAAACCGGCACACTCGTCTGAAAAAAGGGAGCAGAACTGATGGCAGCGTTTCTGGTCAATGCCACAGGAGTCGCCCTGATGGCCGCCATTGTCTGGTGGTTCTGGCTGCCCGGCTCTGGCAGAAAATCTGGCAATAACGAAGAACACCAACACTGAGGTAACCGCCATGAAAAAACACACCCTGGCCCTTGGCCTGATTGCTGCAATGGGTTTTTCCACAACCGCCCTGGCTGGCGGTGCCGCCCAGAGCATCCATGTATACAAATCGCCCACCTGTGGCTGCTGCGGCGACTGGATTGACCATCTGGAAGAGAACGGCTTCGAGGTAACCGCCACCAACAGTAACGACATGGGCAAGATCAAGGCCGAAGCCGGCCTGATTCCGGGCCTGGGCAGCTGCCACACCGCCTTTGTGGATGGCTATGTGATTGAAGGCCATGTACCGGCAGACGATATCAAGCGCCTGCTTGCCGAGGCACCCAAAGCTACCGGCCTGAGCGTGCCCGGCATGCCGGCAGGCTCCCCGGGTATGGAAATGGGCGACCGGAAAGATCACTACAAGGTGATTCTGTTCAATGAACAGGGCCAGACCCGGATCTTTAATCAACACAACTGATGGTTCGCCCTTCGGGGCTGTGTCGGGCGCAGGTTGCACACCTGCGCCCGAAATCTGCCTATTTTTTCTACACGACAGCCCCGCACTGTTCTATGATGGAACATGGATTCAGAACAATACTGGCAAGGAAACATTTTGAGCCTCAAAACCCGCATTCTCGGGCTGGCTGCGCTGTTGATCGTCGCGGCAGGTGCCGCTTCCTGGCTGGCCTACCGGGCGTTATCGGAAGACATTATTGAGCGCTGGGGCCAGCAGGTGGCCGAGATCCAGGTGCGCTACGACAGCGCACGGCTGCTGCAGTCCCTGGAACGGGAAATCGGGCTGGCCCGGCAGATGGCCAGTTCCTCGGCCCTGATTCAGTGGGCCCGGTCACCGGAAGACCCGAAACTGAAAACCCAGGCCATCCGTCAGATGGAGAGCTTCCGCAGCAACTTCCGCGATAACAGCTACTTTGTGGCGCTGCGTGCTAACGGCCATTACTACTACAACAACGCTGACAACGACTACGCCGGCAACCAGTATCGTTATACCCTGAATCCGGACAAGCCCGATGACACCTGGTTTTTCCAGCTGATCGAGGAAGGCCGGGATTTTCACCTGAACGTCAATCCCGACACCGAGCTGGGCGTTACCAAGCTCTGGATCGACGCACTCATGCGTGACGAAGACAACAACATCGTCGGCATGGTCGGCACCGGCCTGAACCTGGACGACTTTCTGCAAGACATAGTCGATATCGGCCAGGAAGGCATCACCACCCTGTTCGTGGACTACAACGGTGCCATCCAGCTCTACCGGGATCGCAACTACATCGACTTTGCCACCATCATCAAACCGGAAGGCCAGAAGAACACCGTAGACCTGCTGTTCGAAGACCCCCAGGACAAACAGCAAATTCTCGGCATGCTGCAGCTTCTAAAACAGCGCAATGGCGAATACGGCGCGGTAGAAAGCGGATTCGTTACGGTGGACGGTCGCAAACACCTCGCCGGCGTAGCCTTTTTGCCCGCCATCGGCTGGTTCGAGATTACCCTGCTCGACCTGGATGCGCTGATTCCCCGAAGCTATCTCTGGCCGCTGATATCGGTGTTCCTGGTCAGCCTTCTGGTGACACTGGTGCTGTTCCACCTGATCATCCAGTCCCGTATCCTGCGGCCGGTGGTCAGCCTTGAGGAAGCCGTGCACCGGTTAGGGGACGGCCGCTTTGACCTGCCCTACCTGCCCAAGCCAGACAACGAGATTGGCCGCCTGGTAGACCATTTCGAGAAGATGTCCCATTCCCTGCGGGATACCACCCGCGATCTTGAGCAGAAGGTGGCGCAACGCACCGAGGAACTGCAGCGCCTGGCCCGGGTTGATGCCCTGACCGGCCTTAAAAACCGCCGGGGGCTCGACGAAGCCATGAATGAGGAGATTCAACGCGCTGAGAGGGAGCAAAAAGGCTTCGGCTTGCTATGGCTGGACATTGATCACTTCAAAGCCATCAACGACAGCCAGGGCCACCAGGCCGGTGACCAGATCTTGTGTCGGGTTGCACTCTGGCTGAAAGCGGCTGTTCGGCCTTATGACCACCCCGGGCGCTGGGGCGGTGACGAGTTCGTGGTACTGCTGTCACCGTGCGATGCCACCACACTGGAGCAGATTGCCTGCCGTATTCGCGCCGGTGTCGAGCGGGAAAGCAAGCGTAGCGGAACACCGGTTACCATCAGCGTGGGCGGCTATTACTGCCAGCCTGGTGAAGATTTCGATACCCTGCTGCGCACTGCCGACCGGGCCCTGTACGAAGCCAAGAAAAAAGGCCGGAACCGGGTCTGCATCCTCTCGCCGACGGGCGAAGCCTTTCATCCGGCCTGACAGATCTGACTCCCTCTGGCAGAACCGTTATACTCCGCTGCATCACACATTTTTAGCCAGGTTATTTCTCCATGCTCAATGCCGACGCTCTCAATCAGTTGCGCCAGCTGAAAACCGATATCAAGCAGAACAAGGTGGTCTTCCCGGGTACCGTCAAGCCCACCAACGGGCGCTTCGGCTTTGTGGCCCTGGACGAAGGACGGGACGTGTTCCTGCCGCCCGAGGAAATGCAGAAGGTGCTGCCCGGCGACCGGGTAAACGTTACCGAACAGGAAGTGGAAAAGGGCAAAACCCAGGGCGTGGTGGACGAGCTTCTGGAATCGCACCTGACCACCTTCGTGGGCCGTTACCTGATCAAGGGCAAGGGCCACTTTGTGGCGCCGGAAACCCCGGGCATCAACCGCTGGATCTTCATTCCGCCGAAAGAGCGCATGAACGCCCAGCCGGACGACTTCATCTACTGCCAGATTCATCGCCACCCGTTCAAGGACGGCAAGGGCCAGGCCAAGGTACTGCGGGTGATCGGCAAGGCCGGTGAACCGGGCATCGAACGGGCCTTCACCCTGGCCAACTTCGACTTGGCCGATGCCTGGCCGGAAGAAGTGCAGAAGCAGGCCGATGTCCTGGGCGAAGCGTCTGTTTCCGCCCACACCGATGGCCGCGAAGACCGAACCGCACAGCCCTATGTCACCATCGACAGCCCGGGCACCCAGGACATGGACGATGCCCTGATGGCCACACCCAACGCCACCGGCTGGACCCTGTCCATTGCCATTGCCGACCCGACGGCGATGATTGAACCGGGCAGCCCAGCCGAGGAAGAAGCCTTCAACCGGGCCACGGCAATCTACTTCCCGGGCGAGCCGCTGCCCATGCTGCCAGACACCATCAGCACCCGCCTGTGCTCACTGATGCCGGATGTACCCCGGCTGGCGCTGGTGTGCGACCTGCAGGTGAACAACGATGGCAGCCTGGGTGACTACAGCTTCCACCAAGCGACTATATGCTCCAAGGGTAAGCTCAGCTACGAGCTGGTCTCGCACCTGATTGAAGGCCGGGAAGACGACGACATCAAGGCCCTGCCAGACGCCGTGGCCAACAGCCTGGACCAGCTGCACCAGGCCGCCACCGCCCTGCGCAAATGGCGCGCCGAACACGCACTGCTGAGCAACGATCGGCCGGAATTCCGCCTGCGGCTGGACGAAAACAAGCGCATCCGGCTGATCGAGCCGGCAGTGCAGAACGAAGCCCACCGGCTGGTGGAAGAGTGCATGGTGGCGGCCAACCGCTGCGCCGCTGACTTCCTGAACCAGCAGGGCCAGGGGCTGTTTATCCAGCACCCGGGCCTGCGGGACGACCGCGCCGACAACATCCGCAAACTGCTGGAAGGCTACGCGCCGCACCTGGCTGAGCACGATGCCAGCACCGCCGAGGGCTTCAAGGCCCTGATGAAACACACCGAGCAACTGGAAGCGGAAGTACCGGTTAAATCCATTTTGTCCCGCCAGCTGGCCCGGGCAGAGCTGGGTTTTGAAGCTGCGCCCCACCAGGGTATGGGGCTGGCCGCCTACACCACCTTTACCTCGCCGCTGCGCAAGTTCTCGGACTTCTACGTGCACCGGCTGATCAAGTCTGCGCTCTGGGATTGCCCCATCAAGGCCCTGAACAGCCAGCAGCTGGAAGCCCTGCAGAATACCCAGTTCCGGGCCCGCCAGGCCGCCAACACCCTGGAAACCTGGCTGAAAGCCGACTACGCCAAGACCCTGCCGGAAGACCCTATGGAGGGCACCATCAGCCGCACCATGCCCTCCGGTTTCTTTGTGCGGCTGGATTGCAACGGCCTGGAAGGCTTTGTCAGCTGCAAGGACCTGGACGGCAAGTTCAGCTTTGACCCGGTCACCCTGCGCCTGGTGCACAACAAGAACGGCCGTATCTTCCAGCTGGAACAGCGGGTAACCGTGAGCTTTACCGGGGTGGACGACGAGCGCCGGCAGATCAACTTCAAGCTGCTGAACGCAGAAGAAATCCCCACCGGTACAGACAAAGAGGGCGGCTGACGCCGCCCTCTTACTTACTTCTCCAGCATTCTGGACAGGCGCTCATCCTTGGCGCGCCAGAGTTCGCCCAGCCAGTCTTTCATATTCCGGCGGTGCTCGGCATCGCTGGAATAGTCCCGCCCTTTCAGGTGCTCGGGAATGCTCCGGGTACTGATATCCAGCTGGATCTCCGGCACCCGGCCACAGATGAAATCCCAGAAAGTGGGCGCGCCGTTGGGGTAGGCAATGGTGACGTCGACCAGCGTGTCGATGGAGTCGCCCATGGCATCCAGCACAAACGCCGCTCCCCCCGCCTTGGGCACCAGCAGGTGCTGGTAGGGTGATTTCTGCTTGTCGTGCTTGGCCTGGGTAAAGCGGGTGCCTTCGACAAAGTTCATCACGCTGACCGGGGTATAACGGAACTTCTCGCAGGCCTTGCGGGTAGCAATCAGGTCGTCACCGCGCTTTTCCGGATGCTTGATCAGGTACTCCCGGCTGTAGCGCTTCATGAACGGGAAATCCAGGCCCCACCAGGCCAGGCCGATCACCGGCACCCAGATCAGCTGCTGTTTGAGAAAGAACTTCAAAAACGGCGCCTTGCGGTTGAACACCCGCTGCATGGCCAGGATATCCACCCAGCTCTGGTGATTGCTCAGCACCAGGTACCAGCTTTCGCGCTTGAGGTTTTCCGCCCCGGTCACCTGCCAGCGGGTACCCTGGGTCAGCTTCATCCAGCCGGTATTGCAGGCCACCCAGGATTCCGACACCCAGATAATAGCCTTGGTGCACAGCACCCGGAAGCCCTTGTGGGGAACAATCAGTTTCAGGATAGCCGGAATGTACAACAGCAGGCACCAGAACAGGGTATTGATACCCAGCAGAATGGAATTGAGAATGCCGATCAGGGGCGCAGGCAGAAAACTCAGCATGGTAGTCCTGTTGTAGGTTGTTGGTTCCGAAGGCCTGCATCATAGCAATCACCGGGGCACTTGGGCAGTGGCCCGAAGTGACCATTGCGCCGGTCATCTGTGACTGATTTGCCATGGTGCCGGCACCACCGCCACTCTATCCTTACCCCATTCCCTGAACAGCAGTCGATGATGGAAGGCCCATGCCCAGTGTTCTGAAAACGGTCCGCAATACCGCCTCCGGCCTCACCCGGCAAGGTGCACTTTACGCCGGCAATGCCTTTGACCGGGTGTTCCGCGCCGCCAGCCTGGTACAGGCCGGGCAAACCCCTTTCGAAACCCTGCACAGTGACGGCCTGGTGAGCCTGCGTTATTACCCGCCGCTGCAGGAAGACTTCATCGAGCTGGACGGCATGGTGATTCCGGTGGAACGGAAAACCCACCGCACGCCGATCGTGATCATCCCGCCGCTGGCAGTGAACATGCTGATCTACGATCTTTTCCCCCAGCGCAGCCTGGTGCGCTTCCTGCGGGCCAAGGGCTTTGAGGTGTACCTGATTGACTGGGGCATCCCGAAGCGGGAGCACACCCACTACAACATGCACACCTATGTGGCCGAGTTGCTGCCGGCCTACCTGAACAGGGTGCGCGAACACAGTGGCGAACAGGAGTTGTCGCTGCATGGCTGGAGTATGGGAGGCATGTTTACCCTGTTCTATTCCGCCTTGAGTAAAGACCAGCATATCCGCAACGTAAGCGTTCATTCCAAGACGTGGTTGACCTACTTCACGTCACGCAGAGGCCTCAATAACCCCGGCGAGACCTTGTACTGCTTCCTGCCATCGTCACCCAGCACGATCACACTTTTGCGGTTGATCTTGGTGACGATTCCCAGCACAGGACCCTCCCGGCCTTCGAAGGTCACTTTCAGCCCCACCCGCAACTGGCTCAACGCTTGCAGGTTTTCCTGATCTTGCAGTTCATCGATGCGTTGACAGATATACCGGTTCAGTTCCAGTAACTGATCGATGCTGAGATCTTCAATGCGCATGGAAGGGGGCCTCCGGCTCTCTGTTCTGGCGGTCAGGATGGCGTGGATCGATCAGGGATCTCAGTGGCTTATCCGCGAACCGCAGCTTCCAGAGTCTTGGCGTCAGGTCTGCCACTTCTTTGGCTGGATGCAGGCTGATGCGTTGCAGCACGTCCACCAGGTAAGTGTAGGGGTTAATATCGTGCAGCTTGCAGGTGCTGATCAGACTC
>ENA-ORDG01001347-ORDG01001347.1-marine-metagenome-genome-assembly--contig:-NODE-1347-length-10107-cov-3.624826_pt1 | contig 10107 bp, 8 predicted proteins | sample MGYA00248629_ERZ508524 | MGnify/ENA primary metagenome ERZ508524 (study PRJEB26194, sample SAMN05421901) | marine metagenome | isolation source: East of Rio de Janeiro, Brazil, South Atlantic Ocean...
TCTTCACTGTCGGCGTCGTCATAGTCACCAACCCGTTTCTTGATCAGGTCGAAGTCAAAGCGTTCTTCCTTGCTGAGCAGGGTCATGGCGGTACACACCACGGCACTGGCACCGTAGGCCGTCAGTGAAGCTACCAGCACCATGTAGTCCCTCAGGAACCCGGTGGCGAACATCAGCATGGCCACCAGTGTTATGGCACCGGCAACCAGTCCTGCCGCGCGGCCAAAGAAACCGAACACCATCATGCCGATCACCACGGCTCCGCCGACAGACGCCAGGACTTCGAAGGCCAGTACGGTCATACCGGTCATTTCCAGCAGCTCAAAGCGGGCAATACAGAACAGCGCCATGGCCACCACCACCGACCAGGTGAAGGCGGAATTGGTGACCCTGTCCCAGTAGCAACTGACGATCACCGGAAACACGATGGCACCCCAGAGTGCGCCGACGAACACCAGCATCACCAGGATATCCAGCGAGAAGCTGGCAAAGATCAGCCCCGCCACGGTAGCCACAATCATGGTGATGCGGCCAACCAGCATCATCACTTTCGGGTTTGGGTTGTCCTTGGCGATGTTCTTGCCGTAGACATCCGCCATCATGATGGTAGACAGCGCGGACAGGTCAGAATCCGCGGTGGACGACAGCGAGCCGATCACCAGGATAAAGAACAGGGCCACGAAGAACGGCGACAGGTAGGTAGACACCATCTGCGGAATCAGGTTGTTCATCTTGCCGTCGATGGGCTCTACACCAACCGACAGCGCCATCAGGCCAATCATGCCCAGGCCGATCACAATGGCACCGTAACCGATGGTGGCGGTCACGAAGGTAGACTTGATGTTCTTTTCGCGCACCGCAAACAAACGCTGGGAAATGGTCTGGTTGCCGATGGCATAGGCCAGGACCGCCACAAAGAAAGGTGCGCCCTGGTTCATGATGGCTTCCACCGAGAACAGGTTGGCCTGCTCGTCGGTCATCTTGCTCAGGCCTTCCACCATGACGCTGGGGCCGCCGGCAGAGTAGAGAACCGCAGGGATAATAATGATGGCAATCGCCATCAGCGCCACCAGCTGGGCAAAGTCGGTAAACACCGAGGCCCGGAAACCGGACGTCAGCGTGTAGGCCAACACGCCCACACCGGCCACAATCACACCGGTTTCGAACGACAACGGCGACAGCACCGACACCAGCGCACCGGCGGCCGTGAAGTTGACCATCAGGCTGATAACGCTGCCCAGCACGTTGGACCCGGCCAGGATCAGCTGGCTGGAAGAACCATGACGGGCGTGGATAAGCTCACCCAGGGTATGGCCGTTGGGGGCCAGCTTGCGGAACCGGCGGCCGAAGGGGTAGATGAACAGGATCATCAGCGCGCCCCAGAGGCCATAATGGATCGGCCCGGACACCCCGTAGGTGTACCCGGAGGTGGCTGCCGCGTAGAAAGACGCAGCCCAGATCCAGGTGGCGGTCATACTGGCCGCGCCCATACCGAAACCGACATGGTGACCGGCTACCATAAAGCCGGAGGTATCTTCTTTTTCCTTGCGAATCAGCAAGGTAAGCAGGTAGGTACCGCCGTAGAAGGCGGCAAGCAGTAACAATACGGTGATTGTCGAAAATTGGGTAAATCCGTTCTCGTTCAAATCTCAACCTCTGTTCAAAACGACAGAAACCCACCGGCAGTCTGCAACGCACAGGTTGCTCGCCAGGGTGGAGCCATTCGTCTGGAAAGTCCGCACACGCGGAGGTGTTGCAGCGGGGCAACGGGGTAACGAAAGGTGGGCAGGGGCGCCCGGAGGTCAGACTTGCTAAGGGAAGCTCAGATGGGCCAGCAGGCCACGAAAGTCTTTAGATGTCATGGTATTTTCTGTCCTCTTCACCACAAATAGAAACAGCCCGGAGGAGGGAGCGCCAAACCATACGCATTTGGCACCGCCTAGTCCAGTCTTTAGAGGACAGAATATTAGTGTACGATCAGATAATCCGTGAGAACCGCTGGCTGGCGCCCTCTTTACGGTACAGATCGAAAATCTGGCAAATGGCCCGGATCAGCAGCCGCCCGGCCGGCTGAACCTGCAGCACGGAACCGGAATCCGCAATCAGCTCGTCCTGGATCATCGGCTTCAGGCGGCTCATTTCATCCGCGAAGTAGCGGTCGAAATCTTCGTTCCATTTATCGGTAAACTGCTTGCGATCCAGCCGGAACTGGCAGATCAGCTGGCCGATCACCCAGCGGCGAATCCGGTCGTCGCGGGTCAGGCCTACGCCACGGATGATGGCCAGCTGGCCGGCATCGACGGACGCTTCCCACGACGGCAGGTCGTGGTTGTTCTGGAAGTAGGCATCGTCGGTCTGGCCGATAGCGGACACACCCAGAGACACCAGGTCGCAATCGGAGTGGGTGGTGTAACCCTGGAAGTTCCGGTGCAGGCGGCCTTCGCGCTGGGCCACCGCCAGGCTGTCGTCCGGCTTGGCGAAGTGGTCCATACCGATGTATTCGTAGCCGGCTTCCAGCAAACGGTTGATGGTGTTGTGCAGAATGGTCAGCTTCTGCTGCGGGCTCGGCAGGGTGTCAGCCTGGATACGGGTCTGCGGGTAGAACCGGTCCGGCAGGTGCGCGTAGCTGAACACCGAGAGACGGTCCGGAGACATCTCGATCACCGACTCCAGGGTTTCGGCAAAGCTTTCCGGAGTCTGGTGCGGCAGGCCGTAGATCAGGTCCAGGTTGATGGAGCGGAAGCCGATACGGCGGGCTTCGTTCAGCACTGCTTCGGTCATCTCCCGGGGCTGGATGCGGTTCACCGCTTTCTGCACTTCCGGGTTCACATCCTGCACGCCCAGGCTGATGCGGTTGAAGCCCAGCTCCCACAAGGTCGACAGGGTATCTTCGTCCACTTCGCGGGGGTCGATTTCCACGCTGTAGTCCCGCTCATCGCCGGACTGCAGGTTAAACAACTCACCGTAACCAGCCATCAGGTGCTGCATCACATCCCGGGGCAGGAAGGTGGGTGTGCCACCGCCCCAGTGCAGCTGCTGGACGGGCCGGTCGGCACCGAACAGTTTCGACTGGATGGCCGCCTCTTTCAGTACCCGCTCAACATAAGGCATGGCCTTGTCGCGCTTCTTGGTAATCACCTTGTTGCAGGCGCAGTAGTAGCAGAGGTGCGCACAGAACGGCAGGTGGGTGTAGAGCGAGATTGGCCCGCCGGAGGCCTTGCTGCGGCCTGCCGCTTTAACCATGTCTTCAATGGAATAGTTCGGGGTGAACTCCACCGCCGTGGGGTACGACGTGTAGCGTGGGCCGCTCAGGTCATAGCGGCGGATAAGCGCCTCGTCCCAGATAAAAGCGGGCAGGTTGTTTGCTGCAGCAGTATCAGAAGCCATAGTAAAACTCTAACGTCGAATAGGATTGGCAAGCCGGAAAGCGCGGATTATGCCTGACCGGCGACAGTCACTGTTTGATGCGAATCAGCTGAGTGTACCAGCTTAACCAATGAACCACCCTTGCGCCCATGGCGTATTCTGCCTACCTCTAAAGGATAAACTCAGCCGGAGCCCGACATGGCCAATCTCATCCTGATTCTGGGCGATCAGGTCAGCCAGTGGCATAAAGCGCTGGGCCTGAATGTCGAAATCCGCCCGGATACCCGCTTCGTGTGCGCCATTGACGAGTTCGCGCGCTGGGCCGAGGGCAAGAAACAGCTGCGCATGGAGTTCTTCTACCGGGAGATGCGCAAGAAAACCGGCCTGCTGATGACGCCAGATGGCCAGCCCGAAGGTGGCCACTGGAACTTCGACGCCGATAACCGCAAGAAATGGACCGGCAAACCTCCTGCCCCGGCTCCGTTCCGGGAGGAACCGGATGCCATCACCACTGACATAATCGAACTGGTGAACGAGCACTTTTCGGAACATTTCGGCACCACAGACGATTTCCACTACGCCGTCACCGCCGAACAGGCCCGCCAGGCCCTTGGCCACTTTGTCGACTTTGCCCTGCCCTGCTTCGGCGACTACCAGGATGCCATGTCAGACACCGAAGACTGGCTGTTCCACTCCATTCTGTCGCCCTACCTGAATACCGGGCTGCTGGAGCCGATGGAGGTTTGCGAGGAAGCGGTACGGGCCTGGCACGCCGGCCGGGCGCCACTGAACGCCGTGGAAGGCTTTGTCCGCCAGGTCATCGGCTGGCGGGAATTCGTGCGCGGCATCTACTGGCTGCTGATGCCCGGCTACGCGCAGGAAAACCGCCTGGGCAATACCCGGGAGCTGCCCTGGTTCTACTGGACCGGCGACACCCGGATGCGCTGCATGCACAAGGCCATCGACGCCACGGCCCGCAACGCCTATGCCCACCACATCCAGCGACTGATGGTGACCGGCAACTTTGCCCTGCTGGCCGGAGTGAAACCGGAGGCCATCTGTGACTGGTACCTGGCGGTGTATATCGACGCCTTCGACTGGGTAGAGCTGCCCAACACCCTGGGCATGGTGATGCACGCCGATGGCGGCTACCTGGGCTCCAAGCCATACGCCGCCAGCGGCAAATACATCCAGCGCATGTCTGACCACTGCCAGAACTGCCACTACCGGGTGCAGGATGCCACCGGAGAGCGGGCCTGCCCGTTCAACAGCCTGTACTGGCACTTTATTGACCGGCACCGGCAGGATTTTGCCAACAATCCGCGCATGACCATGATGTACCGGAACTGGGACAAACAAGCCCCGGAACGCCGGCAAGCGATTCTGGCCCGGGCCGAAGAGCTGTTAAAGGACATCGAAAACCTGTGAACCGGGGCCCCGCTGCCAGCAGAAATATTGGGCAATCACTGCTATGCTTCTGGCACTTTTCACAAATTGGTCACAGGGATGCTCGCCAAACTATGCAGATTCGGTCTCTGACAATCGGATTGTTTCTGGCTGTGGCTGCCGCCCAGGCGGCAGCGGACCATCGGGTTTACACCCTCTACACCTTTCATTCCCCGCCCTACCAATACGCCAATGAGACACCCAATGGCCCGGAGGTTGCCGGGGAAACCGCAGACACCATACGCTGCGCCATGGAACAGGCCGGAGCCCATACCCAGATCAGACTGGTCCCCCAGAACCGCGCCCTGTATTCGCTGAAACGCAACCTGGTAGACGGCTACTTTGCAGTCGACCGCTCACCGGAGCTGGACCAGAGCGCCTGGGCAAGCCACCCGGTTGCACTGGAGAAATGGCACTGGTTCTACACCGGCGAGCAACCGGTACCTGAAAACGCCCGCATTGGCGTGGTGGGTGGCAGCAATGAAGAACTCTGGCTGAGGCAGCAAGGGCTCGAAGCCTTTGTTGCTGTGGGCAGCGCCAGCCAGTTGCCGGCATTGCTGAAACGAAAACGCATCGACCTGGCCCTGCTGGACGAGCGAGTGATGTCCGGGCTGCGGGAAAACCAGCCGGAGCTGCATCAGGGTATTCAGCACACCTTTCTGCGCTACGCCCCGTTACACCTGTACCTGAACCCGCAATTTGTCACCCGGCACCCGGATTTCATGAACCGGTTTAACCTCAGCCTGCCCGCCTGCATGGGTTCCCAGACACAATTATCCGGCGAGGAGCACCAGCAGGTAACCAGGATAGCCGGAGAACTGGCCCGCAGCCTGGCAGGCGAGGTAGACCTGCAAAGAGCCCTGCACCAGGGCAGCCACTACAACACCGTTACTGACATCCTCACCCAGGACACCGTCTGGCAGGCACTGGCCCCGGCCAGCATGACACCCCTGGCCCGCCAGATCCTGGAACTGCCAGCCTCCCGGGCCCTGGCAAACTGGCAGTCGAAGCAAACCCCTCTGGTTACCGAGATTCTGTTGATCGACAGCCAGGGTGCCCTATCAGCCATGAGCCAACTGTCCTCCGATTACTGGCAGGGGGATGAAGCAAAGTTCCAGGACCTGGTTGAAGAAACCAGCCAGGGCTTAACCCGCAAGCAAGACTTCTGGGTATCCCCGATTCGCTACGATGCATCCACCAGCCGGTTCCAGGTGATCGTCAGCTTTCCCCTGCCGCTGGACGAGCCGAACAACGGCGTAGAAGGCGTATTGTCCATCGGGCTTGCCATCGAAGAAGCCCTGAAAGGCGCCAGCGATTAAGGCGGGCCTACCTCACAGGCCAGCACCAGCGCCCAGAACTCCGAGAAATCATTCACCACCACATCCGGTTTATCCGGATGTTTGTGGGTGCCCGGAAAAATCCGGTTCAGCCAGGGCAAATCCCACTGGGCGCCGTTAAAGAATACCGCCGCCATCCCTGCCCGCTTGGCCGCAATCACATCCGTGGTGGAGTCTCCCACGTACCAGACGCTGGGGTCCGGCGGGTAATCCAGCTTCTGTACTGCCAGTAACAGCTGGTCCGGGTGCGGCTTGCGCAATGGGGTGTCGTCGCCGCAAACATCCACCTCAAACAGGTGGGTCCAGCCGGTGTCTTCCACCGCTGCCAGTTCGTGCTCGAAGAACTCCCGGTCCCGGTTGGTAATCACCCCCACCTGTATCCCCAGCCGGTGCAGGCCCTCCAGCACATCCCTTACACGGGGCTCGAATGCTTTCACCGTGCCGTAGTGGTTACGGTAATGATGGTTGAAGGCCTTGTGGGCAATCTGCTTGGCGTCCTGATCGTCGCCGAACAGCACTTCAAAAATATCCGTGCGAGATTTTCCGGTCTGCCTTCACTTTCGGGTGTAGCTTGGCAAATTCCCGCACGTACGCCACCAGCCGGGCATCTTCCGGGGTCTTGCTGTCTTCCGGCGCCACCATCCGGTCCATCAGTCCCAGCGTGTGGAAGTCCGGCAACATGTCGTCCACGGCGTGGTACATGGCATCGAGGGTATCCACCAGCGTGGCGTGCCAGTCGAAGATCAGGACCGATGGGGGCTGCAGCCCTTCGTTCAGTTTGGTCATAAGAAAACCTTTGCCGTTTCAGTCACGTATATCCATCAAAACCCATACCCTCAGTAAAAACCAAAAACCCCGGATGCACAAAAAACCACACCTGCCCGAAAAAACCTGCCCGGTGTGCCAGCGCCCTTTCACCTGGCGCAAGAAGTGGGCAAAAGACTGGGACAATGTTCGCTATTGCAGTGAACGCTGCCGCCGCGCCCGGAGCACGCAGCCATGACCACCGTGGTCTGGTTCAAGCGGGATCTACGCACCCGCGATCACGCCCCGCTGGTGGCCGTAGCCAGCTATCAACTCTGGCTGCACTGGCGTGATCCGGCCCTGCAACTGGCGCGACTGTTCACCGATTTCGAGCCGGGCATTCACTATTCCCAGGCCCAGATGCAATCCGGCCTGACCGGCATCAATGCCCTGCGCATCTACAATCCGGTGCTGCAAAGCCAGAAGCTGGACCCGAACGGCGAATTTATCCGGCGCTGGATTCCCGAGCTGGCCGGGGTACCCCGGGAAATGATCCATACCCCCTGGTTGATGACGCCCACCCAGAAAGCGAAGTTCGGCGGCAACACCTACATTGCCCCGGTGTGCGACCATGAACAGGCGGCCCGGGCAGCGCGCAAGGCGGTGGGCGACTTCCGGAAACAACACATAAGCCGGGAAGAGACTGGCCGGGTACTGGATCGCCACGGCAGCCGCAAGGGGCCGCATCAAACACGGCCGAAAGCGGCAGCCAAGCAGACACAGGACAACCAGCTGTCTTTATTTGATTAAATCACTCAACGGAAAAACAACAAACTCCCAGTTTGTTTACCGCCCTCTCTGGCTCTGCGCCTGGTGCTCCAGCATTTGCTCCATCATCAGTTGCATATGCTCCATACGCTGCTCCATCATTTCCAGGCGCTGTTCCGGATCCATACCGGCACCGCCGGAACGGGGGCCCATACCACCGGCCTGGCCTTTGGGCTGGTTACCCATGCCCTGACCACCATCCGACGGCCCCTGGCGCTGTCCCATCATGCCCGGGCCTGCGCCTCCACGCATCAACTGCATGTGCTGCTGCATGGACTCCATGTGCTGCTCGCGGATACGCTGGCGCTCGGCGTCGGACTTGGCGTTGCGCATTTCCTGCATCATCTCCTGCATCTGAGACATGTTCTGATGCATTTGCTGCATCTGTTCCTGGTTCATCATGCCCCCCTGATTCATCATGCCTCCACGGGGCATTTGTCCAGAGTTGCCCTGGGCAAAAACCAGCAAGGGGGCTGAAACCAGAACGGAGCATGCGACTATTCGCGTAAACCTGTTCATGAGATCCTCCTCTTCATCATTATTGATGAGCATCTCTTACAGTTAAGACCATGATCCTTCTTTGCGCAAACTGTCTTGACCCTGCAGTAACTAACAGGTTTTCTAATAGGATGACCCGATTCATGAACCGGAGCTATGAATGAGCACTTCCTGCAACAACTGCTGCAGCAACAGTAAACCTGCAGCAGGCGAAACGGCCCGGAGCGATATCAATGACGCGTCCGGCGATTGGCTGAGCACCTACCGGATCCCCAGGATGGATTGCCCCTCCGAAGAGCGGATGATTCGCATGGCGCTGGGCGGTTTCAGCGCCGTTCAGGTCCTGTCGTTCGATTTGCCGGGCCGCACCCTTGAGGTACTGCATAACGGAGAGGCCTCGCCAATTACCGACAAGCTCTCCACCCTGGGGCTCGGAGCGGAGCTCCGGGATACCCGCAAGGCCAGTACGGAAACCATTCAGGCAGCTGCCGATTCCGGGGCAAGCCAGCAACAGGAAGCCGGCACGCTTTGGATCCTGCTGGCCATCAATGGCCTGATGTTCGTGTTTGAGATGGTGATGGGGCTGATCGCCCAGTCTGCCGGGCTGATAGCAGATTCGCTGGACATGTTTGCAGATGCCGCAGTCTATGGCCTGGCGCTTTACGCCGTGGGCCATGGCGTGAAGATGCAGGTGCGGGCAGCCCATGTTGCCGGCATTTTGCAGCTTATCCTGGCGCTCGGGGTGTTGCTTGAGGTGGGCCGGCGGTTTGTCTTCGGCAGCGAGCCGGAGTCCACGCTGATGATGGCTATCGCGGTAGTCGCCCTGATCGCCAACACCGCCTGCCTGCTGCTGATTTCCCGGCATCGTGAAGGTGGCGCCCACATGAAGGCCAGCTACATCTTCTCCGCCAACGATGTGATCATCAACCTGGGCATCATTGTTGCCGGCGCCCTGGTGGCCTGGACTGGCTCCAATTATCCGGACCTGGTCATCGGCACCATTGTCGGCTTCATTGTACTGAGCGGAGCCCGGCGCATCCTGGCACTGAAGGGCTAAGCCGCCGCCAGAACATTCCCCAAACGAGGAAACCATGCACAGCCACGACCATAGCCACGGCCACGATCACAGCCACCAGTTCGACACCCACAACCGCGCCTTTGCCATTGCGGTGATCCTGAACACCCTGTTTGTAGTGATTGAAGCGGTGTACGGCGTGCTGTCCGGCTCCCTGGCGCTGATTGCCGATGCCGGGCACAACCTGAGTGATGTGATGGGCCTGCTCCTGGCCTGGGCCGCAAGCTGGCTTGCCAGCAAAGCGGCCACCACCAGCAAAACCTATGGCCTGAAGAAAACCACCATCCTGGCAGCCTTGTTCAATGCCCTGATTCTGATTGCCGCGGTGGGCGGTATCACCTGGGAAGCCCTCCAGCGGCTCGGCAATCCGGGAGAAATCGCGGGCCTTGTGGTGGTTGTGGTGGCCGGCATCGGCGTTGTGATCAACGGCATCACCATGATGCTGTTCATGAAAGGCCAGAAGGGTGACCTGAACATTCGCGGGGCCTTCCTGCATATGGCCGCCGATACTGCGGTATCGGTCGGGGTGGTGATTTCAGGCACGATACTGATGTTCACCGACCTGGCCTGGATCGACCCGGTGATCAGCCTGATTATTGCCGTGGTGATCTTCCTGGGTACCTGGCAGTTGCTGAAAGAATCCATCAACCTGGCGCTGGATGCCGTTCCCAGGGGAATCGACCCGGCTGCCGTGCGGGAACACATGGAAAACCTGCCCGGCGTGCAGTCTGCCCACCACCTGCACATATGGGCCTTGAGCACCACCGAGAATGCCCTGACGGTGCACCTGGTCAAGCCAGATCCCGAGGGCGA
>ENA-ORDG01001350-ORDG01001350.1-marine-metagenome-genome-assembly--contig:-NODE-1350-length-10103-cov-2.338021_pt1 | contig 10103 bp, 11 predicted proteins | sample MGYA00248629_ERZ508524 | MGnify/ENA primary metagenome ERZ508524 (study PRJEB26194, sample SAMN05421901) | marine metagenome | isolation source: East of Rio de Janeiro, Brazil, South Atlantic Ocean...
GGAAATCGCCCAGCTGCTGCGCGAAGTCGGTGCACCCGAGCGCCTGCTGCGGAGCGGGCATGTCAGCGTCGGATTCCCAGTTGCGATCCGGGTTGTGGCCGTAAACCGCCGCCGGAGTCGCGTGAGTCAGTCGCGCGGTGCTGATGATGCCGACCGCCTTGCCATGGTCGAGCGCCTCTTGCGCGACCGTTTCCATCATGTGGCCCTGCGCCGCAGCGCAATCGCCGCGCGGCACGTCGGGCGCGGTGTTGATCACGCCGATCCGCGTCTTGGTCCCGGTGTTGAGCGCGGACGCGGTGCCCGCACTGTCGGCGACCTGCGCATCGGTGTTGTAGGTCTTGACCAGCGCGACATTGTCGAACTTTTCGAAGCTGAGCGAATTTTCCTCGCCCGTCTGGCCCTGCTGTTGCCCGGCAAGGATGCGCGCGGCGGTGATCGTTGAAATGCCCATCCCGTCACCGACGAACAGGATCACGTTCTTCGCCTTGCCCTGCGCTACTTGCCCCTGCTGCACAGGCGCGGCGGACTGCACCGCCGGGTCCGCGCCGTAGTAATTGGTAGTGGAGCTGCACGCCGCCAGCGGCAGTGCGATCAGCGCAAGGGCGGCGGCCCAGCGCCGGTGCGGGCGGGCGGAATGGCGGATCATGGCAGGCTCCCTCAAGCGAATGGCTGAAACGAATGGCCGAATCGGCGTTCCCATGCCCCTCGCCGATGAATGAGACAAGCGTGCGACCGGTTGGCGCTTGTGATTCGTGCGCCTTGCGGGGGCCGGACCCCGCGCCTAAGTCCGCCGCCATGGTTTCTGTCACCACATGGAATATCAATTCGGTCCGCCTGCGCATGCCGCTGGTCGAGCAATTCCTCACCGCCCACGCGCCCGACGTGCTGTGCCTGCAGGAGATCAAGTGCGTCGAGGAGCAGTTCCCTGCCAAGGCGTTCCGCGATCTCGGCTATGATCACATCGCGATCCACGGGCAGAAGGGCTATCACGGCGTCGCCACGGTCAGCCGCCTGCCCTTCAGGGAATTCTCCCGCCACGACTGGCAGGATAATGGCGAGGCGCGCCATATCGGCGTGCAGCTGACCGATCCCGTGCATCAGGGTATGGTGATCGAGAACGTCTACGTCCCCGCAGGCGGCGACGTGCCCGACCGCGAGGTAAACGCGAAGTTCGGCCAGAAGCTCGACTTTCTCGAACGCATGACGCGCTGGGCGGACACGGTCGACCAGCCAACGCTGATCGTCGGCGATTTCAACATCGCCCCGCTCGAAAGCGATGTCTGGAGCCACAAGCAGCTGCTGAAGGTGGTCAGCCACACGCCGGTAGAGGTCGAGGCGCTGCAACGCTTCATGGATGCACACGGCTGGACCGATATCGGGCGCGAGCATGTGCCGGCGCCGGAGCGCTATTACAGCTGGTGGAGCTATCGCAATCCCAACTGGCAGACCAACGACAAGGGTCGCCGACTCGACCACATGTGGGCCAGCCCCGACCTGGCGAAGCAGGCCACGCGGCACACGATTCTGGAAGAAGCGCGCAATTGGGAGCGGCCTTCGGACCATGTCCCGCTGACGACGGAGTTCGAGCTCTGAGCGCGCAGGGCGCAGGCGGCAGCGCCCGCGCGCTGGCGCAGGCGATCGATGCGCTGCGCCATGGCTGGCCGATCCGGGTCGATGACGGCCCCGTATTGCTGCCGGTCGAGACTGCGGCAGAACCCGATGCGAGCGGCGCGCGGATGCTGATCGCGGCGGCGCGCGCGCAGACGCTCAAGCTGGCCAACCAGCGTGAAGCCGCCGTCCCCCACGCGCCGGTGCTGATCGAGGGGAGCGATCGCTTCACGCTCGATCTTGCGCGCGCGGTGGCGGACCCCGCGCTCGACCTTGCAAACCCGATGAAGGGTCCGTTCCGCGCGGTCGCGCTGCCCGAGGCCCAGTGGCCCGCCACCGCGCTCGAGATCGCCCGACGCGCGGGCGTGCTGCCCGCCTTCATGATCGACCCGGCACCGAGCGAAGAACCGCTCGATGTCACGACCGCCGATCTCGCCGCGTTCTCCGCGCCCGATACGCTGCGGATCGCAGCGCGCTCCCGCCTGCCGACCGCCGCTGCCGAGCAGGCCGAGATCGCGGTGTTCCGCTCGCCCGCAGACCTGCGCGAACATGCCGCGCTGATTATCGGGCGGCAGAACGCCGACCGTGTGCCGCTGGTGCGCCTCCATTCCGAATGCCTGACCGGTGACGTGTTCGGCAGCCTCAAGTGCGATTGCGGCCCGCAGCTCGATGCCGCGCTGGCGACCTTTGCCAAGGAAGCGGAGAATGGTGGCTATGGCGTTGTGCTCTATATGCGGCAGGAAGGCCGCGGGATCGGCCTGATCAACAAGCTGCGCGCGTACCAGTTGCAGGATCAGGGGCACGACACGGTCGAGGCGAACCTGCGGCTAGGCCTGCCCGACGAGGCGCGAGACTTTCCCATTGCGGGACGCATGCTTTCACTACTGGGGATTCCACGCATACGTCTGCTGACCAACAACCCGGCGAAGGTTACCGCGCTTGCCGAATCAGGCATCACCATCGTCGAAAGGGTTCCCTTGAGCGCGGGCATCAACCCCCACAACACACGCTATCTCGCGACGAAGCGCGACCGTTCCGGCCACCTTCTGCCATGAGATTGCCGACCATCCGGGAAGAAGTCGAAAACGACATCCCGGCAATTCGCGCTCTGACCCGCGCTGCCTTCGCCCATGCGGAACACTCGCAGGGGAATGAGCAAGACATCATCGATACGCTGCGACGCGACGGGGACCTGACCCTGTCGCTGGTGGCAACCAATATGGACGAGGCGGTAATCGGTCATATCGCGTTTTCCCCGATCAGTATATCCGACGGGACGCGAGACTGGTACGCGGCGGGGCCGATTTCGGTGATGCCGACGCGGCAACGTACGGGCATCGGATCGCAGCTTGCCGAAGAGAGCCTTTCGCGGATGCGCGCGTTGGGCGCCAAAGGTATCGTGCTGCTCGGCGAGCCAGGCTATTATGCCCGCTACGGTTTCCGCCCCGATCCCGGGCTTGTCTTACCCGGTGCCCCGCCGGAGCATTTCCAGGTCCGGATGCTGGTCGGTGGCCCCCGGCCCGCAGGTATCGTCACCTACGCGCCGGCCTTCGGAGCCCAGCCCCCGCAGTCGAGCGCCGCACCGGAAATCAGATAGGCCGAGCTTTTCGCGATCGGCGCATTCCGGTTTTCCGACCCTGCTTACTTGGCATGTGGCTGCGGAAACGGCCGAAATGATCGCCCCGGCCCCGGCGTCGACGTCAGCGCCGCTGGAAGGGCGTGAGGCCGGCACCCAGACGGTTGTCGTCGATCCGGAGGTTGGCCCCGGTCCAGTCCGCGACGAAGGCCGACTGGCGCGACAGCGAGGGCACGAAACGCGCGTCGTTGCCCGCGATCACCAGCCCGTCTGAACTATGGGTTTGCTCTTCGGCACCCACTGCGATGAACGCGGAGTAGTTCTCCTTGTCCTCGCCCTGGACGAACCAGTTATTGGTGATCTGCCCGCGCGCACCCTGCGGCAGGTCGATCATGTAATTGGTTTCGCGGCCGTTCGAATCGTCGAAGCTGGAGGCCGCGATCTCGACCATCGCTGCGCGCGCCTTCACGTAATGGCCCCCGGTACCCTGTTCGAACCGGCTGCGGGTAACCCGCAGGTGGCCGATATCGCCGGTATAGATCGAATGGGCGCAGCCGCCCGAGTTCTCGCAGGTGCCCAGCCGGGTGAAGGTGGATCGGTCGACCACCAGCCGCATCTGGTCGTCATGGCCGGTCAGGATGCCCTGCTGGCTATCGCGGAACCAGGAATTGGCCACGGTCAGCGTGCCCGCTTCCTGGCGGATTCCCGCGCCATTGCCGTCCGCGACCGCGATATTGCTGAAGATAAGGCCCGAAACGCTCGCCTCGGTGCCGCGCAGGACCAGCGCCGCCTTGCCCTCGCACGCGGTGCCGGTGAACTCGGCGCTGCCCGGCTCGCTCGCAAGAAAAGCGATCCTTCCTGCCTGCTGCACCGCGCACTGACGATAGGTGCCCGGCGCGATGGCGATGCTGCCCTCGCCCGATCCGATCGCATCGACGGCGGCCTGCAAGGTGGGGTATCCACGATTGGTCTCGACCACGACGAACGGGGGGTTGGGCGTCTGCGCCATCAGCGCCGCCAGCGGGATCAGCGCGATCGCCGCCACCGCGACCAGCGTGGCCAGAAGCATCGACGGTCGGCCAAGCACGGGCCGATCGACGAAGGTGGGGCTGATGCGGTCGCTATCGTGGGTCATGGGCGACAGGCGTAGGATGGAATGGTTAACAAGCCGCAAAGCCTTTGCATGCTGAATGGGCCGCATTTCCCTTTGCCCCGGGCGCGCAGCTCTGCTTAGTTTGCGCCAGCGCGCGCGGCGCATGCCTGCCGCCCCGCGCGGCATATTCCAACGGAGGATCCGCACATGAAATTCACGACCCGGATGGGGCTGGCTGGGGTGCTCGGCGCGAGTGCGCTGGCGCTGGCCGCCTGTGGCGATTCGAACGACGCGAGTGACGAAGTCGTTGCCGAAGATGTCGAGGTAGTCGCCGACGACGCGATGAGCGGCGTCGCAGACGAGCCGATCGAAGACGACTCGGCCATGCCCGAAGCGCCGCCGCCCGCCCCGGCGAGCGAAGGCCCCACCGCCGAAGAACGCGCCGAGGCCGATCGCGAGAAGATGCAGAGCGATGCCGAGGCAGCGGAAGCGGCAGCCGCCGACATCCAGGCCGAACTGCAGAACATGCAGACCGAAAACTGAGTATGGCCTGGGCGGCCCGCGGGACGGGGCGCCCGGGCTTTCTGCCGCGATAAAAAAGACAAGGGATGATCATGTCGGGAATGGATGCCGAGGTCTTCGACCAGTTTATCGAACAGCTATGGCGCTACGTGCACGAGCGGCTGATTCCTGCTGAGAAAGACGTGATCGCGGCCAACGCGATTCCAGAAGAAATTCTCGACGAGATGCGCGAGATGGGCCTGTTCGGCCTGACCATGCCGGAGGAATACGGCGGCGCAGGGATGAACACCTCGCAATATGTCGAGACGATCCGTGTGCTGTCCTACGCCCTGCCGGCCTATCGCTCGATCACCTCGATCAACCTCGGCATGGTGTGCACCGCGCTGAAGAAGTCGGGCACAGAGGCGCAGAAGGCCGAGTGGCTGCCCCGCCTTGCCGCGGGCGAAATCGCATGTTTCGGCCTGACCGAGCCGGGCAGCGGCTCCGACAGCGCCGCGATGCAGACCACCGCGGTGAAGGACGGCAACGGCTATCGTCTGAACGGCTCGAAACGCTACATCACCAACGCGCCCTTCGCGAAGCTGGGCCTGATCATGGCGCGCACCAGCAAGGAACCGCTGCCCAAGAACGCGCACGTTTCCGCGTTCCTCGTCGACATGGAGAAGGCGGGGGTCACTGTGGGCAAGCCCGACAAGAAGATGGGCCAGGAAGGCAGCCAGATCGCCGACATCTATCTCGACGATGTGCATGTCGATGGCGACGCGCTGCTCGGCGGCGAGGAAGGCCAGGGCTTCCGCACCGCGATGATGAGCCTCGACAACGGGCGGCTCTCCGTCGCGGCGGCGAGCGCGGGCTACGCGCGCCGCATCCTCGATACCGCGATGCGTTACGCCCAGGACCGCAAGGCCTTCGGCGAGCCAATCAACCAGTTCCAGCTGATCCAGGCGATGCTCGCCGATAGCGAGGCGGAAATCTACGCCGCCGAATGCATGCTCAAGGACGCGACCGCCAAGGTCGATGCGGACGAGCCCTCGCTGCTGCCCGCCGCCAGCACCAAGCTGTTCGCCTCCGAGATGTGCAACCGCGTGGCGGATCGCTGCGTACAGATCCACGGCGGTGCGGGCTATCTGGCCGAATACGAGGCAGAGCGGTTCTATCGCGACAGCCGGATCTACACGATCTACGAAGGCACCAGCCAGATCATGCAGCTGGTGATCGCCAAGGCCATGCTGCGCAACTTCGCCAATGGGGCGCAGGGCTGATGGCTCAGCTGCGCCGCGCCGCGATCGTCTCGCCGCTCCGCACGCCCGTGGGGCGGTTCCTTGGGACGCTCACCCCGCTTGAGGCGGGGCCGCTCGCCGCGATTATCATCAAGGCGCTGGTCGAACGCTCGGGCGTCGATCCCTCGCGCGTCGACGATGTTGTCTTCGCGCAAGGCTACGGCAGCGGCGAAGCACCGGCGATCGGGCGCTGGTCCTGGCTCGCCGCCGACATGCCGATCGAGACGCCCGGCTTCCAGCTGGACCGGCGCTGCGGGTCGGGCCTTCAGGCCGTGATCGAGGCGGCGATGATGGTGCAGACCGGCGCGGCGGACTGCGTGCTGGCGGGCGGCGTCGAGTCGATGTCCAATGTCGAGCACTACACCACCAAGGCGCGCCAAGGCGCGAAGATGGGCGACCTCTCGCTCTACGACCGGCTGACGCGCGGCCGCCTGATGAGCCAGCCGATCGAGCGCTTCGGCGTGATCTCGGGCATGATCGAGACCGCCGAAAATCTCGCCAAGGATTACGACATTTCGCGCGAGGCAGCGGACGAATACGCGGTCGCCTCCCACCAGAAGGCCGCTGCCGCCTGGGATGCAGGCAAGTTTGATGCACAGCTGGTGCCAGTCGATGTGCCGCAGCGCCGCAAAGATCCGATCCGCTTCGACCGCGACGAAGGCTTTCGTCCCGATGCCTCGATGGAAAGCCTCGGATCCTTGCGCGCGATCGAGAAGGACGGGATCGTCACCGCGGGCAATGCCAGCCAGCAGAACGACGCCGCCGCCGCGTGCCTCGTCGTCTCGGAAGACAAGCTGGCCGAGCTCGGCCTCGAACCGCTGCTGTGGTTCGAAGGCTGGGCCGCCGCAGGCTGGGATCCGGCGCGCATGGGGATCGGCCCCGTGCCAGCCACCGAGCGGCTCTTCGCACGCACCGGTAAAGGCTGGGACGATATCGATCTGGTCGAACTGAACGAGGCGTTCGCGCCGCAGGTGCTCGCCGTGCTCAAGGGCTGGGGCTGGAGCGAAGACGATTCGCGCCGCGACATGCTCAACGTCAATGGCTCGGGCATCTCGCTCGGCCACCCGATCGGTGCGACCGGCGTGCGCATTCTCACGGATATGGCACACGAGCTGCACCGGCGCGAAGGGCGCTACGCGCTCGAGACGATGTGCATCGGCGGCGGACAGGGCCTCGCCGCGCTGTTCGAACGCGCCGCCTGATGGCCACCGACTGGTCGGACTGGATCGGGCGCGAGGCGCGCGCTGCCGAACGCCTCGACGAGTCGCTCGCGGCGCGCTGGCTCGCCACGCTCGACCTCACTGCGCCTGAGGGTGCCGTGTTGCCGCAGGGCATCCACTTCGCGCTGTGCACCCCGCAGGCGCCGACCGCGATGCTGGGCGAGGACGGGCATCCGGCAAGGTCGGACGACCCGGCAAGCCTCTACCCGCCGATCGACCTGCCCCGGCGGATGTGGGCGGGCAGCGAGATCGCGTTCCTGCGCCCCTTGATGCTCGGCGACCGGATCGACAAGCTCAGCCGCGTGGTCAGCCTTTCGGAAAAGGAAGGGCGCAGCGGTCGCCTCGCCTTTCTGGAGCTGGAACACGAGATCGCCGCCAATGGCGAGCCCGCAATCCGCGAACGTCAGACGCTGGTCTATCGCGAAGCCGCCGCACCCGATACGGCGCTGGTGCCGCCAGTGGTGGGCGAAAAGCTGTTCGATCCCAAGGCGTGGGACCGGGTGCAGACGATGGTGCCGTCCGAAGCGCTGCTGTTCCGCTTCTCCGCACTCACCTTCAACACGCACCGGATCCACTACGATGCGCCCTATGCACGCGAGATCGAGCGCTATCGCGGGCCGGTGGTCCACGGGCCGCTGCTTGCGACTCTGCTGCTTCAGCTTGCGGCAGAGGTCGCGGGACCGGTCGGCTCCTTCGGTTTCTCCGCGCGTTCGCCCGCGATCGTGGGCGACACGCTGCACCTTGCCGTTCGCGAGCAGGGCGATACGCTGGAACTCGCCGCCCTCAATGATGCAGGCGCGGTGCTGACCACGGCGCACGCCAGCCGCTAATTTTCGGGCGGTTCGTCGTTAAAATCGGCATAAATTGTTTCGTTACCCGCGAAGTGCTATCTGCACGGGCATGGACGCAGTACTCGAACGCAAGCCCGATTTTTCGCAAATACCCGTCATGCCCGACGACGTATTCACCGCGCCGCTCAAGCGGCCGGCGCATGTCGGGGAGGACTGGCTCGAACCCAAGCAGACCGAGTATGACAGCGAGGACGACCGGATCTGGGACGATCTGTTCGCCCGCCAGATGGAAATCCTCCCCGGACGCGCGGCGACAGCGTTTCTGGAGGGGCTGGAGCGACTCGACCTGGGCGCGGGTGGCGTGCCCGAGTTCGGCGAGCTGTCCGAGTCGCTCGACAAGCTGACCGGGTGGAGCGTGGTGCCCGTACCGATGCTGATCCCCGATCACATCTTCTTCTGGCACCTCGCCAACCGGCGCTTTCCCGCAGGCAATTTCATCCGCACGCGCGAAACCTTCGACTACATCCAGGAACCCGACGTGTTCCACGATGTGTTCGGCCACGTGCCGATGCTGACCAATCCGGTCTTCGCCGATTACATGCAGGAATATGGCCGCGCCGGCTGGCGTGCGATGAAGCATAACCGCCTCAAGGCGCTCGGCGCGCTGTACTGGTACACGGTCGAATTCGGCCTGATCATGGAAGGCGGGAATGATCTGCGCGCCTATGGCGCAGGGATTCTCTCAGGCCCGACCGAGGCTGTGTTCTCGGTCGAGGCGAAGAGCCCCAACCGGATCATGCTCAACGTCGATCGCGTGATGCGGACCGATTATGTGATCTCGGACCTGCAGCCGACCTATTTCGTGATCGAAAGCTTCGAGGATCTGTACCGCAAGACGGTCGAGCGCGATTTCGAGACGCTCTACCAGAAGCTGCCGCCGTCCTTCACCTACGCCAATTCGGCGGTGATCGACGTGGACAATGTGGTCAATGTCGGCACGCAGGAATACCTGCTGCGTGGCGGGCGCGGCAGCAGCGCACGGCCCGTCTAGGGCTCTGCCCACACGCACCCCGGCACGGGTGCCTTTCGGACAAACAAAAACCGGCCCCGAATCGCTTCGGGGCCGGTCGAATTCATCCGACGGATGAAACCCGATTATTCCGCAGCAGCGGTTTCGTCGGTGGTTTCTTCGGTGGTCGCTTCGTCAGCGGCGTCGGTCGCCATGGTGTCTTCAGCCATCGCGTCGTCGGCGGCGTCGGTCGCCATCGCGTCTTCAGCCATCGCGTCGTCGGCAGCGTCGGTCGCCATGGTGTCTTCAGCCATGGTGTCTTCGGTGGTGGTCTCTTCTGCGGTTTCGCCGCAAGCAGCCACGCCCAGGCCCAGAACGACGGTCGATGCGATCAGAGCGGCTTTGAAAGTGGTCTTCATGATTCTTCCCCTAGATTGGTTGGGGGTTCCGCATAGCCACGTTTTTGCCACACGGATACCCTGAATTTGCCTCAATCAGGATGGGATATGCAGATTTCTGCGGATTAGCGGCGGGCGTGCGAGGCCGCAAATGACACAATTGCGAGCACTGCCAGACCGATAGCGATCGCCACGAGCAGCGCGTTGGCACCCAGCGATCCGATCAGCGAGGCATCGCTGACGGCCATGCCAGACACCACGGTCGCGCCTGCACCCAGGGCGATTCGCAGCCAAGCCGAGCGGGCATCATCCGCGCCGGTTACAAGCGCGACGATCCAGCCGACGACGCCGCCGCTACAGATGAGGATCAAAAAGCCCATCGCTCGATTCAACAAAAGTTAGGTTTCTGCACTTTTGTCGAACAGCCGAACCCGGGCTTGGTTCCCGCTCGTTTACCCCACCGCGCTCAGCAAGGCGCGGATCGGGTGGCCGCGGACAAGGGCAAGCCCCTTGTCGGCTAGAATGCGAAGAGCCAGATCAGCGTGACCGAACCGATCAGGATGCGGTACCACGCGAAAGGCGCGAAGCCGCGCTTGCTGACATAGG
>ENA-ORDG01001351-ORDG01001351.1-marine-metagenome-genome-assembly--contig:-NODE-1351-length-10099-cov-2.707843_pt1 | contig 10099 bp, 8 predicted proteins | sample MGYA00248629_ERZ508524 | MGnify/ENA primary metagenome ERZ508524 (study PRJEB26194, sample SAMN05421901) | marine metagenome | isolation source: East of Rio de Janeiro, Brazil, South Atlantic Ocean...
GGAATTTAAGTTTTTGTTCACAACGGGCATATAGCCCGCTCTGCGCCGAAGACAAGCCTACGCAACGCGAAAAAGACCGTTTCCACTTTTTGCCGAAAGGTTCCGCCGGGGTTCAGATTTTCCGGCGGATGCCTTGCTCCCCGCTTATTTCAGCGCGGCGCAGGCCTCTTGGATCCGCGTGCACGCTTTCTTCAGCACCTCGTCCGACGTGGCGTAGCTGATGCGGAAGGCGGGCGAGAGGCCGAAGGCGGCGCCATGGACGGCGGCGACCTTCGCTTCATCCAGGAAATAGCCGATCAGCGCTTCGTCGCTGTCGATCAGCGCGCCTTTGGGCGTGGTCTTGCCGATGACGCCGCTGGCGTCGGGATAGACGTAAAAGGCGCCTTCGGGCGTCGGGCAGTCGAGGCCCGGCGCGTCGTTCAGCATGGCCACGACCATGTCGCGGCGCTTCTTGAACACGGCGTTGCGCTCTTCCAGGAAATCCTGCGGACCGGTGAGCGCCGCGACGGCGGCCGCCTGGCTGATCGAGCAGGGGTTGCTGGTCGATTGCGACTGGAGCTTGCCCATAGCCTTGATGATCCATTCGGGCCCACCGGCAAAGCCGATGCGCCAGCCGGTCATGGAAAAGGCCTTGGAGCAGCCATTGACCGTCAGGGTGCGCTCATAAAGGTCGGGGCAGACCTGCGCGATGGTGGCGAAGGGGGTGGAGGCGTACCAGACATGTTCGTACATGTCGTCGGTCATCACCAGCACATGGGGATGGCGCAGCAGCACGTCGGCCAGCGCCTTGAGTTCGTCGGCCGAATAGGCAGCGCCCGAGGGGTTGGACGGCGAATTGAGCATCACCCATTTGGTGCGCGGCGTGATCGCGGCGTCAAGCTGCGCCGGCGTGATCTTGTAGCCCTGCGCCGCCGGCGCCTCGATGAAGACCGGGGTGCCGCCTGCGAAATTGACGATGTCGGGATAGCTGACCCAATAGGGCGCGGGGATGATGACTTCGTCGCCCGCGTCGACGGTGGCGATCAGCGCGTTGAACAGGGTGTGCTTGCCGCCCGAATTCACGCTGATCTGGCTGCGCTTGTAGACAAGGCCATTGTCGCGCTTGAACTTGAACGCGACCGCTTCCTTGACGTCCACCGTGCCGTCGACATCGGTGTAGCGCGTCTGGTTGTTGCGGATCGCGGCGATGCCGGCGTCCTTGACGAAGTCGGGCGTGTCGAAATCGGGTTCGCCGGCGGACAGGCCAATGACGTCCACGCCTTCGGCTTTGAGCGCGTTCACGCGGGCGCTCATGGCGAGCGTGGCGGACGGCTGGATGCGACCGAGGGCAGCGGAAGTCTGGCTCATGGCAATGTTCTCTCTGAAAAATCCCCGAGGCCCGCAATAAAAGCGGACGCGGCGTCCCTTAGTGCGCAACGGACGCAGGGGCAACCGCCAGATGGGCGGCAATGGCTTTGCCGGGACAAAGCCCTGCTATCGCCGGCGCAGCTATCGCGCCAGCGTCGCGGCCACCATCCCGCGCGCGGCATTGCCGATGAAGAAGCCGCGTTCCAGGTCGTGGATGCGCAGGTCCTCCTCCACCGCCTCGCCCATCTCTATGAGGCTCTGGCGCAATATGCCGGGCAGCAGGCCGCGGCGAAGCGGCGGCGTCACCAGCTTGTCCCCGCGCTCCACGAACAGGGTCGAAAAACAGCCTTCGGTCAGGAAGCCCTCCGCGTCGGTCAACAGCACCTCATAGGTGCCGCCCCGGCGCAGCGCGTCGCGATAGAGGGCGCGGTCCGTCGTCTTGTGCCGCAGCCGCGGATCGTCCGCCGGCGCCTGGCGCGGCACCACCGCCACCGGCACGATCGCCTGCGGCCAGGTGCGATGGGCGCGCACCTCGATCGCGAGCGCGCCGCCGCGCGACACCAGCAGCCGCACCCGGCTGCGGTCGCGCAGGCGAAAGGTCGCGGCCTGAAGCTCGTTACGGACATCGTGCCGATCGAAGGCGAAGCCCAGCGCATCGGCGCTGACCTTCATCCGCGCCAGATGCAGCTCGAGCAGCCGGATCCCCTCATGCGGATCGAAGGCCATGGTTTCGAGCAGGTCGAACCGTCCGTCAGCCAATGACATCGCCCTTATTTCAAGCCCCTGCGCATATCCAAGTCAAGCCGGCGTGAGGAAGCGGCCCTTCGCCAGGCACTCCGCCCATTCGGAGTATCCTTGCGAATCCGCGACGATGCCCGAACCCAGGCCCAGCCGCCCGACGTTGCTGCCTTCTTCGACGCAAAGGGTGCGGATGGCAACATTGAAGGCGGCGTCGCCTTCCGGATCGATCCAGCCCATGGCCCCGGTATAGACCCCGCGCGAATGCGGCTCGACCGCATCGATGATCTCCATCGCCCGCAGCTTGGGCGCGCCGGTGATCGACCCGCAGGGAAAGAGGATGCGCAGCACGTCCACCGGCAACAGGCCCGGCAGCACCCGCGCGCGCACGGTCGACACCAGCTGGTGGACGGTGGGATAGGTTTCCACCCGGAACAGGTCGGGCACGATCACGCTGCCGGGCCGCGACACGCGCGACAGGTCGTTGCGCAGCAGGTCGACGATCATCAGATTTTCGGCGCGCTGCTTTTCATCTTCCTCCAGCCAGCGCGCCTGCGCCGCGTCCGCCTGCGGATCGGCGTCGCGCGTCGCCGTGCCCTTCATCGGCCGTGCGGTCAGCTGGCCGCGCACCTGGCTGAAGAACAGTTCGGGCGAGAAGGAGAGGATGGTGCGATCGCCGGTGCGGATCACGCCGCCATACCCCGCCGCAGCGCGCGGGCGAATGGCGGCGTAGAGCGCCATCGGATCGCCATCGACGGGGATGTCGCAGGGAAAGGTCAGATTGACCTGATAGATGTCGCCCGCGCGGATATAAGCCTGCACCGCGTCGAAGGCGGCCCGATGGTCCGGCTGGTCGATCAGCGGCCGCAGCGCGCCGACGCGCGCCTGCGCCGGATCGGGCAAGAGGCCCGGGACGCTGGTGGACGGAATGCGCCGCACCCCTTCGAACAGGCCGAACCAGAGCAACGGCGCCCCCTCCCCATCCCGCCTGGCCGCGATCGGCGCCAGCCGATCCTCCAGAGCCAGGCCCGCTTCATAGCTGATGAAGCCGGCGGCATGCAGGCCCGCCTCGCGCGCTTCGCCGACCCGGTCGAGCGCAGGCTGCACCTCGTCCATGCGATAGGCGGCGATCATCGCGACGGGATCGCGATAGAGGCGCGCGGGCGCGGGGCCGCGCTGTCGCGCATCGTCGAACAGGCAGAAAATCTCGGTCGGACCGGGCAGGCGCATGGCGCTTCCTAGCAGGCTTTGCGCGGCGCGGAAGAGCGGTTCGACGCCCCTGCCCCCTCGCCTATTCCGGCTTGCGCAGGAAATTGCGCTCCATTGCCTCGCGCAGCGTCTCGTCGATCATGCGGCGCCCCTCCGCGCCATGGGTGACCACCGTGGTGTCGCAGGTCGCGACGCACACGCCCTTCTGGAAACCCGCCGAGCTGATCGTCCAGCTGGTGCGGCCGATATGGCCGATCGCGCAATGGACTTCGAACGGGTAGGGGAAGTGCGATTCCTCGATGAAGTTGAGGTTCACATTGGCCACCAGCCAGCGCACCCCCTGTTCCTGCGGATGGCGGCCGAGATGATGGTGGAAGCGGATACGCGCGGTTTCGAAGATGCCGGAAATCGCCACATTGTTGATGTGGCCCATCGTGTCGAGATCCTGGAAGCGCGTATCGATGCTCGTGATGAAGCGATAGGCATCGGGGCTGAACCGCCAGCTTTCGGGTTTGGCCATGTCCTGCTTTCCCTCGGATATATCTGCCCATTCCCATAGCCATCATCACCGGTGATGCAATCGCGCCGTTGAAAATGGCGCGGGTGCGACCTTTTGGACACAGGATGGCGAAAAATGGATCATGACGCCCCTGTCACGACCATGTCGCCGATCCGTCAAATTTGTCTCACCGCGCTGCAACACCGCAGGGCTAATGGCCCGCCGGACCCGGCGATCCGTCCAGGGTCCAAGGGGGACATCATCATGCGGCCACTTCACGCTTTCTTGCTTGCTTCGACCATGTTGGCGGCGACGCCGGCGCTTGCCCAGAACGCCCTGCCCGCCGCCGATGCGCCGGCCGAGGGCGCCGAAATCATCGTCTTTGGCCGCGGCGAAACGCGCCAGGTGCAGGAAATCACGCGCAAGGACATCATCACCCTGACGCCGGGCACCAATGCGCTCAAGGCCATCGAAAAGCTGCCCAGCGTCAATTTCCAGTCCGCCGACCCGTTCGGCAATTATGAATGGTCGCAGCGCGTCACCATCCGCAGCTTCAACCAGAACCAGCTCGGCTTCACCTTCGACGGCATTCCGCTGGGCGACATGAGCTATGGCAACCATAACGGCCTGCACATCACCCGCGCGATCAGCAGCGAGAATATCGGCAGCGTGCGCGTCAGCCAGGGCGCGGGCTCGCTCGGCACCCAGGCGACGGGCAATCTGGGCGGCACGGTGGAAACCTTCTCCGCCGATCCGGCCGATTATCTGAGCGGCGGATCGCTGGCCGGCCAGGGCAACCTCACCTATGGCAGCGACGAAACCTGGCGCGCCTTCGCGCGGCTGGCGCTGGGCACGCGCGATGGCATGCGCGGCTATGTCTCCTACGGCTATGGCGCCACCGACAAGTGGAAGGGCCAGGGCACGCAGGACCAGCATATGGGCAATGCCAAGGTCATCATTCCGGTCGGCGACGCGACGATCGACGGATGGCTGAGCTATTCCGACCGGCGCGAGCAGGATTATCAGGACATGTCGATGAACATGATCCGTCGCCTGGGCTGGGACTGGGACAACACATTTCCCGACTATGACCGCGCGATCGACTATGCCAGCCGCCTGAACGACGTCGACCTGATCAGCAACAGCGGCGGGTCGCCCTTCCCTGACGGCCTGTACGACTATAGCGGCGCGTCGGTGGCCGGCGGCCAGGTCTATCCGGGCAATGTCACCAGCGCCGACGATGCCTATTATGACGCGGCCGGCCTGCGCAAGGACTGGCTGGGCGCGATCGGCGTCACCACGCCGATCGGCGAGGCGGCGACCTTCCGCCTCAAGGGCTATTATCACAATAATAGCGGCATGGGGCTGTGGGCGACGCCTTATACGCCCAGCCCCAATGGTGTGCCCATGTCGGTGCGCACGACCGAATATGACATGGACCGGATCGGCGTCTTCGGCAGCATCGACTATACGCTAGGCATCCAGACGCTGAGCGCGGGCGCCTGGTATGAGAATAACAAGTTCCCCCAGGCCCGGCGCTTCTACGCCTTCGCCAGCCGCACCGACCCGGGTCTGAGCTTCCGCGACTATCCGCAGGACCCCTTCTTCACCCAATGGGAATTCGACTTCACCACTGACACCTTCCAATATCATGTCCAGGACAAGATCGACCTGGGCATGGTGACGATCAACCTGGGGTGGAAGGGCTTCAAGGTCAGCAACGAGGCCGAAGCGATCGTGCAGGCGACCTTCCCCGAAGGGAAGATCAAGGTGGAGGACTGGTTCCAGCCCCATGCCGGCTTCGCCGTAGAGCTGAGCCCCGAGGCGGAAATCTTCGGCGGCTTCACCCAGGTGACGCGCGCCTTCGCGTCGGCCACCACGACCGGCCCCTTTTCGACCAATCAGGTCGGCTTCGATGCGATCCGCGACGATCTGAAGCCCGAACAGTCGGATACCTATGAACTGGGCCTGCGCTACAACACGCCGACGTTCAACGGCGTGCTGGGCGCCTATCTGGTCAATTTCCGCAACCGGCTGCTGGCGGTGACGGTAGGCAGCCCGATCCAGGGGCTGGCGTCGGCGCTGCAGAATGTCGGCGGCGTGCGCGCGCTGGGCTTCGAAGCGGCGGGCGACCTGAAGCTGGGGTCGGGCTTTGGCGTCTATGCGTCCTACAGCTACACCGACGCGACCTATCGCGACGATGTGTTCAACAGCTCGGACGGCACACTGGTCGCGGCGATCAAGGACAAGACCGTCGTCGACAGCCCCGAACATATGGCGCGCGGCGAATTCAACTATGACGACGGCCGGGCGTTCGGCCGCGTCGGCATCAACTACATGTCGCGCCGCTATTACAGCTACACCAACGACGCATCGGTCCCCGGCCGCGTGATCGTCGACGCGTCGGTCGGCTATCGCCTGACCGACCGGATCGAGGTGCAGCTGAATGCGACCAACCTGTTCGACAAGAAATATGTCGGCACGATCGGGTCGGGCGGCTTTGGCAACAGCGGCGACGCGCAGACCCTGCTGGTGGGGGCGCCGCAGCAATTCTTCGCCACGCTCAAGACCGGCTTCTAAACCAGAATATCCTGTGCTTCGAGCGCGGTCGGGACGCGGGTGCCGGCGCGTTCGAGGCACAGGACGGAGACATGATCGTGAAGATATTCGCGCTAGTCGCTTCGGCGCTGACCCTGGCCGTGCCGGCCCTCGCGCGGGCCGAACCCGTCCTCCTCATCTCGATCGACGGGCTGCGGCCCGGCGACGTGCTGGAGGCGGACAAGCGCGGGCTGTCCATTCCCAATCTGCGCCGTTTCGTGAAGGAGGGCGCGCATGCGACCGGCGTCACCGGCGTGGTGCCGACGCTGACCTATCCCAGCCACACCACGCTGATGACCGGCGTGTCGCCGGCCCGCCATGGCATCGTCGCCAACAACAGCTTCGACCCGATGGGCATCAACCAGGGCGGCTGGTACTGGTATGCGCAGGATGTGCGGACGCCCATGCTGTGGGAAGCGGCGACGAAGGCCGGCCTGTCCACCGGCAATATCCACTGGCCCGTCAGCGTCGCGGCGAAGGGCGTGACATGGAACCTGCCGCAAATCTGGCGCACGGGCCATGCCGACGATGCACGGCTGCTCGACGCGCTGGCGACGCCAGGGCTGAAGGCGCAGCTGGAGGCCGTGGTGGGACAGCCCTATGCGATGGGCATCGACGAAAGCCTGGCGGCGGACCAGAATCGCGCGCGCTTCGCCAGCGCCCTGATCGCCGCGCACAAGCCCGATTTCCTGACCGTTTATTTCGCCGCGCTCGACCATGAGGAACATGCCAGCGCGCCGGGATCGGCGGCGGCCAAGGCCGTGCTGGAAAAGATCGACGGGATCGTCGGCGACCTAGTCGCTGCGGAAATGCGGGCGCATCCCGACGCGGTGATCGCGCTGGTGAGCGACCATGGGTTCGAAGCGACGCATACGGCCATCAATCTCTACCGCCCCTTCATCGACGCAGGCCTGATCACGCTGGACCGCGACGGCAAGATCGCGTCCTGGCTGGCGATGCCCTGGATCGCCGGCGGATCGGCCGCAATCATGCTGGCGCGGCCCGGCGACGGGGCGCTGGCGGCGCGCGTGAAGACGCTGCTCGACCGGCTGGCGGCCAACCCGGCCAACGGCATCGACAGGATCGTCGATCAGGACGCGCTGAGGGCGATGGGCGGCAATCCGCAGGCGCGCTTCGCGGTCAACCTCAAGCCCGGCTTCGTCACCGACATCTTCCGGGGCGCCACCGCGCCGGTGGTCGGCCATGCCAGCGTCAAGGGCATGCATGGCTATTTCCCCGGCCCGGCTAATCTGGACGCGACGCTGCTGCTGATGGGCAAGGGCGTGGCGGCGGGCAAGAATCTGGGCCAGGTCGACATGCGCGCGATCGCGCCGACGCTGGCGAAGCTGCTGGGCGCATCCCTGCCCGCTGCGGAGCTGCCGCCAATCGACCTGGGGCAGTAGACGCGCGCGCCAGGCGCTGCCGGCGGCGGGAGACGCCTTTTCGGCCGCGCAGGATTCCGGTGCGAAGCCCCTGCAACCCAGTGTTTCGCGCCATGCCGATGGACATCATTGCTTACTCGACATAATTTGCGCGCTCATCGTCGGGGACCAGCCATGCCGCAGCGTTACAGCCTTGCCGCCATCATCCTGCACTGGGCGATCGCCGCCCTGCTCGCTTTCCAGATCGCCGTGGGCTGGGCGCTCGGCGGCCTTGGCGCGCGGGGCTTCGCGCTCTACCAGCTGCACAAGTCGGTCGGCATCACCATATTGGCGCTGACCATCCTGCGCATCGTCATCCGCTATTGGAAGCCGCGCCCGCCCGCCAAGGAAGGCGGCTGGCAGGGCGCGCTGGCGTCGGGCGTGCATTTCGGGCTCTATGCCTTCATGCTGGCCGCGCCGCTGACCGGCTGGGCGCTGGTGTCGACCGCGAAGGTCAAGGTGCCGACGCTGATCTTCGGCATCCTGCCCTTGCCGCCGCTGCCGCTGCCCGCGAGCGCGCATGAGGCCTTTGAAAATGGGCATGGCCTGATCGCCTGGATCGGCATCGCGCTGTTCCTGCTGCATGTCGCTGGCGCATTGCGCCATCATCTGCTGATCGGCGACGGGCTGATCTGGCGCATGGTGCCGGGCCGGTCGCGCGCTCTGCTGCTGGCGCTGCCGGCGCTGATCCTGATCGGCTTCGTCGCCGGGCGCGCCATCGTTCCGGCGGGCGATGCGCCTGCATCACCGGCGAGGAGCGCGCCGGACGCCGACACGGGAGAGGAGGCCGACAATGGGGCGCAGGCGATCAACGCCGCCGCCGCTGCGCCCGAGGCCCCCGCCGCCAATGCGGCCGACAATGGCAGCGAGGCGGCCGACGAGGATGCCGCAGGCGCGCCGGCGGCGTGGAGCGTGCAGCCCGGCGGCACCATCCATTTTTCAGTCGGCAACGACGGCGAGACGATCAGCGGCAATTTCTCCAAATGGACCGCGCGCATCGTCATGGACCCCGATCGTCCCGAAACCGCCGACATCCAGGTGACGATCGACATGGCATCGGCCAGCGTCGGCGACGCGTACAAGGACGGGATGCTGCCCAATGAGGAGTTTCTGGCCACCGCTGCTCACCCGACCGCGACCTTCACCGCCAAGGGGGCGGAAGCGACCAGCCCGGGACGCTATCAAGCGAACGGCACGTTGACGCTGAAAGGCGTGTCGAAGCCGCAGACCATCCGCTTCAGCCTGTCGGGCGCAGGCGCGACCCGCCGGGTGCGCGGCATCGCCAGCATCGCTCGCGCGGCCTTCGGCGTAGGGAATGGCGAAAGCAGCGGCAGCCTGGCGCCGCAAGTGGCGGTGACGTTCGATTTTTCGGCGAGGCGCCAGGACTGACGATCGGAAGCGGCCGCATGCTTGGCCGCGCCATGAGAAAGACCGTTCCCGACGATGAGCCGAATAATGCTGACGATGCGCCTGTTGCTCCTGTCCGCCGCCCTGCTGGTCGGCAGCCCCGCGCCGGCGGGCGCGCAGGCCTATATGTTCGAAACGGGCGCGACGCTGCTCGCCAAATGCCGCAACAAGGCGCCCGAATATGGCCTGGCCTGCACCGCCTATATCGTCGGGGTGGTCGACGGCATCCGCAAGGACATGTTCATCGGCAGGGCGCGACCGGTCTGCTGGCCCGACAGGATGAGCGCCGACGAAGCGCGCAAGACCGTCATCGCCTATCTGGAGCGCTGGCCCGATCAGCGCACCGCGCCGGCGTCGGTGCTGGTCAGCGTGGCGCTGAACGAGCGCTGGTCCTGTCAGAAATAGATGGGATCGATCAGGCTGATCGGGACAAATCATTGCGCGCTGCCATGGCCGAACTGGTACAATCTTGCCTTGGCGGCCCCGGCGACGTAGGTGCGGCCCCTATTTTACTCGTGCGAAGGAGACTCGACGTGGCGGCGAAGTGGACGCCGGAAAGCTGGCGCAGCCAAAAGGGCATTCAGATGCCCGTCTATCGGGACCAGGCGGCGCTCGCCGCGGTCGAGGCGCAGCTTGGCCAGTTTCCGCCGCTCGTCTTTGCGGGCGAGGCGCGCAACCTGAAGGCCGATCTCGCCAAGGTGGCGACCGGCGAGGCGTTCCTGCTGCAGGGCGGCGATTGCGCCGAAAGCTTCGCCGAATTCCACCCCAACAACATCCGCGACACCTTCCGCGTGCTGCTGCAGATGGCGGTGGTGATGACCTTTGCCAGCAAGAAGCCGGTGGTGAAGGTTGGGCGCATGGCGGGGGAGTTTGCCAAACC
>ENA-ORDG01001353-ORDG01001353.1-marine-metagenome-genome-assembly--contig:-NODE-1353-length-10091-cov-4.471440_pt1 | contig 10091 bp, 10 predicted proteins | sample MGYA00248629_ERZ508524 | MGnify/ENA primary metagenome ERZ508524 (study PRJEB26194, sample SAMN05421901) | marine metagenome | isolation source: East of Rio de Janeiro, Brazil, South Atlantic Ocean...
TGGTAAGTATAAATTATTTCTCGGTCGTTTTGTACTTGAAACTCATCTTCATCTAAACGAAGCAAAGTTTCTTGCCATTCGTCCATTGCTGTTTTGTAATGAAAGATCCATTGATCGTTTTCTTTGGTGATCGTAAAACTTTCAGCATCTTTTGTGGCTTTAAAATCGCCTTGTAAGCTTGGCTTTACTTTGGTTCGAATACCTTTGTTGTTTTCAAATTCAATAAAATCTACCGTTTCATTAAATTTAAAAACAGTTTCTTTTCCGTTTTTTTGTTTTACTTTTTTAATCTCCCAGTAACCATTCAATTGGTCTAAATCTTCCTTTTTAGTTTCTTGGCAACTCAAGCAAAAAGTGATGCTTAGTAAGAGGAATGCAAATTTTTTAAATTTCATCTTTTATAGTTGAATCATTTTATATTGGTTGGCATTGGCTTTTACCACATTTTCGGTTCGGTCGGCGTGCGTGTCGCTTATAAAAAGTTGACCTAAATCGTCTTTGGTGACCAAATCTACAATTTGTGCGACACGATTTTCATCTAATTTATCAAAAACATCATCGAGCAATAAAATAGGGTTTACCTTACTTTGGGCTTTTATAAAATCATATTGTGCCAATTTTAAAGCGATTAAAAACGATTTTTGTTGTCCTTGTGATCCAAACTTTTTTACCGGATGGCCTTTAATTTTAAAGCTAAGATCATCTTTATGCGTTCCTACGCCGGTATATTGCAAAGCCATATCTTTTTGCAGGTTCTTTTCAAATAGTATATTTAATTTTTCTTCGCTAAGCTGGCTTTTATATTTAATGCTCACTTCTTCTTTGGCACTACTAATACTTTGGTAACGTTCTTTAAAAATAGGAGTGAAGGTGTTTAAAAAATCAATTCGTTTTTGGTGGATGATTTCACCCATTTCACTCATTTGTAAATTGTAAATATCGAGTGTAGAACTGTCGAAAGTATGATTTGCCGCAAAATACTTCAACAAAGAATTTCGTTGTGATAAGGTTTTGTTGTACTTCATTAATACGTCTAAATATTCCTTATCGTTTTGCGAGATAATACTATCGATAAATTTTCTTCGGGTTTCGCTGCCTTCAATAATAAGATCTCGATCTGCCGGAGAAATGATCACAACCGGAATTAAACCAATGTGTTCACTAAATTTTTCGTAAGCTTTTGCATTTCGCTTAATTACCTTTTTCTGACCTTTTTTTACACTAACCACTATTTTTTCTGAACGTTCTAATTTTTCAAACTCACCATCGATCACAAAAAAATCGGCTTCGTGATTTATATTTTGAGAAGCGATCGGGTTAAAATAACTCTTCCCGTAAGCCAAATGATAAATGCTGTCGAGCACATTAGTTTTACCCACGCCATTATGACCTACAAGGCAATTTATTTTCTCGTCAAAATCAAAATTTGCAGTTTCAAAATTTTTATAATTCAGTAAAGAAAGTTTTTTTAAATGCATAAAGGATTGAAAAACAGTAGTTTTTTGTTGAATTTGTTAGGTCGAGAATCTAATTATTATAGTCTGCAAAGTATTGAAAAATAACAAAAAAAATCTCTTTTATATATAAATAAAAATTATATTTTTGCGCATCATTTAAGATAATTTTATGGCAACATATAAGAAAAGAGGCTACAAGCCGAAACCGGAAAAAGAGCAAGAAGAGATCAATGAAGATGAAAATGTATATGTAGAAGGAGAATCTACTACGCAAGAAGTTTTTGATAACCTTGACGAAGGTGCTAATAAAACTGAAGAATGGTTAGAAAGTAACCAAAAACCTATCTTTATTTTTATTGGGGTTGTTATTGTAGCAGTCTTAGGTTATTTAGGTTACCAAAAGTTTATCGATCAACCTAAAGAGCAAGAAGCAGCGAACGAGATCTCTCAATCTCAGGTTTATTTCGAAAATGCTTTAGACGCATCGGGTAAAGCTCAAGACTCTTTATATAATTTGGCTTTAAACGGTGGTGCTGGTAAATATGGTTTCTTAGATATTATCGATAACTACGGAAGCACCAACGCAGCAAACCTTGCTAATTATTATGCAGGTATGGCTTACTTAAATACCGGTAAATACGATAAAGCTGTAAATTACTTAGAGAATTTTTCTAGTGAAGATGAAATTTTAGCGCCATTAGCTACCGGAGCGATTGGTGATGCATTTATGCAGTTAGAGCAACCTGAAGAAGCTTTAGGTTACTACGAAAAAGCTGCAAAAATGAGAACTAACGATTTTACAACACCTAAATTCTTATTGAAAGCTGCTATTACTGCGATCGAAGTAGGAGAAGGTGCGAAAGCAGAAGAATACTTAACAACAATTGAAGATGAATATGCCGATGCTCCAGAAGCTGAAAAAATTGCAGTTTACTTAGGCCAGGCAAAAGCATTAAAATAACATATGGCAACAGCAGGTAAAAATTTATCCGCTTACGACAAAAATACAATCCCAAACGCGAAAGACTTTCGGTTTGGGATTGTTGTTTCTGAGTGGAATGACGATATTACAGAAAACCTTTTTCAAGGAGCATTTGATGTTTGGATCGAGAACGGAGTTTTAAAAGAAAACATTGTTCGTTGGAATGTTCCCGGCAGTTTTGAATTGATTTATGGTTGTAAGAAAATGCAAGAATCTTTCGAGATGTTAGATGCAATTGTGGCCGTTGGTAATGTAATTCAGGGAGAAACCAAGCATTTCGATTTTGTTTGTGAAGGTGTAACTCAAGGCATTAAAGATTTAAATATCCAATCAGACATTCCGGTGATTTTTTGCGTACTTACCGATAATGAGAAGCAACAATCTATCGATAGAAGCGGCGGTAAACACGGTAATAAAGGAGCAGAAGCTGCAGTAGCTGCTATTAAAATGGCGCAGTTACGTAAAGACGCTAAGTTTTATAAAGAATAACGCATAGCTTACTTACTGTTAACAAAATTTGCCGCTTTAGAGCGGCATTGTTTTTGATTTTAGTAACTTTGAAATAAGCTAAAGTTATGGGAATTTTAAAAACAAGAAAGAACAAGCAGTTTAATTACAGTCCTCGCTATTACGACGATAAAGGCGAGGGGAATCCCTATAAAATACAATCAAAGTACGACCAGTACAGAAAAACGGTAGAAAGTCCCGGCGGGATCGTGAACCGTTTTAAATCTGCCTGGTCAGAATTTCAAGAAAAGTCAGATCGAGAATCAAGCAAGAGAATTATGATGATTGTTGCGGTTTTAGTATTTCTTTTCTTGTTTTTAATTGACTTTGATCTATCAATTTTCTTTGCAAATTAATGGCAGACATTATTCAATTACTTCCAGATCATGTAGCTAACCAAATTGCTGCGGGAGAAGTGGTGCAACGCCCGGCTTCTGTGGTGAAAGAGTTACTCGAGAATGCGATCGATGCGGAAGCGACCCATATTCAACTACTTATTAAAGATGCCGGTAAAACCTTAATTCAAGTTTCTGATGACGGAAAAGGAATGAGTGAAACCGATGCCCGTTTGTGTTTTGAACGTCACGCGACTTCAAAAATAAAAATGGCAGAAGATCTTTTTCAGCTTAAAACAAAAGGATTTCGTGGTGAAGCTTTAGCGTCTATTGCTGCGATTGCACACGTCGATCTAAAATCGAAACAAGAAGAGCAGGAAGTAGGTACCGAAATTAAAATTAACGGAACCAAAGTAGAATCTCAAGAACCTTGCGTAACCCAAAAAGGAACGGTAGTTAGCGTAAAAAACTTGTTTTTTAATATTCCCGCAAGAAGAAATTTTTTAAAGTCGAATGCGGTAGAAACGCGCCATATTATTGATGAATTTCAGCGTGTGGCTTTAGCGCATCCGCAAATAGCTTTTTCGTTACATCATAATGGGAGTGAAATATTTCAATTACCAAGTACCAATCACCGTCAGCGTATTGTGAATATTTTCGGAGCTAAAACCAATGAAAAATTAGTTCCTGTTGAAGAAGAAACTGAAATTTTAAATGTACAAGGTTTTGTAGGAAAGCCAGAGTTTGCCAAGCGTACCAAAGGCGAGCAATTCTTTTTTGTGAACGATCGCTTTATTAAAAGTCCGTATCTAAATCACGCGGTAACGGCAGCTTTTGAAGGTTTACTAAAAGAGAAAACCTATCCTTCTTACTTTTTATACTTAAACATCGATCCCAAACGAATCGATATCAATATACATCCTACAAAAACGGAGATTAAGTTTGACGATGAGCACGCGCTTTATGCTATTTTAAGAAGTGCGATCAAGCATAGTTTAGGGCAATTTAATGTCGCGCCGGTGTTAGATTTTGAGCGTGATGCCAATTTAGACACGCCATATAGTTATAAAGAGAAACAAGCGGAACATCCGATCGTAGAAGTAGATCGTAATTTTAATCCGTTTGAGAGTGAGATGAAATTTTCATCTTCTTCATCTACTTCAGCAAAAACATCAAGTAGTAAAAGTAATTTTCAGCCTAGTTTCTCAAAGAAAAATGAAGGTTCTTGGGAAGCTTTATATACCGAATTTGATTCTTCTAAGCCAGAAGCAGACTTTAGCAATGTAGAGTTTGAAAGTGAAGAAGTAACGGGGAGTTTATTTGAAGATGAAAAGAAATCTGAATCGGGAAATACGTTTCAGCTTCAGAAAAAATATATCATCAGTTCTTTAAAATCTGGTTTGTTAGTGATCGATCAGCATCGTGCGCATACTCGAATTTTATATGAAGATCTTTTAAAAAGCATTACGGTAAAAGCAGCGATAAGTCAGCAATTATTATTTCCGTTAATTCTTCAATATTCAAAACAAGAAACGGCAATGTTGCGAGAATTAAAAGACTCGTTAGAGCAAACCGGTTTTGTTTTTGCCAGAATCGAAAATCACGAAGTAGAGATTAAAGGAATCCCGAATTTAATTTCTGAAAGTGAAGTTTCTATTTTACTAGACCAATTATTGTCAGATTTTGAGAATGAAATACCCGAAAGCGGCTTTAAACAAACTGACTTATTGGCAAAATCTTTGGCAAAAAGTATGGCAATTAAAACAGGCGCGGTTTTAGATACGGTAGAACAAATTGCAATTGTAAACGGTTTGTTTGCTTGTAAAGAACCCGATGTAACACCGTCTAACCGAAAGGTGTTCGTCACGTTAGCAGTAGATGAGCTCGAAAAAAAATTCATGTAAATGGGTAGAATAACAGAAACGGTAAAAGTACTTTTAATTGCGAATATTCTTTTTTTTGTAGGAAGCCAGTTTTTAGGTGATTACGCGATTAAAATGTTAGCACTTTGGTTTCCGGAGAATGAAAATTTTGGTATTTGGCAGGTGGTGACGCATATGTTTATGCACGGTGATGTATCGCATATCTTTTTTAATATGTTTGCCTTATATATGTTTGGGAGTGTTTTAGAGCAAGCTGTTGGGCAACAACGATTTTTGTTTCTTTATTTCTCTTCCGGTTTAGCAGCAGCAGGACTTCAAATTTTATTTACTTACCTAGAATTTAATCCGGCTTATCAAGCTTTGCTCGATGCAGGAATACAACCAAGTCAAATTTATGAAAGTTTAGATCGAGCCGTACAAACTAATTCCTATCAATTTTTTCAAGGCGTTTCTCAAGAAACTGTAATGCAACTTACCGATGCTTATGTAACGCCAATGGTAGGAGCTTCAGGAGCTATTTTTGGAGTACTTGCGGCATTTGCAGTAGTTTACCCTAATCTCCCATTATACATTATGTTTATCCCGATACCGATTAAAGCGAAATATTTAATTGGAGGTTACTTTTTAATAAACGTATATTCCGCAGTGACGGGAGCTACACTTTTAGGTCCGTCAAATACGGCCTATTGGGCACATATTGGCGGAGCGGTAATCGGGTTTATAACCATGTATTACTGGAAGAAAAATCAATTTAATCGCTGGAATTAAGATGAACTTTAGAGACCAATTACAATATCGTTACAATATGGCTGGCGGGGGCGAGAAGCTGATCGCCGTAAATGTGCTTGTGTTTGTGGTGGTTTTTCTTCTCAAAGCGATATTTTATCTCTTTAATCTTCCCGATTATTTAAGTGAATGGCTGGTTTTTCCGAAGCAACTAGGAGAATTTATCTATAAACCTTGGACGCTTATTACCTACGCTTTTATGCATAGCGGAATATGGCATATACTTTCGAACATGCTTATTCTGTATTTTTCAGGCCGAATGTTTCTTACCTTTTTCTCGCCGAAGCGTTTACTTAATTATTATTTTTTAGGAGCTATTGCCGGAGCATTATTGTTTATGTTAAGCTACAATGTTTTTCCCGCGTTTGCCGGAGCCGGAAATTCTTATTTGTTAGGAGCTTCAGCAGCAGTTATGGCAGTTTTATTAGGCGTCACTACTCAGGCTCCAAATATGAGTGTTCGCTTAATGATTATTGGAAGCATAAAACTTTGGTGGATCGCTGCTTTTTTTGTGATTTCTGATATTGTACAAATGCCATTTAATAATCCCGGTGGGCATTTAGCGCATATTGGTGGCGCTTTGTTAGGTTATGTTTACACTACTCAATTACAAAAGGGGAGAGATATTGGCGCTTGGTTTGAAAAATTAGTAGATGGTGTAGTTTCTCTATTCTCAAAAAAAGAGAAAACTCCGTTTAAGAAAGTTTACAAAAATAAAAACTATTCTTCTTCAAAAAGTAAAGCTTCAAAAACCACTAATTCTAGTTCAGGAGCTAAAGAAAAGCAACAAAAGATCGATGCAATTTTAGATAAGATCAGTAAAAGTGGTTACGAAAGTTTGAGTAAAGCTGAAAAAGATTTTTTGTTTAACGCCGGCAAAGATTAACTTTGAAGTGCTATGAGGCCTTTAAATTTCTTCGATAAAGTTATATTCTTTGTGAATTCGCTTTTTGCGACGGCACTTTTATTGGCCTATTTATTACCTTATATCCCGCCGAGTTCGTTTCCTTACCTTTCTGTGTTAAGTTTAACGATGCCGGTACTTCTGGTCATTAATATTGCTTTTTTAATTTATTGGGTTGTGAAACTTCGGAAGCATTTTTTGCTTTCATTTCTAATACTTTTACTGGGTTTTAATCATATTTTATCGTTGTATAAATTTGGTGCAGAAAAATATACCAAGCAACCTCAAGACGTAAAGCTGTTAAGTTATAATGTTAGACAGTTTAATCGTTTTAATTGGATCGAAGGCGATTCGGTAACAAATCAAATTATCAATTTTATTGAAGCTGAAAAACCCGATGTAGTTTGTCTACAAGAATATCAGCAACGTTCAGATGTTGATTTTGATGAGTTTCAGCATAAATATGAAGTGTTAACCGATAAAAAAACGCGTTTCGGGCAAGCGATCTATACCAATTATCCTATCGTAAATAAAGGTTCGATCGGTTTTGGAACCTCTAATAATAATGCGATTTATGTAGATCTTGCTGTTGGGAACGATACCATTCGCTTTATAAATATTCATCTAGAAAGTTTAAAAATTAAACCGAAAGTAAGCGAGTTTCAAGAAGAAAAGCGAGAAAAGTTAGTTGGTCGAATCGATAATTCTTTCAGAAAACAGGAAGCACAAGTAAAAAAGATTTTAAAGAATTTGGAAGCTTGCCCGTATAAATCTGTGATTAGTGGAGATATGAATAATAGCGCTTTTTCTTATATCTATCGAAAGCTTTCTGAAGGTCATTTAGATGCTTTTAAAGAAAAAGGAAAATCGTTTGGAAAGACTTTCGATTTCGATTTCATCCCGATGCGTATTGATGCGATTTTAGTCGATGAAGCTTTTAAGGTGAAACAGTTTAACAGCTTTCCGAAGGTGAAATATTCAGATCATTATCCTATTTCGTGTGTGTTTTCTTTAGAAAGTAACGATTAGCCTATTTTACCCAAGGTTCTTTTGCTTTGGCATCTGTAATTTCATTTCCGTCATAAAGGCTTAAACCTTGCCAAGTCCCGAACCAGATTTGTTTTTTGTTATCTTCAAAAATACTCTGAATCGTGTTGGTTGCTAAACCGTCTTTGGAGGTAAATTGCTTAAAATTTTTCCCGTCATAGCGATAAACTCCGTAATTTTCAGCAGAGAACCAGATATTTTCTTGGTGATCTTCAAAGAAATTATACACTTCGTTACCATCGATAATTCCATCTTTTGTGAAATTGGTAAAAGTTTGTCCGTCGTATTTGCTAACTCCGCCGTTAAAGCTTCCAATCCAAATATTTCCTTTTCGATCTTCAAAAATATCTGCGATGTTGTTATCTGTAAGACTGGTTTCTTTTGTTAGTTGAGTGAAATTTTCATTTTCATATTTATATATCCCATTACCATCAACCACTAACCATAGAGTACCATTTCGATCTTGCAAGAATTTAAACACTAAATTATTGGCTAGCATAGGTAAAGGTTTTTTAACTTCAGATTGTGGTAATTTGAATTTGCTGAATTTATCTCCATTAAATTGATAAATCCCTTCAGTAGAGCCTAACCAGATTAATCCTTTTTTATCTATAAATACGCTCCAAAGCTCATTGGCCGGTAAACCATCTTACTCTCTGTAAACATTAAAATTTTCCCCGTCAAATTTTATAAGTCCGCTGGAAGTGGCGAACCAAATCTGACCTTTATCATCTTCTGTAATTGCTCTAACAGCTCCTTTATTTTTATTGAAGTCTTCATTTATGTAAAAACTTTTGAGAGAATTGTTACGATAGGCAATGATTCCGTTTGCATTCGTGCCAAACCAAATATTCCCGCTTTGATCTTGATAGATCTTTCTTACGAATTCGGTAACCATTCCATCTAAATTAGAATGGGTTTGTTCGAATAACGTGTTGGGTTGAAAAACAGCATTCTGAGAATTTTCTGCTGATTTTTCTTGAAGCTTAATTGATGAATTTTTGGTTTGATTGCTATCGCAACTTCCTAAAATAGCAACAAGAAGAAGCAATTTTAAGATCATTAAACTTTTTCTTGTTGTGGTTATCATATATTTTAATTACAACTCTTGATTTTCTAAATAGTTCAAACTATTTGGGCCTTCATTAAATAGTAAATCTAATATCGATAAGTTAGGAATAAAGCCATATTTATCTTCAAAAACCTGTGTGTAGTGTTCAAATTTTACGGTAGGTTTCAATTTTGCATTGATCAAATAACGTTTATCGTCGATATTTGGTTGCTCGATCTCGTGAATGTATTCTTCCGTTTTTTGAAGCGGTTGTTCTAACTGTAAGCAATCGCAAACCGCTTGATAGCAATCGTAATTAAAATCGAGTAAAAATTCGTATTCTTTTTTAAAAAGATGAATTAATTCATCTTCATAAAATTCAAAGAAAGGAGAAGTTCTGTAAGCAGCTTCTAAAGATCGCCAATGTATGGTTTGCCAGTTAAAATCTTGCTCAATTTTTACCTCCTTATATTTTTGTCGAATGTTTTTCTTGCCGGTATGTTTTATAGGAATATTAAGCAATAAAGAGCCGTTAGCGCCGTAAATGTATTGGCGATTACGATAGGTTTGCTTTTGGTAGTTATCTTCATTTTCAAAAATAACTTTTTCAGCCTGAGCTAAATGGGCAAACTGTAAAATAGACCCGAAATATGCCGGATGTAAAACAATAGCACTCATGAAGATTAAGCTTTTTTCTTACGTTTTCTAAAGAAATTAAACCCGATAAGAATAACCAATCCAATTAGAAAATAATACAAGTAAGAAACCGGTTTTCCATCACCACCAACAGTTGTAAATAAACGCTCCCATCTAATTTTATTGAAGAATCCGTTGGCATTACCATCGTAACTCATCCAAATAAAAATTGGTTTACCTACCACGTGATTTTCGGGTACATAACCCCAAAAACGACTATCTTCACTGTTATGACGGTTATCACCCATCATAAAATAATAGTTTTGCTGAAAAGTGTATTCGTTTAAAGGTTCGTTATTTAAAAGCACTTGTTTACCGTTAACAGAAATTTTACGGTCAAATCCCATTTCGCTTCCTTCATAAACTTCAATAATTCTTTTATAGAAAGGAAGAGATTGCGGAGTGATCGCAACAGTTTTTCCGGCTTCAGGAATATAAATTGG
>ENA-ORDG01001355-ORDG01001355.1-marine-metagenome-genome-assembly--contig:-NODE-1355-length-10078-cov-2.017698_pt1 | contig 10078 bp, 12 predicted proteins | sample MGYA00248629_ERZ508524 | MGnify/ENA primary metagenome ERZ508524 (study PRJEB26194, sample SAMN05421901) | marine metagenome | isolation source: East of Rio de Janeiro, Brazil, South Atlantic Ocean...
AAAATAAAAAAATTCAACAAAAAATTCAAATATGTTTTTTTATCATTTAAACCTAGAGATTTAAATTTTGATTTAGATTTTTATAAAAATTTATTTGATAAAAATACAATATTTTACTCTGTGCTTGCTGGAAAAAAATTATCAGAAATAAAAACTTTTTTTCCTATAAATAAAAATATAATACGTTTGATGTTAAATGTCCCGATATCAGTCAATATGGGAACTATAGTATTTTACTCTTTAAAAAAAAATATAAATAAAAAGGAATTATTTTTGCTTAGTATAATTGGAAAGATTTATGAATTAAAAAACGAAAAATTTTTTGATTTAATAACTGCAATAGTTGGTAGTGGACCAGCTTATTTTTATTATCTACTTGAATCAATGGAAAAAGCAGCAATAGCTTATGGTTTAAATAAATTTTTATCAAAACAAATTTTAAAAGGAACGTATATTGGGACTGCAAAAATAATTGATAATTTTGAAAAAAATTTTGAAGATCTAAGAAAAAGTGTAACAAGCAAGGGTGGAACAACTGAAGCAGCTATTAAGTGTCTTAAAGAAAATAATTTTCAAAGATTAATTTATAATTCTATAAAAGATTCAATAAAAAAAGCTAAAATTTTAAGTTCAAAAAAAGAAAAATAAGTTTTAATTAAAAAAATTTTAATATGTATCAATTAAAAAAAAAAATTGAAGATATTTTCTTGAAACTTTTATTAAAAAAAGATTTTCATGAAATTGAAATTATTGAGATACAAAAGAAATCTCGAATTTCTTCGAAAAAATTTTTTCAATTATTTAAAACAAAAGAAGAGATAATGATTTCTTTTTTTAAAAGAATTGACCAAATTTTAGAAAGAAAAGTAAAAAAAATTAATTTAGGCAATAATATTAAAGATAATTTATTCGAAATATGTATGATAAGGCTCGATTTACTCTATCCTTATAAAAAAAATTTACATAATTTCTATTTATCTTTTCAAAAAAAACCAAATCTATTTATAAAATTATATAAAAGCTTTTTTAAAAGTATGGAAAATAATTTAAGACTGAGTCGAATAAATTTAAAACCAATAAAAAAAAATTTAAAAATTTTTATATTTTCTTTTTTATATTTATCAATCATTTATGAGTGGTTTAAAGAAAATTCAAATGATAATGAAAAAGTTATGGCTATTTTAGATCAAAGACTATCTTTAATTGAGAATATTCTTATATAGGAAGATAAATTCTTGTTCTTAATCCATCAAGAGGAGATTTCTCTAAAAAAAAATTACCTCCATGATTATTAATAATATCTGTAGCTATTGTTATACCAAGCCCAATACCACCCGTATCCCTATTTCTAGAAGATTCAACTCTATAAAACGGCTGTAAAACTTTTGATCTTTCTTTTTTTGGAATTCCTGGGCCATCATCATCTATGATTATTTCAACATAATTATTTTTTCTACTACAAGTAATTTCTATATTTTTACTGAATTTTAAGCTATTGGATAACAAATTATTAATACATCTTTTTATTGAATTTGGCCTAACTGATATATTTATTTTTTTATTATTTTTAAAATAAATATTTTTTTTTGAATATCTTTTTTTTATCAAATTTAGCAAACTTACAATATTAATTTTTTGAATTTTTTCTTTTTCTTCACCTTTTGCATATTTTAAATATTCTTCAACCATTTCTTCCATTTCTACTAAATCTTTCTTTAAACCACTTTTATTTAATTTATGTAATTCTAAATTTAATTTCATTCTTGTTAAAATGGTTCTAATATCATGAGATATTGAAGAAAACATTTTATTTCTTTCTGTTATTGAATTTTCAATTCTTTCTTTCATAATTTGAAAGGCGTTTGCAACTCTTCGAACCTCTTTAGCACCTGATGGTTTGAAATTCTTAACATTCTTACCTTTTCCAAATCGATCTACAGCAATAGCTAATTTACGTATTGGCTTAATTTGATTTTTAAGAAATAACAATGCAACAATAAATAAGATTATTGATGCACTAATCATCCATAAAATAAAAATATATGTTGTAGAACTATAAATTCTTTTTTTATTTGCTCTAAATTCAAGAACTCCATCATCTACCTCAACTATTACAGTTATTAATTTTTTTTTGTCATTTATACTTAAATTAAATTTTTTACCTAAAGGATTTAAATTTTCTAACAAATATTTTTCAAGTTCTGTTGGTTTTTGTTTATATTTATCAAAACTTAACCTTTTATTTTTGTTATAAAAAGTTTGTAGTTGTAATTTTTTTGAAACATTATTTAAAGTCCATTTTCGATTTTCTTCAGATTTATTTTTTTCAAAAGACTCTATAACTAATGTGATATCGTTAACAAAATCAATAGTTCTATGCCTTGTAATTGTATCCCAATGTCTATTATAAAATATTAGTGTAATTATTATCTGTAAAACTATTAGCGGAACTACCAAAATCAATGTTGATCTTCCTAAAAGAGTTTGGGGTAAAAATTTTTTTATAATAATTTTATTCAATTTTTAGAACATACCCTCTTCCCCTAACAGTTTGTATGTATGTTGGAAATTTTTTATTATTTTCAATTTTATTTCTTAATCTTGTAATTTGAACATCTAATGCTCTACTAGTATTTGGTATATTTAGAATTTTAGATAAATTATATCTGATTATTGGTTTACCATCATTTTTTGCTAAAATATATAGCAATTTTGCCTCACTAGAAGTAAGGATAAAAATTTTTCCATTTTTTTTTAAAATTTCTTTTTTTAAGTTAAAAGTATATGGCCCAAATTTAACAATTTTTGTTTTCTGTTTATTGTATTTATTTTTCTTTATTAGATTTTTCATTCTTAAAAGTAATTCTTTTGGTTCAAATGGCTTAGCTAAATAATCGTTTGCACCAATTTCAAGGCCTTTAATTCTATCATCGGCATTGCCCAAAGCACTTAACAAAAGTATAGGTGTTTTAAAATTATTTTTTTTTAGTGAATCAGTTAATTTCAGTCCAGATTCTCCAGGCATCATAATATCAAGAATAATCAGATCAAATTCAATATTTTCAATTTTTTCTCTAGCCTTTAATGCATTGTCTGCAGTGCTTATTCTAAAATTATTTTTAATTAAATAATCATTAATTAACTGTAAAATTCTTTTATCATCATCTACAATCAATATATGTGGTAAATCTAGTCTCATATTTTCTTTCTTAATATTGTTTTAGAAGTTTTACTTAACAAGTTCAATAAAATTTTCTTAAATCCATTTATAGAATCTGTCCCAGCATTTTTATATGCATTAGCAATATTATTTATTTGTTTGTCAGTAAGTTTTTTTTCTATTTTTATACCTTTTTTTGTTAAATAAATATTTTTGTTTCTTTTATCTTTTTTTGATTTTTTTAATATAATAATTTCATCATTTTTAAGTTTATTAATTATTTTTGATAAACTTTGTTTTTTTATATCTAGAATTATAAGCAAATCTTTAATTGTTAAATAATAATTATTTGAAGCTAGAAAAATAACTGCAAAATGTGTTTTGTTATAACCAAATTTCTTTAATAAGAAACTAATATTTCTATCAAAATCTTTTATTACAAAAAATAACAATTCCAAAGCTACTTTAAGTTCTTTATTTTTTAAGAACAAAGGGCTAAAAATATTATTTAAATTTTCCATTTTTTATTTATAAATATGTTTTATATTTAAATATTATTTTAATAAAAAAAAATTTTTTTATTTCTTTTAATTTAAAAAAAATGCTAAAAAAAAAGAATTTTGAAAACAGACCTGGGTATATTTGGCTAGATGGAAAATTTGTGAGGTGGAACAAAGCTAAAATACACGTATTAACCCATGGCTTACATTACGCAAGTTGTGTTTTTGAAGGAGCTAGAATCTATAAGGGAAAAATCTTTAAACTTAAGGAGCATACAAAGAGACTATTTTTTTCCTCAAAAATTTTAGGGTTTAAATTACCTTATACAGAAAAGACAATAAATAAAGCTTGTGAACAAATAATTAAAAAACAAAATATAAAAAATGGTTATTTAAGACCTTTTGCATGGCGTGGGAGTGAAATGATGGCCATTTCAGCACAAAATACCACTATACACGTTGCAATAGCTACATGGGAAATGACTACTTATTTTGATAAAAGAAAAAAATTTAATGGTATTAAGCTTCAAACATCAAAATGGATGAGACCTCAATCTAATACAGCGCCTACACAAGCTAAAGCAGCAGGATTATATATGATATGTACTTTGAGCAAACATATTGCCGAAGAAAAGGGATTTGATGACTCTTTAATGCTAGATTCTAATGGTTATGTAGCAGAATCTACAGGTGCAAATATTTTTTTTGTAAAAAATAATAAGTTATATACACCAGTAGCTGATTGTTTTTTAAATGGCATAACAAGACAGACAGTTATTCAATTGGCAAAAAAAAACAATATCAAAGTTATAGAAAAAAGAATCTTACCAAAAGAACTATCAAAAGCAGATGAAATTTTTTTAACAGGTACTGCTGTAGAAATTACACCAGTATCTCAAATAGATAATAAAAAATTTAAGGTTGGAGAAATTACACAAAAACTTGTATCACTTTTTAGTAATTTAATAGAAAGTAAATATTAGTAATTAATAATTTATTTTTATTTTATTTTCATCCTTTTTTATAGATTTAACATATATTTTTTTATTATTTTGTTTTTCAATTTTCCAAAAAGGGGCTTTAACTTTTAAATAATCTATAATAAATTCACAGGCCTTAAATGCGTTGTTACGATGTTGTGTTGCAGTTCCAACATAAACAATATTTTCTCCAGGTTTAATTTTTCCATACCTATGAATTATAATGCATTTATCAAGTTTCCATTTTTTTGTTGCAAAAATCTCAATTTCTTTAATTTTTGTTTCTGTCATTTTTGGATAATGCTCTATTTCTATATATTTAATTTTTCCTGAATTATTTGTTGGTCTTGCAATTCCGATAAAATTTACAGCTGCTCCAATTTTTTTCATCAATAATTTTTTATTTTGTTCTGAAATATTAATTTTTTGTTTTTGAACTTTTATCATTTATCCCCCAGTAAAAGGTGGAAAGAAAGCTATTTCGTCCTTATTTTTAATTTTACTATTTTTATTAACAATTTGATGATTAATTGCGCAACGAATATTCTTTGATTTTAAAAAAACTTTTTTGTGTTTTATACTTTTTGCACTCAACCATTTAATTAAGTTTTCAATATTTTTTATATTTGATGGAAGTTTGGTATTTTCACTTGAAGTACCTAAGATTTCTTTCAACCAGGAAAAATAAATTATTTTCATATTAGCATTTCACTATATGGAACAAATGTAATTTTTGCCCCTTTTTTTAAATAAGTTAATTTTTCTGGGAGTTCTATTAAGCCATCAGTTTCAACCATAGATGTGAAAACACCCGATCCAGAATTAGGATAATTTTTTATTTTTATTTTACCATTTAAGTTTTTTGTTATTTTTACTCTTAAAAACTCCGTTCTACCACTTTTCTTTTTAAAATTAAAATCTGCTGTAACAATAAAATTTTTTTCTTTCGGCGATAAAAAACCTGATAATTTATTTATAGCAGGCAGTGCTATTTTTAAAAAAGTAATCATTACAGAAACAGGATTTCCTGGTAGGCCAATAAATGGTTTTTTAAAAATATTACCAAGCGCAACAGGCCTACCTGGTTTAATTGCTATATTCCAAAAACTAAGCGAACCATTTCTTTCTATAACTTTTCTAACATAATCTTCTTCTCCAACAGACATCCCGCCTGTTGTTATTATTAAATCACACTCTTTTGAGATTTTTTTTAAACTTTTTCTTATTAATTCTTCATTATCTTTTTTTATTCCATAGTCTTTTACTGAACAGTTAATTGTCTCTAACAAATTTTTTAAACAATATCTATTTGAATCATAAATTCCACTTTTTGATACTTTTGTTCCTGGTTCAAATAATTCATTTCCTGTAGTAAATATGCCAACAGTTAATTTTTCGAACACATCTATTTCCTTAATTCCTATTGATGCTATTAGCGCAATATCCTGGGCTCTTAATTTTGCTCCTTTAGATATAATTTTTTTTCCATACTTAATATCTTCTCCTTTTTTTCTAATATTTGCGTTTTTGAAAATTCCTGATTTTAAAATAATCTGATCATTAATTACATTGCAATCTTCCTGCATAATAACTGTATCAGTTCCTTCAGGTACTTTTGCACCAGTAAAAATTCTTGCAACTTCACCTGTTTTAATTTTTTTATTAAAATTTTGTCCCGCTGTAATTCTTCCAGCTAATTTCAAAATAGTTTCACTCTTTTTATTTAAATCTGAATGTTTAAACACATATCCGTCTACTGCTGAATTATTAAAAGGGGGAACATTTATTTTTGAGATAATATCTTTAGATAATATTCTACCCAGTGTTTGATCTAATATTATTTTTTCTGTTTTTTTTATGCACTTTATTCTTTTTTCTAAAATAGAAACTGCTTTTTCTAAAGAAATTCTTTTTTCACTATGTTTAAAACAATCATTTGATAATTGGATCATTTTTTTTATTTTAATTTTAAATATGTTCTAAAATGTTGAATTCCTGTAATTAAAGTAACAAAAGCTGCTATCCATACAAGAAAATACGATATACTTTCTACAAAAAGACTTAGATCTTTGAATGGGACATCAGTTAGACCTATAAATTTACCAGGATAGACGAAAATATGAAGATAAGGAATACATTTATAAATTATAATACTTCCAATAGCCAACATTTGTATAAAGGTTTTGTATTTTGATAATGGGCTTACATCTATACTTTTATTTTGATTGTCTAAATTAAATCTTAACGATGCAACTGTAATTTCTCTTAATATTATTATATAAAATGCTATTTTATGTAATCCTGAAATATCATCATTAATTATTAGTAAGACGCACATTGATATAATTAAAGCTTTATCAGCAATAGGATCTAAAATCTTTCCGAAATTTGATTTTAAACTTTCTTTTCTAGCTAGATAACCATCAAAAAAATCTGTTAGACAGGCTAATATAAATATGATTAGAATCCCTAAATAGATCTTAAAAAAAAATAAGTAAATTAATATCGGGCATGCTAATAATCTTAAGGTAGTAAGTATATTTGGTATACTTTTCATAATTTAATTCTCATGAAAGAAATTATATATTTTTTTTGCGATATTTTTATTAATTCCTTTAACTTTTTCAATCTCAATAAGTTGAGCTAATCTAATTTGTTCTGATGAGCCAAAATATTTTAATAAATCTCTTTTTTTATTAGGACCAATTCCTTCAATTTCATCTAATATTGATTTACTAATCTTTGATCTTCTAGTTTTATGAGAAGTAATAGCAAATCTGTGTGCTTCATCTCTTAATCTTTGTAAAAAGAATAGAGTTTTATCATTAGTTTTAAATTTAATTTTTTTATTTCCTTTAACATAAAAAGTTTCATTTCCTTCATTTCTTTTTTTTCCTTTTGCAATTGATGCTAATTCTATTTTTTTTTCTAACTTACAATTTTTTAGTGCATTTAATGCTGTATTAAAATGACCTTTACCTCCGTCTATAATCATTAAATCAGGAAAGGAAATTGTTTTTGAACTTTTTTTTAATCTTGCCAAGGGGAAGGTCGATGTCGTCATGAATCACCAGCAATTGCTCCGGTGAAAGATTAAAAGCGGAAAGCAACGACTTGGCCGCTTTTCCGCTTTCATTCATATAAGTCATCGGTTTCGCTATAACAACTTCGAGTCCTTCAACTTCCCCTTTTCCATACAAGGAGAAATATTTGTGGCGTTCCAGCCGAATATTATATTTGTCGGCCAGGTTGTCCGCCACCCAAAATCCGGCGTTGTGCCGTGTCAGCTCGTAGCGTGGCCCGGGGTTACCCAGACCCAAAATCAAGAACACCTTTTATTTTAACCGTCTTCTTTATTCCCGGCTGTATCCGCCGGTTCTGAGGTAGCGGCTTCAGCTTCTACGCCTTCCTCACCTTCTTCGCCTTCAGGTTTCTCCTCTTTCACCTTTTCTTCATGAATAGTCAACACCACATCAGTGGGGAGATTGATAATCGTCACATCTTCTTGCACCACAAGATCGGATACATGAATCACCTGATTGAGTTGCACCTCACCTATAGGCAACTCAATTTTTTCAGGGATGCTCTTGGGAGTGCTCTCTATCTCCAGATGGCGAATGATATGGTTGATCATTCCGCCCAGTTTTTCACCTGGGGCAGTACCCACCAGCACAACAGGAACCTTGACCTTGATTTTTTTCGTTACATCAACTTCCAGGAAATCCGCGTGCAACCAACCCGACCTCAACGGATGGGATTGATATTCCTTCAACACCACATTCCGGCTGGAGTCCCCTTCGATGTTGAGTTCAATCAAAGCATTGCGACCATTTTCTTCAAGGAGCTTTTGTAGTTCCTTGGGGTCAACAATCAGATTGAGGTTGTCTTTTAATCCATACACCACCGCAGGCATAGCCTCATCGTTTCGAACATCCCGTGTGGCAGATTTTCCGGTTACTTTCCTTAATTTTCCCGCTAAAACTGACATTCTATACTCCAATCCATTTGATAACAGCTATGAGCGCGCCATATAAAATCTATAACGCACAAGCCCGATTATTTATTTGGGATCTCTATTTGTTCAATAATTTTCTCTACGGCAACCACTAGGCGTGGGGCCAACCAGCAGCGGCTCGTTAAGCCGAAACAACTCTTTGCTCGCCTGAGAAAGTTATTGCTATCTGCCTCCGGCGGCTCGCCGGTGACCAAAAGCAGTTTTTAGAGATACCCTATTCCTTGGTTGAGTCGAATAACGAACTGACCGAGGTTTCCTCGTGAATTCTTAAAATAGCTTCTCCCAGCAATGGCGCAATCGAAAGTACCTTGATCTTCGGGTTTTGCTCCAGCCCGTTTCCCAAAGGAATGCTGTCTGTCGTCACCACCGACTTGATCGGAGAGTTACTGATACGCTCCAACGCAGGACCAGAAAGAACCGGATGGGAACAACAGGCATGCACTTCACTTGCGCCCGCCCCCAACAAAGCATCCGTCGCTTCCATGAGGGTTCCCGCAGTATCAATCATATCGTCCACAATAAACGCCACCTTGCCCTTTACGTCACCAATAATATTCATGGCTTTGGCTTCGTTGGCAATATCCCTGCGCTTATCGATAATAGCCAGAGAGGTTTTCAGCCTTTTGGCAAAAGCCCTGGCCCGTTCCACCCCTCCCGCATCGGGCGAAATAACAATCAAATTCGGCAATGCACGTGTACGAATATAATCAATCAGAACATTCATGGCGAACAGATGGTCCACGGGAATATTGAAGAAACCCTGGATCTGTCCAGCATGCAGATCGACCGTCAATACCCGATCCGTTCCTGCCGTTTCCAGCAAATCAGCAATCAGTTTAGAGGTGATCGGCACCCTTGGTTCGCATTTGCGATCCTGACGCCCGTAACCATAATAGGGAATTACCGAGGTGATCCTTTTTGCTGATGACCGGCGCAAGGCATCGATCATGATGCGCAGTTCCATCACATTGGTATTGCCTGGAAAACAAGTTGGCTGAATAATAAAAACATCTCCGCCACGAACATTCTCTTCAATCCGCACATAAATCTCCTTGTCGGAGAAATCGCGGATCACGGTTTTGCCCAAAGGGATATCGAGATATTTACAAATATTCTCCGCCAAAAGCGGATTAGCCCGACCGGAAAAAATAAGCATACGCCCGTTATCGCTGGAATACATATCCTAAAAAATTCCTTGCAAAATTCTGGCTGGGGCGGGAGGACTCGAACCTCCGAATGCAGGAATCAAAATCCTGTGTCTTAGCCACTTGACGACGCCCCAAAGTATAAAAATTCAATTCGCGCCCAACTGACTTCTCGACGCAGTAAGTTCTTGCTATCCGCCCCGTGATATTCTTCCCAGGCTTTCGTGCCCCAGTTATATCCTCTTCATTAAATTTCATGCCCCGCATGGGGTAGAAGG
>ENA-ORDG01001359-ORDG01001359.1-marine-metagenome-genome-assembly--contig:-NODE-1359-length-10058-cov-5.270614_pt1 | contig 10058 bp, 10 predicted proteins | sample MGYA00248629_ERZ508524 | MGnify/ENA primary metagenome ERZ508524 (study PRJEB26194, sample SAMN05421901) | marine metagenome | isolation source: East of Rio de Janeiro, Brazil, South Atlantic Ocean...
AGTAAAACATTAGCCGAGGTAAACTAACTAAACATTAAAACGAAAATGGATCACATCGCCCTCGGACAAGATGTAATTTTTTCCTTCCAATCGAAGTTTACCGGCAATTTTGCAAGCTTGCTCTCCCCTTAATGTTACATAATCTTTGTAAGCCATTACTTCAGCACAAATAAAACCTCGCTCAAAATCTGTGTGAATAACACCAGCTGCATGTGGTGCCTTGGAATCAACCTTAAGTGGCCATGATCTGATTTCTTTAGAGCTCGCAGTAAAAAATGTTTGCAACCCAAGTAAGCTATAACACGATTGAACTAATTTATTTAATGCTGGTTCCTTTAATTTAAGATCTTTAAGGAATTCATTTTTTTCTTCGCCGTCAATTTGAGACAGTTCAGACTCTAATGCTCCGCAAATTGTAACCAAATGCAAATCTTGATATTGACTTAAATATTCTTCAACTTGAATAGAATAATCATTCCCAGTATGGATATCTTCTTCACTAATATTAACAACGTATAGCATTGGTTTTGCAGACAGCAAATGCAATTCTTTCATCCAAATATCAGTTTTTTCATCATCTAGAATAAACTGTCGTGCTGGTAAGAATTGATTTAGATGCTGTAATAATTTTTTTAAAAACTCTTTCTTCTTAATATCTTCTTGTTGAGCTGCTTTCGATTTTTTCTCTGCACGAATATAATTCCTTTCTACCGTTTGTATGTCTGCCAGAAGCAATTCGGTGTTAATAATTTCAATATCATGTACGGGATCAATTTGATTGGAAATGTGAGCAATATCTGGATTCACAAAACATCGAACTACATGAACTATTGCGTCTGTTTCTCTTATATTACCTAAAAATTTATTACCCAAGCCTTCGCCTTTAGAAGCTCCGGCAACTAAGCCAGCAATGTCTACAAATTCAACGAATGCAGGAACGATTTTTTCTGTAGGTACAATGTCAGCTAAAACACTTAATCTTTCATCTGGAACGGTGACGTTACCAATATTTGGATCAATGGTGCAAAAAGGGTAATTGGATGCATCAACCTCACTATTGGTTAAAGCATTAAATAGAGTAGATTTACCGACGTTTGGTAGTCCAACAATTCCGCATCTAATACCCATGTAGTTTTTTTAAATATATAAATATTTTATAATCTCTAGCTTCTAAATTTCATTTTAACGTAATAAGTGAGAAGCGAGTTTAACAATTAATTTAGGAAATTATGACAAAAAAACTTTTAGCAACAACAGCGGGCAGTCTGCCAAAACCACAATGGCTGGCAGAGCCTGAAAAACTTTGGCCTAAGTGGAATCTCCATGAAGATGCATTATGGGAAGGACAAAAAAAAGCAGCCAAAACTTGGATAAAAAGGCAAGAGCAAGCAGGTCTTGATATTATTTCTGACGGGGAGCAATTTCGCATTCATTTTGTTCACGGTTTTCTGCAAAAAATTCTCGGCATCAATTGGGATAAAAAAACTCCAATGGGTATCAGAAACAACCGGTACACAGTTGAAGTACCAACGGTGGTTGAATCGGTTCAAAGGCCGGGTTCGATTCATGCCAGGGAAGCAGAATTTTTAAGAAATAACACAAAGAAAAAAATAAAATTTACCCTACCTGGCCCTATGACAATTTGCGATACAATCGCGAATGACTGTTATAGAACTCGTTCGCAAATGGCATACGCATTTGCATCAATCCTCAATGAAGAAGCTAAAGAATTAGAAAAAATTGGCGTTGATGTTATTCAATTCGATGAACCTGCGTTTAATTCCTTTACTAAAGAGACGCTTGAATGGGGCATCGATGCCTTGGAAAAAGCAGTTGAAGGGCTTGCGTGCACAACTGCAGTTCACATTTGCTATGGTTATGGCATCCGAGAAAACATAAATTGGAAAAAATCACTTGGTGAGAATTGGAATCAATACCAAAACATTTTCCCTGCGCTCAATAAAAGCAGCCTGAACCAGGTTTCACTTGAATTTGCAGGATCGAAAGTTCCCCCTGAATTAATGCGATTGTTGCCAGACAAGGAACTGATGGTTGGAGTCATCACGGTCGTTGCTAATAAACTAGAAACGCCAGAAGAAGTAAAAAAAAATATACTTTTATCATTAAAATATGTCGATTACGAACGTTTAATTCCTTGCAGTAATTGTGGCATGGCTCCTTTGCCAGAAAAAATAGTCCTAGATAAAATTAAAGCTCTGGGTAAAGGAACTGCATTGGCCAGCAAATAAACAACCTATACCGGGTTGCTGTGCAAAATATCCATGGCTTTAGCAACACCCAGATTCATCATATCTTCCACGGCTTCGACAGAAGCATCCAAGGCCAATTTGATACCAATCAATTCTTCTACAGTGGGTTTGGATAAAACATAATCAATCACATCTTTTTTTTGTGGGTGGCCGATTCCTATTCTGATTCTTAAAAATGAAGAGCCACAAAGATGGATAATATTTCTCAACCCATTATGACCCCCATGCCCACCGTCGAATTTAATTTTTGCAATCCCGCAATCAAGATCAAGATCGTCGTGGATGATACAGATCTGTGTGAGACTTAACTTGTAATAGTCTATAAACCGTCTGATTGACTCCCCGCTTTCATTCATATACTTCGATGATTTAAAGAGCAATAATTTTTTGCCCTCAAATGATGCTGTGGAGAGATCTCCAAAGAGTTTTGATTCTGGTTTAAAAGCAGAAGCCTTATACTTTTCCGCAAGCAAATCCAGAAAATGATAGCCCACATTGTGTCTAGACCTGTTGTATTTCTCTCCAGGATTGCCCAGGCCGATAAAAATTGTGGGAGAAGAAAGTTGAGCCGATGTCATTAGCAACCCTTATTTCTAGGAATTGTCGTGTTTGTTGTCCTTAGAATCAGTATCGGTATTATCGCCCTCCGATTCAGTGGTTTCGTCAGTGGCCTCTGCTCCTTCAACTTCTTCACCTTCTTCGCCTTCTACAACCACTTCTTCTGGCTCTTCTTCCTGAATTCTCAATAATCTAATAGCCACGATAGGTTCGTTGTTGGGTTCTTCTTGAGTAAGTAGAGGTATTTCAATTCCTTCTGCAAGAGGTATATCTGATAAGTAGAGCAGTTCATCCAACTCCATTGCTGCAACATCAACTTCAAGTCTTTCAGGAAGGTCTTTTGGTAGACAGCTAACTTCAACCTCATTCATCAGAGCGCTTACCGTTCCGCCTGCAAGCTTGACTCCTGGTGCTGAATCTCCATTGAGGAAGTGAATTGGAACATTGACGCGTAGAATCTGATCCGCTATTACTCGTTGCATGTCCAAATGCATAACTTGTCTTTTGGATGGATGAATTTGAATATCTTTAATCAAAACTGATTCTTCCTTGCCCTGAATTTTGATGCTTAAAATACTCGTCAGGAAGTTTTCCGAAGCCAGTTTTTGTAGCAAGTGATTGTGGTCTATAATCAAACTTAAATTCTCCCGACCTGCACCATAAATAACGGCCGGAACCATCCCAGATCGTCGTAAACGCCTAGAATTTGAAGTGCCTGCTCCATCCCTCAGTTCAGCAATTAAATCAAAGTCTTTAGTCATATCTAAGCCGGTTCAGTTGTCCTGTTTGGTTAGTATTCAAAATTCAAATAAAACGGGGGTGAATAATAACCGATGTTGGTTTTTGAAACTAGATTATATATTTATTTTATTGAATTAAATTAGTGGCTAATCGGCATAAAGTGAACTGACTGACTCGTCGGCTATGATTCTTCGGATAGTTTCTGCGACCAATTCGGCAATTGAAAGTTGCCTAATTTTTCCTATATCTAACGCATCTTGGGACAAAGGTATTGTGTCGGTCACCACCAATTCATCCAACTCTGACTCCCGAATCCTCTCAGTGGCAGGTCCTGATAAAACGGGGTGAGCAGCGTAGGCGACGATTTTATTAGCCCCTTTTTCTTTTAGGGCAGCAGCTGCATTACACAAGGTACCTGCTGTATCAACCATATCGTCAAAAATTACAGCTGTTTTATCCTGAACATCACCGATAATATTTACCACTTCCGATTTATTAGCTTTTTCACGTCGTTTATCGATAATTGCCAAACCCGCATTATCCAAACGCCTAGCAATCGCACGTGCCCTTAAAACGCCTCCAACATCAGGCGAAACTAAGACAAGGCTGTCATATTTCTGCTTCCATATATCGCCCAAGAGCACTGGGGAAGAATAAACATTATCGACTGGTATTGAAAAAAATCCTTCAATCTGATCTGCGTGCAGATCTATTGTTATTAGCCTTGAAATTCCAGAGGTCTCCATCAGGTCTGCCACCAATTTCGCTGAAATGGGTCCTCGGGTATTTCTTGGTCTTCTATCTTGCCGAGAATAACCAAAGTAAGGAACCACCGCAGAAATAGTTTTAGCCGATGCTCTGCGGCAGGCATCTGCCATTAAAAGCAATTCCATCAGATGCTCATTGCCAGGGGGGCAGGTTGACTGAATCAAGAAAACATCCATGCCTCTTATATTTTCTAAAATTTCAACCCTCGTCTCACCGTCACTAAATTTTTCAACCAGGATAAAACCAAGAGGCTGCATCAATTGCTGAGCGACACGTCCAGCAACTGTTTGGGAGGCATTGCCAGAAAATAAAACAATATTATCCCGATTCATAAAGACACATAAATTATTGTTAAGTTACCCATAATACTTTGGTTTGGCTGGGGTGGCAGGATTCGAACCTGCGAATCACGGGATCAAAACCCGTTGCCTTACCCCTTGGCTACACCCCAAAGACCCTCTTATAAGATTTAATTCAGCTATTCTGAGGTCGGTTCTATGGGCTGTCAAGCAGACAACTCTAGAATTACAAAACAATCTCCAACCGATTGGTAACTAAAGTTAAACGAAACGACTGCCCTAAAATAAGAATCTTTCTCGGTAGGACGATGCCATTGAGTTCTTGAAAAGAATCGTAGCGAATTGTCAAATCTGGGTATTTGATTTCAACCAACCAACCCTTGTCATCAAAAGTAAGCTGTTCTTGGTTTACACCCGATGGCATGGCTAACAACCAGTTCAAGAAATTAATTTTACTATCCTCAATAAAGCCGAGATCAGTTTCTGATGCATTAAAAACTGAATACATATCTCGCAGTTTAGTATTCTTGGGATCGTCATGAAATATCAAATTGCCAAAGTAATCTCGCACGATAAATTCCGAAGATGCACTACTGTTTTTGCAATCAAAGTTACCAATAAACGAGCCACTCTCGAGCACCAGTGACAAAGAACCCTGTATTCTAAAGTCTGAGAGTTTTTCAACAGTTTGCAATCGATCTGCCCAAACTATTGTCTTCCCTACCCATTGATCTTTAACGCAACTTGCAATAAATAGGTGAGAAAATACAATTAAGATAAACAACGACAATCGGTTGTTGATAATCAAATCCCATTCAGTTTGGTTTTTTTTTATTTTTAGAAACATTATGAAAGAGTCGGTCATTAAAAAATTGAAACAAATAGTAGAACAATACCATTCTATTGGAAATCAATTGTTAGATGAAGAAACTCAAAAAAACAATACATTAATGATTGAACTTTCCAAAGAGCTTTCACGTTTAGAGCCCGTTGTGAAGCTTTTTGAAAAACAACAACAGCTCGTTGAAGAAAGAAACAAAACCGCTGAAATAACTGATGAGAAAGACGAAGAATTAAAACAATTGGTCCAAAAAGAACTGCAAACAATAGATCAACAGCTTTTGGATATAGGAGAACAAATTGTACCCCTACTATTACCAAAAGACCCAAGAGATCAAAGCAATATTTTTTTAGAAATTAGGGCAGGCACAGGAGGCCAGGAAGCTGCTATTTTTGCCGGTGATATATTCCGAATGTATGCAAGATTTTGTGAGCAAAAAAATTGGGAACTTGAAATTCTAAACCAGAATGAGAGTGGCCAAGGTGGTTTTAAAGAAATTATTGCCAAAATAACCGGTGACGGTGCTTTTTCTCAACTCAAGTATGAATCGGGAACACATAGGGTCCAGCGTGTGCCTAAAACAGAGTCTCAAGGAAGAATTCATACCTCAGCCTGTACCGTAGCCGTAATCGCTGAGGTAGAGGATCTTGGAGAAGTTGAATTGAATTCCAGCGATATTAGGCTGGATACTTTCAGGGCATCTGGAGCTGGGGGGCAACATGTTAACAAAACGGATTCTGCCGTTCGTTTAACTCACATGCCAACTGGAATTGTGGTTGAGTGCCAAGACAGTAGATCACAGCATAAAAATAAAGCCACAGCCGAAACTCTTCTGAAAGCCAAAATATATGATCAAGAACAAGAAAAACTAACCAAACAACGTGCAGAAGAAAGGAAAATTATGATTGGAAGTGGTGACCGTTCAGAAAGAATTAGAACCTATAATTTTCCCCAAGGCAGGGTAACGGATCACAGGATTGGCCTTACTCTTTACAATCTCTCAGAGATCATGGAAGGTGAAATAACCGAATTAATTGAGACCTTAATTCAAGAGAATGCAGCTAAACAAATGGCAAGCCAAGCAAATTGACTTGCAATAGCCATGAACAATATTTCCAGTTATTCGTTGATTCTAGGAGGTGCAAAAGCTCTCGATAAAATCAGCCAAACTCCACGCTTAGATTCAGAATTGCTATTGGCAAAGGTACTAAAAATGGGCAGAGACCAATTTTATTGCAAGGATATTTTCCCAGAAAGAAAACAAATTCAAGCGTACGATGCACTATTAAAAAAACGAATACAGGGTACGCCCGTTGCCTATTTAACTGGATGTAAAGAGTTTTGGTCATTGCCACTTAAGGTAAATCAAGACACTTTAATACCCAGACCAGAAACAGAACATTTAGTCCAGCAATCATTAGTTAGATTGGATAATTTGGAAAAAAATTACCAAGTACTTGAACTGGGTACTGGCTGTGGTGCGGTGGCAATAGCACTTGCAAAGGAAAGACCTAAGGCAAGCATTTTTGCCACAGATGTATCCCCAAAAGCGTTAAAGATAGGAAAATACAACGCCAAAAAATTTCAAATTAGCAACATCCAATTTATATGCTCCGATTGGTTGAATGGTATCTCTGACTTGAAATTCGATTTGATAATTTCTAACCCGCCTTATGTTGATGCACAACAAACCAACGATTATGACTCTGTAGCTTTGTCCCATGAACCTAGAGTTGCATTATTTGCTGGTGACCATGGCAGATCATGCATTAAAGAAATCACCCAAGAAAGTATCAGATTTTTAAAAAGAGATGGCTGGTTAATAATCGAGCATGGGTATAACCAATCTGGTCTTTGTCAACAATTGATGCAATCCTTTCAGTTGAGAGCAATACAAACCACTCTGGATTATTCGGGAATAGGGAGAATTACAGCAGGACAAAGATATGATTAGTGTCACATGACTGAGAGCCATGAAATACAAAATCTACGTTACAGTCGTCATTTGGGATTGGATGACTTTACACAACAATCTCAAAAAAAACTTGCCACGGCATCTGTTTTCATAATCGGTATTGGTGGTCTAGGCACCGTGGCAAGCCTTTACCTCGCAAACAGTGGTATTGGCAACATAATACTCAATGACTATGATTCGGTAGATATAACTAATTTGCCAAGGCAAATTCTTTTCAATTCCAGTGACCTTGGCAAGAATAAAGCTGAAATAGCCAAAAAAAAACTTCTAAAATTTAACCCAAATATTAACGTCCGGTCATTAACTGAGAAACTAAAAGAGGAGAAGCTAGGAGAAATGACCTTGGTTGTTGATGCCGTGTTGGACTGTACAGATAACCTTCAGTCTCGGCTTTTAATCAACAAAGTTTGTATCAAGAATAAGAAACCACTAATTTCTGGTGCCGCGATTAGATACGAAGGCCATATAGCAGTTTTTAGAAATGACATTGCAATTAAAAGTTGCTACAACTGCTTGTATCAACAAGAAGATGAAAACATCGAAGATTGTGAAGGCAGTGGCATTCTGGCTCCTGTAGCCGGTACTGTAGGTACAGTAATGGCAACTGAAACAATCAAGATTTTAGTTGGGAAGGAATCAATGCTGGATAATAGATTATGGATTCTGGACGCTAAAAACAACACCAATCAAGTCCTCAAAATACGAAAATCTAAAACGTGCCAAGTGTGCAGCTTGTAAGCTAGTTATGTTCTTATCTTCTTCTATTATCTTTGATCATGCAGGTATATGATTCGATAATCGTTGATATATTAAAAGATTGAGTTTAGTTATTTTTGATTTTTTCCTTTAAAATCTCATTGACAATGGATGGATTCGCCCGACCTTGGGTGCGTTGCATAACTTGACCAACAAAAAAACCAAGAATTTTTTCCTTGCCGTTTAAATATTCCTGCAATTGGTCTGGAAAAGTTTCCAGTACTTCAACAATAATAGACTCTATTTCACTGACATCACTGATTTGCTCAAGCCCTCTTGATTGGATAATAACATCCACCTCTTTCTTCTCATGAACCATGGAGTCAAACACGTCTTTTGCTATCTTGCCTGAAATTGTTCCATCGGTAATTCTTTGCAACAACTGCGCAAAAGACTCCGGAGAAACACCGAGTTGATCAATGCTCAACCCATCTCTATTCAAAACGAACAATAACTCCGTTAAGATCCAATTGGCGACCAGCTTGTTGTCGCTATTAAATACAGCGGTCACTTTTTCAAAATAACGTGCCAGCTCTATGGTGTCGGCAATCTTGACGGCATCGCTTTCCTTAATGCCATAATCACGAACATACCGTTGGACTTTTGCTTCAAAAAGTTCGGGCAATTGGGAACGAATTTGCTCGATCATCGATTTATCTATTTCGAGTGGCAATAAGTCTGGATCAGGAAAATACCTGTAATCGTTTTCTTCTTCCTTGGTTCTCATGGTTCTTGTTTCATCCATATCAGAATCATACAACCGTGTTTCTTGAGTGATCTCTTTGCCCGCATTAAGCAATTCTTCCTGTCTTGCTATTTCATAAGCAATGGCTTTCTCAACAAATTTGAACGAGTTGAGGTTTTTGATCTCTGTACGAGTTCCCAGCTTACTTGTAGCCTTTGGTCTAAGCGATACGTTTGCGTCACATCGAAATGAACCCTCTTGCATGTTGCCATCGCAAATTTCTAAGTACTTCACAATTTGGTGAATTTTATGCATATAAGCCGTTGCCTCTTTAGGCGAGCTCATCTCCGGCTCCGAAACAATTTCTAAGAGGGGTATGCCAGCTCTGTTTAAATCGATGGCTGTTTCTTGTTCAAATTTGTCGTGAATTGATTTGCCTGCATCCTCTTCCAAATGTGCTCTGGTAATTCCAATTCTTTTTTGCAATCCGTTTTGAGTTTGAATTTCAAGAGATCCATTGAAAACGATGGGCAGTTCATATTGGCTGATTTGGTAGCCTTTGGGTAAATCGGGGTAAAAATAATTTTTTCTAGCAAAGATTGACCGTTCAGCGATCTGGGCATTTACAGCCAAACCAAACTTGATTGCCATCACCACAGCTTCTTGGTTCAAGACCGGTAAAACACCTGGATATCCAAGGTCAATTAGGGAAGCTTGGGTATTTTGTTCAATGCCAAAATTTGTCGAAGATCCTGAAAATATTTTGCTTTTACAGGCTAATTGAGCATGTATTTCTAACCCAATAACTACTTCCCATTCCATGGCTGTTTACCTCTCTAAACTCCTATGCTTCATTGAGATCAGGTGGTTGCTTTTGGTGCCAATCTGTCTCTTGTTGAAACAAATGTGTCAAATTTAACAATTCTGTTTCAGCAAAATGAGGCGCAATAATTTGGAGACCAAAAGGAAGGCTTTGAACAAAACCACATGGATGCGAAATTGCAGGCAATCCTGCTAAATTAGCTGATATTGTATATATATCATTCATGTACATGGTTACTGGATCGTCTATTTTTTCACCAATTTTAAAAGCCGGTGTCTGTGTTGTGGGCCCCATAATTGCATCAATATCCTGAAAAGCTTTTTTGAAATCTTGACTAATGAG
>ENA-ORDG01001360-ORDG01001360.1-marine-metagenome-genome-assembly--contig:-NODE-1360-length-10057-cov-4.941583_pt1 | contig 10057 bp, 9 predicted proteins | sample MGYA00248629_ERZ508524 | MGnify/ENA primary metagenome ERZ508524 (study PRJEB26194, sample SAMN05421901) | marine metagenome | isolation source: East of Rio de Janeiro, Brazil, South Atlantic Ocean...
GAAATTTGATTCTCATAGCGTGTTGCCATATAAAAATATACACGTGCAAGATCTCCTTTAAACTCATCAATAGGTTCAAAAACAGTTCCGTTATATGCATTTGGGAAGTTATAATTGTTATTCCCTTTTTTAGTTCCGTTTGTAGATGTCCAAGAAGCATTACCAACTTCACCATAAGCAAAATTACTACGTTCACTATTTACTTTTCCATCGGTAGGAAAAATATGATGCATATCAGTTACCATTGGTGAAGCATCATTAAACCAACTTTTTGGAAATGAATGCTCACGATTGTAACAGTCGCTTTCATTTTGATAATTTCCGCATTGATCACTTCCTAAGGTATAATTATATGCGTCTGTAGCATTAGGTTTTTCAGAATAGATATCTAAAACTGTTCCGTCATTTTCGTAATAATTATCTACATCTGAGGTATAATATACAGTCCAAAGCGCACCGTAGCTTTGTGCAGTATGACCATTAGTGATGATCGTGCTTAACTCAGACTTCAACGTATAACCGGTTAAACCTTGGGCAGAATTATAATAACCTGCAGGAACTTGTGCTTTTACTACGAATGCGCAAATAGTTAATGCGAATAAAAGTAAACTCTTTTTCATTTTATGATTTTGTTTTTTCTAATAAAGCCATGTAAAAACCGTCGTAACCACTTTCGTGTGCTAAAACAATTTTTTGATTGAGCAGTCTAAAATCTTTTCCTTCTTCACGTTGAAGAAAAGCTTCTACCTGTTTTTGATTTTCTGAAGGTAAAATCGAGCAAGTCGCATAAACCATTTTACCATTTTCTTTAACGATTTTTGAATAACGGTCTAAAATCTCTGCCTGTGTTTTACGAATGTTATCGATAAACTCGGGTTGCAATTTCCATTTGGCATCAGGATTTCTACTTAATACTCCTAAACCGCTACAAGGCGCATCGATAAGTACACGATCTGCCGTACCGTAAAGTTTTTTAACAACTTTAGTCGTATCGATAGTTCTGGTATCGATATTGTGAGCTTTGGCGCGTTTAGCGCGACGTTTTAATTCTTTAAGTTTATTCTCGTAAATATCTAATGCAATAATTTGCCCTTTGTTTTCCATTAAAGCGGCAAGGTGAAGCGATTTTCCGCCGGCACCTGCACACGTATCGACCACGCGCATTCCCGGTTCAACTTCAAGAAATTCTGCCACTAATTGTGAAGAGGCATCTTGTACTTCAAAAAGTCCGTTTTTAAAGGCTTGTGTTGAAAATACATTTGCTCTTTCATCTAATTCTAAAGCATCGGTATACCCTTTAATGGTGTGTGTTTCGATATGCTCTTCGAATAATGATTGCTGAAGTGATTTTTTATTGTTTTTAAGCGTGTTTGCTCGTAAAACTACCGGCGCTTGTTGGTTAAGAGCCGCAAGTTCTTTGGTCCATTTTTCTTCGCCTAACTCTTCAACCCCTAATTCATCTAACCAATCTGGGATCGATTCTCTGTATTTTCTGGTTTGGTTAAGTTCGTCGAATCTTCCTTTAATTCTACGTGTTGGTGTTTCTTCTAATTGTTTCCAATCCGGAAGCTCAATTCCTCTTAAAGTGGCCCAAACGGCAAATAATCTAAAAAGGTTAGGTCGTGAGAAAGGTTGCTTTACATCGGCAATTTCAGCATAAAGTCTTTTCCAACGAACAATATCGTAAGTAGTTTCAGCAATAAAACTACGGTCTCTAGAACCCCAACGTTTATCTCTTTTTAATGCTTTGGCAATTTCTTTATCTGCATATTTGTTCTCATTAAATATCGCATTTAAAGTGTCTATAACTGCAAAAACCAAGTTTCTGTGCAATCGCATCTTTATAAATTTTTAGGGCGCGAAGTTACGTAATTTAATATGCGAATAATGTTATATTTGAAAAAAATCTATTTATGAAAAGATTTAGCGCACTTCTATTTTTACTATTTCTTACGGCTTGTGTAAATGTAGCTCAGCAAGAAAATGTAGCACACGAGTTTAGCTCGGTTACGGTAGAAGATATTTTTAATAAATCGGTTAGTATACGTGCGCTAAATGTAAATCCTAATCATATTTTTTATGCCGGTTCTCAAGGGCAATTTGGTTATTTAAATACCGCAGATCATTCCGTTGCTTTTTTAGGAAGAATAGGAGCGCAAGATACCCAAACCGAATTTAGAGCCATAGGAAGTACCGAAGAATCTGATTTTATACTTTCTGCCGGAAGCCCTGCACAACTTTATAAAGTGAATTATTTCGGGAAGCGAAAGTTGGTTTACGAAGAAAAAAATGAAAAAGTTTTTTATGATGCCATGGCGTTTTGGAATAATGAAGAAGGTATTGCCATCGGCGATCCTACCGATGATTGTATGTCTGTAATTATTACCAACGATGGCGGCGAAACCTGGAAAAAATTACCTTGTTCTCAATTACCAAAAGCTTTGAAAGGAGAAGCAGCTTTTGCGGCAAGTAACTCGAATATTTCTATTGTTGGCGATAAAGTTTGGTTCGTTTCAGGCGGAGAACAATCTCGTATTTACAGTTCTAAAAATAAAGGAAAATCTTGGGAAGTTTATGATTTACCCATAGCCAAGGGAAAACCAACTACCGGAGCTTATAGTTTAGATTTTTACAATCAAAATATAGGGATCGCTTTTGGGGGCGATTATACCAAGCCAGAATATAATTTTAATAACAAAATTTTTACTAACGATGGAGGCGAAACTTGGGAGGTGATCGCTAAAAACAGAAAACCGGGTTACCGCAGTTGTGTGAAATTTGTACCAAATTCTGGCGGAAAAGAAATCGTTGCCATTGGTTTTGAAGGTCTTGCTTACAGCGCCGATTATGGCCAAACCTGGAAACAACTCAGCGACGAACCTTTTTATACGATCGCTTTTGTAAACGAATTTGTGGCTTATGCTGCGGGCGATAAAAGAATTAGTAAGCTAACTTTTATGGAGAAAACTCCGGCAGAAGAATAAAAGCTGAAACCTATTTTTTGTACTTCTCGAGTAACATTTTATGAAAATCGTGTTCTGCTTTTTTAAGCATTAAAATCTTTTTAGGAGACATTAGTTTTTCAAGTTCAGCAACAAACTCCTGTCTTAATTTTAAACGCTCCTCTTTCATTTTCATATAAGTAGCCAGCAATTGTTCTGCTTTCGCTTCGTCTATTTCTTCAATGATATCTAAACCATTTTTAACTTCACACCATTTAGCATCATATAAAGCTTCTTTTTTATCTTCAAATAAATTGTAGATAGGCCAAAAAGCTTGTGCTTCTTCCGGCGTTAATGAAAGTGCTTCGGTAATAAAAGCGGTTTTTAAAGACTCTATTTTTTCATCTTCTGTCTCTTGCCCAAAACTTAGGGTAGAGATTAGGAAAAAAGCGAGGTAAAAAATATACTTTTTCATAATTTATTCATCGTTGAGAAAAAAAGTCATATCGGTATTATTACTTAAATACTCTAAAATAGCTTCGTTATCAACTGCATTTAATTGTGAATGAAAATCGCTAAGATTCGCATTGTTTTTATAATCTATTTCGTTCTCAAAATCGAATTCATTTTGCTCTAAATAATCTTCGATCGCTAATCTGCTTAATTCTGAAGCTTCCGGTACAATGGTGTCTTCTTTATAGATGAAAAGAATAAATAAGGCAACAGCAGCAGCGGTAGAAATAAATGTAAATACTTTATTTCTGTTAATAGAAATGACTTTGGAAGTTTTCTTTTCTGCTGAAGGAATTTCGACTTTAAAATCTTCTAAATAATTTTCCGGAGTTTTAAAACCGGAAGATTTTATAGTTTCTAAAGTGGAAGAATTTTCAACTTCATTACGAGAAAAATCGACCTTGAAGTCCTCGAAATAATTATCGGGAACTTTAAAGCCGGTTTGTTTTGGTATGTTTCTTTTCTCTTTCATGTTTAGTTAAGACTTCATTTTCAACAAAAGGTTTAAGCCTCTTTTAAATATTCTTCAATTTTCTTAGTCGCGTGATGGTAGTTAGATTTACAAGCGCCTTCAGAAACCTCTAAAATTTCTGCGATCTCTTTGTATTTTAAATCTTGAAAATACTTCATGTTAAAAACCTGTCGCTGCTTTTCCGGTAATTTTGCTAAAGCTTTGTGCAGAGCTAACTGAATTTTATCGCCTTCAAAATAAACATCACTTTCTAGATTATTTACTAAATAATCTTGCATTTCTTGACTCGAAAGTTGCAGTCGTTTTGCTTTTTTATTGATAAAAGTAATGCTCTCGTTAGTAGCAATGCGATACATCCAACTGTATAACTTACTATCGCCTTTAAAATTATTAATGTATCTAAAAATTTTAATAAACGTGTTTTGTAACACATCGTTAGCATCTTCATGGTTTTTAACCATATTTCTCACATGCCAATATAAACGTTCTTTGTAAAGCGTGACCAGCTTAGAGAATGCTTCTTCTTTGCGTTCTCCTTTTTGAAGTTGTGCTACCAGTATATCTTCTTCTTGCCGGGTTGCCATAAGTTACAAATTTGCAACTACTCAAAAGATTGCATTTCAACTAAGTTTTTATAAGTTCCGTTTAGGGTGAGTAATTCGTTGTGTTTACCTTGTTCAACAATTTCACCGCGTTGCATCACGATAATATTATCTGCATTTTGAATGGTAGAAAGTCGATGCGCAATTACGATAGAAGTTCTGTTCTTCATCATATTTTCTAAGGCTTTTTGCACGAGTTTTTCACTTTCGGTATCTAGGGCAGAAGTGGCTTCATCTAAAATCATGATCGGCGGATTTTTAAGAACTGCACGAGCAATCGAAATTCGTTGTTTTTGACCACCACTTAACTTGTTACCACTATCCCCAATATTGGTATTGATACCTTTTGGCAAGTCTGAAACAAACTCCCAGGCATTTGCAATTTTTAAAGCTTCGATAATTTCTTGGTCGGTAGCGTTTTCTTTTGCCATCAAAATGTTGTTTTTGATGGTGTCGTTAAACAAAATAGCATCTTGCGTTACCATTCCCATCAAATTTCGCAGACTTTCTTTATTAATGTCTTTAATATTGGTGTTATCGATTAAAATTTCACCACGTTCGATATCGTAAAAGCGAGTCACCAGGTTGGCAATCGTCGATTTACCACTACCAGATTGACCAACCAAAGCAATGGTTTTACCTTTAGGAACTTCGATGCTGAAGTTTTTTAAGACATCATAATCGTCATAGCGAAAAGAGATGTTTTTAATAGAAATTCCATTTTCAAAAGTATCTTTTTTAACCGCGTTTTCTTTATTGTGAATCGGGTTTTTAGTTTCTAAAACACTTAATACACGTTCTGCAGCGGCATTACCTTTTTTAACTCCGTAAGAAGCTTTACTTATCGCTTTTGCTGGTGTTAGAATATTATAAGCTAAACCCATATATGTGATGAAAGAAGCGCCATCTAAAGTTCCTTCGAGAACGACCATTCTACCACCATAAAGTAATAAGATCGCAATCACGATAATTCCTAAAAATTCACTTACCGGAGAAGCTAAATTTTTACGATGCATCAAATCGTTAGAAAAATGGAAATGTCTTTGGGTTGATTGTTGAAAAATATTGGTAAATCTTCCTTCAGCATTAAAAGCTTTGATAATTTTTAAGCCGGAAAGGGTTTCTTCTAAATTCGAAAGAATATGACCGTTTTCTTGCTGAACTTTATCAGATTTCTTCTTCAACTGTTTCCCGATTAAAGAAATGATATAACCTGAAACCGGAATAAAAATAAAGACAAATAGCGTTAATTTTGGACTGATTACCAACATCCCAATAATAGTGAAAATGATGGTTAACGGTTCTTTCACGATCAATTCTAAAACCGCTAAAAAAGAGTTTTGAACCTCTTGCACATCAGAAGTCATTCTGGCAATAATATCTCCTTTTCTCTTTTCAGAATAAAAAGAAATAGGTAATTCTACGATCTTTTTGTAAAGCTTATCCCGTAAATCTTTTAAAACTCCGTTTCTTAAATAGGCAATGTAAAATAAGCCCATATAGTTGAAAAGGTTTTTTAATAAGAATAAACTAATGATAAGAACTACTAGAATCGTAAGCGTGTAAACTTCTCCTTTTTCTGCGGAAGTCGTTGTGATGTAATAACTAGAGTAGTTGTTAAAAAAATCTCCCAAATGAAGTAAACCTTCAAATTTGGGAGTTTCTGTAATTGGTTTTCCTTCACCAAACATCACTTTAAGCATTGGTATTAACGCGACCATTGATAAGGTGCTGAACAATGCATAAAATATATTGGCAAATATGTTTAAAAAGGCATACTTCTTATACGGAAGTACAAAAGGATAAATCTTTTTAATGTATTTCATTTAAAATTGACACTTAAAAATCAAAGTGCGAAAGTACCGAATCAATTTTATTTTCTAGCTGTTCTTTGGTTTTTTTATAGTTTTCAGTTGAATCTAATTCGCCATTCACACTTACGTAGAACTTAATTTTAGGTTCTGTTCCGCTAGGTCTTGCAGCAATTTTTGTCCCGTCTTCCAAGTAGAAAATCAAAACGTTCGATTTTGGGAAATCTAATTCTTTGGTTGAATTTTCTTTAAAGTCTTGCGCTTTGCCGGTTTGGTAATCTTCAAATAAAACAACTTTAGTGTTGTTGAATTCTCTTGGCGGATTTTTACGTAGGTTGGTCATCATTGTTTTAATTTCTTCAGCTCCAGAAATTCCTTTCTTCACCAACGAGATTAATTTCTCCTGAAATAATCCGTGTTCAACGTAAAGATTTAATAATTCTTGGTAAAACGAGCTCTTCTTTTCTTTTGCTTGCGCACCAATTGTACAAGCGAGTAGAGTAGAAGTTACCGCGTCTTTATCACGCACAAAATCGCCCACCATATAACCGAAACTTTCTTCGCCACCGCCTACAAAACTTTGCTGCGGATAGTCTTTAATCATTTTAGCGATCCACTTAAAACCGGTTAGTCCCAATTTGCATTCTACACCGTAGTGATCTGCTAATTTGCTCATCATTGGTGTAGAAACTACGGTTGAAGCAATAAATTCATCATTATTAAAACCGTTTTTCGCTTTATATTCTTTCAGCAGAAAATCGGTCATTAAGATCATGGTTTGGTTTCCGTTTAATAAAACCATTTCTCCGTTATTATCACGAACGGCGATGCCTAAACGGTCACTGTCGGGATCGGTACCAATTACCATATCTGCTTGCTCTTCATCGGCAAGTTTTAATGCCATTTTTAAAGCATCGGGCTCTTCCGGGTTGGGAGATTTTACCGTTGGGAAGTTTCCGTTAGGTTCAGCTTGATCTTCTACAATAAACACATTGCTAAATCCTGCTTTTTCTAATACCTGCGGAATTAAAGTAATTGAAGTTCCGTGTAAACTTGTAAAAACAATTTTAAAGTCTTCTTTTGCTTTTTTAGAAACTCCAAAATCTACATTTTTCAATGAAGCTTCTACAAAAGCTTGATCTACTTCTTGATCTATATATTCAATAAGATCTTCATTGGCTTCAAATTTAATCTCACTGTATTCTAACGCGTTAATAATATCGACAATTTCTTTGTCTTGTGGTGGTACTAATTGGCCGCCATCTTCCCAATACACCTTATAACCATTATACTCCGGCGGATTGTGACTTGCGGTTAACACGATACCACATTGGCAATCTAAATGTTTTACAGCAAAACTAAGCTCTGGTGTTGGTCTTAGGTCTGAAAAGATGAAAACTTTTATTCCGTTAGCAGAAAAAACATTGGCAACAATTTGAGCGAGCTCTTTACTGTTATTTCTACAGTCGTAAGCAATCGCTACTTTTATTTCTTGATCAGAAAATTTCTCTTTTAAGTAATTAGAAAGTCCTTGTGTGTTTTTTCCTAAGGTATATTTATTAATTCGGTTGGTGCCAATACCCATAATTCCGCGCATTCCACCGGTACCAAAAGCTAAATCTTTATAAAAGCTATCTTCTAATTCTTTTTTATCGTTCTCTATTAAATGCTGTGTGTTTTTACGAGTATTTTCGTCAAAAACATCAGATAGCCAATATTTGGCTTTAGATAAAATTTCTTCCATTGTATTTTTTGAGTTAGTCGCTATTCACAAAAATAGCGAAAAAAAGACGGATGCCTATTGATTTAAGGTTTTGCTAACTTTATAACGTTCGGTTTTGTGTTGTGAGCGCAAAATAAGTTCAGCAATAAAACCTGCTAAAAATAGCAAACTACCTAAAACCATGACGGTTAACGCAATATAAAACCAAGGATTTTGTGTGACCAAAATATCGGGAACGTGATTGTAGAGGTGGTATAATTTTGAAACACCAATGTAAAGCGCCGATAGAAAACCGACAAAAAACATTAAAATACCCAAACCACCGAAAAGATGCATGGGGTTTTTACCGAATTTTGATAAAAACCAAATAGTAATTAAATCGAGTAAACCGTGCAAGAAACGTTCTGAACCAAATTTAGTTTCGCCATATTTTCTAGCTTGGTGTTTTACTTCTTTTTCGGCAATGCGATGAAATCCTGCATTTTTTGCGAGTAGCGGAATGTAACGATGCATTTCACCATATACTTCAACTTGTTTAATAACGTCTTTGTGGTAAGCTTTGAGTCCGCAATTAAAATCGTGCAATTGTAATCCGGAAACTTTGCGTGCTGCCAAATTGAACAATTTAGAAGGTAGATTTTTAGTGATGACGTTGTCGTAGCGTTTACGCTTCCACCCGGAAACCAGATCGTAATTTTCTTTCTGAATAAGATTATATAAATCCGGAATTTCTTCCGGATTGTCTTGTAAATCGGCATCCATCGTAATGATCACTTCCCCTTTTGCCGCTAAAAAGCCGGCATGTAAAGCTTGAGATTTACCGTAATTCTTTTTGAAATGAATGGCTTTTACAGCAGGATTCGTTTCAGAAAGTTGCTTAATAATTTTCCAGCTATGATCGGTACTTCCATCGTCGATGAAAATAATTTCATAGCTATACTTATTGGCTTGCATTACTTCGATGATCCAATTGTAAAGCTCCGGTAAAGATTTTTCTTCGTTAAGAAGTGGGATAACGATGGATAGTTGCATAATTAGGCAGCTGTTGTGTCTTTTTCTCTAAAAATTAAGGCTAGTAAAAGTCCGATAACGCTATAAAAAATTAGGGTAATCGCTAAGCCCATAATTTGATTTGATAGTGAAAATTGATTTTCAGACTCCATTTTAGCGATGGCTTTATCAATTTCAGACTCAGGAGCGCCAAAACCTTCCATCATATTTCTTGTCATTCTAATGGTTTCATCTAAAACATATTGAGCAGCATCTGGATCTATAAAATTAAAAAGTAAATAACTGCTTAACGTGTAAATACTAAGACCAATTACAATGATAATAAAGTATGAGGTAAACGAATATTTATAAGTGAAAGTTCCGTTGAATGCTTTTTTACATTTACTCATTCCTACAAGAGCGATGACGATGATGAGAAAAAATTCAACAAGTTTTAACCACCATTTAGTAATTAATTCTAGATTAAAGGTATAAATCAAGATAAAAAATAAGACTAAAATTATACCTAAAGTAAGTCCGTAAGTACTTGCGGTCGATTTGAAAGAAGGAGAATTTTGCATAATTTCGAAAGATTGAAGTTTGGCTAGTTAGTACACAAATATAGAAAAAGGTTACATTGCGAATAAAAAAACTTTTATTATTGTAAAAATTATTGGTAGAAGTGTTGTGAGAAAAGATATTTTGTATAAATTTGCACTTCGAAAATTATAAGGTTTAAAGCTAAAGAAGATGAAACAAGGAATCCATCCAGAAAATTATAGACTAGTAGCTTTTAAAGATATGTCTAACGATGAGATCTTTATTACTAAGTCAACGGTTAATACAAAAGAAACTATTGATGTTGAAGGAACAGAGTATCCATTAGTAAAATTGGAGATTTCTAGAACTTCTCATCCTTTTTACACAGGTAAGACAAAACTTATCGATTCAGCTGGTCGTATTGACAAGTTTAAAAATAAATACGCGAAGTTTAAGAAGAACTA
>ENA-ORDG01001361-ORDG01001361.1-marine-metagenome-genome-assembly--contig:-NODE-1361-length-10054-cov-4.456049_pt1 | contig 10054 bp, 8 predicted proteins | sample MGYA00248629_ERZ508524 | MGnify/ENA primary metagenome ERZ508524 (study PRJEB26194, sample SAMN05421901) | marine metagenome | isolation source: East of Rio de Janeiro, Brazil, South Atlantic Ocean...
GAATTCATGCGCGGCATTCCCGGCACCGTCGGGGGCTTCGTACGCATGAACGGCGGTGCCTATGGGCGCGAAGTCAGCGATGTGCTGATCGATTGCGACGTGGTGCACGCGAACGGTAGTTTGGTGACGCTGCCGGCCGCCGAACTGCATTACAGCTATCGCCATTCGGACCTTCCCGATGGCGCGGTGGTCGTGCGCGCCCGTTTCCAGGGCGAGGCCGGCGATCCGGCAGAAATCGGCGCGCGGATGGATGCAATCGGCGAAGCGCGCGAGAATTCGCAGCCGCTGAGGACCAAGACCGGCGGCTCCACTTTCAAGAACCCGCCCGGGAAAAAAGCGTGGGAATTGGTGGACGCTGCGGGATGTCGCGGATTGACGATCGGCGGGGCTCAGGTGAGCGAGAAGCACACCAATTTCCTGCTCAACGTCGACAATGCGACCAGCACCGAGATCGAGCAACTGGGGGAAGAAGTGAGGCGCCGCGTGCGCGACCATTCGGGGGTCGAACTCGAATGGGAAATCCAGCGCGTGGGGCGAGTCTGAGGACCAGAAATGAGCGACCTTCCCAAACTCCATATCGCCGTGTTGATGGGCGGCTGGGCCAATGAACGGCCGGTCAGCCTGATGTCGGGTGAAGGCGTTGCAACTGCGCTCGAGCACCGCGGACACCGAATTACCCGGATCGACATGGACCGGCAGGTTGCCGCGCGCATCGCCGAAGCCGCACCCGACGTCGTCTTCAACGCGCTCCATGGGGTGCCCGGCGAAGACGGCACGGTGCAGGGGATGCTCGACCTGATGGGCGTTCCCTATACGCATTCGGGCCTCGCGACTTCGGTGATCGCGATCGACAAGCAATTGACCAAGCAGGCGCTGGTGCCGCAGGGGATTCCCATGCCGGGCGGGCGGATCGTCAAGAGCGCCGAACTGTTCGAGCGTGATCCGCTGCCGCGCCCCTACGTCCTGAAACCGGTCAACGAGGGTAGTTCGGTCGGCGTGGCGATCGTCACCGAGGATGGCAATTACGGCAACCCGATCGCGCGCGACGCCAGCGGACCGTGGCAGAATTTCGGCGAACTGCTGGCGGAACCCTTCATCAAGGGCCGCGAGATGACCACGGCAGTCGTCGATTTCGCAGATGGTCCGCGGGCGCTCGCCGTGACCGAGCTCAAGCCCAAGAGCGGGTTCTACGATTTCGATGCGAAATATACCGATGGGATGACCGATCACGTCTGTCCGGCACAGGTCCCTGAAACCATCGCCGATCTGTGCTGCGAATATGCGCTCAGGGCGCATCGCGTGCTCGGCTGCCGCGGAACCAGCCGCACCGATTTCCGGTGGGATGAAGAGCAGGGCGAGGACGGCCTGTTCGTGCTCGAAACCAACACGCAGCCGGGCATGACGCCGCTCAGCCTCGTGCCCGAACAGGCGCGCTACGCCGGTCTCGACTATGGCGAATTGTGCGAACTGGTGGTGGCCGCGGCATTGCGCGACCACGCGCCGAAACCGGGAACGGGCGATGGCTAAGGTCAAACGCAAACCGACCGGTGTCCGCCGCTCCGCCGCCGCGCATAACCGCAGCCAGAAGGCGCGCGCCGCCAAGCGGCATACCAGCGGGTTGCTCGATCGGGCGATGGCGGCGCTGCCCTTCACCGAAGAGCAGTGGCACCGGTTCTTCCTTGTCGCGATCATTGCCGCAGGCGCGGCAATCGCCTGGACGATCGCCAGCTTCGCGGGCGTGCCCGAAATCGCGCGCACCGAACTGGCCAAATCCGCCTCGCGTTCGGGCTTCGAGGTCAGCCGCGTGCGCGTTTCGGGCGTCGAACGGATGAACGAACAGCTGGTCTACGAACGCGTGCTGGGGGAGCAGGACCGCCCGATGCCGCTGATCGACCTGCCAGCCATACGCGAACGGTTGCTCGACCTGCCGTGGGTCGCCGATGCGCGCGTCTCGCGCCAGCTGCCCGACACGCTCAAGATCGACATCGTCGAACGCGTGCCGCATGCGGTGCTGCGCAAGCCCGACCGGCTGATGCTGATCGATCCATTTGGGAACGAACTCGAACCGATCAGTCCCAAACAGGCCGAAGGCAAATTGCTGATCGAAGGCCCGGGTGCGGCGCGGCAGGTGCAGGAACTCGGTCGCCTGCTCGATGCGGCACCCGCGCTCAAGCCGCAGATCGCTTCCGCCGAATGGGTCGGCAATCGCCGCTGGAACCTGACCTTCAAGACCGGCCAATTGCTGGCGCTTCCCGAAGGCGATCTCGGTGCGCCCGCATTGGTCAAGTTCGCGCAGCTCGACGGGATGCATCGGCTGATCGGCGGCAAGCCGGTGGCGATCGACATGCGCGTGCCCGATCGCGCCTATCTGCGTTGCGCCGAGGGGCCCTGTCCGAAGCAGATGGCGTTGAACGGCAGGGCGAACTGATGGCGACGCAGCAACCGCGGATCACCCGCGTCTTCGGGGCAGTGAACATCGGTTCGTTCCGTGTGTCGGCTATGATCATGGGGCAGGCCGAGGGCGGCGAGATGATCGTTCTGGGATCGAGCCACCGCGCCAGCGAGGGGATCAAGCGCGGCTATGTCACCGACATGCGCGCCGCGAGCCATGCGATCCGCACGGCGGTCGAGAAAGCCGAGGCCAATGCGAACACTTCGGTCCAGAGCGTCTGGATCGGCTGTGCAGGGGCGGGTCTGTCGAGCAAGATATCGAGCGTCGAGATCGCGATTGGCGGACGGCGGATCGAGGAAGACGATATCGAGCACCTGCTCTACGCGGCGCGCGACCACCTGCATCCCGACGGGCGGATGGTGCTGCATGCGCAGCCCGCGCATTACACGCTCGATGGCGCGCATGGCGTGGCCAATCCCAAGGGCCTGCATGCCGAGGCCCTGGGGGTCGATGTCCATGTGACGCTGGCCGAGGGCGCCCCAGTCCGCAATCTGATCGAGGCGGTGCAGACCGCGCATCTCGATGTCGAAGGCGTGGTCGCAAGCCCGCTCGCCGCGGCGCATGCCTCCCTCTCCGGCGAAGAGCGCGACCTCGGTGTGGCGCTGGTCGAGATCGGCGCGCAGGTCACCAATGTTTCTGTCCATGCTGCGGGCATGCTTCTGGGGCTCAAGTCGATCCCGATCGGTTCCAACGACATCACCGATGCGATCGCTTCCTCGCTGGGCATCCGGCGCAGTCAGGCCGAGCGGCTCAAATGCGTGTCGGGATCGGCGATCGCCACGCCGACCGATCACCGCGAGATGATCGCCGTCAACGGACCTGGCGAGGAACCCGGCGGGCCGCTGGCGCGGGGCGCCGATGAGCAAAACCGCATTGCGCGCGCCGAATTGGTGGCGATCGTCACCGACCGATTGGGCGTGGCGACGGTGGAAATCGGCAAGGCGCTCAAGGCGATGGGTTTTACCGGCGCGCAGGGCGGGCAAGTGGTGCTGACCGGCGGCGGTGCAGAACTGCACGGAATTGCCGAGTTCATGCAGGGCGCGCTGGGGCGCCCGGTGCGGATCGGCAAGCCGCCGGTGCTGCAAGGCCTGCCCGAAGCGCATGCGACCCCGGGCTTTGCGACCCTTGCCGGGCTGTGCCTCTACGCTTCCGAAGACCCGGTCGATATCCGCTCGGTCGGGCCGCGCTACCAGCCGACAAGGCGCTATCGCGGCATGGGTCTGATCAACCGTGTGTTTCAAGCGGTGCGTGAGTATTTCTGAGGCTTGATGTGCGGCGCAATCCCGCCTTTAGGCCTTGTGGATAAGGCAGGCGAGGCTTCGACCTGCGATTCGCTTTGTGCCAGAGTTGTGACATAAAGCCCGCAAGTAACTTTCGAATACCCAGGGGACTCTAGATGAGTATCAATATCGGACCGGCATCGGACGACGATCTTCGTCCCAAGATCATGGTTGTCGGCGTCGGCGGTGCCGGTGGCAACGCCATTGCCAACATGATGGAAGCCAAGATCGAAGGCGTCGATTTCATCGTCGCCAACACCGATGCGCAGGCGCTCAGCACGTCCCCGTCCGAGAAGCGCATCCAGCTCGGTCCGGACATCACCGGCGGTCTCGGCGCAGGCGCGCGCCCCGAAGTGGGCAAGGCCGCTGCCGAGGAAACCGTGCAGGACATCGAAGACGCGCTCGACGGTGTGAACATGGTGTTCATTGCAGCCGGCATGGGTGGAGGCACCGGCACGGGCGCGGCCCCGGTCATCGCCGAAGCGGCGCGCAAGCGCGGCGTGCTCACCGTGGGTGTCGTGACCAAGCCTTTCCTTTTCGAAGGCACGCGCCGCATGCGCGCGGCCGAAGCGGGCATCGACGAGCTGCAGAAGCATGTCGACACGCTGATCGTCATTCCCAACCAGAACCTGTTCCTGGTCGCGAAGGCGGAAACCACCTTCAAGGAAGCCTTCCAGCTTGCCGATGAAGTGCTGCAGCAGGGCGTGCGCTCGATCACCGACCTGATGGTCATGCCGGGCCTCATCAATCTCGACTTCGCCGACGTGCGCTCGGTGATGAGCGAAATGGGCAAGGCGATGATGGGCACGGGCGAAGGCGAGGGCGACAACCGCGCGCTCGAAGCCGCCGAACGCGCGATCGCCAACCCGCTGCTCGACGGTGTCAGCATGACCGGCGCCAAGGGCGTGATCATCTCGATCATCGGCGGCGAGGACATGAAGCTGCTCGAGGTCGACGAAGCCGCCAATCACATTCGCGAACTGGTCGACGAAGATGCCAACATCATCTGGGGTTCGGCCTTCAATCCCGACCTCGATGGCAAGATCCGGGTTTCGGTGGTGGCGACGGGGATCGAGCCCGATGGCTCGGTTGCCGCAGCGCCAGCGCGCGCCTTTACGACCCGCGAAAGCAGCGCCCCGCGGCGTCCGGTACTCGACCTGCCCAGCGAAAGCGTGGCCGAGGACGAGCCGTTCGAACTGAGCGAGGGCCTGTCCGCCGAGCCGGAGCCCGAGGTTGGGCCGCAGCCTACGCCGGCACCCGAACCTACCGCGCAGCCCGCTCCGATGCAGGCACAAGGCGATGCTCTCGACCTGACCGATGAAGCCGAGGACGACGCCGGTACCTCCTTTGGCCTGTCGCCCGCATCTTCGGGTTCCTATGGCGAAGACGAAGACGAAAGCTACGACGATGTCGACGGCATCGTCGACCCGCTGGCCGGTCTGCGCAACGAGCACACCGAACGCTTTGATGCCGGTGACGATGATGCCGGGCAGGGCGGCAATTTCGCGGGTTCGGATGGTGACGGCTGGGCGCAGCAGTCCGCTCCGTCGCAGCGCGAACCGCTCGACCTTTCGGGCGACATGGGCGAACCGTCCGCATCGCAGGACGAGTTCGAGCTTGGTGACGAGCAGGGGGCGGAAAGCCCCTTGGCAAGCAAGCCCGCGCGCAAGCCGTTGCAGCCCGGTGAGGGCGGCGGCGAACAGGGCGGCAAGGGGGGCTCCGCAGGAGGCTCGCTGCCGGGCAACACCTTGTTCGAGCGTATGGCCAATCTTTCGCGCGGCACGAGCAGTAGCGACGGCGACGCGGACGAAGAGGATGACGATGGCGACAATGGTGGCGGTCTCAACATCCCGCGTTTCCTGGGGCGCCAGAACAATCAGTAAGCAGCCGTTTCAGCGCGAGTTAACGCCCGCGCTGCAAAGGGGGCAGGAATGATTGCGAAGGGTCGATATGCAGCGGCTGTTGTCGCATTGGCGGCGTCGGCCACGTTTGCGCAGCCTGCGGCCGCCCAGCGCGAGATCGTTCAGCCACTGCCCGCGGAAGGTGAAAGACGGCTGAGTGACGCGCTGTCGCGCCTGGCGCGCGATACCACCGATGTCGATGCCGTGCTCGATGCGGGAGAGGCTGCACTCGAACTCAATGATATCGATGCCGCGATCGGTTTCTTCGGTCGGGCCAACGAACTGTCCCCGGGCAATTCGCGGACCAAGCTGGGTCTCGCCCGCGCCTATCTGCGTTCGCGGCGCCCGGTCGAGGCGCTGCGGCTCTTTGCTGAAGCCGAAAGGGCGGGCGTGTCCGAGGCCCGCATGGCCGAAGATCGCGGGCTGGCCTTCGATCTCGTCGGGGACGCTGCCAGTGCGCAGGAACTCTACCGGCTGGCGTTGGCCAATGGCGCCGGAGAGGAAACGGTCCGGCGTCTTGCTCTCAGCCAGGCCATCGCAGGGGATCGCGAGGAGTTCGAGGCAACGCTGTTGCCCTTGCTCGAAAAGGGCGACGTCGCGGCCTTCCGCACGCGAGCTTTCGGTCTGGCGATCCTTGGCAATCCGGCCGAGGCGAAGCAGATCGCCAATACCATGCTCCCGGCGGGGCTGGGCGCGCGAATGGCGGCCTATTTCGATTACATGCCGCGGCTGACACAGGCGCAGCAGGCAGCGGCGGGCAATCTGGGGATCTTCCCGCGCACCGCCAGTATCGGCACGGATGATGCCCGCATCGCCGGTTACGAGCGGACCGCGCGGCGGTCGGCCCCCGCGCCGACGCCATCGGCGGTCCGGATTGCGCCCGCCGCACCCGAAGTGGATCCGCGAGCGAGCCAGGCGCGGCGCCGACCCGATTTGACGGGTAGCCCCGCGTCGGTCCCAGCGCCGTCGACCGCCCCCGAAACCCTCATGGCTTCGGAAAGGGCGGAAAGCAGCGCCGAGGCCCCGACCCCGACACCTGTAAGTTCGAACCCGACCCCGGTTCCGACAATCGCCACCACGCTAGATGTTGCAGCCCAAACTCCGTCGCTGCGCGAGCCGATCGTTATCGCGCGGGTCGATCCCTCGCAGGTGAGCACTGCCGCCGAAGCAAAACCTGACGCCAGCGGCGAGCCGGCCCCTCCGACGCGGACGACTGCCTCCTTATCGCCAGCGCCGGTGGCGCAAGAAGACCCGCCGCGTTCGGTTGCCGATGCGTTCGACGGGTTCACGCTTGCTCCCGCTCCGCCGCCGGCATCTGCGAGCGGCGCGGTGGACATCACGCGTATCGCCATCCCGCGCGAAAAAGCCGAACCCAAGCCTCCACCGCCGCCTGCGCACCCCGCACGGCATTGGGTACAGGTGGCCACCGGCAAGGATCGCGATGCGCTGAAATTCGACTGGCGGCGGATCGCGCGCAAGGCCGAGGGCTTGCTCGATGGGAAGGGGCCCTTTGTTACCCCCTGGGTGGAAGCCAACCGCCTGCTGTCGGGCCCCTACGATAGCGCGACCAAGGCGCGTGAAATGATGAACCAGCTCAAGGCTTTGGGTGTTGATTCCTTCACATTCACCAGCGCTGAGGGCGAGGCGATCGAGAAGCTGTGAACCCGGGGCAGGGTTAATCGCCCACGGAAGTTTGTTCACAAGCTTTGCACAAGCCATACGGGTTCTCCCCAGTGCCGCGCGGCCAGCGCATTGCCAAGCCCGACTGCAATTCGGCATCTCGAAGGCATGACGGGTTCGGGACAGCTTCGATGAGATCTACGCAGGAACGCTACGAGGCGGAGCATGACGCGGCCCCCCTCGACATGCTCATGGCGCTGTTCGAAGCCCGCGGATGGCCCTGCGAGGCGACAGCGAGCGAAATGACGGGCGAGATCCAGGGTAGCTGGACCACCTATCAGTTGCGCGGCATCTGGCGGCCCGAGGACATGGTGCTGCAGATACTGTGCCTGCCCGAAATCCGCATTTCGAAGGACAAGCTGCCGCACGCGCATGAACTGGTCAGTCTCGTCAACGAGCAACTCTGGCTTGGCCATTTCGACATTTGGTCGAATGGCGGCGTGCTGCTTTACCGCAACGGAACCATGCTGGGCGATGACGGGATGCTCAGCCTCGACCAGGCGCAGGCACTGGTCGAGATCGCGGTTGAGGAATGCGATCGGTTCTATCCCGCGTTCCAATTCGTCCTGTGGGGCGGGCGCACGCCGAGCGAAGCGCTCGAGGCGGCGATGGTCGACGCGGCGGGTGAGGCCTGAACCCGCCTCGCGCTTCGCGTGACAGGCGTCGATAGAAGGTTAATCGACGTTCACCGATCGCGTGCCGGTTTCGCTTGAAATTGGCCGGCGAAATGCCGATATTCTCGACAGGAGCGGCGTGTATTTCCGTGCCGCCAATAGGAGTTGCTTAAGATGGCCAATTGGAACGACACCGACCAGAGGCAGGGCTTCGGCTCGGTGCCGCGCGCTGGCGACGCCGTTGCCAGGCAGGAAACTTTCGATGCGGGCCTGCGGGCTCACATGCTCAAGATTTACAATTACATGGCCTCGGGCGTTCTGCTCACCGGCCTTGTTGCGATGCTTACCGCGCGTAGCGGACTGGCGCTCGCATTCGCCAGCGGTCCGCTGATGTGGCTGGTGGCGCTGTCGCCACTCGCTTTCGTCTTCGCCATGAGCTTCGGCGTCAACAAGTTCAGCCGCGGTACGCTGCAGATCATGTTCTGGGCTTTCGCCACGGTCATGGGTCTGTCGCTGTCGACGATTTTCCTCGTCTATACGGGCGAGAGCATCGCTGCGACCTTCTTCGCAACGGCAGGCGCCTTCGCGGGCCTGAGCCTGTTCGGCTACACCACCAAGAAGAACCTGCAGGGCATGGGGACTTTCCTGGTCATGGGCGTGATCGGCCTGATCATCGCCAGCGTGATCAACATCTTCCTGCAGTCGAGCACGCTGACGCTGGCCGTCAGCTTCCTGGGCGTGCTGATCTTCGCCGGCCTGACCGCCTATGACACGCAGCGCCTCAAGCGCGAATATCAGTACCTGCGCGGTACCGAATTCGCGGGCAAGGCCGTGATCATGGGCGCGCTGAGCCTGTATCTCGACTTCATCAACATGTTCCTGTTCCTGCTGCGCTTCATGGGCAGCCGCGAGTAATCCACTCGTCGCATACAGGATTCGCTTGAACGTGCCCGGGGCGTAACTTTCGCCCCGGGCATTTTCTTTGCCAGCGGCTGGCGCTAGGCAGCGCTTCTTCATCCTCCGTCAACACAGGGCGCGGCAGGATGGGCAGGATTATCGAGGAGGGTCACCCGCCATGAGCCGCGGTTCAAACATCACTATTCGCTTCACAACCGCCGCTGTCGGTCTCGCCGCACTGGGCGCCTGCGCCACCCCGCCGCCGCCGCCGCCTCCTCCGCCGCCCGCTGTCGAAGCCGTCCCGGTGCGCCCGCTGCCGCCCGGTCAGGCGTCCTATGTGATGAACATTCCGGAAACGAACTCGCTGGGCCTGCGCGAAACCGTCAATCTGGGTATTTCGGACGACGAGAAGGTCTGGCACTTCCGTTCGGCCTGGAACGTCGCGGCGCTCAACTGCCTCGATCCACAGTATCAGCCGATCCTCGATGCCTATAGCAGCTACATCAAGGATTACGCGCGCCCGCTCAAGCAGGTCAACGATCGTATCGACGCCGAGTATCGCAAGGAATACGGAGCGCGGCGCACCGCGATCCAGGCGCGCGAAAGCCAGATGACGATGGTCTACAACTATTTCGCGCTTCCGCCTGCCCGCGCCGACTTCTGCCGCACCGCGCTGGGCGTGTCGCAGCAATATCTCGCCTCGCAGCAGGTCGATCCGCTGGCCTTCGCATTGGCCAATTTCTCCGCGCTCGAAGGGCCGTTCGAACGCTTCTTCGTCGCCTATGAGCAGTATGAGCGGGAATCGGCAGCCTGGGATGCGCGCTACGGAGAACGCTACGGCGCTTCGCAACCGGGCTATGTGGCGGTGAAGAACGCGCGCGGCTACCAGACGCCCCAGCCGGGTTCGGACCCGGCCTCGCTCAGCGCAACACCGCTGCAGGAAACCAAGGTCATCGATCCCGATACGGGCGCGCAGATCCCGGTCGCACCGGTCGATGAAACGCGCTCTTCGGTCCCGGTGGTTCAGCCGATCCCCAATGATGCGGGCAACGACGACACGCCGCAAAGCTAAGCGGGGTCTTTTCAGGCGCGCCGGCTTTCGCTAAACGGCGCGCCTCGCATCCACCATGCGATGCGCCGAAAACCTGGAACGGGGCCGTAGCTCAGTTGGGAGAGCGCGTCGTTCGCAATGACGAGGTCAGCGGTTCGATCCCGCTCGGCTCCACCAGG